>Ga0302314_10008780_pt1 | contig 17947 bp, 16 predicted proteins | sample III_Palsa_N2_3_FD_200533 | JGI IMG/M metagenome (GOLD analysis project Ga0302314, IMG submission 200533) | Peat permafrost microbial communities from Stordalen Mire near Abisko, Sweden - III_Palsa_N2_3 | ecosystem: Environmental > Terrestrial > Soil > Palsa > Peat permafrost | place: Sweden...
AAGTCGTCAGACGCGGCCAAAGCGTATCGACCGGCTCGCGGGATAAGGAGAAACCCGCGCGTTGGCTGAGGGCGCCGTTGTCAATTGGCGGCGCTCGCGAATGACAGAAGTCTGACGCCCCTCAGCATCTCGATGATTTTCTCATCATCGCAAGCGCTGTCTGTGCAGAACATCCGGCGAACTGTCTAGGACATCCGTCCAATTCGCGATAAACCAGTTTTCTGTCTGATGCAGCACGCCGATTAGTGGAGTGAAGCACCACTCAGCTCCGAGCGTTTTTGGCGAGGCCGAAATCGCGACGGGGGTTCCATAAGGGGGACACGAAGAATGAAGTCCAGACGAAATATAGGCATCGCCGCGCTGCTGTGTTCGCTCGGCGCTGTCGGCGTCGGCGCCGGTTCGGCGTCAGCCGCGACCACCAATCCATTCGGCTGCACGGCCAGTACGGCCGCCGCCACCCTCGGGAGCACCAACCTGCTCCCCGGGACGACGGTCGCCAACCCACCGAACACGCCGTGTGCGACCGACAACCAGTTGCTCGCCGCGACGGCCATCAACCCAGCTAGCCTGGGGCTCGTGGCGGGGACTGTCGGTCCGGTGGCCGCGACGACGACCCTGTCGACCGGATCGGCCGATGGCTCGACCGTCGCCATTGGGGCGAACGCGACCAGCACGGTCGACGCGCTGAGCCTCAGCGTGCTCGGTCTGCCGGCCGTTCAGGTCACGACGCCGTCGGTGGCGACGGTCAACTACGCGTGCGTCGACAACGTGCTGACGCCCACGTACAGCTCGACGTTGAACGTGATCACGATTGGCGGCCAGACGATCCCGCTGACGGGATTGCCGCAGACGCTCTCCCTCCCGGGTCTACTGAATGGCCTGGTGTCCGTCGCGGTCAACCAGCACACCTCGACAGCGACCTCAGACACGGAGACGCTGCTGCAGATCTCGGTCCTCAACAACGGTCTGCTTGCCGGACTTGGTGGGGGACTGAACCTCACCGTCGGCTCGGCGACCGCGTCGGCCACTGGGTCAACCCCGTGCGCCGGCACAAGTGGCCTCCCCACCGGTACCGGTACCGGTACCGGTACCGGCGGTAACGGCGGTAACGGCGGTAACGGCGGCGGTGGCAACGGCGGCAACGGGAACGGCGGCGGCACCGGCGGCAACGGCGGCAACGGGTCCGGCAACGGGTCCGGCAACGGGTCCGGTTCGGGCAATTGCCCGATCGGGTCGACAGTTGACGGCGCCAACCTGTGCGAGATCGCAGCCGGCAGCGAAGGCAACTCGTCGGCGATCACGTTCAACGCCGGCGACATCTACGGCGGCACGGTGTACTCGCTCGCCTATGCCAGGGAGCACTACAACAGCCTGTGCCTCGACGGTCCCGGCCCGAACTACGCCGTGATCGGTAACAACGCAGACAACACGATCAAGGTTTCCGGGACGCGCCAGCGCGTGCTCGGACTCGGCGGTGCCGACAAGATCACGGTCAAGAGCGGGCCCAAGACCTGCGTCGATGCTGGCACAGGGAATGACACGGTCAAGGCCGGTAAGGCAGCGGTGCGAGTCTACGGCGGCGAAGGCAACGACAAGATCACCGTCGGCAACGGCAACGACGTCGTCTACGGCGGCGGCGGCCAGGACAAGATCAAGGCCGGTAACGGCAACGACAGCCTCAACGGCGGCGCCGGCAACGACAAGATCAAGGCCGGCAACGGCACCGATCGCCTGTACGGGAACGCTGGCGCTGACAAGCTCACCGCCGGAACGGGTCGGGATTACCTGTTCGGGGGTCCCGGCAACGACATGATGCGGGCGCGGGGCAACGTGGCGTACGTCAACGGTGGCAACGGTCACAACGTTGCCTACGTGAAGCGCCCGATGGCGAGCTTCGCTCGCAAGCACGGCACCAAGCACGTGCACATCATCTAGCCGTCTCAGTCCCCAGACGCCATCGGCGCCCGTCGGCTTTACGCCGGCGGGCGCTCTTTGGCGTCCGGAGCAAAGGACGCCAGCTCGGCCAGGATCGCATCGCCGTGCTTGGCGACGAACGACTGCCCGATCCCCTTGATCGCCAGCAGTCCGGCGGCGTCGACGGGCCGGCGTCGCAGCAGTTCCGTCAGCACCGTGTTGGTCGCGACCGTGTACGCGGGCTTGCCCTCCGCCCGGTCGGCGCGCCATCGCTTCAGACGCTCGAACTCCCGTTGATCGACGGGCGGCCCCGAGGGCTCGGTGCCCGCGCCGCCCGCGGCGTCCCGCCGCCGACGTCCGGGTGCCCGGTCGGCGACCACCAACCAGTCCAGCGGATCGCAGACGTCGCAACAGCGGCCGGTTGGAGCCGGCGGCAGCGGATCGCCGAAATGGTCGAGCAGCTGCTGCCGACGGCAGCGGTCATCGCCCGTGGCGAACGCCTTGAGCGCGTGGTACGCCTCCCAGCGGCGATCGCGCGCCGCCCGGCACTCAGCTGCGGCGCGCGCCATGTCGAGCGGGCCGCGCAGCGAGACCGCGACCCGGCCGCCGGGCGCGGGCGCGAGCGCCACCGCGCCGCACCGCTCGGCGACCGCCAACGCGATCCGATCACGGTCGCTCTGGCCGCGCGGATCGATCGCCGCGCCGCCTTCGCCAGCGGCGGCATCCAACCGCTGGAGCGCTGCCGCGACGTGCTCGGGGCGCAGCTCCGCATCCTGGATGAACTTCACCAGCCGGCCGAGATCGCCCCGCATCGCCAGCATCACCGCGCGTGCGGGCAGCCCGTCACGACCGGCCCGGCCGGCCTCCTGGTAGTAGGCCTCGACGCTCGCGGGCAGCGCCCAGTGCCAGACGCTGCGCACCCCGAACGGGAAGTCGACGCCCATCCCGAAGGCGTTGGTCGCCACCATCACATCGGCGTCGCCGTTCGTGAATGCCGCCTGGGCGGCAGCGCGGGTGTCGGCGTCCATGCCGGCGTGGTATCCGGTCGCTGCCAGCCCGTGTGACCGCAGCTCGGCGGTCAGCTCCTCGGTGTCGCGACGGGTGCCGCAGTAGACGATCGCCGGCCGGCTGGCCGGATCGGCCAGCCCCTGAGTCAGCGTCGCGCGCTTGCGGCCGACCGCGCCGTCGCCGGCGAACTGCACCGTGTCGAAGCTGATGTTGGGGCGGTCAAAGCCACGGGAGATGATCAGCGGATCGCTGATCCCCAGCCGCGCGACGATCTCGTCGGCGACCTTCGGCGTCGCGGTCGCCGTCGCCGCCATCACCGGCGGGCGCCCGAGCTCCTCGATCACCGGTCGCAGGCGCAGGTAGTCCGGTCTGAAGTCATGGCCCCACTGCGACACGCAGTGGGCCTCGTCGACGACGAACAAGCGGATCCGCCGGTTCGACAGCGCCCGCCGGAACGCCCCGTTGGCGAATCGCTCCGGTGCGCAGAAGACGATCTGCGCGTCGGTCTGGAGCGTTTCGAGGGCGGTGGCGGCCTCCTGCCCCGACAGGGTCGAGGCGAGCATCGCGGACCGGATGCCGAGCGCCGTCAGCCGGTTGTGCTGGTCGGCGATCAGCGCGATCAGCGGCGAGACCACGACCGTCAACCCGTCGCCGTCGGCGATCGCCGGCAGCTGGTAGCAGAGCGACTTCCCGGAGCCGGTTGGGAACAGCAACAACGTCGAGCGCCCGTCGAGCGCGGCTCCGACCGCCTCGCGCTGGCCCGGCCTGAACGCCTGCAGGCCGAAACGATGCAGCAGCTCGTCCGGTGTCTGGGCGTTGGCGTCGTCGCCGCTGCCGTCGCCGCTGCCGTGGCCGCTGCCGTGGCCGCTGCCGTGGCCGCTGCCGTCCCCGCTGCGGACCCCGCTGCGGACCGGGGCGGCGGCCAAGGCCGCGGCTACCGGCTCGCACGTCTGCGTCTGCTGGGTGGTCAGCCGCCCATCCAGTGCCCGCAGCGACTCCACCGGCGCCTCGGTCAGCAGCGCGCCGAGCGGGGCCGCCCAGCCGTGGTCGGCGTCGGGGTCGGCGTCGGCATTGGCGCCCGCCACCGCTTGCGCGAGCGGGGTCACGATCCCGCGCTCGCGCGTGTCCAGCAGCCGAAACGCGTCTCGCGCCCGCTGCAGCGCCGCCTCGCGATCGGTCGCCTCTGCGGCATCGGCGAGTGCGCGAACGACAGCGATCATCACCCTGACGGTACCGCTGGCGGGGGCGGATCCGGACGGCCGCCGAGGATTGGCGATTTCGTCACCGGGGGCGTGACGGGATCGCCAATGTTCGCGTCCGGGCGCACACTAGGCTGCTCGCCATGAACGTCGCCGTACTCGCCTCGGGAAGCGGCACCAACCTGCAAGCCCTGATCGACCGCGTGCACGGCCGCGACGGCGTCAGGATCGTCGCGGTCGGGTCCGACCGGCCCGATGCACAGGCACTCGAGCGCGCCCGGTCAGCCGGCATTCCAGAGCGGGCGTTCGCGGCCGATGCCTACGGCGATCGGCGTGATCGCGACCGCGCGATGGCGGACTGGCTGCAGTCGCTTGGTGCCGAGCTGGTCGTTGCCGCTGGCTACATGCGTCTGCTCGATCCAGCCTTCCTGGACGCATTCCCGCAGCGGGTGATCAACGTCCATCCGGCGCTGCTGCCCGCGTTCCCCGGTCTGCATGTCGTCCAGCAGGCGCTCGACTATGGCGTCAAGGTGTTCGGGGTGACCGTTCACTTCCTCGATTCCGGCGTCGATACCGGTCCGATCATCCTCCAACGAGCGTTGCATCTGCCCGACGCCAGCGACGCCGATGAGGTGCTGACACAGCTGCATCCGGTCGAGCACGAGCTGCTGGTCGAGGCCGTGACGCTGATCGCGCACGGTGCGGTCGGTTTCGATCTGGCCAACCCTCGCCGGGTCGTGCTTGACCGGTAGAGTCGGCCTTATGGCAACCGCGGAAGACGTGGATCCCGTTGAGCTGGCCGCCGAAGCCGCGCCGGGCCCGAAGGTCCGCCGGGCGCTGCTGTCGGTGTCCGACAAGACCGGCATCATCGAGTTCGCGCGCGGCCTGGCCGACCTCGGGGTCGAGATCATCTCCACCGGCGGCACCGCCGGGCAGCTGTCGAGCGCCGGCGTGCCGGTCCGCTCGATCACCGAGCTGACGGGCTTTCCGGAGATCATGGACGGACGTGTCAAGACGCTGCACCCGAAGCTGTACGCGGGTCTGCTGGCGGTCCGCGACAACCCCGAACACCTCGAGGCGGCGCGGGAGCACTCGGTCGAGTTCGTCGACCTGGTGTGCGTGAACCTCTACCCGTTCGAGCGGACCGTGGCCCAGCCGGGCGTCGCCGACGGCGACGTGATCGAGAACATCGACATCGGCGGCCCGACGATGATCCGTGCGGCCGCCAAGAACTTCGTGTACGCGGCGCCGGTCGTCTCGCCGGAGAGCTATGACGCCGTGCTCAACGAGCTGCGTGAGACGGGCGGTCACCTGTCGCGCTCCACGCGGGAGTCGCTCGCGGCCGCCGCGTTCGCCTACACCGCGCGCTATGACACCGCGATCGCCCGCTGGTTCCAGGAGAAGCATGAGGACTTCCCGTCGCTGTTCGTGCGCGCGTTCGAGCAGGTACTGGAGCTCTCCTACGGCGAGAACCCCCACCAGCGCGCCGCCTACTACGAGCAGATCGGCGCGCCGTCGCACGTGCTCTCCCAGGTCTCGCAGCTGGGCGGCAAGCCGATCTCGTTCAACAACCTGCTCGATCTCGACGCCGGTCAGCAGCTGCTGGCCGAGTTCGACGAGCCCGCCTGCGTGATCATCAAGCACAACAACCCGTGCGGCGTGGCGATCGGCGCCGATGCGCTGGACGCCTACCGCAGGGCGTTCGCGTGCGATCCGATGTCCGCGTTCGGCGGGATCGTGTGCCTGAACCGCGGCGTCGACGCCGAACTGGCGGCGGCGCTCAAGGAGCAGTTCATCGAGGTCCTGTTCGCCCGCGGCTACTCCGAGGACGCGCTGACGGCGCTCGCCGAGAAGCAGAACATGCGGATCCTCGACGATCAGGACGACCACCGCGGGACCGCCCCCGGCGACCCGCACATGCGCCAGGTGGTGGGTGGGCTGCTCGTCCAGGACCGTGACTCCTCGACCGAGCGGCGAGCCGACATGCAGGTCGCTTCGGCCCGCCAGCCGACCGAGTCCGAGTGGCGTGATCTCGAGTTCGCCTGGACCGTCTGCAAGCACGTGAAGTCCAACGCGATCGTGATCTGCCGCGATGGCGCCACGATCGGGATCGGCGCCGGCCAGATGAGTCGCGTCGACTCGGTGCGCGTCGCGATCGAGAAGGCCCAGGACGGCGTCACCGGCGGCGCGCTCGCCTCAGACGCCTACTTTCCGTTCTCCGACGGGCCGGAGCTGGCCTTGGAGGCGGGGGTCAGTTCGATCGTCCAGCCGGGCGGGTCGGTCCGTGACAACCTGACCATCGAGGCCGTCGACAGGGCCGGCGCCGCGATGGTCTTCACGGGCCATCGCCATTTCCGCCACTGAGCCCAGTGCGGGCGGCGGGGCCGAGGGCGTGAGCGCCGACCGCGCCCGGCGCCTGCCGGGCGATCCGCCGTCGCCGTATGAGCTGAGCTACGGCTTCTCCCGGGTCGTGACCGCCGGCGGCTTGGTGCTGGTCGGCGGCACCACCTCGATCACCGGCGACGGCTTCGTGATCGGCGAGACCCCATACGACCAGACCGTCGAGATCCTGGGCAGGCTGCTGCACGAACTCTCCCGCGCCGGCGTCGTCGCCGAGGACGTGCTCCAGACCCGCGTCTACGTGACCGACATCTCCCGCGCCGACGAGGTCGGCCGCGCCCACGGCGAGGTGTTCGGCTCGATCCGCCCGCTGATGACGATGGTCGAGGTCTCAGGCCTGATCGACCCCCGCATGCTGGTCGAGATCGAAGCCGTCGCGCTCGCCCCGCCGCCGCGCTGACGTCGAGCCACCCCGCCCACCCTTGCGTTTTAACGACCCATACGGTCGCTTTCTCGCAGCGGTGCCGTTGATCGGCCCGCGTACGCGATCATGTGGTGCCCGCCGCTGTAGCTCAGCTGGTAGAGCAGCGGACTTTTAATCCGAAGGTCGTGGGTTCGAGCCCCACCGGCGGCATCGAGGAGTAGCTGTAATTAGACATGTTCGGCGACTTGCCACCCAGCTTGATCGCCACGATCTGGACTAAGCTAAGACGACCGCGGGCTGGCTGCGCGTTAGAGTCCGACCTGTACGCAATCTGTCCGGTCGTGGATCGTTCTCGGACGTCCGCTCAGTGTGAGTCAGCCTGCGTCAGCGGACGTGTCCCACCGCGTGGCCTCCGGGCAGCCAAATCGGCCGTCGGCGTCCGAACAGTCGGATCCGCACGGGTCCGGAGCTGACCGGCTGAGCGCTGCCGTAGTCGTTGACAGCGCCCTCGGTCACGCGGATCGAATGCCAGAGGTCGGCGAGCGTCGCTCGATAGGTCTGCCCGGTCGCGCCGGCGATCGGTTTGCACCGCTGCCCGAGATAGCCGCATCGGTACCACTGATAGGTGATCGACGAGGGCGAGTTCGACCAGTCCACGGACCCAGCGGTGAGCACGCCACCGAGCCGGGGCGCGCCGCCGATCACCGGACTGCCAGTGGCGACCGGGACGGGCGCGGTGACCGTCACGCTCGGGGTGAGGGTCGGATCGAGCGTGAACGCCGGCGCCGACAGGTCCCCCTCGACATAGCTCGAGCCGCCGGCGCCACCGCCCGGCTCGCACCCTGACAACTCGTCATAGCTGATGCCGCCGCCCCCGCCGTAGTAGCCGCCGCCCCCGCCGCCACCGCTACCGCCGTCCTGGTAGGCGCCATCGTTCGGACCGCCGACGCCGTACCCGCCTACCCCCAGCGCCCCGTCGCCGCCGGTGAAGTCAGGTCCGGAACTGGGGTCTGAGTAGCAGCTGCCGCCAGCACCGCCCGCAGTCTGGCTGCCCGGCTGAGCGTTCCACGGCAACGCGCCAACGGCACCACCAAATGCGCCACTTCCTGGTTGACCGGCGCTGCCCCCGTTGCCTCCGCCGCCCCCGCCGCCGGCGACGACCAGCCGTGAGGCAAGCGTGCCGCCAGCAACCGTGCAGGGCGCCCCCGCCGCGCTCGAGCACGTACGCACGTCCGAGGCGCCGCCCCCACCGAACGCGTCGTTGAACCCATACGTGCTCTGTCCGCCACCGCCGCCGCCGTTGAAGCCGGCGCCGGACGTCGCGGGGTCATACGGCCCGGTCGCCTGTTCGCCGGCCCCACCGACCTCGACGTACAGCGTCTGCGACCCGGCCGGCAGTTGGACATCCGTCCTCACGATCGCCCCTTCGCCGCCGCTCCCCCCACCGCCGGGCGCACCGACGGCGACGATCTGGACGCCGGTCACGCCGGCTGGCACAGACCAGGTCTGCTCAGACCCGGTGTATGTGAACTCGGTAGCCCGGGCCGCTGCGGGCCCAAGCGCTGTTGCCAGCGCTGACGCCACTAGCACGATCACCACCCGATTCTGCACAACTCGGCCCCGGAACCTAAGTGCCCGAATCGACATCTCGCCCCTATCTCCTCTACGTTGGCTCGACGTTAACCGATTTATGACAGAACCGTGATTTTCGAGGGTGTCAAGATAACAGTGTAGAGAGCGCCGGGATAAACCGGGGAAAGGAATGAGAGAGTCCAACCGGGGTGCCGACGTCGTCCTACAAGTGCACCTCACGTCCGACTCTATGGCGCTTGTCCTCACCGAGCCCGACAGCGAGACCGTCGGCGAGGTCGAGGAGGTGGCAGGTCTTGGCGCCTGACCCCGTCCCGATGGCGCACCCGCGCAGGTTCTCACCACGGCTCGCCCTACGGGCTCACCAACGCGAGAACCCGCGCGCAACCCGAACCATGAGGTGACCACGCTCTCCTCGGTCTGGGCCGCCGCTACCTTGCCGACGAGCCAAACCCCGTTACACCACTGATCCGACTTGACTCGCGGCGCACCGGGGCATGTCCCGAACCGTGTCCCGAACTCGGCAATTCTGACCTGCGACAACTAGAAACAGACGCACTGAACTGCGCGTATCTGCGACACCTCGCCTGCACATGGGCAGCTTTTAATCCGAAGGTCGTGGGTTCGAACCCCACCGGCGGCATCAATCGAGGCGGGTCTCGCGGCGAGTCGCGCGACCCGTCGACAGGTACGCGGAGCCGCCCCTCGACTAGGTCGCGTCGACCTCATCGGAGCGCCCGGATCATGCTCTCGGCCCACAGGGCGCTTCCGGGGCGCGGAGATCGAAGCGGTCTCTGTGTCCCGAACGCTGAAGGAGGAGTTGTATAGAGCGACATCTTCATCGGCGGTGCTGTGCGAGAGATGGAGGCTTGTTGGCCTTCCGACGCCGGCCCTGCGGGGGTTGGCCTTCAGAGGCTGCCCTTCCAAGCGTTCGCGCTCAACGAGGTGTGGGTCCAGATCGTCATGCTCGCCCACGATTTGATCATCTGGACCCAAGCACTTGCGCTCGATGGCGAGCTCGCCAACACTGAACCGAAGCGGCTGCGCTAACGACTGCCGCAAATCGCCGCCCGGCTCGCGTTCTCCGGACGCCACGCCAAGCTGCACCTCCCCACCGCCTGGCCGTGGACCGGAGCGCTCAAAGCCGCGTTTGAGAAACTGAATACGCTGGCGGGTGGATGTCGTCGGCCGCGAGCTGGCTGGGAACACCGAGCAGGTGGCGGATCACCACGATGACGCCGAACACGGCGAAGCCGCCGTGGGTGATCGCGACGCGGCCGTGGGTGATCGAGCCCTCAAACGCGCCCGCGCTTGGCGAGCTTGAGGGCCGAGGGGCTGAGCGGGTCAGCGAATCACAACGGCGTCAGACGGCGATCTAACGCTGCCCCGGAACGCCCAGCGGGACGGCGACGAACTGGCAGATCGAGACACCGCGGGGGGAAGAGCCGGGAGCGGAAGGCGACGCTCATCCGTCGCGAAACCGCGGCTCTCTCCGTTCCAGAAACGCCCGGACGCCTTCCTGCCCGTCCTCCCCGCTGGCCAGGGAGGCTGACGCCCGCTGTGACAGTAGGTAGGCGTCGTACCAACTGAGGCCCTCGAGAGCGTTTGAGGTCGCCTTGCGCGCCTTGATCGCCGGCAGGCTCTTCTGCGCTATCAACCCCGCGATCTCGATTGCCTTGGGCACCACCTCGTCGCGCGGGACTACGTAGTTGAAGAACCCCGTGTCAGAGAGTTCAGCTGCAGAGAAGCGGCGGCCCGTATAGAGCATCTCGCGCACGCGGCCCTCGGGCATCTTCAGCCAGGCGAACAGGCCAGCGCCGCCGGCGACGAGCCCGTAATCGATCTCCGGACACGCAAAGAACGCGGTGTCAGATGCGACACGGATGTCACAGGATGCCGCCAGAATCACTCCGATACCGACTGCGGAACCGTTGATCGCCGCGATCACTGGTCGGTCGAGCTCGTACAGGCGTGGCAGCGTGCGATTGATGAATTCGTAGCGCTCCTTGCGCCCCTCAGGTGTAATTCCCACGAAATCGTTGAGGTCAGCGCCGCCGCACCACGCTCGGGCGTCGGGTGGCGCGCTGAGTACGACCACACGGACATTGTCGGATGCACCGATCGCGTCGGCCAATCGGCCGATTGCTTCGTAGACTTCAATCGAGAAGGCGTTGACCGGGGGATGCGAGAAGACCACCGAGGCGATGCCGCGTGAATCGACCCGGCCCCGAAATGGTCCGATCTCAATATTGGGCGACAGGTCGGTCACGCGGTTGTCGGCCTCGCCGACGGTGACCTCACCGCGCCCTCGGTCCAGGGGGCGGCCTGAGTCAACGTGGCGTTGAGCTCCTCGAGATACCACCGCCCGTTGAGCTTGACGAAGGTGTTGCGGTAGGTGCCGATGACGACGTTGGCCTGCTCGCTGGTGAGCAGACAGAGCAGATAGAAGGTCCCGACGGCGTGTTTGTCGTCCTCGGCGACCTGGATGCTAGGACTCGTCGCGAAATGCTGCGTCCAGCTAATCGACGCGCTGAGCGTCGGGAAGAACGCGCGCATCTCGTCGTGGCCGACCGCCGTGCCGCCGTGACTGGCCGGAGTGCAGATCCACCGGCCGTCGGGTGCGAAGAGCGAGATGATGCCGTTGGCGTCGTCGCCCGCATCGCAGTAGGCCGTGTGACGCTGGTTGAGGCGCTCGATCTGCCTCTCATCCTCGAGCCGGGTAATGCGCCGCTGCAGCACGGAGTACGTGTCCACGGGAGCAACTATCGTCGCAGAGTAGTCGGTTCGGCTGTCTCAGTGCGAGTGCCGTCCTTGTCTTCGCATTGAGATGGACGCCGGGACCGAAAGGACCTAACCTGGACCGGCGCTTGGCACTGCGACGCCGAGCCTCGGCCGACTCCTGCGGCAGCGGAGCTGTGATCCATGCCCGACATCACCGCGGGCTACGACGGCCGCTCAGCCTGGGTTCACGGCGCGCCCGTCGTGCTCGGCACCATCGGCTCCCGCCACGGCAGACGCTCGAGCCAGTCGACCTCGTCCTCGCTCAACGTGTCGACCTCGTGCACGACCAGGTCGGCTCCATCCAGGAACACATGTCAGGCGACCCGAGCGCACCGAAGCGCCGTACACAGAGCCGAAAGTACCTGCATTCGTGGTGACTTTTAGTCCGTCGGTCCTGGGTTCGAGTCCCAGCAGCGACATCGATCGAGGCGGGTCTCGCGGCGAGTCGCGCGACCCGTCGGTGGGTGCCCACGCTGGTACGTCTCCTGCCACTTGACGACCTCGGTCGAATGCTTCCCCGCCCCGGCGGGGGGCGCCCTTCGGCTAGGTCGCGTCAACCTCATCGGAGCGCCCCGTTCATGCTCTCGGCCCACTGGGGCGCTTCGGCGGGCGCGGAGATCGATGCGGAAGCGAAGCGGTCTCCTTCGTGCGCTGGCTGCTGCGGTTCGCCTGGGTTCCCTTGCCTTCGGTGCTGCCGTTTCCGCCTCACCGCATCACGGCCGGGTTGCCGCTGTGCGTCACCGCTTGACCGGCGTGGCCGCAGGTGGGACGACGATGACCTCGGAACCGACGGGCGGGGTGAGGACGCGATGGCGGCGGCAGTCACCGAGGTGAACCAACCAGAGGACGCTCCTCGCATGAGGTGGCGGGCCAGGCGGAGGGCGGTGATGCGGAGGTTGCGCCCGTGGGATGCTAAGGCAGCGAGGCGGTCCAGCGCAGCGGCCCGCTGGTACAGCGCGCGCCGCGGGGCGTCTGCGGCGTGCTCGTCAACGCGCCAGCAGCGGGGCCGGTGGATGAGAACGTACCTGCGAGCGGGTAATCCGTACGGGTCGGATCGCGGAATCGGGGGGTTTAGATCGTCGATCGAGCGACAGCGACCGCGCGACAGTGCTCAGCTGCTTCCGGCGGAATCCAGCAGCCGTCGAGACCTGGCAGACCGCGACCGAGGCTCCTCCGTTTTCGTGGAAGCGAAAGCGAGCTACGGGCGCAGGTGGGCAGCGAGTTGACGAGCCGCCGGGCGGTGGATCAAGCCGATCTGGAGTGTCCACACCGCATCGTCGGCGAACAGGAGCTCGAGGACCGAGACGACGCGGCGCTCATCGAGCTTGACGCCGACCAGGTTGGTCAGCGGGACGCGAGTCAGCGGCTCGCCTCTGGGGCCCGGGTGCATGCTGGTCTTGGTGGTCTTAAAGATCGCGAGCTCGGCGTCGCTGACGGCGAGATAGCCCACTCGTCCGAAGCCGGGGAGATTGGTGACCGGGCGGTCAGGATCAGACGCGCGTCCTCGCCGGGACGTCCGAGGCAGTCCGCGCGGGCTGACAAGGACCCCGATCACCTCGGCGAAGTCAGCGCCGGTCGATCCGTTCATGGGTGGACTTGGCCAGCCGACGCGTCAAGCAGCATCGCTTGTGTCAGAAGGAAGAGCGCGTCAGCGTTGCGTGGACCTCAACGATATGCCCATCCGGACGGTGCCTCGCTCCGGCGCCGCTTGCTCTCTGCGTCGGTGAACATCGCCCGACGCAATGCGACGAATCCAAGCGTCGTCTCAGAGAGAACTGCGGCGGTGGCGTTCGCCGGTGGGCTCCTGCCATCCTGTGCGTCGTGGTGCGCCAGCGACGAGTGAGCCTGCGAGGCGCGGCTGTCGCCTCGGTGGCGAGCGGGGTGCCGTCCAGCGCCTACGCGCTGCTACGCGGCCGCGACCCGCGAGCCTAGGGCCTGGCCGCGACCCGAGCGATCGGAACGATCGTGTGGCCCGACAGTGCGACCCCAAGCGCCCCGCCAACCACGAGCGAGATCGCGCCGTGCGCGAGTGCCCCGCGCACCAGACCGGGCGTGCCGGGGGCTCGGGTCTCGGCCTTGAGATGCGGTCATTCGACGGTGTCCGCCTCAGCCGCGATGCGTTCCAAAGAAACCCGACGCGGGTCTCGATCTCCACCAGGGTGCGCTGAAACGCCGCGAAGGTCGCCTCATCGGTGTCACCGTCGGCGCTGGGATCGGGAACGCTCCAGTGGATCAGGTCGGGATGGTCGGGAACTCCGGGCAGACCTCTCGGACGCGATCACACAGGCTGACGACGTAGCCGAACCGGCCGGGGGAAAATCGACTCATCGGCTTGGTCATCGCGCTGGTGATGTCGATCCCCGGTGCGGCCAGCACCCGCACCGCGTTGGGGTGAAGCCGTTTGGGATGGCTGCCGGCGCTCACCGCGTGAACTGCACCTCGTGAAAGCTGTCGGGCCAACGCCTCGGCAATCTGCGAACGAGCGCTGTTGCCCGTACACAGGAACAAGGCCGATATGGGGTCGCAGCCAACCTCGTCGCCTCGTGCCGGCGCGCGTCGCCGCCTCAGCCCAGGATGTAACGCCACAGCGCTGGCGCACAGCAGCTCGCCACATCGCTCGAGATCGAGGCTGTGATAGCCATCCCGACCATCGGCCGGTGCTGCGACGCCGAAACACGACCCGCTCAGACCGCAGCCGTCCGAAGTGGTAGGACACCAGGCTCTGCGAGCAACCGAGTAACACGCAGAGCTCACCGACTCGTCGATCGCTACGCGCCAACCCGCTCACCAGCTGCCACCGCACCGGATGACCGGCAAGACCGAGAAAGCCCGGAGGAACTCTCGACTCATGAACCCCGACCACCGCCGCAAATTACATCAAACCACGCTCATGCATCGGCCTCGACCACGGGGCACCGACTCGGCTCGCCCGGCTCTCAACCTCAGAGTCGAGCGGCGCCTACCGCTGGTGAAATACTGTCGGCGGCCGTCGTGATGAGCGCGAGCCGGAAAGCGCACCGCACACGCAGTCGACAAACTTCCTGATCACGACGTCGCGATACGACGCCCGCGACGCCATCCGGGCGTCCGGTTACGTGGCAGCGCCCCGGCCCGGCGTCCGCACGGTAGCCAGATAGGTGATTTAGTCGCCGTTGAGCCGCGCTGCGGGCGATGTCGCGTGCGCCGAAGGCTGTCGTTGATCCGAGACTCGTCTGACGATCTCGCTGCGGGCCTCAGGTGGCCACTCGACCTGCCCTGCGCACCTGTAGGTCGCCTCGTCGAAGCTCACTGATTCGAGGTAATAGCGGTAGGCCAGCTCGCCGAAACCTCCGTCGCTAGGCACGAACACCGCGCGGCGTATCGGCGGGTCTCCGACGTCGACCACCTGTCCGGCGCCAGGTCCATCGATCAATACTCCCTGCACCGCGGCGACGATACCGCCGCCACGACCGGCCACCACCGGCTCACCCGTCCCCAGATCGACGCGACCTCGACGCTTGGACTCCGCCGACGAGGCTGCGGACCGCCGGATGGCTGTACGCCATCTTCCGCTTCCACATCGACGCCCGCTCAGAGCGTCGCTCCGGCTACCGCTCTGATCTTCGGCCTGCTCGAAACGGAAGCTGACGAGCCGGCCGCGCGCGTCGGTCTGAGTTGTGAACGCGTCTGGGTGCCGGCCAGCCGGCCGGCACCCTCGGCGTGTTCGTTGCTCACTGCCTGCTATCAGCCGAAGCCGTGGTGCTCGACGCCGAAGTCACCGGGCAGCACTGCGACGCCGCCGTAGCGGACGCCGAAGCGAGCCGGAGCGATCGCCCGAAAGCGCTCAAACGGCGAGAGCGTGTCCCCGCCGAGCCGGTCAGTGACCGCGACGACCTGATTCGGGTCACCGCCTTGGTCTCCGCTGCCGCTGACCGTCGACGTGGTCGCGTAGATCGTGACCGTGCCGTCGTCGTTCACGTGGCCGCTGATGTTGCGCAGACCGTCGGTGGCCGGTGCCCAGGGCTCGTCGGTGCCGCCCGCGCCGGTGTTGTCCCCGGTCGGGTAGCCTGGGACCGTGTACGGCTGGCCGAGGTTCAGGCCGTTCTGGATCGTGTAGTCCTTGACCCATTCGGTGCCGTTGAACGTCCACTTCTGCAGGCCGGTGTAGCCGTTGCCGACCTCGTTCTGAGCGTCCTGGTAAGGATCGTTCGCCGGGTCGGTCGAGGTGTCGAAGTTGCCGCTGCCCTCGTCGGCGACGTACAGAGTGTCATTGTTCGCGAACCAGAGACCGAACGGGAAGTCGTTGGTGTCGGTCGAGGCGAGCTGGGTGTTGAAGCCCTTCAGGATGCATAGCTGGTAGGTCGTGCCGGGAGTCGGCGCTGGAGCGCCGGGCGCGGGGAGCCCGACACCGTTTGCGCAGGCCGTACCGGTGGTGTCTACGAAGTACACGGTGTTGACACCGTTGGAGCCAGAGCCCTTCGTGTAGTAGACGACGTTGTCGAACTCGGTGAGACCGCGGAAGTTCATGTCCTTGCCGGGCTTATCAGCGGCGTCGCCGAGCTGCGTGATGCTGAATGTCGCCAGCTGGCTCGGGGCGCCGGGGGTCTGTGTGCCCTGAGCCGCGAACGACTGCGCGAAGGTCTGCGCGCCGGTCGCGTCGACCAGGTTGACCGGGACGGTCGGGTAGTCCTTCTTGCCGGTGTTCCCGTTGTTGTCGTTGCCGGCGGTGACGAAGTCGTCGAGGCCGCCCGTGTTCTCCAGCAGTGCGGCCCGGCCGTTGTCACCGCTGTAGGCGTTGGTGTCGGTGAACGTCCACTGCCCGTCGCTTGACAGGTTGCCGGCGACGCGATAGATGCCACCCGCCGTCAGGGCGCTGTTTTCGCCGGTCAGGTCCGGGTTGGTCGTGTCAAAGACGCCCGGCGTGTTCGAGTTGGAGGCGTCAAGCGTCCCGACCGGAGCGTCGTAACCGAGGAAGCTCAGGTCCTGACCGTTGGTCGAAACGTTGAGCGCGAGCTCTGACTTCGACTCGAAGCTCGTTGTCATGCCGCTGGTTGGGACGTGAATCACACCGAGGGGCTGGCCCCACAGGCTCACGTCGAACAAGTCGATCGGAGTGCTCACCCCGAAGCTCGGGTCGGCACTGGCGTTGTTGAACACATAGGGGTACTGACCGTTGGCGACAGCGGTCGGGTAGCCCGGATCCGTGGTGGGCTCTGGATCGAGGCTCGCGCTGTAGTTGTTCGCGTACGGCAGGTTCTGGCCAACGGCGACGAACCCCGCGCCGGTACGCGGGTACACGGTCCCGCTGATCGCGAGGCTACCGGGCTCCAAACGCTCCCAGTTCGATCCGATCCTGTGTGGCCCCTGACCGGGGGCGAACGTGTGAGCACCTGCTGCCGGTACCGCAGCGAGCATCGCCGTCGCGGACGCCGCAAGCGCTCCGCACTTCACAAGCCGGGCGCGCTGACGCGTGCGTCCGTAAGACGACTCGATGGCCATCGAGGTCTCCTCTGTCTAGGTTGCTCTGCTTCCTGCGGCCCAGGAACCTAGACCCGCTGCTATGAGCGACCTGTGACTCTTTTGTTACGCAGGTCCGAAGATCATCCTCAAGTAGCACAGACCTCCGGACCAGAAGCCGAGCGAGAGCGCATCCCGCCCAAGGCGGCTCATCGCGGCGGCATCGTCCCTGGGTTCACCGCTGTCTGACATGAGAGGCACAGTTCGGTCACGAGATCGCCGCCGTTCTGATCGAAGATGATCGTGCCGGATCGGGGGCCTGAGCCTCGCCGGACGCTCTCTCCACCAGCGTCCGGCGAGGAGCCTCCGGGCCTCTGGGAGAGGCGGGCGGGACGCTCAGTCAGATCAGTCGTCGGCCAAGAGGTCGGGGGCGTGGCGGGAGCGCACGCAGCATCTCCAGCTCGAAACGCAGCTGGCGCACAAGCGGATGCTCCGGGGTGATCTGTTCAAGCATCGCCAGGCTCGCCAGATAGTGCTCAAGCTTGGCTTAGGCGGTGCGGGTGTCTGCGTCAAGGACATTCTCACCGCGCGTCGCGCGGCTGCGTAGCTCGCGGACCTTCGCTGCCTTATCTGCGGCATACACAGCGGTCGTATCCGGTCCATCGGCGGCGATTTGCTGTCCGCTTCTCGCTCGCCGGGCTTCAATACTTCGCAGTCGACCGCGAGTCCGCCGAGCGCGAGGTGCGCCAACGACTCGGGAACGACGTGCCACTGACCTATCTCGGGGCGTCGCGTTGGTATCTACGACCGCAGCCGTTCGGAAGCTGGCTCGCCGATGGCCACACGCTGCATCTGTTCTACGGTCTGCCACACAACGGCGAGCAGCCTGGCGGCTGCGTGATGATCGAGCGTGAGGACTGCGTGCTGGTCTCGCTGACGATCGTTGACTGGCTCGGCGCCAAGACGCGACGCGGCGGGTTCACGCGGTCGCACGCGACCGTCGCACTGCAGACCGAGCTCGGGCAGCGCGCGGTCGTCGATTGTTCTGAAAATCGCGCTCGTCCGCATTGGCGGACCGCGGCAGCGGTTGCACTGCCGCGCCCGCAGGACCTGTAGCCGTCCGCATCCGGTCGCCGGTCAGTGAGCTCCGGGCGGGGACGTTGCCCGCTCGGGGTGCCGGCACAGGACTGCCGGTAAGTCGCCGGACCGGGCGCGATGATCGTGGCTACTGCTTAGGTGCTTCGAACACCTGGAG
>Ga0302314_10008785_pt1 | contig 17944 bp, 13 predicted proteins | sample III_Palsa_N2_3_FD_200533 | JGI IMG/M metagenome (GOLD analysis project Ga0302314, IMG submission 200533) | Peat permafrost microbial communities from Stordalen Mire near Abisko, Sweden - III_Palsa_N2_3 | ecosystem: Environmental > Terrestrial > Soil > Palsa > Peat permafrost | place: Sweden...
TGCCGCCGCTGCGGGACTCGAGCTCGGCGCTGGATCTGTTGGATCCCGCGTCATGGCCGAGCGATGGGGGGAGGCCCCGGCCGGAGCTCCTCGCACGCGTCGCGCAAGCGCGCGCCGGCATGGCCGAGCCCGACGCGCGCATGGTGCAAATCGTGGGCGTCAACCGCCAGACGGTGGTCAGCGTGCGGCGTACGTCGGCGGGTTTCGAGTACGGCTCGACTCCGCACGGGGATGGGACCGTGCCGCTCGCGATGGCGCAGGTGCCGGGGCTCGAGACCTTCTACGTAGAGGAAGCTCACGGCAATCTCGCGAGCAGTCCGCGCATCATCGATGCGATCGTGGACTTGATCCGCTCCGGCACCACCGGCGCGCTCGCCGCCCGTTGCGCACCCAAACCGGTCCCGGAACAGCGCATCGACGATGCACAGCTGCGCGCCGTCGACGCGACGAAGATCGATTGGCGGCAGCTCGACTCGGCACAGCGCGAAGCGGTTATGGCCGATCTCGACGGGCCGGAAGAGCCCACGCCCGGTTCTGCCGCCTCGCTCGCCTAGCGGACCTCAAGACTTGCGGGACGGGCCGCCGCACGCCCACCGGGCGACTTGCGCTATGGATTGAGGTGTGCGGAACGGATAATGGGGCGATCCGCCTACACCCATCGATTTTTGGCGTGCTAGCGTGGCGGCCGTGTTTTACCGCCCGCGCTTTATCTTCGCGTCCACGTGTTGGTCATGCATGCTTTGCCATTCAAAGCGGACGTGATGTCGACATTGCTCCGAGCACCTCGGCGCTTCCCCTGTTCGGCCCTGTGCATCGTCCGATGAGTGCGGAACAACCCAAAGATCAGACGCTGCACGCGCTGCATCGAGAGATCATCGACTCGGCGATCGACACGGCCATCATCGGCACCGATTCAGAGGGCCAAATCATTCTCTGGAACGAGGGGGCGCACCAGATCACAGGTTGGACCGCCGAGGAAATGCTCGGCCGTCCTCTCGCCACTATTTTCACGCCTGAAGATCGCGCGGCGGGTCGCCCAGCCCTCGAAATGCGACGAGCGGACGAAACGGGACGGGCCACGGACACGCGCTGGCACCAAACGAAGGACGGCCGCCGCTTCTTTGCCCACGGCTCGATCAATCCAATTCGGGGGCCCGCATCGGGGTATGTGAAATCGTTCCGCGATGCCACTCAACAGCACCTGACTGAAACGGCACTGAGGGAAAGCGAAGATCGCTACGCATCGCTCTTCAATTCCATCGATGCCGGGTTTTGCATCGTGGAGATCGAGTTCGATGCTCAAAACCTACCCGTCGACTACCGATTCGTCGAGGTCAATCCGGCGTTTGCCATCAATACCGGGCTCGATGCTGCGGTCGGTAAATCGATACGTGAGCTCGTGCCCACCATCGAGCAAGCCTGGATCGATATCTACGCCAATGTAGCGCTCACCGGCGAGAGCAAGCGCTTCGAAGAACATGCCGAGGCGCTCGGCGATCGGTGGTACGAAACATACGCCTTTCGCACGGGGGATCCGAAGCTCCATCGCGTCGCCATTCTCTTTACCGACATCTCAAACCGGCAGAAGGCGCAAGCTGAATTGCGCGCGGCGCAGGCGCATTTGCAACATGCGAACGAAACACTCGAACAACACGTCGCCGAACGAACCCAGGAACTGCAGCAGAGCGAGATCCGCTTTCGTGCCTACTTCAACGCCTCACCCGAATATCTTTATCTCTTGAGACTCACGCAGGATAATCGGCTCGTTTTCGAGGACGTCAACCCGGCCGGCGCCGAACTCTATGGCTTGGAGCGCGGTGAGATCATTGGGCGCACGCCTCAAGAGATTGAAGATTCGGAAACCGCGGAAAGCATCGCAAGCAACGCGCGCAAGGCGCTCGCCTCCGGGAAGACGATCAGCTACGAGACCTCGCGCAGCTTCGCGGACCGAGCGCGAGTCGCGATCAATACGATCGTCGCTCCCATTGAGACCGGCGAGGGTGGATACGGACTGGTTCTGGTCTGCGGCCGTGATTTGACGGAGCAACGTCAGGTCGAAGAGGCCCTGCGACAAAGTCAAAAGATGGAGGCGATCGGGCAGCTCACCGGCGGCATCGCGCACGATTTCAATAACTTGCTGGCGGCCGTGATGGGCTCATTGGAGCTCATGCAGGGCAAGATCAAACAGGGTCGTTTGAACGAACTCGACCGCTATGTAATCGCCGCACAGGCCGCCTCGAAGCGAGCCGCCGCGTTGACGCATCGATTGTTGGCGTTCTCCAGACGCCAGACGCTCAACCCCACACTGACCGATGCCAATCGCCTCATCCAAAGCATGGAGGACCTGATCCGTCGCACGATCGGACCCGCGCTCGAGCTGGAGGTGGCGGCGACGGAGCCGCTGTGGAGAACACCGGTCGATCAGAACCAATTGGAAAATGCGCTGCTCAATTTATGCATCAACGCCCGCGATGCCATGCCGAACGGAGGGCGTGTGACCATTGAGACGGAGAATCGCTCGGTTAACGAGCGCGAAGCGAACGAGCGGGACATGCAGTCCGGACAATACGTCTCGTTGAGCGTTACAGACAGCGGTGTCGGCATGACCCCTGAAGTCCTGTCCCGTGCGTTCGAGCCCTTTTTTACGACCAAGCCTTTGGGCGCGGGCACCGGGCTTGGGCTCTCGATGATCTACGGCTTCGTTCGCCAATCGGGCGGCCAGGTGCGCATTTATTCGGAGGTCGGTCGCGGCACCACGGTAACCATTTACCTGCCGCGTTTCATCGGCGAAGCGGCTTCCCCGTCGGATGAGGAGACATCGACCGATGCACCGCGCGCGAGGCCCGGCGAGACGGTGTTGGTCGTCGATGACGAGGAGCTGGTCAGAGATCTGGTGGTCGAAGTCCTCGACGAACTCGGATACGCCTCCTTGCAAGCGGCAGACGGTGCCTCCGGGCTGAAGATATTGAAATCCGACACCCGCATCGACCTGTTGGTTACCGATGTGGGACTGCCGGGCGGCATGAACGGCCGGCAATTGGCAGATGCGGCCAGATCGCTGCGCACGGATCTCAAGGTGTTGTTCATCACGGGCTATGCGGAGAATGCCGTCATTAATCACGGCCATCTCGAACCCGGCATGCAAATCATGACCAAGCCATTCCCGATGGATGCATTGGGAATAAAAATCAGAGCCATGCTCGAGGCTAACGAGGGTTAGGGCACGCCGGCCGACGACAGCTGTCCCGCCGCGAGACTGCCGCGGCCTCGAAAGGTCGCGGCCTGGGCCTCAAAAATGAATGAATCGGCCGCTCAAATGCGGCAGAACGGTCGTTTCAACGCTAAGCCGCAACATTTTTTGGTCATTCCGCCCGCGCGTCGGACGGCCAACTTACCCGCACTTCTCCTGCTCCATGGGGGACTCATAATCCTATTTGGTGTTCTGTAGGCCGTAGCCGACACGAACCGCCAAGCCTCAGGCAGAGGCAGGATACCTAGAGTAATGGACTAATGGACCAAGGGATGGACGACCCACGCCACCGGGAGATGCGTCGCTATGACCGACACACCTGAATCGGCCCGCAACCAGCGGCTGTATCGGCTGCTCGAATGCTCAAGCGACGGCATTTGCGAAATCGATGCTGAAGGCAGATGCACATATTGCAACGCGATCGCGGCACGCGTGCTCGGTTATGAGGCTCGGGAATTGGTCGGTATCGTATTGCACGATGCCATCCATCCGGGCGGCAAATTCCTTGCGCCGGCCGAATGCTCGATTTGCCAGGCGCTGAAAACCGCGCAAGGGTTGGAACTCGGCGACCCCGCCCCCCGGACCCGCGGCGTGTTGGCGCACAAAGATGGGCGGGCGATTCCGGTGTCGTATTCGGCGGTACAAGTCGGCGTCGATGGCGTTCTTCAACACGTCGTGTTGTCGTTCTACGATGATTCGCAGCGCCGGCAACTCGAGGATGAGCTGCGTGAACGCACTGCGGAGCTCGCGGAGTCCGAGCGGCGCAAGACCGAGTTTATCGCAACCCTTGCACATGAGTTGCGAAACCCCTTAGCGCCTATTCGCGCCGCGCTCCAAATCATGCGCAAAGCCGCCGACGATGCCACCTCGATGGCGCAAGTGCGTGAGGTGATGGAGCGGCAGTTGTCGCAGATGGTGCGCCTCGTCAACGATCTCCTCGATATATCGCGCCTGACCAGTGGTCAGATGACGCTACAAAAGGAACGCGTTGCTCTGGGGGAGATTCTGAGCGTTGCCCTCGAGGCGAGCGCACCGCTCATGACGAATGCAAAAATTCCGCTCACCCTCGATATCCAGGAGGAGCCGATCTATTTACAGGCCGATGCGACCCGCCTCGCGCAAGTATTCACCAATATCTTAAACAACGCGGTGCAATACAGTCCCGCCGGCAGCCCGATTTCGGTGCGCATCGAACTCGACGGCGACACGGTACGGATCGATATCGCCGATACCGGAGTGGGAATCGCTCGCGAAGCTTTGAATCGCATCTTCGACATGTTTACGCAGGTCGGACGAGAAACCCCACGGGCAAATGCGGGGCTCGGCATCGGCCTTAATCTCGCACGCCGCTTGGTCGAGATGCATGGCGGCCACCTCATCGCCTCCAGTGAGGGGCTTGGCAAAGGAAGCCGCTTCCTCATTACCTTGCCGCTGGCCGGGCCCAAGACCATGGAACATACGCCAGGAGATCTGCGTGCACTGGAGGCTGCGCGGAGTACCTCTCGAGTGCTGCTCGTTGATGACAATGTGGATGCGGCGGCATCCTTGAGCCTCTTGCTGCAACTCGGCGGTCACATTACGCAGGTCGCACACAGCGGCCCCGAAGCGCTGCGGCTTGCAGCCGAATTCAACCCCGACATCGTGCTGCTCGACATAGGGCTGCCCGGGATGAACGGCTACGAGGTGGCGCGCGCCATTCGCGCTAGACCCGAGCTGGGACGTCCGTTCTTGGCCGCCGTCACCGGCTGGGGCACGCCGGAGGACCGTCTGAAATCAAAGCAAGCCGGATTCGATGAGCATCTGACCAAACCGGTCGATATTTCCATAATAGAGCTCTTGCTGGCCACGCTTCCAGCGCGGCCAAAAGCCGGTCGTATTCCTCCGGTGGAGAATGGCCACGAGATCGATACATCGACCTAAGGGGTGCCCCGAAGCACGCCCGAACCCACCCGTGAGTAGCAAATCCTTGCTATAAGCCCGACAATCCACCATCGGTGGTCGCCTCGCGAAGGTCCCAGTCGGGACATCCTGTCACGAGCGAGCGCCCCCGCCTGTTCGGAGAAGAAGAGATGCTAGACATCCCGGGAGAACTGATTGCACTGGCCGACCATGTGGGGCGCCACCGCAAGGCGATGGTGAGCTCGTGGCAACGGGCGATTCAACGTGATCCGGAACTCGCGGAAGGCGAATCACTCCCCCGGGCCGACTTGATCGATCACATTCCGGCGATGCTCGCGGCCTTCGAACAGAGCCTCCGAGCGGCGGCCGGCGAGGGTAAGGTTGACGCGCCAGTCCCGGGCCAGGATCCCGCCGCGGCGCACGGGCTACAACGCTGGCGGCAAGGCTATGATCTACGGGAAGTCACCCGCGAATTGGGCAAGCTCAATGAATGTGTGGTCCTTGAACTCAACACCTACGCGAAGGCCCATGCGAACTTCTCCTTAGACGCCCTCGCCCGCGCCCAGCAGATCTGGACGGCTCTCTGCAGCACCAGTATCGAAGAGAGCGTGGGCCAGTACTTCACCCTGCAGCAGCAGGAGGCGGAGGGCCACGTCAGGGATCTCGAGAGTGCGCTTGAGCAGATTCGGGAGTTGGAGCAGGAGCGCGGCGAAGTGTGGCAGCAAGCCGCCCACGATCTGCGTGGCAACTTAGGGGTAGTCGCCAATGTGACCGTTGGCCTCACACGTCATGGGCGCAGCGCTGCCACCCGCGATGATTTCGTGCGCATTCTCATGCGCAACGTCACATCGCTCCATCACTTGCTCAACGACGTGACCAGTCTTGCGCGCCTGCAGGCCGGGCGCGAGGCTCGCCAAATCGAACCGCTTGATGTCACGCCGATCCTTCAGTCCCTCTGCGAAGGTATCCAACCCATCGCGGTGCAACGCGGCCTTTATCTCAAGTGTGCGGGACCCGCCGGCTTCGCCGCTGATGGGGATGCGGTGAAGATCCGCCGCATCGCGCAGAACTTGATTTTGAATGCGGTCAAATATACGCACCAAGGCGGTATTACCGTGACCTGGGGCGACAGCGGCGCTGATGATCCCAAACGCTGGGTCTTGGATGTCAAAGACACGGGCCCGGGCTTTCACACCGACTCAGGGAAGCCCTTGGGCTCGGCGCTCGAGAAGCACGAATCCGTTCCCGCGCAAGCGGCGACGTCGGGGCAAGCGACGACGTCAGGCGAGCGAGAAGCCGCGAGCACTCTCGGCAATCTCTCGGTCGGCGGGACCGAGACCCGCTCATTGAGCGGCGAGCCTGGGGAAGGGATCGGCTTATCGATCGTCAAGCGCTTGTGCGAAATGCTCGATGCGACCATCGAGATGCACTCGGCGGCAGAGGTGGGAACGAGCTTTCGGATTTTCTTCCCGCGCCGCTACGGCAATTGAGGCGGCCCAACACCTCACCGGGTGGTCGGGGGACTTTTCGCACCGGCCGGCTGGGCAAGTCCGCATTTCGCCGCTAAATGCGATGCACTTCCCGTGCACGGGCCGCTTTTTGCCGAATATTTCACATATCGCGGCCGCGGCCCGCGGCAATATCACATTCCAAAGGATTGACGGCCCCATGAACGCCCGAACTGTTCCCGCAGGTCATGCGAAAGCAGCGGCCGCCCCGCCGCGCTTCGATGCTAAATTCATCGAAGAGCACAAACTCATCGAGCGCTATCTCGACAACAAGCTGCCGCTCAGAGGCGCCGTGGACCTCGAGAATTGGTGCCGCGCGCACCCCGAATATCTCGACAGGCTGAAATTATCGGAACGGGCTCAGGCCAGCCTCAAGTTGTTGGAGGCGAGCGGCCAAGCGGTCGACCTCGGAGAGCCTGACCAGCCCTGGTGGAAATCGCCCTACGTGTTGATCGGCTTTGCCGTGGTCACGTTGCTGAGCCTCGTCGCTGCCTGGACCCTCGTCGGGAAGCTCAGCTTGCTGCGCAGCGAGCTCGAGGATGCGAAGCTGCGCGCAAAGCAGGGCACGCTGGTGCAGCCGGCGGTCCAGGCCGAGCGCCACATCTCGCCGGACCACGCGCCGGGCCTCGGCGGGGCGCGCATTCTGGTGAGCACCGTCGCACCGGAGCTCATCGACCTGCATCTCGACATGACCTACACGCAGAAGCTCAATCTGTTTCGCATCATCGTCGACAAGCAGAATCAGGGTCGAGCGCTGATCTTGAACAACGTGCTCAAGGACTCGAACAACGATTTGCGGATGACCTTCAACACCACGGGGCTGTCGCCGGGCATTTATACGGTGCGCATCGAAGCGCTTCCGCCCCGCGGCGAACCCATACCCGACGGCTGGCTGACGCTCGAAGTACACTGACGCGCCGGCGCGGGGGCATGCGGCGGAGTCGCGCGCGCTGCCGCGCGGCATGCGTCTTTACTATTGAGCCTGATCGCGCAGCGTGACGATGGGCGGCGTGTTGACCACACGCCGCGTCGCGAGCGTGCCGCTCACCCCCACGAGCACCGTGCCGCACACGAGTCCGAGGACCCACACCCATGGGTCGAAGCCGAGCTCGAGCGAGAAAAGGCGCCGCGCCAGTATCCATCCCACGGCGCTCGCTCCGCACGCCGCAAGCGTTCCCGATAGAAATCCGAGCGCCGCGAATTCCGCGGCGACGCCGCGCAGTACCGTGCCGCGACTCGCGCCCAGTGTGCGCAGCATCGCGCTCTCGTAGCGGCGCTCGTCGCGCGTCGATTGCACCGCGGCAAGCAGCACCACGACGCCCGCCGCCAGGGTGAACAGAAATACGTACTGCACCGCAAGCGACGCGCGGTCCATGATCTCGCGGATCTGCTTCAAGATGGCGTCGACGTCGAACACGGAGATCGTGGGAAACTGGCGCACCAAGCCGACGAGTGCGGGACGCTGCCGCGCCGTCAGGTAAATGCTGGTCATGTAGGTCCCGGCCGCGCCATCCAGGAGCTTGGGCGGAAACACCAGGAAGAAATTCGGCCGGAAACTATCCCAGCGCACCTTGCGAATGTTGGCGACGCGCGCGGTGAGGCTCTCGCCAGCCACATCGAAGCTCAACGTATCGCCGAGCTTCAAGCCGAGCGCTTCCTGGTACTCCGAGGAGATCGAGACCAGCGGCTCCTTGAACTCGGCCGCGGTCCACCAACGGCCGGCGATGAGCTGATTGTCCTCCGGAAGCGCGGCGGACCAGGTGAGATTCTGCTCGCGCTCGACGAAGCCGCGCGCGCGGTCGCCGTCGAGCTTGCGCGACTCGGCGGGCGCGCCGTTGATGGCGGTCATGCGCGCACGCACCATCGGATAGAGCTGCGGCTCGCCGAAGCCATGCGAGCGCAGGAACTCCTCGAGCGGCGCGCGCTCCTCCGGACGGATGTTGACGATGAAATTATTGGGCACATCGCTCGGCAGGCTCCGCCGCCAGTCGGTGAGCAGATCGCCGCGCACCACCGCGAGCAAGAGCAGCATCATCAACCCCAGACCGAACGCGACGATCTGCAAAACGCTGCCGGTACCGCGCCTCGACACGTTCGCAAGTCCATAGCGCCACGCGACGCCGACCCCGCCGCGCAATCGCCCGGTGAGCCGCACCAGACCGAAACCTGCAGCCGCCAGCACGACACCCACGCCGAGCACGCCCAAGAGGACGCCCACCACCAGCTCCGTGTCGCGCACCAGGCTCCAGAGAATGGCGAACAGCGCGCCGACGGCGAGGGCGTACACCACGCCGAAGCGCAGCGGCGGCGCGGTCATGGTCCGCCGCAGCACGCGAGCGGGCGGCGTATTCTTCAGGTGCAACAGCGCGGGCAACGCGAAGCCGACCAGCATCGCGTTCACCGTGACCAGCGCGACCGCGATCGGCGCGAGCGATGCGGGCGGCAAGGCCATGCGGATCAGATCGCGCAAGAGCCACACGAGTACCCATTGTGCGCCGTAGCCCAACAGCGCGCCGGCGGCCACGGCGAACAACGCGAGTATCGTGAGCTCAATGAGCGAGATTCCGAGCACGAAACGCTGCGAGGCGCCCATGCATTTCATGAGCGCGACCGCATCGATGTGCCGCGCCGCGTAGCGGCGCGCGCCCATCGCCACCGCCACGGCGGCGAGCAGCACCGAGGTGAGGCTCGCGAGATTGAGGAAGCGGCTCGCCCGGTCGATCGCCGAATTCAGCTGGCGGCTGGACTCATCCACCTCGCGCAGCCGTTCGCCGGCGCCCTTGTTCGCGGACAGATAGTCGCGCAGCTCGGTGACTTTGGCGGGCGCGCCGGCGAACAGCGCCGCATAGGTCACGCGGCTCCCAGGTTGGATCAACTGGGTCGTCGCGACGTCCTCATAATTCAACAGCACGGCGGGAGCGAGATTCACGAAGCCCGTGCCCTGGTCGGGCCGATAATCGAGCACCTGCGTCACCTTGAAGGTCGCTGCGCCGATGCGGATCGAGGCGCCGATGCGGAGGTCGAGCTGCGCCATGATGCGCGCGTCGACCCAGGCCTCGCCTGGGCCGGGTATCGAGTCCGTGTTGCGCGCGGTGCCGAACGGCGTGTCCGCGATGCGCACCTGGCCGCGCAGGGGATAGTGGGCTGTTACCGCGTTGAGTGCGGCGAGCTGGCTCACGTCGCCGTTGAAGATCGCCGTCGGGAACTCGAGGATCTGCGCGCTGGCGAGCCCCAAGGCGTGCGCTTTGGCGAAATAGCTCTCGGGGAACGGCGTGGGCGACTCGAGCCGCAGGTCCGCGGCCAGCACTTCCGCAGCCTGCGCCCTGACGCCTTGCGAGATGCGGTTGGTGAAAAAACCGACCGCAGTGAGCGAGAGCACGGCGACGCACAGGGCCAGCAGCAGCACCGACAGCTCGCCCGATTTGAGGTCCCGCCAGAGGTTGCGCAACGCGAAACGCAGCACTTGCATCAGCCCACCTCGCGTCCGGCGTCGAGCTCGAGGATGCGCGCGCAGCGCTGCGCGAGGCTGCGATCGTGCGTCACGAGCACCAGGGTGCTGCCGATGCTGCGATTGAGCTCGAACAACAGGTCCGTGATCCTAAGGCCTGTGTGTGTGTCGAGATTGCCGGTCGGCTCGTCCGCGAACAGCACGGCGGGTTGCGTGACGAAGGCACGGGCGATCGCGACCCGTTGCTGCTCACCGCCCGAGAGCTGCTTCGGATAATGCGCGGCACGCGCGGCGAGTCCCACCTGCTCGAGTGCGGCGGCGGCCGCGGCGCGCGCGTCGCGGCGCGCGCGCAGCTCGAGCGGCAACATCACGTTCTCGAGCGCCGTCAGGGCGGGAATCAGGTGGAAGGACTGGAACACGAACCCGACGTGCTCTCCGCGCACGCGCGCGCGCCCGTCCTCGTCGAGCCGCGTCATCTCGACCCCGGCGATCAGCACCTCGCCCGAGGTGGGTGAGTCGAGTCCCGCCAGCAAAGCGAGCAGCGTCGATTTGCCCGCGCCCGAAGCGCCCACCACGGCGAGGGTCTCCCCCGATCGCACAGTGAGGCTCACATCGGCGAGAATGGTGAGCGGGCCCTCGGGGCTCGCAACGGTCTTGGTCAGGTGCCTGGCCTCGAGTGCGGTTTGATTTTGCATCATGGAGAGTCCGTGAACCGGATATTCGTCCTTCTGATCCTGTGGGTGGCGGCGATCCCGGCGTACGCAGACGCGCCGGCGATCCTCGTGTTCGGCGACAGCATCAGCGCCGGCTACGGCTTACCGCGCGTCGATCGGGGCTGGGTTGCGTTGCTGCAGGCAAAGCTAAAGACTGAAGGTTACGGTGATGAGGTCGTCAACGCCAGCGTCAGCGGGGAGACCACGGCCGGCGGCCTCGCGCGCCTGCCGCGCGCGCTTGGGCTGCACCACCCCGCGGTCGTCGTCCTCGAGCTCGGCGGGAACGACGGCCTGCGGGCCCTGCCGATCGAGCAAATGCGGGAGAACCTGGCACGCATGATCGATCTGGCGAAGGGCGCGGGCGCGAAGGTGCTGCTGCTCGGCATGCGCATACCGCCGAATTACGGTCCGCAATACACACAACAGTTCAGCGCGGTGTACGCCGACCTTGCCCGCGACAAACACGTCCCGCTCGTGCCATTCCTGTTGAACGATGTCGCCCTGCACCCCGACCTCATGCAGGCCGACGGCGTGCATCCGGTGGAGGCGGCGCAACCGCTGCTGCTCGCGACCGTTTGGCCGACGCTCGAGCCCCTGCTGAAGCGCTAGGAGCCGGGCGTTGCGCGCCGTGCGTTAGACGCCTGCTACGCGCCGTGCGTTAACGCGCCGTGCGTTAACGCGCCGTGCGTTACAGCCAGTGATCGACACCGCCGTGTTTGGAGCACGCCCCGCTGTGGCTCTTCGATTTCGAGTACTTGCCGTCCTTGCACTGGGCGGTCGCTCCCGCGGGCGCCGCGCTCGTTGCCGCGCCCTGGGTGACGGGGGAGGTCGGCGTCTGGCCGGACCCGGGACCTGGCACGCTCGCGGGCGGCGGGGTGGCCGCGGGCGGCTGGTCCGCGCTCACGGGGAGCGCCCAGGCAAGCCCGAGCAACGGGGCGGCGATCAGCGACAGGTATTTCAGTTTCATGAATTACTCCTGGGAAGTGCGGGGACCCGGGTTGTCCGGCAGCAATGTGATCACGTTCATGAGAAAGTTCGTATGGTCATGCGCAGACGTACCGGCAAAAAGCCTTCCCTGCACGGATACGTGGGAATCCTCCACCACGTTTTCCGGAAACTCGGAAACGCCGACGAGCTGCAGCTCGTCGGTGGACTGACACATGAAGCTCTGCGCCGGGGAATAGACGTAAATTTGGTGATCGAGCGCGAGCACGGGCACGTTGTCCACTCCGTCGGAGGTCGGATAAGAGCGAAAATGCACCCGTCCGGACAGCGTGTGCTTGACCGGCTGGGTCCACAGGCACCCGCCGTAGCCGTGCACGCAGCCCGCCGCCGCGAAGGAAACCGCGATTACCGCCGAACGCCAGCCTGTCATGTCGTCTCCGATCCAAGGGCGCCCGCAAGCGCAAACGCTTTGAGCCCATAATACCCCGTCGCGCCGCGACGTTGCTGCGGTCTTCATCCGATGCTATACACGCGAAACAAAAAATCAGGAGCCGCACCCCAGTGCAACGCGTTTGGCTGAACCATTATCCGCCCGGTGTGCCAACCGACATCGACCCCGACCAATACGCCTCGTTGAACGCGATGTTCGAGGAGGCGTGCGCGGCGTACGGCAACCTGCCCGCCTACCAGAATTTCGGCACGGTCTTGAGCTACGCTCAGCTCGAGGCGCTGAGCCGTGCGTTCGCCGCATGGCTGCAGAAGAGGTCGGGCCTGTCCGCGGGCGACCGCGTGGCCGTGATGATGCCGAACGTGATGCAGTATCCGGTCGCGCTGTTCGGCATCCTGCGCGCCGGCATGGTGGTGGTGAACGTCAATCCGCTCTACACCGCGCGCGAGCTCGAGCATCAGCTCAAGGACTCGGGCGCGAAGGCCATCGTCATCGTCGAGAATTTCGCGCACGTCCTGCAGCAGGTGTTGCCGCATACGGAGCTCAAACAGGTGCTGGTGACGCGCATCGGCGATCTGCTGGGATTTCCGCGCGGCGCACTCGTGAATACGGTGCTGCGTCTGCGCAAGCAGGTGCCCGTCTGGTCGATGCCCGGAGCGATCACGCTGAAGAGCGCGCTCGGCGGAGGACTTGGCCTGAAGCTCGCGCCCGCCGAGGTCGGCCCGCAGAGCATCGCCTTCCTGCAGTACACGGGCGGCACCACCGGCATCGCCAAGGCGGCGGTGCTCACCCACCGCAACATGGTGGCCAACGTGCTGCAGGCGAGCGCCTGGATCCGGCCCGCGCTCGAGCCCGGGCCGCAGCGAATCATCATCACGGCGCTGCCGCTCTATCACATCTTCTCGCTCACGGCGAACTGCCTGCTGTTCGCGCGGCTCGGCGCAAAGAACGTGCTCATCACTAATCCACGCGATTTTCCGGGCTTCGTCGCGGAGCTGCGCAAGCACAAGTTTTTCTACATCAGCGGCGTGAACACGCTGTTCAATGCGCTGCTGCACACCCCCGGTTTCGAGTCGCTCGACTTCTCGGCGCTCAAGATCACGCTCGGCGGAGGAATGGCAGTACAAGCGGTGGTGGCCGCGCGCTGGAAGAAGGTCACGGGCAACGTGCTCACGCAGGCCTGGGGATTGACCGAGACCTCGCCCGCCGCCTGCATCAACCCGATGGGCCTCGACTTCAATGGATCGATCGGACTGCCGATCCCCTCCACGGATATCTCCATCCGCAACGATGCCGGCGTGGAAATGGGCACCAACGAAGTGGGCGAGATTTGCGTGTTCGGCCCGCAGTTGATGCGCGACTACTGGAACCGACCGGAGGAGACGGAACAGATCATGTTCGGCGACTGGCTGCGCACGGGCGACATCGGGCGCATGGACGAGCAGGGATTCGTGTTCATCGAGGACCGCAAGAAGGACATGATCCTGGTCTCCGGCTTCAACGTCTATCCGAACGAGATCGAGGCCGTCGCGGCCGAAAACCCCGGCGTGCTCGAGGTCGCGGCGGTGGCACAGCTCGACGAGAGCTCCGGGGAGTCGGTGGCGCTGTTCGTCGTCAAGAAGGACCCGAGCCTGACCGCCGAGGCCTTGATCGCCTATTGCCGCGCCAACCTCACCGGATACAAAGTGCCCAAGCACGTGTATTTCCGCAGCGAGCTGCCGAAGACGAACGTCGGCAAGATCTTGCGGCGCGCGCTGCGCGATGAGCTGCGTGCGCCGCAAACCGCGGGCACTCAGAACGCAGGAGCTTCGACCCCGGGAGCGTCGACCCCCGGCGCTTCGACGCCAGGCGCCTAGACCGGATAATCGCGCACCGTCTCGACCAGGGTCCCCACCCGTTCCGGGTCGACCCCGGGGGTGATCCCGTGCCCCAGATTGAACACGTGTCCCGGCCCTTTGCCGAAGCTCTCAAGCACGCCCCGTGCCGCCGCGCGCAGCGTCTCGGCGGGCGCGAACAGCGCGGATGGGTCGAGATTGCCCTGCAGAGCGACCCGATCTTGGACGGCGAGCCGAGCTGCCTTCAAATCCGTGGTCCAATCGACGCCGAGTGCGTCGCAGCCGATCGCGGCAATCGATGCGAGCCATGCGCCGCCGCCCTTGGTGAACACGATGCTCGGCACGCGCCGGCCGTCGGCTTCGCGGGTGAGCGAGGCTATGATCTGCGCCATATAGGCCAGGGAGAACTCCTGATATTGCGCGGGCGTGAGCACGCCGCCCCAGGTGTCGAACAGCATCACGGCTTGTGCGCCCGCCGCGATCTGCGCGTTCAAATACAAAATCGTGGCGCGCGCGAGCACTTCGAGCAACCGGTGCAGCGTCGTGGGGCTTTCGTACATCATGCGCTTGATGAGCTGAAAATCCTTGCTGCCGCCGCCCTCGACCATATAGGTCGCAACCGTCCAGGGACTGCCCCCGAACCCGATCAGGGGAATGCGCCCCTTGAGCTCGCGGCGCACGAGCGCCACGGCGTCGATCACGTACTTGAGCTCGATGTTCGGGTCCGGCGCGCCGAGCTTGGCGACGTCGGCCGCCGAGCGCACCGGCCGCTCGAACTTGGGGCCGCCCGCCCCGGTCTCGAAGCTCAATCCGAGGTTCATGGCATGCGGAATGGTCAGTATGTCGGAGAACAGGATCGCGCCGTCGAGCGGATACCTGTCCACGGGCTGCAGCGTCACCTCGCAGGCGAGCTCCGGATTCGTGCATAGCGCGAGAAAGCTGCCGGCGCGCGCGCGCGTCGCGCGATATTCGGGCAAATAGCGGCCCGCCTGGCGCATGAGCCAGATCGGCCGGCGCGGCGTCGGTTGGCGCAGCAACGCGCGCAGCAGGAGATCGTTCTTGAGTGTCTCAGTCATATGCGCCTTGGGTTGCGGCCTCCGCGGCTCCGCTTCAGGTTCTTTCGCTCGCATCGAACAGCCGGCGGTGCTCGAGGATCGCGTATCGGTCCGTCATGCCCGCGATGTAATCGGCCACGGCCCGCGCGCGGCCGGGCTCGCCGTGCGCGGCGCCGAGCCGCGCGGCATTCGCGGCGTGCTCCTCGGGCATGAGCCCCGGGTCGCCCAGAAATGCCTCGAACAACGCGGTCACCACGCGGCGGGCCTTGGACGTCATCCGCCGCACCTTGTAGTGCTTATACACGCGATCGCGCAGGAAGCTCTTGAGCGACTGGTTGAGCTCCTGCGTTGCTTCGCTGAAGCCGATGAGCGGCGCGGCGAGCGATCGCACCTCCGCGGCCGAGGACACGCCCGCGGCACGCAAGCGCGCCGCGGAGTTATCGATCAGGTCGCTGACCAGGTGATTGATCATGCGGCGCAGGATCTCGTTGACCAGCCGCCGCCCGGCGAGTGCGCCGTACTGGCGGCGCACGATGTCGTTGTAACGGGCGAACAACGGAATTTGCGCGAGCTCCTCCACCGTCACGAGGCCGGCGCGAATGCCGTCATCGACGTCGTGGTTGTTGTAGGCGATCTCGTCCGCGAAATTGGCGAGCTGCGCCTCGAGCCCCGGTTGCGTGCGTTGTAGGAACCGCTCGCCCAAGTCCCCGAGCTGCCGCGCGTTGGCGGCGGAGCAATGTTTCAAGATTCCCTCACGGCACTCGAACGTGAGGTTGAGGCCGTCGAATTCGGCATATTGCTCCTCGAGCTCATCGACGACCCGGAGCGACTGCAGGTTGTGCTCGAAGCCGCCGAAATCGCGCATGCATTCGTTGAGCGCATCCTGGCCCGCATGACCGAAGGGCGTGTGGCCGAGATCGTGCGCCAGGCAGATCGCCTCCGACAGCACCTCGTTCAAGGCGAGCGCGCGCGCGATGGCACGGGCGATTTGCGCGACCTCCAGAGAATGCGTGAGGCGGGTGCGATACAGATCGCCCTCGTGATTGACGAACACCTGGGTCTTGTAGACCAGCCTGCGAAAGGCGGTGGAGTGGACGATACGGTCGCGGTCGCGCTGGTATTCCGAGCGGTAGGCGGGAGCCTCCTCGGGATAACGGCGGCCGCGCGACTCGCTCTCGTGCGCCGCGTACACGGCCAGGGCGCTCATGCAAAGTACTCCTGCAACGTGGCATCGAGAGCGCTCTTGTCGTACTTCGAGAGCACGGCCGCGTTACCCAGGCGCTCCAGCAACACCAGGCGCACGGTCCCGGCGAGCACTTTCTTGTCCATTTTCATGAGCTCGAGAGCGCGCGCGACGCCGATCCGGGGCGCTTCGACGGGGAGCCCTGCGCGGCGCACCAGCGCATGAATCAGATTGCGCGCGGGCGTGTCGATCAGACCCAGTCGGCGCGACAGGTCCGCCGCCATGAGCATGCCGAGGCCGACCGCCTCGCCGTGCAAGTACACCTCGTAGCCGGTAGCCGCCTCGATGGCGTGGCCGAAGGTGTGGCCGAAGTTGAGGACCGCCCGCAACCCCTCCTCGCGCTCATCCTGGGCGACCACCGCGGCTTTGATGGAGCACGAGCGGTAAATCGCATGAGTGAGCGCCTCGGGTTCGCGCGCGCGCAGCTGCGACATGTTGTTGTCGAGCCAGCCGAGCAATTCGAGATCCCAGATGCAGCCGTACTTGATCACCTCGGCGATCCCGGCGGAGACCTCGCGCTCGGGCAGGCTGTCGAGGGTCCCGGTGTCGGCGATGACTGCGACCGGCTGATGGAATGCGCCGATGAGGTTCTTGCCGCCGCTGTGATTGACCCCGGTCTTGCCGCCGACCGAGGAGTCCACTTGCGCGAGCAGCGTGGTCGGGATCTGCACGTAGCGCACGCCGCGCTGGTAACAAGCCGCGGCGAAGCCCGCGATGTCTCCGACCACTCCGCCGCCGAACGCGAGCACTACGGCGTCGCGGTTAAATTTCTGTCCGACCAGCGCATCGAAGATCCAGCTCACCGTCTGCAGGGTCTTTTGCTGCTCCCCTTCCGCGAGGATGCACTCGTGAATGCTGCGCCGCTCGCCCAAGGCCGCCCGCAGCGCCGACAGATACAGGCGCGCGACGGTCGTGTCGGTCACGATCATGAGGTCCTTGCCCGGAACCTGCGATTCGACCAGCGCCGGGTTGCCTAGGAGCCCCGCGCCGATCGTGATGAGATAGGGGGAGCGGCCGACGTCTACCTTGAGGGTTTGCACTTCAAGGATTATACGAAGCTTGCGCCGCCCGTGCCCGAAGAAGCTGGCGATGAATCTCCTCGGCCACGGCTTGGACGCGCCGACCGTCGGTAGCGACCGTGATATCGGCGATTTCCGCATAGAGCTGCGCGCGATGACGCATCAGCTCGGCCAGCTTCTCCTCCGGGTCGGTGTCGTTGAGCAGCGGCCGGTGGCGCCCGTGACGGGTGCGCTCGAGCTGCTGGCCGACCGAGGTCTCGAGATAGACGACGGTGCCCCGCTCGGCGAGCATGCGCCGGTTTTCGGCGTGGATCACCGCGCCGCCCCCGGTGGCGATCACGACACCCGTAAGCCCCGTGAGGCGCTCGATGGACTCCCGTTCGCGCAACCGGAACCCCGCCTCGCCCTCTTTCTCGAATATGAAGGCGATATCGACCCCGGTCCGCGACTCGATATCGGCGTCGCTGTCATGAAAGAAGAATCGCAGAATGCGCGCCAGGTGACGGCCTACGGCGGACTTGCCGGAGCCCATGGGGCCGATGAGGAAAATGTTGGGCTGGGAGAGCATGGGCGGGAAGGAT
>Ga0302314_10008786_pt1 | contig 17942 bp, 16 predicted proteins | sample III_Palsa_N2_3_FD_200533 | JGI IMG/M metagenome (GOLD analysis project Ga0302314, IMG submission 200533) | Peat permafrost microbial communities from Stordalen Mire near Abisko, Sweden - III_Palsa_N2_3 | ecosystem: Environmental > Terrestrial > Soil > Palsa > Peat permafrost | place: Sweden...
GACGATTACGACGGGCAGACCCGTGTCTCTCAGAGTCGTGCCCTCGGTCCCGCCCGAGCGCTCCCAGGTCTCGATCTGCTCGCGGACCCAGCTCGCCGGATCCGGCGGTGCGTACTCACCTTCCAAGGGCATGACCACAGCGTACATGTGCGGCGATCCGGCGCGCGTCAAATCACAGCGTCATCTCGAACACCTGGCCGTGCCAGAGTCCCCGGACCTCGACGGTGAAGGTGTCGGAGCGGACGAACCCCTGACGCTCGTACCAGGCCACCAGTGTCGGCGCACCGGCCCAGCAGTCCACGCGCAGCACCTCGGAGCCGGCGGCGCGCGCCTCGGCCGCCGCCCGCGCAACCAGCTCGGCGCCGATCCCCATGCCGGCGTGCGCGCGACTGCTGATCAGAAACAGCAGGTAGGTCTCGGGCAGCGCAGTCGGCGGCACATGGGCCGGCCGCGCTGGGCCGATGACGCTTGCGCCGACCGCCTCGCCATCGATCTCGGCGATGCGCAGGCCTGGCTCCGTGAGCCACTGATCGACCATCTCGCGGGTGCGAGCGCGGGAGGACGCCGGCTCGGTACCCCACTGCTCGGGCTGGCCCCGCTGGGCCAGCCAGGCGATCGCCTCGTCCCAGAGTCCGAGCACCGCATCGCCATCGCTCGCGCGGCCCTCACGGATCAGCACGTCGCTACGCCCTGTCCCAGCCGTCCTCCCCGTGGGCCCACGGCACCGCCGTATCGCGCACGAAGAGCAGGTCGTTCTCGGCGTCGTCACCCGCCGGCCAGACGCCGAGCTTGTTGCTATCGGGGTAGACCGAGACGGCCGGCGCACGACGCTCCGAGAACAGCATCACCCGGCACGGAACAGCGCCGCGATTGGCGACCTTGTGCGCACCCGCGGCGCCGGCCGGGAAACGTACAAGCTCTCCAGCAACCACCTTGCGCTCGCCCTCGGGCGTGCGCACCGATGCCTCCCCCGCGACGACCAGCATCCACTCCTCCACGTACTCGTAGTGGTACGGGCACATCGCATTGCCCGGTGGCATGTCGTAGAGGTAGGCAGCGGTCCTCTCCGAGCCGCCCAGCGAGCCGAGATCAGCTCGTCCGTCGAACGTCGCCTCGAAGATATTCACCGTCTTCTGCACAGTCAGGACCTCCGTTTTTCGATGCGCAACTTTGGCGTCAATCCGGGTAGACCCTCTACCACTGCTGACAGGTTTAGCGCAGGTTTAGTGCTTGAGGAGGAGAGAGTCGATGAGCGCCACGCTTCAGAGAAACGATGAGAAGCTGATCCGCAGCACGATCCCCGCGCGGCTGGATCGTCTGCCCTGGTCGAAGTTCCACACCCGCATGGTGATGGCGCTGGGAGTGGCCTGGATCCTCGACGGGCTCGAGATCACGATCGCGGCGAACCTGAGTGCCGACTTCACGCAGAAGAGCACCCTGGCTCTGTCCTCGAGTCAGTCCGCCGATATTGCGACCTGGTACCTGGTCGGTGAGGTGATCGGCGCGCTCGTGTTCGGGCGGCTGTCGGACAGGTTCGGGCGTAAGAACCTATTCATGATCACGCTCGCCGTTTACCTGGTGGGCAGTGGCCTCACGGCCGCCACTCAGGCTGGAGGAGGCTGGGTGGTCTTCCTCTATGCCACCCGCGTCATCGCTGGAGCCGGAATCGGCGGTGAATACGCTGCGATCAACTCCGCGATCGACGAGATGATCCCTGCGCGCCACCGAGGCAGGGTCGACATCGGTGTGAACGGCACCTATTGGGCCGGTGCGGTAATCGGCACCGCCGCGACGCTCTGGCTCCTGAACAAGGTCACACCCGACCTCGGCTGGCGCCTCGCCTTCCTGGTCGGCCCGGTCCTTGCCCTGGTCGTCATCTACGTACGACGGAACCTGCCGGAGAGCCCGCGCTGGCAGCTCATGCATGGGCGCGAGCAGGAGGCTGAAGCGGGCATCGCCGAGATCGAACGCGAGGTCGAGGCAAGTGCCGGCAAGCTCGAGCCGGTCAGCGACGACAAGGCGATTGAGATCCGTGCGACGGAAAGACTCAGCTACGTCGCTCTGCTGCACGCGCTGTTCAAGCAGTACCCCGGGCGCTCGACCCTCACGGCCGCACTGATGATCACGCAATCATTCCTCTACAACGCGATCTTCTTCACCTACGGCCTGGTGCTGAAGTTCTTCTTCCACGTCGGGGCCGACGACGTGCCGTATTACTTCTTCGCGTTCGCGGCTGGCAACCTGCTGGGCCCGCTAACGCTCGGTCGGCTGTTCGATTCGATCGGTCGCCGGCGCATGATCTCGGGGACCTACCTCATCTCCGGGGTACTGCTGATCGTGACCGCGTTCCTGTTCAAGCAGGGCGACCTTAACGCCACCACCCAGACGCTCGCCTGGACCGTGATCTTCTTCTTCGCTTCCGCGGGGGCGAGCGCCGGCTACCTGACCGCGAGTGAGGTCTTCCCGCTCGAGGTTCGCGCCCAGGCGATCGCGGTCTTCTTTGCGATCGCCCAGTGCTTTGGCCTGCTTGGCACGCACCTCTACGGCAGTCTGATCGGCACCGGTAAGGACCCCAACTCGCTGTTCGTCGGTTACCTGATCGGCGCCGGCGCGATGATTCTCGGTGGCGTGGTCGCCGCGGTGCTGGCAGTCGACGCCGAGGGCAGGTCACTCGAGGACATCGCCGCGCCTCTATCGATGGTGCGCAAAGCGGTCGGCAAGGTGACTCCAAAGGACCCGCCGCTGACTCCGCGCCAGGTGCGTTCGACCTAGCCCGGCCGGAGCCACCTCCGGGCAACTGGTTGAATGGACGTGTGCCAGTCGGCGGGGAAAGCTCCAGAGGACGCGGACGGCTCACGGTCCGTCAGGTCGCCGAGCTGGCGGGCGTATCGGTCGCGACAGCCTCGCGGGCGCTCAACGGCCGCGGCGACGTCTCCGATGAGACGCGGCTGGCGGTGCAGCAGGTGGCAAAGACCCACGGGTATAGCGCGCGCTCGCGACCGCGGGGGCGTCAGCAGGCGGCCAGCGGGGCCCATTGGACCGGCATCGTCGGCGTCACCATGCCCTACTCGGCCCCTACGTACTTTGCGAGCATCCTGGCCGGGGCCGTCGAAGCGCTCTCCGAGCGGGACATGCGGGCGCTGGTCTGCCCCACCGGGCACCAACACAAGTACGAGGCCACGCTGATCGAAGAGCTCGTGCGCGGGGAGACGCACGGCGCCGTGCTGGTGCTGCCGGAGGAGTCGCCGGCGGAGCTGCGAGCGCTCAAACAGCAGGGCTTTCACTTCGTCGTTGTCGATCCTCTTTACGAGCTCGATGAGGACATCCCCGTCGTCTCGGCAGCGAACACCTCCGGCGCGCACCAGGCCATGACCCACCTGCTCGGCCTCGGGCACCGCCGCATCGGCGCGATCACCGGGCCCTCCTCGGGCCTGGCGACGAGGCGGCGCCTGATGGGCTACCACTCGGCGCAGGTAGCCGCCGGGATCATGCCCGACCCCGCGCTCGAGGTCGAGGGCGACTACCTGATCGCCGGTGGGGTCGCCGGCGCCGAGCGCCTGCTGGACCTACCAGAACCTCCGACCGCGATCCTCGCGTTCAACGACAGCATGGCGATCGGCGCGCTCAGCGCGGCGCGGGCGCGCGGTCTGCGAATCCCCGAGGACCTGTCGATCGTGGGGTTCGATGACACGGTCGAGGCCGAGATCGCGTACCCACCGCTGACAACCGTGCGGCAGCCGCTCAAGGAACTGGGGCGGATGGCAGTCGACCTGCTGTTCCGGCTGATGGCGGACCAATCGTCAGAGCGGCTGCACGTGGAGCTGGCGACGAGGCTGATCACGCGTTCCTCGGCGGCCGCACCGGCTGCCGCCCCACGTTCGCGCTGACGATCACACGCCGACCTGCGTAGTCGTTCGCTACTCGCGCTGCGCCAGTCGCGCGCGTTGACACGCGGGCGTGTCCGCGCGTAGGATCCGTCCGGAACGTTCCGGAATGTTCCGGAACAAACTCTTGAGGGAGAGAGCATGCACTCAGCATTACGCGCCGCAGTCGCGGTAACGGTGGCACTCGCCATCGCGCCCGCTGCCGCGTCCGCAGGCACTGCTGCGTCCGGTCGTGCCAGCGGGCACAGCCTCGCCGCGAACGCGCGCTTCTACGTGCCGGCCCCCGCCACGGGCGCCGTCCAGCAGATCGGCAGCCTGCTCGAGCACAGACAGGGCCAGGATGCTGCCCTGATCGCGCGGATGGAGACGGTGCCTTCCGCGGTCTGGCTCGACGGCGAAACACAGGCACAGGCAGCGAAGGGCGCCACCGGAGAGCGCCAGGCAAACACCGAGGTTGCAGAACAGGTGCGCGAGGCCCTGATTGGCGCCGAGCTCGAACGAGCCGTTCCGGTCTTCGTCGCGTACAACATCCCGGGGCGCGACTGCTCGCAGTACTCAGCCGGCGGCGCGCCTTCCGACGCCGCGTACGACGCCTGGATCGACTCGATCAAGAGCGCGCTCGGCGACGCCAAGGCAGTCGTTTTGCTCGAGCCCGATGCACTGGCGAATCTCCCCGGGTACTGCGGGAGTGCCTACAACACCGAGTTCCCGAACGTCACCAACGCGACCCGCATCGGGGATGTCGCCTACGGCGTGCAGACGCTGGAGGGCGACCCGAACATCAGCGTCTACCTGGACGGCGGGCACAGCGCCTGGCAGGCGGTCGGAAACATCGCCGAGGTGCTGGTCGCCGCCGATGTCCAGCAGGCGCAGGGTTTCTTCCTGGACGTCTCCAACTACCAGTACGCGACCAACAACGCCTTCTATGGGAGTTGGGTGTCGTCCTGCGTTGCCTACGCGACACAGCTGAGCGGCGAGACACAGGCGTCCGCGCTGGGCTACACCGCCTCCCTGACCTCGGCCAACAACAACCCGAACGGGGCGTTCGGCTCCTGCCCGAACCAGTACTGGAACGGCGGCCCGGCGAACAACTGGAACGGCACCGCGATGAGTCCGTACGGCGTCTGGAGTGAGACGCAGAGTGACCCCACGCTGAACACGGCTGGGCTCGACTCGCGTTACGCCTCGATGCTGGGCAGCACAGCACCGACGACACATTTCGTCGTCGACACGAGCCGCGACGGCCAGGGGCCGAACGACATGGCGACCTACGCGGCGGCGCCGTATGACCAGCCAGCGAGCGTGATCTCGACGCTGCAGAGTGGTAACTGGTGCAACCCGCCCAGGTCAGGTCTCGGCATCCATCCAACAGCCGACACCGCCGCCGTCACCAACTCGCTCGACAGCTATCTGCCGGCGAGCACAGCGCTGCTCGACGCCTATCTGTGGGTCAAGACCCCCGGGCAATCTGACGGGCAGTGCGACATCGCCGGCGGCGTACGCGCCTGGCAGGACTACACCAGTGCCGGTGCGGCCGGCGGCGATACACCGTCGATCGCAGGTTGGCCGGCCAGCTCGAGCGCCGCTTGGGCGACGTTCGACCCGCTCTGGAGCGTGCAGACGGGAACCCTGGTCACAGACCCGGCAGCGGGTGCCTGGTTCCCCCAGCAGGCACTGCAGCTGGCACAGGACGCAGATCCGCAACTCGCACCCTGACCGTCGGGGCCCGGGCCTCGGGACACCGAAAAGCAAAGAGGGGCCCCGCCGTTGGCGGGGCCCTTCAGGACCAGCATGGTGCGAATTTCGAGCCGTTCAGATCGATGCTGTACACCGCCCCCATGATCCCGGCGCGGGTGTCGGCCGCGCAGAAGCGCGAGCGCGACAGCTTGTACTCGGCGTTCAAGACAGGCTTCCCAGCACGCAGGTAGGGACGGAACGCCGAGCACTCGGAGTACTGGTTGCACTGCTCGTCAAGCACGCCGTCGAAGTAGGGCTCGAGCTCACGCACCTGCCCAGGATCGTTCTTCTGCAGGACCGCCAGCCCGAGCTTGTGTGCCTCACGGGCGACCCATTCGTCGTAGGTCAGCTGCTCCTGTGCCGTCAGCGGAAAGCCCGTCCTGTTGGTGTAGCCGTCGATGTTGTCCGGCTCGAGCGCATCGAACCCCTTCTGCCGGCAAATGCGCATGCGGGCAGTCATGATCGGCTCGAGCACGGAGAGCCGGCGGATGTCGAGCCAGCGCTCGCCCGGCCAGCCGTTGCCCCTGCCCAGCACGGACTTCGGGAACTTCGCGGCATCCGGGCGGTAGCTCTCCCAGGTGCCGACGTCCACGTAACAGATCACGTGCCTACCGGCGGCATGCAGGGCACGCACCTGCCCGGCGCTCGTGTCGAAGGCGTCGAGGTCGTAGGCGTCGACGTTGTGAGACATCTGCACCCTTCCCGTGAGCTGCCAATACCAGGTCAGGTGCTGCGGTGGCTTCCAGCGCGCCTGCGCGGCAGAGGCGGCGAGCAGCAGTAGGACGAGCACGACCAGGTGGCTGCGAAAGATCCGCCTCACCGGCCCAACTACAGCAGCACAGCGGATAAGCTCCCGCCAATGGACCTTGGCGAACCCTCCTCCTATTTAGTCCTCAGTGCCGGGACTCCGGTCTACAGCTCCGATGGCACACAGATCGGAAAGGTCAATCACGTCCTCGCCGCCAGCGACGAGGACGTCTTCGACGGGATCATCATCGGCGAGCACCTCTTCGGCAGCGAGCACCGCTTCGCCGACGCCGATGACGTCGAGGAGATCTACGACCGTGGCGTCGTGTTGAAGCTCGACGCTGCAGGCTGCGCCCAGCTGCCCAAGCCGTCCGCCAACCCGGCGGTCATGCATGACGATCCCGCGGTGGCACAGTCGGATTTCCGCCACCAGAGGCTGAAGCGCGCCTGGGATGTCATCTCAGGCAACCGCTGAGCGCAGGTCATCGCCGCTGCGCGCTGGCTGGTTCATTGGCCTGCGGCGCGGGTAGCTCACCAGCGTGACCGACGATCTTCCACGCGAACCGGCCACGCCCGATCAGATCCCGGCCGAGCAGACGCCGGCCGAGCAGATCCCGGCCGAGCAGACGCCGGCCGAGCAGACGCCGGCCGAGCAGACGCCGGCCGAACAGCCCCCACGCGCCACCAACGCCGGCCGCTTGTGGATTGCGCTCGCGGTGGCGACGGTGTTACTGGCGCTGCTAATCATCTTCATCGCCGAGAACTCGCGCTCGGTGACAATCTCGTTCCTCGGCGCCAGTGGTCACATCTCGCTAGCGCTGGCGCTGCTGATCGCGGCGGTCGTCGGAGCTGCGGTGACATTGCTTGCCGGTACAGCACGGATCCTGCAGCTGCGGCTCGAGGTGCGGCGCAACCGCCGCACCGGACGTGAGCCCAGCCAGCACTGATCGGCGGAGCGATCGCGGGCGCTGCCGTCACGCTGACGGGCTGCCGCGACGGCAGCGGTAGCCTCGCGGCGACCGACGGGTCGACCCTGACATCGACCTGGATCGACCCGACAGGCGACGGCCAGCTCCAGGTCGGGCCAGGAGAGCCGCTTGGCGACCGCACCATGCTCGGCGCGCCCGAGCGCCTCACGACCGAGCTGGCGCGGCTCGTGCACCTGACCGATGCGCACGTGATGGACGCCTCTTCCCCGGCCCGCGTCCCGTTCCTGGCGCGCCTCGGACCACCGGTGCAGTCGACCTTCCGGCCACAGGAGGCGCTCACAGCGCAGGTGTTGCACGGCGCGATCAACGCGACACGAGCGCAGCGCCCGGAGCTCGTGATCCAGGGTGGCGACCTGATCGACAACGACCAGCACAACGAGCTCGAACACGCACTCGCGCTGGTGAACGGCGGACGCGTACACCTGGGCAGCGGCCCCGACGGTTACCACGGCGTCCAACTGCCAACCGACCCGGACCCGTTCTACTACCGGCCCGAGATCGACCCCCCGCGCCATCCGGGCATGCTCACGAGGGCGGTCAGGCCGTTCACCAGCCCCGGCCTCGGCAGCGACTGGGTGCCGATCCTGGGGGACCACGACGCGCTCGTGCAGGGAGAGCTTGTGGCGAACGCCGTGACCCAGAGCCTTGCGGTCGGCGATCGCGCGCTCTGGGACATGCCCAGCGGCCTGCGGCTTCCGGCGGGCATGAAGCTGAGCTCCGCAGGCTCGTCCGACGGACCTCCCGACCCGGCATTCGTCGCCTCGTTCGTGCAGCAGGCACTGGCCGGTCCGACCGTGCGGGTACCGCCCGACAGCGCGCGCTACGAGCTCACCTTCACCGAGGTCATCGGCCGTATGTGGGACGGCTCACGTGCCGCCGCTCAGCCGCTGCTGAGCGGCGCCTGCACAGCGAGCAGCTCCGAGCGGCTCGACTACGCGCGCGACGTCGGTGACGCGCTGCGCGTGATCGCACTCGATCTGGTGCGCCGCGGTGGCGGATCGGGCGGTCTGATTCAGACGGAGCAGCCCGTCTGGCTCAAGCAGCAGCTCGCAAGCGCCGGTGACCGCTGGGTGATCGTCGTCACCCACCAGCCACTCGAGGACGCAACCGGTGCCGAGCCGGTGTTCGAGCTGCTGGACCACGCGCCGCGCGTGATCGCCGCGCTGGCCGGGCACACCCACCGCAACCGGATCATCCCCCGGGAGACGGCAGCCGGCGGCTACTGGCTGATCACCACCTGCTCGCTGATCGACTTCCCGCAGCAGTGCCGCGCCCTGCACATTTACGCGACCGCGAGCGGAGGCGTGGCGATCAGAACCTGGATGCTCGACCACGTCGGCAACGGGCCGCTCGGGACGATCTCCCGCGAGCTCTCCTACCTCGATGCCCAGGGCGCCCGCGCGATGCACTTCAGCGGCACGCACTTTGACCGCAACGCCACGCTGTTCAGGGGCGCGGCCGCGTAGAGCGTCGCGGCGGTCGCCTGGAGGCGGCCGCGGCTCGGCTGATCAGCCGCGGCAGCTGGCGGTGGGCGATCACCGCCGGTGCGGCAATCAGCAGAAAGTTGAACAGCCGGTAGAGCATCACTGCAGCAAGCGCGGGAGCCAGCGGCTCCCGCACCCAATAGAGCGCGAAGGTCATCAATGCCTCGGTCGCACCGGCGCCCCCGAGCGGCAGCGAGCGCCGCGTCGCGGCGTAGCCCGTCGAGTAGGCGATGATCAGCCGGCCGACGCTGAGATCCATGCCGAAGGTGCGCAGCGCCGCCCACAGCGCCGCCATGTCCGCGGCCCAGTAGACCATGATCCCGACCCAGGCGCCGAGCTTGCGCAGCGGGTCCTGGGTGACAAGGCAGCGCACACCGTCGACGCCCTCGAGCATCTGCACCAGCAGGTCGAGGCGCGGTCCACCGCGCTCGGCGATCCACCGCGAGCGGCGGGGCTTGCTCGCCCACAGCGCCAGCGCGAAGGACGGCGGTACCGCCAGCGCCCACGGCCATAGCAGCGAGGGCAGGATGTTCGCTCGCTCGGCGAGCAGCACGATCGCGGTGATACACGCGGTCGGCGCCAGGATCGCCCACTCCAAGGTGCCGAGCGCCATCACCCGGACGCGGGCGCTGCGCTCGTCCTCGTCGATCGCCTGAAGCATGCGTTTGTCCACGCCGAACCCGCCGTCGAGCGCAAACGGACCAAACCCGGCGACCACGATCCGCGAGACGATCGGCAGCGAAAGCGGCGCGTGGCCATGGATCACCGCCACCGCACGGTAGGCCAGGATGTATGCCGGATAGGTGATCAGTTGGGCGCCCGCGACCAGCGCGATCCACCCGGGGTCAACGTCCTCAAAGGCCCTGCCGATCGCATCGGCTCCCGTCGCGTGTGCGATCAGGATGACCGCGACGGCGGCCAGCAGCGCGGCGAAGATCGTCGAAAGCCACGGCTGGTCCTTGAACAGTCCGCGCACGTTTCGACGCTACCGCGTCTGTGGCCGGTCTCGCGCGCTATCAGGTGTTGACGAGCGCCCGAAGCGACTGCTTGAGCGAGGTGGTCGAGGCCACCACCGCCGTCGGCTCATAGCCACAGTGGGCCATGCAGTTTTCGCAGCGCGGGTCGTTGCCGCGTCCGTACTGGTCCCAGTCGGTGGTCTCGAGCAGTTCCTTGTATGTCGTCGTGTAGCCGTCGCCCATCAGGTAGCAGGGCCGCTGCCAGCCGAACAGCGAGTAGCTGGGGATGCCCCAGGGCGTGCACTGATAGTCGACCTTGCCCTCGAGGAAGTCCAGGAACAGCGGCGAGTGGTTGAGGCGCCACTTCTTGCGTTTGCCGTCGGCGAACGCCGCCTTGAACAGCTCGCGGGTCTGCGTTACCCCGAGGAAGTGCTCCTGGTCGGGAGCCTTCTCATAGGCGTACGCCGGCGAGATCATCATCTGGTCAACCTCGAGCTCGTCGTTGAGGAAGTCCAGTACCGAGCGCACCGTCTCGGGCGTGTCGTGGGTGAAGAAGGTCGTGTTGGTGGTGACGCGGAAGCCCTTGGCCTTGGCCACCTTGATCGCTGCGACCGCCTTGTCGAACACACCCTCTCGTGAGACCGACTGGTCGTGGCGCTCCTGCAGCCCGTCGATGTGCACGGCCCAGGAGAAGTACGGCGAGGGCTTGAACAGGTCGAGCTTCTTCTCGAGCAGCAGCGCGTTGGTGCACAGGTAGACGAACTTCTTGCGCTTGACGAGCTGGCGCACGATCTCATCGATCTCGGGATGGATCAGCGGCTCACCGCCGGCGATCGACACCATCGGCGCGCCGCACTCGAGCACGGCGTTGACGGCCTGGTCGACGGGCATGCGCCGGCGCAGCTCATGCTCGGGGTGCTGGATCTTGCCGCAGCCCTCGCACGCGAGGTTGCATTGGAACAACGGTTCGAGCTCGACGATCAGCGGGTACTTCTCGATGCCGCGTAGGCGCTGCGTCATCAGGTAGGCACCCATGCGGGCGGCCTGTCTCAGTTGCACGGCCATGTCAGCGGCCTCCTTCATCGGTGTTCGTCTCTGGACCGGCGTCGGCGACCTCTGACAGGCCTCTGACTTCCGGCGGTAGCTTGAACTGCATTGTCTCGGTTGCGACGTTCCGCTCGCTGACCGTGACCTCCCCCAGCCCGCTGAGCGCGCCGAGCACCTGCTCGACAAGCGCCTCCGGCGCGGACGCACCGGCAGTCACGCCGATCCGGCGTACGCCCTGCAGGATCGCGGGCGGGATCTGCGCGGCGTCGTCGATCAGCTGCGCGCGGCAGCCCGCGCGCTCCGCAACCTCGACCAGTCGCTTTGAATTCGATGAATTCGCCGAGCCCACGACGAGGATCAGGTCGCAGTCGCGCGCCAGCGCACGCACGGCATCCTGCCGGTTCTGGGTCGCGTAACAGATGTCGCTGGAGGCTGGGCCGACAACATGCGGAAAACGTGCGCGCAGCACGTTCACGACCTCCTCGGTCTCATCGACCGCGAGCGTGGTCTGGCTCAGGTAGGCGACGCGCTCGGGGTCGGCAACCTGCACGCTGGCGACATCCTCCAGGGAGGCGACGATCTGGATGCGCTCGGGTGCCTCTCCGAAGGTGCCGTCCACCTCCTCGTGGCCCTCGTGGCCGACAAGCACGATGTCAAAGCCCGAGGCCGCGAAACGACGCGCCTCGGCGTGGACCTTCGACACCAGCGGGCAGGTCGCGTCGATCACATCCAACTCGCGCTCCTGGGCCTCGATGCGGACCGCCGGCGAAACGCCGTGGGCGGAGAAGATCACCGTCTGGCCAGCGGGCACCTCGTCGAGCTCGTCGACGAAGATCGCACCGCGTTGCTCGAGCGAGCGCACCACGTGCACGTTGTGAACGATCTGCTTGCGCACGTAGATCGGGGCACCACGATCCTCGAGCGCGCGCTCGACGATCTCGATCGCGCGCTCCACCCCCGCGCACGAGGCCCGTGGCGAAGCCAGCACGACCTCGCGCGAGCCGAGCGAGTTGGCCCACTCCTCAACCAGCGAACAGGCCAGGCGCAGCGTCCGGTAGGCCGTCGCCGCCCCAGAGAGCGTCTGCAGCGGACGGTGCAGCTCACGGCGGTTGGTGTCGAGCACGACCCGCAGCGTGACCAGTGGCCGCCGCCGCGATGCCGGCGCGAGCCAGACCGACTCCATGTCGACGGCCAGCGCGCCGCTGCGGGAGAGCGTTCGACGCCGCTCGCCACGCACCAGCCGCTCGCTCGAAACGATCGGGCCAACGTGCACACGCAGGCCGCCACGACGCAGCACGCCCGCGAGGATCGTCGGGTCATCGCAGGGACTGGTTGCAGTGGGTCCGCGCAGCTCGCTGGCGAGCACGATATCCCCCGGCTCGAGTGTCGGGTCGAGCGCTCCGCAGAACCCGGCGATCAGGATCGGGCGGTTGCCACTCAGGCCCGACAGCTGCGCCGAACGGGCAGAGCGACGCGGGCCCATCCCGGTACGACGCACGTCGGCCCAGGGCGCGCCGGTGCGGATTGCGCGCGCCTCGAGCGCCAGCGGTGCGAGCACGACGATCTTGTCGGAGAGGGCCTCCCCTTCCGGACCGTCCGTCTGCTCAATCGGTGCCAATGCAATGCTCATCTGACGTTGCTTACCCCGTTGAATCCTGGTCTCAGACCTCGACCGGCGCCCGCGCGGGCGCCGTCGACTGGCCTGCAATCCCTGCCATCACCTCGTGTGCCGCCGCGCGCCCGCTGCGCACGGCGCCCTCCATGGTCGCCGGCCATCCGGTGTCGGTCCAGGCGCCCGCAAGCGCCAATCCGGCAAGCTCCGTTCTTGGTCCCGGCCGCCAGGCGCGGGCACCTGGAGCGGCACGGAACGTGGCGGCATGTTCGCGCGTAACGAAGAACTCTCGCACTTCCGCGTCGCGGGCGCTTGGAAGTAGCTCGGCAAGCGCCTGCAGATAGCGATTGCGGAGATCCTCCGAGGTGGCGTGGAGCTCGTCGTCGGCGGCCGACAGCGAGACCGCGACGTACTGGCCACAGGACAGACCCGAACCTGCCGTGCGATCGAAGATCCACTGCACCGGCGAGTCGACACCGGCGGCGAATGGGTGCTCGAGCACGCGGCGGTCATAGATGACATGCAGATTGATGATCGGCGAGTTGCCGAGCCGCTCGGGTAACTCCGGGTTGACGCCCGCCTCCGGCGGTAGCAGCTGCATCGCGCGCGCGGGCGGCACCGCCATCACCACCGCGTCGACGTGCGCGGAGAAGCCGTCGCTTGCCTCGACGCGGAAACCGCCGCCCTCACTCTCGGAGCCGGCCGCCAGCGGCTGTGCGGTGCTCCGCAGCCGCACGTTCACGCCTGCGCGCTCGAGCGCCGTGCGCGCGGCCCCGTCGTGGATCTCGCCAAGCGGCACAACTGCCCAGCCGATATCACCCGCGCTCGTCTCCTGCAACAGACCGAGCTGGAAGACCTGCGCGGCTTGCGCAAGAGAGGCGTCATCGACCGTCAGGTTTACGGTCGGGCGCACGATCAGCTCCCAGATCGCCTGCACCGCACCCCGGCGCTGGCGGTGGCGCCGCAGCCAATCCCCAAACGAAACGGCATCGTTGGCGGGATCGTCGACGTCGATGGCACCCAGCCGCTGCATCGCCCAGACCAGCGACAGGCGCTCGCGCATGCCCAGGTACGGGTAGCGCATGACCGACGCCGCGAGGTGCAACGGGGCCGGCAGCTGCGAGCGCCGCAGCCAACCGAGCTTGCCGCCCGGTGCCAGCACCGCGACCTCCAGCTGCGGCTGCAATGACACGAGGCTCTCAGCACCCAGCTGACCGAGCAGCTCTCGATAGGCGGTGCAACAGCGCAGGAAGATGTGCTGGCCGTTGTCGACCTCGAGCTCACCGCGGGTGAACGAGTACGCAGCGCCGCCGAGCCGCCCACGCGCTTCGAGCAACGTCACGGCCGCACCCTCGTGCGCGCAGTCGAGCGCCGCGGCGATCCCCGCGAGGCCACCGCCGATCACGATGACGCTCCTGCGACTCACCGCAGACGCTCCCCGCCGGCGGCGACCAGGCTGCGCGCCGCGACCCACGTCTTCTCGAGCGGCGAGAGCGAGATGCGGCCGCGCATCACCTGACCCGGGTCCTCGAGGATGCGGTCGAGGATGCGCCGGTAGATGCCGGTCATCGCCTGCACGCACGATGCACTGCGCACGTCGAGCAGTTCGACGAGGCCCATACCGTGGTCGAACCACTGCGCCGCCCGCTCCGCCTCGAAGCGGACCAGCGCCTCGACCTCGCGCTCACCGGCGTGGGCGAGATCGGGACAACCGAAGCGCTCGCGATCCTCGGCCGGTATGTAGGTGCGGCCGCGCTCACGGTCTTCGACGATGTCGCGCAGGATGTTGGTGAGCTGCATCGCCACGCCGAGGTCGTCGGCCAGCCGGTAGGCCTCTTCGCTGGCGTCGCCGTCGGTGAAGATCGCCAGACACAGGCGCCCGACCGAGCCGGCGACGCAGCGGCAGTAACGCACGAGCTCATCGAAGCTCTGGTACTCGGCTCCCAGCACATCGAGCTCGACGCCTTCGACCAGCAGCTCGAGCGCATCGACCGGCATGCGGTAGCGCTCGGTCGCGTGCGCAAGCGCGGTGATCACCGGATCGCCCGCGGCGACTGAGCCGTCGGTGAGCGCGGTCAGGCTGAGACGCTCCTGCGCCAGGGCCGCGAGCTGAGCGGCGCGATCAAGCTCGCCGTCATCGCCGATGTCATCAACGCGGCGCGCGAACGCGTAGGCCGCACACATCGCTTGGCGTTTGGCACGCGGGAGCAGGCGGATGCCGTAATAGAAGTTGGCGGCCTCTCGGCGGGTGATCTGCTCGCAGTCGCGGTAGGCGTACTCGAGCTCGATTGCCGCCACCGTCATCGTCCGGCCGCCGTGCTCAGCATCTTCCATATGTAAGCGGGTCGGGTGGCGCGGCCGTGCTCGAGCGTTTCGAGCGCCCGCATTCCGCCAGCGGCAAAGCCCGCAACCGCAAGGCGCGGGGCCAGCGGCAGCGTGCGCGCAAGCGGTCCGCCGCTTGAGAGCAGAGCTCTGGCCCGAGACGCCTCGAAGGAGATCAGCGCCCGTAGGTTCGCCGACGGCTGGGCCGCCGCCAGGTCGGCCTCGCTGCAGCCGAACCGCTCGAGGTCCTCGCGCGGCATGTAGACGCGGCTGCGACTGTGATCCTCGGCGATGTCCTGCAGATGCTCGACCACCTGCAGGCCCGCGCAAACCCGGTCCGACAGCGCAACGCGGTTGGCAGTGGCGGCGCCGAACACGCCCAGCACCAGCTCGCCGACGGGGGCAGCCGAGAGCTGGCAGTACTCGAGCAGCTGCGCAAAGGTCTCATAGCGCGTGAGCACCTGGTCCATGCGGTTTGCCTCGATCAGCCGTTCGAATGGACCGATCGGAAGCCGGCACTCGCGCACCGTGACAGCGAGTTCCTGCATCAGCGGATGCTGCGGCGCATCCAGCCTCGGCTCGGCGAAGGCCCGGTGCAGCTCCAGCGCGACGACGTCGAGCAGCGCCGTACGGTCGCCCACGGCCTCATCGCCCACGTCGTCAACCAGCCGGGCAAAGCCGTAAATCGCCATCAGCTGCCGCGCGCGCCGGCGGCCGAGGATGCCGCTGGCAACGGTGAAGTTCTCACGCCCCGCCTGGGGCAGCACCTGTTCGCGGCTGGGAAGCGCTGCGACACCCGTCAGCACCTGGCCGCCGCCCGGCGCTGTGGCGCTCATCGCACCAGCCGTCCGAGCGCCATCACGGGGAAGATCAGGCGGTACAGGTGGTATTTGATGTAGAAGTCCGACGGGAATCCCGTGCCCGTGTGGTACAGCTCATCCCAGCCGCCGTCCTCGCGCTGATTGCTGACAAGCCACTGCACCCCGCGGCGTGTCGCAAGAGAGTCGCGCGCGCCGGCGGCCTCGAGCGCCAGCAGCGCCCATGCCGTCTGTGACGGGGTGCTCTCGCCGCGCCCGATCCACGCCGGGTCATCGTAGGAGCGGCAGTCCTCGCCCCAGCCGCCGTCCGCATTCTGGTGTTGATCGAGCCAGCTGACCGCACGCCGGATCGCCGTGTGCGTGCGCGGGACGCCGGCGGCCACCAGAGCCGGCACGGTGGCGCCCGTGCCGTAGACATGGTTCACGCCCCAGCGCCCGAACCAGGAGCCGTCAGCCTCCTGGTTATCCATCAGCCAGCGCACGCCGCCCCGTGTCAGCGGGTCGGCCTTGCGACCGAGCAGCCCGAGCATCTCGACGATGTGGGCGGTGACGTCGGCGCTCGGCGGATCGATCACCTCACCGAAATCGCAGAACGGCAGGTCGCGGATCAGCGTGCGGCAGTTGTCGACATCGAACGCGCCCCAACCAGCGTCGGAGCTGCGCATACCGGCGAGCCAGTCCACCCCGCGCTCGATCGCCGCGCGCAGGCGCGCGGGGTCGGGATGGTTGACGGTATTGAGAGCGATCACGACTTCGGCCGTGTCGTCGATGTCCGGGTAGTTGGCGTTGGCGAACTCAAAGGCCCAACCGCCAGGCTCGAGCTGCGGGCGGCGCACGGCCCAATCGCCGCGCTCGAGGATCTGCTGATCAAGCAGCCAATCGGCGGCCCGGAGGACCGCCTCATCGTTGCCGGGCACACCCGCGTCGTGCAGCGCAATCACCGACAGGCATGTGTCCCACACAGGGGACTGGCAGGCCTCGACTCGCCGCTGCCCTTCGTCGATCGTGAAGCTCTGCATGCCCGCCAACCCACGCTCCATCACAGGGTGGTCGAGCGGGTAACCGAGCAGGTTCAGCGCGATCAGCGAGTACACCCAGGGAGGCTGAATGCCTCCCCAACCGCCGTCGGCCTCCTGGCGGTCGACGATCCAACGCTCAACCCGGTTCAGAGCGACGCGTCTCAGCAGCGCCAGCGGGCGCTGCTCGTAGATCTTCAGCACATGATCGAGTGCGACCAGCCCGCGGCCGAACAGCGATGTCGCCTCGGGCGGCGCCCACGGCTCGGAACCATCGAGCTCCTCCAGCGTGAACGGCAACGGCCGCACCGGCCGCGACGCCACTACGACCGAGAGCGCGACCACGGTCTGGCGTGCCCAGCAGGCGAAGTCATAGACGTTGAGCGGCACCCACTTGGGCAGGAAGATCATCTCCGGCGGCACCGCCGGCACCTTTGTCCACGGCCACGCACCAAACAGCGCCATCCAGATGTGCGTGAACACGCGCGCCTGTTGCAGCCCGCCGGCCCCGCGGACGTACTCGGCGGCCGCCTGCATGTGCGGCTGCTCGGGCGTATCGCCCGCCAGCCGCAGCGCGACATAGGACTCAATCGTCGTCGAAAGGTTGGCCGGGCCACCGTAGAAGTTGCTCCAGGTGCCGTCGTCACGCTGGTTGGAGCGGATCCACTCGGCGCAGCGTGCCGTGGTCTCCGGCTCGCTGATCCCGAGGAACTCCCGCAGCAGCATGTCTTCGGCGTCCATCGTGACGTTGGTCTCGAGCTCGCCCTTCCACCAGCCGTCGGGCTCCTGCAGCGAGAGCAGCTTCTCGACCGCGCGCTCTAGTGCGCTCGCAGCGTCCTGTGGGGCCTCGCTCGCGAGCAGGCCGTGGTAGTCGTCGTCTGTCAAGGTCAATCGATCGCGCGGGCGGCTAATGGCATCCATACTGTTGGCTTCCAAATCGGTGGTCCCAAAAATGGCAATTCCAGTCCCGAACTCCAACGGCTCCCATAACGTGGAGATTAACGACCTCACGACATTGCGCGCCGCACACGTCGACGAAGGGCTCGCGCTGAACCAGCGCCACCTGAATCGGCAGCTCGGTCGCGTGCTGCAGACACTCGGATTCGATCGTGAATGGGTACGGGGCGAGGGCCCGTATCTGATCGACAGCGACGGCGACCGCTACCTCGATCTCTACGCGGGCTTCGGTGTGTTTGGGCTCGGTCGCAGCCACCCCTTCGTCAAGGCGCAGCTTCATGCGTTGATCGACAGCGATCCACCGAGCCTGCCACAGCTGGGCGTCTCCACGCTCGCCGGGCTGCTGGCACAGCGCCTGGTCGAGCACGCACCC
>Ga0302314_10008788_pt1 | contig 17939 bp, 20 predicted proteins | sample III_Palsa_N2_3_FD_200533 | JGI IMG/M metagenome (GOLD analysis project Ga0302314, IMG submission 200533) | Peat permafrost microbial communities from Stordalen Mire near Abisko, Sweden - III_Palsa_N2_3 | ecosystem: Environmental > Terrestrial > Soil > Palsa > Peat permafrost | place: Sweden...
GGGCAAGGCTTTGGGCCGGCCGCCCTGCTCGCGACACGCTATTTCACCATGCAGCCGAAGATAGTCGACGGTCAGCCGGTCGCCGGGGCGGTGGTGGTCATACCGATCACCTTTGCCGGGGCGACAAACGGTGGAGGCTTTTATCCCGCCGTGGACAAGGTTCTAAGCACGTCGCTTTGGGCCGAGACGCCGACCTTGGCGATGATGGACGCTGCTTTTCCGAGGGCCGCGGGAAATGTGAAGGTCGGTCACGTCGTCTTACGCTGCGGTGTCATGCGAGACGGCCGGCTGACGGGCTGCGAGGAGTCCGTCGAAAACCCGCTGGGCCATGGCTTCGCCACCGCGGCGAAAGCGATGGCCAAGGCCTTTCGGCTCAACGTCGACGACTACCCGGACATCCATGTGTGGGAAGCCAAGGTGGATCTACCCGTTACCTTCTATGCGCCGGGGTACGCCCAGTCGGACCCCATTACGGACCCTCTGTGGACCCGCATGATCGACCCGACGACCGTCCAGCGCCTGTTTCCGGCAAAGGCGGCTGAGGTCGGCGTGAAGTCAGGCAAGGGGGTGGTGGACTGCGTCGTCGATCATGGGGGACAGTTGACCGGCTGCCACGCCGTGTCGGACACGCCGCCCGACCTGGGCTTCGGCGACGCGGCGGTGAGCGTCGCCAGCGTGATGGCGATCAACCCCTGGACGCCGCAAGGCCGGCCGGTCGATGGGGCGCACATTCGTCTGCCGCTGGTCCTGAACCTATCGCCAGCGGACACGGCGCCGGCAGCGGCGGCCAAGCCATGAGGCGTTCGGATTTTGTCTCGGGATGGGCGTCCATCGGCTTGGCGGCGTTCCTAGCTAGCGCCTCCGCAGTATGGGCGGCGCCCGGCGATGTGGTCGTAAAGCCAGACTGGACGCGAAAACCGCCCGCCGAGGATATCTGGCCCGCCTATCCGGACGCAGCCAGGCGGGCAGGCGTAATCGGTAAGGCCAGAATCGAGTGCAAGGTCGCCGTGTCGGGTCGGCTGGAGCAGTGCGAAGCCCTGTCGGAGAGTCCGGCGGGCTGGGGATTCGGCGCCGCCGCCTTGGCGATGACAAAGTATTTTACGTGGCGCCCTGAGACAGTGAATGGCGTCTCTATCGGTGGCGTCCCGGTGGTGATCCCGTTCGATTTCGGCGCATCGAGCGGAGAATATGGCGCTGTCGTTATCGCCGCCTTTGATCGAGACGCCAGATTCCCGCGTCTCTTCGACCCGATTTGGTCGCGAGCGCCAACGCGAGCCCAAGTGGAAGCGGCCTTCCCGCCCAAAGCGTTAGGCAAGGTCGACTCCGGCTACGCGATATTGCGCTGCAGGCTGGCGCCCACAGGTCTGCTCATAGATTGCAATGACCTAGCCGAATCGCCTCCGGAGTTTGGATTCGGCGCGGCCGCGCTGACGCTGGCGTCCCGGTTTGCGCTCTCCGTGGCAGACTACAAGCCTGCCGAGCTGAAGGGCGTTTCAGTCGATATTCCCGTGAGCTTCTTGGCTACCGGCAGGCCAGCCCCCAGGCTCGTCGCTCCCCAGTGGGTGAGTACGCTCGACGCCGCCAACCTGACGGTCGTGTTTCCGCGCGAGGCGGTCGCGGCTGGCGTCTCGCGCGGCGGCGGCGTGCTCAAATGCAGGGCGACGCATGAGGGACGGCTGGCGGAATGCCAGGTAATCAGCGAATCCCCCGAGGGCCTCGGTTTCGGCCAAGCCGTGCTCAAGGCTGCGGATTTCATGGCGATGAACCCCTGGAGCATGGATGGCGCGCCTGTGGATGATGCCGTCATCCAAGTGCCGATTACGCTGGCGCTTCCGGAGCCGTCGGCCAAGCCTTAGATCGGTGAGGCGACGCCACACCCTCTGATCCTCGGGTAAGGGGTGTCAGGCGGGGACCCTGGCGAAGGGGCGGTGCGGATTATAGATCGTGTCGTTGCCGTAGCGATCCTGGATGGAGATGACATTGCCGGCCGCATGGATCGCCAGGAGCGTGCTGTAGACGGAGATGGCGACCCGTATGACGTCAGCGTTCGTTTGAAGGTGCGTCCGCCCTTTGATCGCCTCCAACTTGTCGACGGCCTCGCCAGAGAAAAAGAAGTTCTTGGCGTCCGCGGCGTTGGCGGTTTTTACCTCGGTTGATGCGTCAGGCTGGGGGGCGTCGAATTTATCCCCGGGGGTGTAGGCGATTTTGCGCCCGCCCGGGTCGGTGATGAACACGCGCCCCCCGTCATCTTCCATGCTGATCAGGCCATCATAGCAGTCGATCGCCGCGCGGATCACATCGGGAGCGCTCTCCAAATAGGACCTGCGTCTGATCGCCTCCAACTCGGCCGTTGCCGCGGGCGGAAAGAAGAAGCTCGTACGGCGTGACATCGCTCAAACCCTCGTGTTCGGCGCGCGGTCGGCGCCGTCGTTGTTCGTTGAGCTCTAGACAACGCGCAAAAGGGAACAGGGTTCGCCATTCTGCGGCGCCTGAGAGCAGGATGCGGCGAGGTAAACGCCGAGTCTCGCGGAGTCAATGCAAGTTGCACCAAGTTACAGCATTTGCCCACAGGATACCGCTTGGTGCTGCCGAGTCGTGTCGAAATTGCACCATCACGTCAGGTTCACAGCGTGCAAGTGCACGAAATGTCAGATGACAGCAGGGCTTATATGATGAACACTTTGTTCACTGCAGAAGGGGTTTCGGATGCAAAAATCCAGAAGGGATCCAATGCCCGTCGCGAGTGGGCATTGGGCGCGAGGGCCACCAGTGTGAGTTGACCGACAAACCATTGCCTCAGGGGACGGCAAATGACGCAAGAGACACAAGAGAGGAGAGTCGAGGGGACCCAAGACCCGGAGCGGCATGGCGGAAACGCCATGCCGCTTTCGGCGGGTTCGATTACCGAACAACGCGCGAGCTGGACCGATATCGCCGTCTTTATCGTAGTCGGAGGGATATTCGCGGCCATTGGCGCGGCGATTGCCCGAGGTCGAGCGCCCCCCGAAACGCCGCCGCAAATGTCTCAACCGATCCACGAGCGAAAGCTGCCGCTCTGGCTCGACATCACAATTGCAAACGTCAGCGCGTTCGCCATGGGCGTCCTGGCGATCGAGGCGTGCGAGCACAAGGTGTACATTTGCCACTGCCTTGCCGGCGTGGCCGGTGCGATGCTGAAGATAATATGACCGCCTACGCCACCCTGGTCGCTCCGAGCCGGCGACCAGGGTGGCGGAGATTTGATCAGAATGCGGCTTTTCTGGCGGCCACTAAATCGCAAGTTGCCAACTTGCCGACACTTGCCTCCTAATGCGCGAAATTGCTTGGCACCAGGGGGGAGCATGCCGCGCCGCGTAATAGACTTACCTGAAAAACTATTCGTATTCAGAAAGCTAATGGGAGTTAGCGCGACGGGGTTCAAAGACAAGCTGGAGGATAAGAAGGTCAACAGGCGTAAGGCCGTCGACTGGGAGCATCCGGACGAGAACGGACAATCAATCCAGTTGCGAGAGCAAAGCCGCAACCAGATAAGAGCTCTGCTTGAGGACTATGACATCGTTGTGGATGACGATTGTTTCTTCGAGCGCTGGGAAGGCCTCGCGAGGCGCCTCGGTCTAACGGAGGAGCAGATTGAGGCGATCCGGCAGGAGCATCAAACGCCGTCGGCGCCGCCAAACCCGCCAGCGGGACTGAACCATCACAATAACCTGTCGAATATGGCTGGAATCTACCAGCTCATCAGGCCCCACACCCTCGATCCGGACAAATTTATCCTGGAGGTGCTGCAGATCGATTCGGCGGCGCCATATACGGTCAAATCCTACTCTCACAATACTCTTAAGTACCTAGGGTCGGGACCGCCGTCGGACCTGATGTATAGCGGCAAGCCGCTCATTGCTCCGCGTTACAGTTTTACCCTGATGTCGCGTGTTCATGAAAATAATGACAGCGAGAGGGCGTACCGTTGCATTGGCTTCTACCGCGGACCCCTCGCCCCTGATGACCGTCTGTCTGGTGTTATGCTTCGTGGATTGAGCGAGGGTATTCAAGCCGTCGGGGTGCCGTTTCTCGCGGTTCTTGCCCAGCGGAGCGGTGATATCGAGCACTCAGCCACCTTTGCCAGCGTCACGCCCGGTCGCCCCCAGCTGGCCCGGGTAAGCGACGAAATACCAGTGTTCGTTGGAGAGGCCTCTAAAGGCCAAGAGCCTCAGTTATTCGAGGACTGCAAAAGCCTGTTCGATCAGTTCGTGCGCGCGAACAAACAGGACAATGTCAACAATCACCTAGTCCTTCATACGCTGGATCCGAAGCGCCTGCGTCGACTAAGGGGTCTCGACTGGGTCGGGAAGGCTTAGAGTCCGTTCATCCCGCCTCGGCCCCCTAAAGCATCGACGGGATCACCCGATCCGGCGGCTTGTGCCCGTCCATGAAGGTCTGGATGTTGATCAGGACCTTCTCGCCCATCTCGACGCGGCCTTCGATGGTGGCTGAGCCCATGTGGGGGAGCAGGACGACGTTGGGCAGCTTCAGCAGCTTGGGATTGATCGCCGGCTCGTGCTCATAGACGTCCAGGCCCGCGCCGCCGATGCGGCCGTCGGTGAGCATATTGGCCATGGCCGCCTCGTCGATGATCTCGCCGCGGGCGGTGTTGACCAGGATCACATGCGGCTGCAGCAGCGCCAGGCGCCGGGCCGATAGCAGATGGAAGGTCGCCGGGGTGTGGGGGCAGTTGACCGAGACGATGTCCATATGGGCCAGCATCTGATCCAGGCTTTCCCACCAGGTGGCGGCCAGCTCCTCCTCGATGCGCGGGCCGACCGGCTTTCTGTTGTGATAGTGAATCTCCAGGCCAAAGGCCTTGGCGCGGCGGGCCAGGGACTGGCCGATCCGGCCCATGCCGATAATGCCCAGCTTCTTGCCGCGCAGCCGCCGGCCCAGCATCAGAGTGGGGGTCCAGCCGGAGAAGCCGCCGGCGCGGATCAGGTCGACCCCCTCTACCGTGCGGCGGGCGGCGGCCATGATCAGGGCCATGGCGGTGTCGGCGGTGTCGTCGGTGAGCACGCCGGGGGTGTTGGTGACAATCAGCCCCTTGGCGTTGGCGGCGGCCACGTCGATGTGGTCGAAACCGGCGCCGAAATTGGCGATCAGCTTCAGGTTCGGTCCCGCCTGATCGATCAGCGCCTTGTCGATGCGATCGGTGATGGTGGGGACAAAGACCTCGGCCTCGGCGATGCCGGCCGCCAGCTCGGGGCCGGTGCGGGGGCGGTCGTCGGGGTTCAGCGTGGCCTGAAACAGCTCCGCCATCCGCGCCTCGACGGGGGCGGGCAGTTTGCGGGTGACAAAGACTTTGGGCTTGTGGGCGGCCATGGGCGTGGTGAAAAGGCCTTGGTAAGGTCTGAAGGGACATTGTCGCCGCCGAAGCGGACGCTCATCCGGCGGCGCCTTTTAGCAAAGGGGGCCGGCAGGGCCAAGGCGCTGCGCGGCTTTAGGCGGGACGGGTTCGGAAACGACGTATGGGCGGCGATGCATATCGCGGACGTCGAAGAGCCGCCGCCATGGTTTTGGGCGCCCTGGCGCTGATGCTGCTCGTCGGCTGCGGCCGCAAATCCGACCAGACCGAACGTGTCACCCCATCTGGCCTTCCCGTGCCACGCTACGTGACGCTGAAATTCGATCCGGTGAACGCGCGGGCCGGTCCCGGCGACGACCACCGCCTGCTCTGGGTCTACCACGCCAAGGGCCTGCCGGTGCAGATCATCGCCGAGACCGCCGACTGGCGGCGCATCTGCGACCCGGACGGCTCGACCTCCTGGGTGCATAAGCGCAGCGTCGATGGCCGCCGCGCGGCGATGCGGCGAGAGGCCGCACCGCTTGGCCTGCACGCCCAGCCACGCGACAGCGCCGTCGTGGTCGCCTACCTCGCCCCGCGAACGGTGGCCCAGCTGGACAAATGCCAGAAGGGTTGGTGCCGTCTGCGCTCCGACCAGGTGGGCGGCTGGGTCCCGCAGGATCAGGTCTGGGGCGCGGATGAGCGCCCGCAATGCGGCGGGCAACCCGCCGCTCCGCCGCCGCGTTAGCCATCGAAAGGCGCCCATTGAGGCGCACAAGCGCGGCGTGCTACCCCTGCGCCCTTCTACTCGCGCTTGGCGCGTCATTTCATGAGTTTGCGATGGCTTGGTCGGAACAGTCTGCCTTCTCCTACGAGGATCTGCTCAAGGCTGCGAGCGGCGAGATGTTCGGGCCAGGCAATGCCCAGCTCCCGTCGCCGCCGATGCTACTGTTCGACCGGATCACCACCATCACCCGTGACGGCGGCGAGAACGGGCTGGGCTATATCGAAGCCGAATTCGATATCGACCCCAGCCTCTGGTTCTTCGACTGCCACTTCAAGGGTGATCCGGTCATGCCGGGAAGCCTGGGCCTCGACGCCTTGTGGCAGCTGGTCGGCTTCTATCTCGGCTGGATGGGCGGCAAGGGCCGCGGCCGGGCGTTGGGATGCGACTCCGTGCGCTTCGGCGGCGAAGTGACGCCGGCGGCCAAGCTGGTCACCTACAAGATCAACATGAAGCGCGTGATCAATCGCCGACTTGTCATGGGAATCGGCGATGGGGTGTTGGAGGTCGACGGAAAACCTATCTATCACGCTGAAGGCTTGCGAGTCGGCCTTTACCAAAGACCATAATAACTAGACCGGGAGACAATATGCGCCGCGTGGTGATTACCGGCCTCGGGATCGTTTCATCGATCGGAACCGGCGCCGAGGAGGTCACGGCCTCTTTGCGGGAGGCGCGGTCCGGTGTGGTGTTCTCACCGAAATACGCCGAACTCGGTTTCCGCTGCCAGGTCCATGCGCCGATCAATGTGGATTGGGAGGCGCTGGTCGATCGCCGGGCCGCCCGCTTCCTGGCGCCCGGCACCGCCTATGCGCACCTGGCCATGGAGCAGGCGATCGCCGACTCCGGCCTTGCCGAGGACGAGGTTTCCAACGAGCGCACCGGCCTGATCGTCGGCGCCGGCGGCCCGTCCACCAGCACCATCGTGCAGGCTGCGGACACCACGCGGGAGAAGGGTCCCAAGCGTATCGGCCCGTTCGCCGTGCCCAAGGCCATGAGCTCGGGCCCGTCGGCGGTGTTGTCGACCTGGTTCAAGATCAGGGGGATCAACTATTCCATCTCCTCGGCCTGCGCGACCTCCAGCCACTGCATCGGCTCGGCCATGGAACAGATCCAGCTGGGCAAGCAGGATGTGATGTTCGCCGGCGGCTGCGAGGAGGTGGATTGGACCCTGGCCGACATGTTCGACGCCATGGGCGCCATGTCGTCCGGCTACAACAATCGTCCGCCCGAGGCCTCGCGCGCCTATGATAAGGACCGCGACGGCTTCGTCATTTCCGGCGGCGCCGGCGTCGTGGTGCTCGAAGAGCTGGAGCACGCCAAGGCGCGGGGCGCGAAAATCTACGCCGAGATCATAGGCTATGAGGCCAATTCCGACGGCTTCGACATGGTGGCGCCCTCGGGCGAGGGCGCGGCGCGCTGCATGAAGCTGGCCATGGCCAATGTTCACGAGCCGATCGACTATTTGAACCCGCACGGCACCTCGACCCCGGTGGGCGACTCCAAGGAGATGGAGGCCGTGCGCGCGGTGTTCGGCGACAAGGCCCCGCTGATCTCCTCGACCAAGTCGCTGACCGGCCACAGCCAGGGTGCGGCCGGCGCGCAGGAGGCGATCTACTGCCTCCTGATGATGCAGGCCGGCTTCGCCTGTGAAAGCGCCCACATCGCCGAACTCGACCCGGCCTTCGAGGGCCTGCCGATCCTGCGCGAGCGCCGCGACAACATCCAGCTGAACACCGTCATGTCCAACAGCTTCGGCTTCGGCGGCACCAATGGCTGTCTGGTGATGAGCCGGTTTGACGGCTAGGGCTCGGACACTGTTGAGAAGAAACCCTCACGCTTCGCGCTTCGCCCTTCGACGAGCTCAGGGTGAGGATTTCTACTGAGGCAGGGCGGTCCGCCAAGCATCAATCGCCCTCATGCTGAGCTCGTCGAAGCACGAGGGCGTCTCACTGGTCGTCCAAACAATTAGAAAAGGTAAGAGCATGGCCGACGACTTCAACATGCCCAAGGGCGACCTCATGCGGGGCAAGAAGGGCCTCATCATGGGCGTCGCCAACGACAAGTCCATCGCCTGGGGCATCGCCTCGCAACTGGCGGCCCAGGGCGCCGAGATGGCCTTCACCTATATGGGCGAGAGTCTGGAGCGCCGGGTGCGGCCCCTGGCCGAGAGCATCGGGGTCAAGGCCCTGATCGCCGCCGACGTCACCGACGACGCCTCGATGGACGCGGCCTTCTCCGAGATCGAGAAGACCTTCGGGACCCTGGACTTCGTGGTCCACTCCATCGCCTTCGCCAACAAGGACGAGCTGAAGGGCTCCTTCGTCGAGAACACGACCCGCGAGGGCTTCCTGACGGCGATGAATGTCTCGGCCTACAGCTTCGTCGACGTGGCCAAGCGGGCGTCGGCGATCATGCCCAACGGCGGGTCGATGATCAGCATGACCTATCTGGGCTCCGAGCGGACCATCCCCAACTACAACACCATGGGCGTGGCCAAGGCGGCGCTGGAAGCGGCGACCCGTTACATCGCCCGCGACCTGGGGCCCAAAGGCATCCGTGTGAACGCCATCTCCGCCGGCGCCATGCGCACCCTGTCGCTGGCCGGGATTTCCGGCGGCCGGGGCATGATCTCTCAAGGGCGTGCGTTTAGCGCCATGAAGGAAGACACCTCGATGGAAGGCGTCGCCGGCTGCGCCCTGTGGCTGCTGTCGGACCTCGGCCGCTCCACCACCGGCGAGATCGTCCACGTCGACGCCGGCTTCCACATGATCGGCATGGCCGAGCCGGAGGCGGGCGAGGGTTAAAATACAGCGCTCATCCCCGCCTGCGCGGGGATGAGCGCCTAGCTTAAAAGCCTAAAGCCGCTTCAGCACCTCGTCGCCCATCTGGGTGGTGCTGAGCGTTCCGCCGATGTCCCGCGTGCGGGCGCCGTCGGCCAGGGCGGCTTTCACCGCGCCGATCAGCTTGTCGGCCAGGTCCGTGCGGCCCAGCGACCAACGCAAAGCCATCTCGAAGGACAGGATCGCCGCCAGCGGATTGGCCACGCCCTGGCCGGCGATGTCCGGCGCCGAGCCGTGAATCGGCTCATAGAGGCCGGGCTTGCCCGTGTCGCCGAGAGACGCCGACGGCAGCAGGCCGATGCCGCCGGTCAGCATGGCCGCCTCGTCCGACAGGATGTCGCCGAACAGGTTGTCGGTGACGATGACGTCGAACTGGCGCGGGTTCTTCACCAGCTGCATGGCGGCGTTGTCGGCCAGCATGTGCTCCAGGGTGACATCGGCGTAGTCGCGCTTGTGCAAGGCGGTCACCACCTCGCGCCACAGCAGGCCGGTCTCCATGACGTTGGACTTCTCGCAGCTGGTCACCTTGTTCTGGCGGCCGCGTGCGAGTTCGAAGGCGGTGCGAGAGACGCGCTCGATCTCGTGGGTGGTATAGACCTGGGTGTCCACGCCGCGCTTCTGGCCGTCGGCCAGGGTCTCGATCCCGCGAGGCGTGCCGAAATAGACCCCGCCGGTGAGTTCGCGGACGATCATGATGTCCAGGCCCGCCACCACCTCCTGCTTCAGGGTCGAGGCGTCCGACAGGGCGTCAAAGCAGACCGCGGGGCGCAGGTTGGCATAGACTTCCATCGCCGCGCGCAGGCCGAGGATGCCGGCTTCCGGCCGCTTGTCGCGCGGCGCAGAGGCCCATTGCGGGCCGCCGACCGCGCCCATCAGCACCGCGTCGGACGACAGGGCCAGGCCGCGCGCATCGTCGGTGAAAGGCGTGCCATGCAGGTCAAAGCTGGTCCCGCCGAAGGGGCGCTCGACGATCTCCAGGTCGTTGAGCAGCCGGCTCGACACCCGCTTCACCTCTTCGATGACTTCCGGGCCGATGCCGTCGCCCGGCAGGAGGAGAAGCGTGCTCATGCGAAATCCTTCAATAATTTGTCCCCCGTTGGGGGGTGAGGCTTGTACGCCGAACGACCGCGAAGCGGTGGAGGGGGCCTCGCCGCTAAGCCGGCGATGGCCGGATAATACTCGCCCCCTCAGCCGCGCTGCGCACGGCCGACTCCCCAGCGGGGGGGGAATTCTAACTAAAGCGCCCGTTCGGCGGCGATCTCGTAGACCTTGAGCTGGCGATCGTGAAGCCCGAAACCAGCGCGAACCGTCTGCCAATGCGCCATGTGCGCGCTCTTGAAGTGGGCGTCGAGACAGGCCTGGTCGCGCCAGACCTCGAACACCCGGATCAGGCCGGGATCACCCATGTCCTCGCCATAGCTGTAGACGATGCAGCCGTCTTCCTGGCGCGTGGCCTCGGTGACGTCGCGCATGTGCGGGCGCAGCGGCTCCACATTTTCCGGCGGCACGCGGAAGGTTCCGGCGACGATCAGGCTCACGCGCGGGACTCCAGCCAGGGCCGCATCACCTTGCGGCGCTCTTCAAAGACGCTGATGTCGCCGGCGTGCTGCAGGGTCTCGCCAACGGCGTCCAGGCCTTTGAGCAGCTTTTCCTTGCGGCCCGGATCGATCTCGAAGCTGAATTTGCGGCCCGAGGGCGAGATCACGGTCTGGGTCTCCAGATCCACCGAGACCATATGATTGCCCCCTTTCGCCTCGTCCATGATCGCCTTCACGGCGTCCTCGGGCAGGGCGACCGGCAAAAGCCCGTTCTCGAAACAGTTGTTGTAGAAGATGTCGGCGAAGGACGGGGCGATCACGCAGCGCAGGCCGAAATCCAGCAGCGCCCAGGGCGCATGCTCGCGGCTCGACCCACAGCCGAAGTTGTCGCCGGCGATCAGCACGCTGGCGCCCTGATAGGCCGGCTGGTTCAGCACGAAGTCCGGCTTCAGATTGCCGTCGCCGTCAAAGCGCAGGTCATAGAACAACCCCTTGCCCAGCCCCTCGCGCTCGATGGTCTTGAGGAACTGTTTGGGAATGATCTGGTCGGTGTCGATGTTGGCGACCGGCAGGGGCGCGGCGCGGCCATCAAGGTGGGTGAAGGGGGTCATGGTCTTACGTCCAGTATCGTCAGCCCATCGTAGGCTGCGAAGGCGCTGTCGCTTGTAGCGACCGTCAGCCCCAACGCAAATGCCTGGGCGATTATGATGCGATCAAAGGGATCGCGATGATTCAGGGGCAGCCGCCTCAGGTGGTCGATCGTCGCCAGATCAAGGTTCAGGAGGTCGATGGCGGTACGCTCGAGCAATGAACGGATCGCACCGCTGAAGTCGGTTTCAAATGGCGCCGGCAGCGCAAGTTTTCCAAGTCCGAGCTTGATCGCCATTTCGATAGGGCTGGCCATGCTGACGAACAGCGGCGCATCGAGGAGGGTTTCCAGCGCGGCCTTACCGATGCGGCTCCGGTCGGTGGCGATCCAGATCAGGACATTGGTGTCGAGAACATAGCCGCTCACGCCCTGTCTTCGGGAAATACCGGTCCATCATAGAACAGCGCTTCGATTTCCGGATCAGGATCGTTGAAGTTTTCGGGCAATTTCCAGCCGTAGTGCTCCCAGAATCCGAACTCGCGTTTGCGCTTCGCTGGCGTTGGCGCCGCGTCCAGCGCGACCAGCTTGGCGCACGGCTTGCCGTTCTTGGAGATGATGATCTCCTCGCCCGCCGCCGCCTCCTCGGTCAGGGCGGAAAGCCGGGTCTTGGCTTCGTAAAGGCTGACCTGTTTCATGCGCCTAAAGATGGCGGCCTTGACCAATTTGGTCAAGGAACGGTCGCGCCTATTCAGGCCACATCAGAGTCCGCTGTCGAGCGCATGAAGGCCAGTCTTTTCCGCGCTGAGGCCTCGGTCAAGGACGGCCAAAGGGCCGCCGCGGAGCGGTCGCCTGCGGCGATCCTTGACGGAGGCCTCAGCGCGGAATCCTGCTCCGCCATGCGATCGATGGCTTGGTCCCGCTCGTGTCCAGTGTTCAAGCGTCCGACGGAGCTGCCGACGGCTTAAGCATCAGATATGGCGCCCCCGGCACGCCGCTCCGCACCGTGAACACCTCGGTCCCCGGTTTGCGGCCTTTGCGAACCTCGGACACGTCGATCCCGGCAGCCGCAAGGCGCGCCTGGGCGGCGTGAGGATCGGCGACACGCCAGGCGAGGCCGCCGAGGCTGTCGCGCTCGCCGGCGCGGGCCGGGTCGGGTTTGAAGGGCGAGCCAACCTCCACCACCATGTCGGCGCAGGCAAAGAACATCTGCCGCGCGCCCCAGGCTTCGTTGGCGCGATCCAGCCGCAGGTCCAGGCCCAGGCGGCCGCCATACAGCGCCACCGCCCCGTCCGCGTCCTGGCTGCGGACAACGATGTGATCGACGCCGGCCACCGCGTCCGCCTCCTCGATAAGCGCGGGCGAGATGGGCCAGGCCGCCTCAGCCGCTTCGATCAGCATCATGTGCAGGCCGCGCGTGGTGGAGGCCCGCGCCTCGGCGTAGCGCCATTCACGGACGGCGCCATCCGCCGCGACGGACCGGGTGACGCCAGGTTCGCCGAAGGTGATGGCGCGCCGCGCCAGCCTGCGCGCCGCCTCATCCAAGTCGGTGACGCGCCAGGCGATCGCCGCTGGTCCCTCGCCATGCTTCTCCAGCCGCGCTCGCACCACCGACGCGTCAGGCCCATCGCCATCCGCCGCGATCAGATCCAGCGCCAGGTTGGACAGCTGAAACCAGGCGTGCCGTACGCTCGGACCCAGCCGCCCCTCCCAGTTGGGCGCGCGGCCCAGCAGGGCGGAGTAGGCTGTCACCGCCGCGTCGAGATCGGCGACGACGATGGGCACATGGTCGACAGCGGTGATCAGGTCGGTCACGGGATGGCCTTCAGCGGTGCGATCAGCTCATCATGGCGCTTCAGATACTGGGTCGCGGATTTGGTCATGGTCTTGATGATCGGCTTGATCAAGCGATCGGCCGCGCCCTCCTCGCCTCGCAGCATCAGAAACAGCGCCAGGGCGAAGGCCCAGGTGCGTTCTGAGAAGTAGCCGTTCCGCGACGACTTCCACCCTTGACCCCACGCGTCTTGATGCTGGGAGAAGGAGAAGGCGCGGTTGGCGCTGAACACCGCAAATCCGGCATGAGCGACCGCCAGTTCGGTGGTCAGCTCGTGGGCCTCGCGGCCACCCGGCCCGAGATCGCCGATCAGCGCCAGCCGATAGTGAGCGAGCTCATGCGACAGGGTCGCCACAAGGCTCCAGGGATCACCCACCAGATCGGCGGCGTAGCGGATCGTGGCCTTGCCGTCCCGGATCTGGAAGGTCCCGTTCGGGGCGGCGGCGTTGCGGACATAGTTGTATTCGGCCACCCGGGCATGCGCGTCCGGCCGTTCGTAGGGGACAAGTTCGCAATCCCAGGCCCGGAGGCCCATCAGAGACCGGATGCATTCGAAGATGTGCAGGGCGCGCTCGTGGCCGACCGCCTCCGTGCGCAGAAAGAACTCGACCGTTGGCGTCACCAGCGGGGTGTTGCGCATCCGCGCCATGCCGCCGGACTGAGACATCAGCCAAGCCCAGGTTTCCAGAAACCAGTCCTCGAGGTCTTCCTCCAGGAACCGCGATTTGCCGAACAACCCGAACATGCGCCCTCCTTGCTCCGGCCCCTATCGCCGGTAAGGCAAGGCTAGAACAAATCGCGTACATCCGCCAGATGTCCCGCAATCGCCGCGGCCGCCGCCATGGCTGGGCTCATCAGATGGGTGCGCCCGCCCCGGCCCTGGCGGCCTTCGAAATTGCGGTTGGAGGTCGAGGCGCAGCGCTCGCCGGGCTTCAGCTTGTCCGGGTTCATGGCCAGGCACATGGAGCAGCCCGGCTCGCGCCAGTCGAAGCCGGCGGCGCGGAAGATCACGTCCAGGCCCTCGGATTCGGCCTGTTCCTTCACTAACCCAGAGCCCGGCACCACCATGGCGTAGACGTGGGCGGCCACCTGTCGGCCTTCCGCCACCTTGGCGGCGGCGCGGAGGTCCTCGATGCGGCTGTTGGTGCAGGAGCCGATGAAGACCCGGTCGATCTTGGCCTCGGCGATCGGTTGGCCGGGGGCCAGGCCCATGTAGTCCAGGGCGCGTTGCACCTGATCGGCCTTATCCCCGGCGAAATCGGCGGGGTCGGGGACGCGGCCGTCGATGGCGACCACGTCTTCCGGGCTGGTGCCCCAGGTGACCATGGGGACCAGGGCGCCGACGTCGATCCGCTCCTCGCGGTCGAACACCGCATCCGCGTCGGTGCGGAACAGGCTCCAATCGTTCTGGGCGATCTCGAACCCGGCCCCCTTGGGCGAGGCGGGACGGCCCTTCATATAGTCGAAGGTGGTCTGGTCGGCGGCGATCAGGCCGGCCTTGGCGCCGCCCTCGATGGACAGGTTGCAGAGCGTCATCCGCTCTTCCATCGTCAGGGCCTCGATGGCCGGACCGGCGTATTCGATCACATAGCCGGTGCCGCCGCTGGTGCCGATCAGGCCGATCATGGCCAGGGCGTAGTCCTTGGCCCCCACGCCGGGGACCGGTTCGCCGTCGAACCAGACCCGCATATTCTTGGCCCTGCGTTGACGCAGGGTCTGGGTCGCCAGCACATGCTCGACCTCGCTGGTGCCGATCCCGTGCGCCAGGGCGCCGAAAGCGCCGTGCGTCGAGGTGTGACTGTCGCCGCAGACGATGGTCATGCCCGGCTGGGTGCGGCCCTGCTCGGGCCCGACCACATGGACGATGCCGTTGCGGATGTCGCCCATGGGAAAGAACTCGATCCCGGCGTCTTTGACGTTGCGGCCCAGGGTCTGCAGCTGCAGCCGCGCCTCGGGGTCCTCCACCGCGTCCACGCCCTTGGCCTGGCCGGTGGTCGGGACATTGTGGTCCGCGACCGCGAGGGTCAGGTCGGGGCGGCGCACCTTGCGGTGGTTGGTGCGAAGGCCGGAGAAGGCCTGCGGCGACGTCACCTCATGGATCAGGTGCAGGTCGATATAGAGGATGGTCTCGCCATTGGGGTCCTGTGCGACCACGTGGGCGTCCCAGATCTTGTCGTAAAGCGTCTTGCCGGTCATGGCCGGGGATGTAGTGCCGACCCCCTGGACAAGTCCAGAGGGTCGGTTTGCGTCCTTCGAGGCTTGCCGTTGGCTCGCACTCAGGATGAGGACTTTTGTGAAGCCAATCCTCATCTCATCCCGCGGCGCCAACCTAGGCCGTAACCGCCGCGCCGAACCCCGACGCCAGCTCGATCTCGCCGAGGCAGCCCATGTCTGCCAGGCTGGTGCGGATGGCCTGATCCAGCGGGGTGTGGGGCTCTTCGTCAAGGAAGCGGACCAGCTTGGTGTTGTCGAGGCCGATGGGCCGGGTCCACAGGTAGCGCATCTCGATCATCTCGCGCATCGTCTCCACGAAGGGCGCCAACGCATAGACCATGATGTAGGGGAAGGCGCGGATCGGCAGGCGGGGCTTGTGCGTGGCCCGCCGGATCGAGGCGCCCATGTCGTCCCCCCGCGCCAACCAGTGGCCGGCGAAGTGAAACACGTCGAAGGCGGCGAGCTGGTCCTCGCGGTCCAGCAACCGCGCCATCGTCTCGGCCATGTCGGGCAGATAGGCCCAGCAATGGCCGACGTTGAGGGGGCCGGGGCGATAGACCGAGCGGACCTCGCCCTTGGCGCGAACGGTCAACCATCCCAAGGCGCTGTTCGGCGCGGCGGGGCCGAAGAAGTCGCCGGCGCGGACCACCAGGGTGCGGACCCCGCGCTCACTGGCGTCGCGGAACATCGCCTCGACCTCGACCCGGATCTTGCCCTTCCGCGTGGCGGGCGCTTGAGGCGAGGTCTCGGATATCGAAGCTCCGGAGTCTGGCGCGAAATTGTAGACGCTGGCGGGCAGCACGACGCGGGCGCCGGTCTGTTCAGCCGCCGCCAGCACCGCCCTCATCATCGGCATGATGGTCCCGGCCCAGTTGCGATAGGCGGGCGGGTTGGCGGCCTGGACGATCACTTGCACGCCTTGCGCGGCGGCGATGACGTCGGCCGCGTTCATCGTGTCGCCCTTGATCCAGTCGATCGGCATGTGGTCGCCGGTCTTGCCCCTGGCGGCGTCGGGGTCGCGGGCCAGGGCGCGGATAGCCCAGCCGTGCTTGAGCAGGGCCGCGACGGCGTGGCCGCCGAAGGAGCCGGTGGCGCCGATCACCAGAGCGGTCTTTGGGGCGGTCTTGAGAGCGGAGTTGGTCATGCGAACCTCCTGGTGGACGCGGTCATCGCGTCGATGAGCAGACCATGCGCCGACGCCCGGTTATTCGGAATTGTCGATTTGCGTGGGTGTGATATGCACAAATGCATGACCGCGCCGCCCGACTGGGACCTTTATCGATCCTTCCTCGCCGTGATGACCCAGGGCAGCCTGTCGGCCGCCGCGCGGGCGCTCAGCTCGACCCAACCCACGATCGGCCGCCACATCGAGGCGTTGGAGCGGGCCCTCGGCGAGCCTCTGTTCACCCGCTCCGCCAGCGGACTTCGCCCAACGGAGACAGCCTTGGCGCTGCAGCCGCACGCCGAGGCCATGGCCGCCGCCGCCGAGGCCCTGATCCGCACCGCCTCCGGCGAGGCCGGCCAGGTGAAGGGCGTGATCCGCCTGACCGCCAGTGAGATCATGGGCGCCGAGGTGCTGCCGCCGATCCTGACCCGGTTTCACGAAGCCTGGCCGGAGGTGGTGATCGAACTCCTGGCGTCGAACAAGGTGGAAGACCTGCTGCGCCGCGACGCAGATATCGCGGTGCGCATGGCCCGGCCTACGCAGGAAGCGCTACTTGCTAAGCGGATCGGCGAGGTGCAGATCGGCCTGTTCGCCCATAAGACCTATCTGGAGAAGCATGGCGCGCCGGAGTTGCTTAGCGACGCGGGCCAGATCGCCATCGGCTTTGACCGCGAGGGTCAGACCCTGCGGACGCTCAATCGCTCGAACCTGCCGATCGAGCGCGATTTCTTTGCCTTCCGGTCGGACAACGACCTGATGCAGCTGGCCGTGCTGCGGGCGGGCTTCGGCATCGGCGGGGCGCAATTCGGCATCGCACGGCGCGACACGAACCTGGTCCAGGTCCTGCCCGCGGTGGTCTTCGATATGGAAGTCTGGGTCGTCATGCACGAGGACCTGAAGGCCAGCCGGCGCATGAAGCTGATGTTCGACCATCTGGCGGCCGAGCTGGGCGCCTATGCGGCGACCTCGCGGGCGGGGTAGGGGCTCAACTCGCCGTTCCCTCGCCACAAGGGCGAGGGAACGCCGTTGAATTGATGGAGGCGCAGTCGCCTCCATCAAACTACTCCTCGGAGGCGGCCGCTTCTTCCTTGGCGGTGTTCCCGCCGGCGCTCATCGCACGTTCGGCGATACGGGCGGACTTCCCGCGGCGATCGCGCAGGTAATAGAGCTTGGCGCGCCGGACGACGCCACGGCGCTTTACTTCGATGGAGTCGATCATCGGCGACATGATCGGGAATACCCGTTCCACGCCTTCGCCGAAGGAAATCTTGCGCACGGTGAAGTTCTCTTGCAGGCCGCCGCCGGAGCGGGCGATGCAGACGCCTTCATAGGCTTGGACGCGCTCGCGCTCGCCTTCCTTGATCTTCACGTTCACGCGTACGGTGTCGCCGGGTTCGAAATTGGGGATCTTCTTGTCGCCCAACACGCGGGCGGCTTCTTCCTGTTCCAGCTCTTTAATCACGTCCATGGTCAATTCTCCTTGGGCTTAATCGCCCTTTGCCTGTTGATTGGCGAGGTGAGCCGCCCAGAGGTCTGGACGCCGTTCCCGCGTGGTCTCTTCCCGCTGCGCCTTGCGCCATCTGGCCACCTTGTCGTGGTGACCCGAAAGCAGCACCTCGGGTATCTCAAGCCCCTCGAAGTCCCGC
>Ga0302314_10008789_pt1 | contig 17937 bp, 17 predicted proteins | sample III_Palsa_N2_3_FD_200533 | JGI IMG/M metagenome (GOLD analysis project Ga0302314, IMG submission 200533) | Peat permafrost microbial communities from Stordalen Mire near Abisko, Sweden - III_Palsa_N2_3 | ecosystem: Environmental > Terrestrial > Soil > Palsa > Peat permafrost | place: Sweden...
CGTGCTGTGGGCCATGCCGGACGTCGCGCGGACCCTGGCGGCCTGGATCCGGCTGCTGTTGCCCGGCGGGACGCTGGTCCTCGTCGAGGGGCGCTGGTCGACCGGCGCGGGACTGTCCACCGCCGAGGCGGGCCGGGCCGTGCTGCGGCAGCGGGCCGACGCGACGATCACCGCCCTCGACGACCCGGCCTTGTGGGGCGGGCCGGTCAGCGACGAGCGCTACCTGCTGGTCAGCCGTCGCTGAGCCACCGGGCAGCGGCACCCGCGCGAGACCCGGATTCTTGCTGTTATCTTGAAGTGGCAAGTGTCACACGGCGCTAATGCGGGCTGAACGCTGGCGTTACCCGGCCGTGGCAGATTGACTCGTGACATGAGTGCGCCCGATATCCCGCTGCTTGACATCTCGCGCTGGCGAGACGGCTCGCCCGGTCAGCGTGCACGGCTGGCCGCGCGGATGGACCAGGCGCTGCGCGACTCCGGGTTCCTGCTGATCGAGGAGCACGGCGTGCCCGCCGGGCTGCGGCAGCGGATCAGGGACGAGGCGGGGAAGTTCTTCGCGCTCCCGGCCGCGGCCAAACAGCAGTACGCGACGCCGGTCGGCGGGCGCGGCTGGATCCCGCAGGGCGGCGAGGCGAACGCGTTCTACGGGCAGACCGCTGATCCCGCCCGGGCGGACCTGAAGGAGAGCATCACCAACGGGCGTGACTTCCTGACCGGGGACGCGGCGACCGACGCGCAGTGGTTCACGCCCAACGTGTGGCCCGCCGAGTGCCCGGACCTCGTCTCGCTGGCCGCGGAGTTCACCGGGCAGGTGCGGGAGCTGTACTACGACCTGCTGCGGATGGGTGCGGTCGCCCTCGGGCTCGACGAGGAGACCTTCGTCTCCCGGGTGCAGCGCGGACCGCAGACGTTCAATATCAACCACTACCCGCCGCTGGCCGCCACCGGCCCGGCCCGGGACGGGCAGTACCGGGTGGCGCCGCACACCGACTGGGGAATCCTCACGGTCCTCGACCGGCAGCCTGGCTATGGCGGCCTGCAGGTGCAGGCACTGGACGGCAGCTGGGCGGACGCCCCCTACGTGCCCGGCGCGTTTACCGTGAACGTCGCCGACCTGCTGTCGCGCTGGACCGGCGAGCGCTGGCGGTCCACCAGGCACCGGGTGCTGCCACCGCCGGCGCAGGCGCCGGACGAAGAGCTGGTGTCGCTCATCGTCTTCCTCGAAGCGGAGGTCGACACGGTCATCGAGCCGGTTACCGGGAACCGGGAAATAGCGCCGGTGGTCGCGGGCGAGTGGCTCCGCGCCCGTGAGCTCGCCGCGACGGTGCCGTCCGGCTGACCTTCCGTCACGAGCGGCTGGCATCGCCCGCCGGCGGCAGCCCGCGCGCCCGGCGCAGGGCGGACCAGGACTGATCGGCGGCCAGCCGGGCGGTGATGCGGTCATGGAAGCTCTGGCGGCCAAGGACCGCGCGGATGTCGTCCACGACGCGGGTCAGCGGGTACGGGATCTCGGACTCGATCTCGTCGATCGCAGCCTGGGTGGCCCGCCACTCGGCGTCGAGCAGCGCGGCAACGCGCTCCGCCTTGGCGGTGAGGGTGACCTTCTTGCTGCGCGCGTCCGGCCCCGGCGTCGTCTCCAGCCAGCCGGCGGTCCGCATCGCCGCGACCTTCTGGCTCAGCGCGGAGTGGGTGCGGCCGACCGAGCGGGCGAGTTCCGCGATCGTCATCGGGCCGCGGGCATGCAGCCGCAGGATCTCCAGGACCCAGGTCGGCTTGAGATCGTCGAGGCCGTTCTCGGCGTAGACCCGGGCGATCTCGTCGTCCAGGTCGGACAGCAGCCGGTAGACCGGGCGCCAGGAGCTGACCTCGGTCGCGTCATCCAGCGGCCCGGCCCCGGGGCCGAGCACGGGCTCATCGCTCATGCACCAAGCATAAATGATGTGACAGCACTTATATAAGTGCTGTTACACTATCGGCGTGCGATTGCTGACCGATATCACCCCGCTGCGCGAGCACCCCGCCTTCCGGCGGCTGTGGCTGGGCAGCATGCTGTCGCGCACCGGCTCGGCGATGACCGATTTCGCGATCACGCTGCAGGTCTACGAGCTGACCCGGTCGTCGGCGGCCGTCGGCGGGATCGGGCTCGCCGCGCTTGTCCCGCTGCTGGTGATCACGTTGCCGGGCGGGACCCTGGCCGACCGGGTGGACCGGCGGCGGCTGGTGCTGCTGGTGACCGTCGGCCAGATCACGGTCTCGGCGGTGCTGTTCACGCTGACGGCCAGCGGCAGCGCCACCCTGTGGGCGCTGTACGCGCTCGTCGCCGCCGACTCCGCGCTCGGCGCGGTCAACGCCCCCGCCCGGCAGAGTTTCATCCCCCGGCTGGTGCCGAAGGACCAGCTGGCGGCGGCGATGGCGCTGAACCGGATCATCTTCCAGGTGATGATGATCGCCGGCCCCTCCCTGGCCGGCGTCATCGCCGCCGGGACGGGCCTGCGCGGCTGCTACCTGGTCGACGTCCTGTCCTTCGCGGGCGCGCTGTGGGGCGTGGGCCGCATGCCGGCGATGCCGCCGCAAGCCCGCGTGCCCGGCCCCGGCGAGTCCGCCGCGGGCGGCCGGCCGAGATCGGGTCTCGCGCTGACCCTGGACGGGCTTGCGTTCATCCGCCGCACGCCAGTGCTGTGCGGCGCGTTCCTGGCGGACGTGAACGCCACCTTCTTCGCGCTGCCGGTGTCGCTGTTCCCGGCGATCAACGCCGAGCGGTTTGGCGGCAGCCCGCGAACGCTCGGCCTGTTCACCGCCGCCATCGGCGTCGGCGGGCTGGTGAGCGCGGTGCTCGCCGGCCCGCTGCGGCACGCGTCGCGGTACGGCCTGGTCATGCTTGGCTGCGTGGCGGTCTGGGGCGGCGCCTTCGCGTTGTTCGCGGTGGCGCCCTCACTGTGGCTGACGCTGCTCGCGCTCGCCCTCGCGGGCGTCGCGGACACCTTCACCGTGGTCGTCCGCAGCATGATCGTGCAGGCGGCGACGCCGGATGAGTTCCGCGGCCGGGTCAACGCGGCCGACTTCCTGGTCGGCGCCGGGGGAAGCGAACTCGGGTCGCTCGAGGCAGGCGTCGTCGGCTCGCTGACCAGCCCGGTGATCAGCGCGCTGAGCGGCGGGCTGATCACCGTCGCCGGGTCGCTGGTGATCGGTGTCGTGCTGCCCGGTTTCCGCCGCTACCGCGCGCCGGCCGCCGCCGGGTCCGCGCAGACTCCGCCAGCACCCGCCCCCGACGGGGCGACCGGGACCGCAGCGGTCCCCGGCGATGACGACAGGGGCGGGTGACTCCCCAGTTGTGCGCGCGGCCGGGCACCAGCAGGCCTCTTCAGGTGCGCGGCGCGGCGTGGCGGGGAACACCTCCCTCGTTCGGGAAATCCGTCAGGGAAGCGCGACGAGCGGCGACGCTTCCGTCCGCAGAAGCAAATGACTGCCAATTCTTCCGCTCCACCGCTTTCTCACAGTAAGATTTGCAGCTATGTCGACGCATTTTCGCGTAACCTACGCCACCCTGTCGGCCGACAACGAGGAACTGCACACCGCTTACGAGGCGGGGCTGCGGCTAGCCACCAGCTGGCTCGGGTCGACCATTTCCGGCTACGTCAGCGGCAAGCCGCTGACCAGCGGGCCGCTGTTCACGCTGACCAGCCCGGGCGATGCGTCGCTGACGCTGTGCCGGGTGCACACCGCGACCCAGGCCGACATCGAGGACGCGGTCAGCGCCGCGGCCGCCGCCGCCCAGCGATGGGCGCGCACCCGCTGGCAAGACCGGGTGGCGGTGCTGCGCACCGCGGCCGACCTGATCAGCGAGCGGTCCAACGAGCTGGCCGCGCTGATGAGCCTCGAGGTCGGCAAGAACCGGCTTGAGGCCCTCGGCGACGTCGAGGAGGCCGCCGATCTCATCCGCTACTACTGCCAGCAGGTGGCGGACAGCGACGGGTTCACTGCCCCGATGGGCTCGCTGACCGACCGCGAGCGCAACGTCAGCGTGCTGCGCCCCTACGGGGTGTGGGCGGTGATCAGCCCGTTCAACTTCCCGATGGCACTCGCGGCCGGCCCGGCGGGCGCCGCCCTCGCGGCCGGCAACACGGTCGTGCTGAAGCCGTCACCGCAGGGCTCGTTCACCGCCGTCCGGCTGTATGAGTGCTTCCGGGACGCCGGGCTCGACCCCGAGGTGCTGCAGCTGGTGCCCGGCGGTGACGAGACCGGCGCGGCACTGCTCGCCCACCCCGGTGTGGACGGGGTGACGTTCACTGGCTCCTATGCGGTCGGCATGTCGATTTACCGGCAGTTCGCCTCCGCCGCTTACCCCAAGCCGGTCATCTGCGAGATGGGCGGCAAGAACCCGGCGATCGTCTCCGCGCTGGCCGACCTCGACACCGCGGCGGCCGGGGTAGCCCGCTCGGCGTTCGGGTTCTCCGGGCAGAAGTGCTCGGCCTGCGCCCGGGTGTACGTGCAGCGGCCCGTCTACGAGTCGTTTGTCGCCAAGCTGGCCGAGCGGGCCGGGTCCCTCGTGGTGGGCGAGCCGACCTCACGGGACGCGTTCCTCGGCCCGGTGATCAGCGCCGAGTCGGTCACCCGGTTCGAGCGTGCGGTCGAGCACGCGCGGGCCCACGGCGACGTCGTGGCGGGCGGGTCGGTGCTGCGCGGCGCTGGCGCGCTGCCGGCCGGGTACTACCTGGCGCCCACCGTGGTGACCGGGCTGGCGGCCGACGACTGGATCTTCCGCGACGAGCTGTTCGTGCCGCTGGTCGCGGTCGCGCCCTATGACACCCTGGACGAGGCCCTGGCGCTGGCCAACGACACCGACCTCGGGCTCACCGCCGGGTTCTTCTCCGCCGACGCCGGGGAGATCGACACCTTCCTGGACACCATCGAGGCGGGTGTCGTCTATGTCAACCGCGCCGCGGGCGCCACCACCGGGGCCTGGCCGGGGGTGCAGCCGTTCGGCGGCTGGAAGGGATCCGGCAGCGCCGGCAAGGCCGGCGGCGGCCTCTACTACGTGCAGCACTACCTGCGTGAACAATCAAGGACGGTGGTCTCTTGACGTCCTCCCCACCTGTCGGCGGGAATTCCAGAGCTGCCCGCCCCCTTCAGGGGGCGAGCAGTTGAGGTTCGCGGTTCATTGGCCCGGCAGCCCGGTCGCCTCCCCGCGCTTTCACCGCACGTCCTGCGGCGATTTTCTTAGCCGCGTTAACGTCAGCATTGCAGGCGTATTTGCAAGCGGTGCATCGAAAGAGGGCTTGACTCTCGCGGCTCTTCCCATCCACATGCCCGCACGCCGAGCATCGCTGGCTCGTAAACGCAGCCGGCACCTTCTCCACCCGTCCGGGGGCCTTCTCGTCGATCCGGCGGGCCAGCAGCCCCCATCCAGCGCGCTGAATTCCACGGTTCAACCCGGCCTTCGCAGCGACGTTCCGGCCGGGCGCCCGGGCCGTGCCTCGGGCGGAACGGGTCATGGCTTTGACGTTCAGATTCTCGACACGAATCACGTCGAACCGGCGTGCAAGGTCAGTCGAAGTCTTCTCGCACCAGTCCCTGCGCCGGTCTGCTTCTCGGGCTTTCACTCGAGCGATAGCTCTCTTGCCCCTTCTCCGCCTGTTCGATCCGCGGCTGGCTCTAGCGAGCTTGCGTTCCAGCCGCGCCAGCCGCGCCTGCTCCACTGGGGTCAGGTGAGGGCACTGCAGCAATTCGCCTGTGGACAGAGCGGCCGATACGGCCACGCCCCGGTCAATGCCGATCACCTTTCCGTTACCAGGTGCGGCGACGGTTCCAGGCATCGCGGCGAACGCGACATGCCACCGACCTGCACTGTCACGAGTGATCCGGAACGACTTCGCCTGGTCCGGCACCGGCCGCGACCAACGGAATCGCACCCATCCAGCCTTGGGGACCTTAACCTCGCCCCAATGTCGGCTGACCCGGCGAACGTCCGATGGGCGGAGCGCGACGACTCGGAATCCTTCGTTCCGGCCGGCCTTCCGCCAAGACGGCCGACCATGCGTGCGCTTGAAGAAGGATCGCATGGACTGGTCGAAGTCGCGGAGCGCCTGCTGCTGAACCATCTGGCTTCCAGCGCGCAGCCAGGGATACTCCGCTCGAGCGATAGTGAGCTGCCGACACTGTTCCGCGTATCCGGGCGCTGGCCTGCGCCCTTGACGATGCGCCGAATGCTGCTCAACCGCCAGATTCTATACATACCGGGCAACCGCGCAATGCCGCACCAGCACTCTGTCCTGTGCGGGAAGTGGGTAGACACGGTAGCGGGCCATACGAACAATATACCGATATGAAATCAAGGAGTGCTTCATGTTCGTCAATTCGCTTCAATTTCTGGAGTGCCTGATTCCTGCCATCGTCTGCCAGAGCCACTTCCTGGAGTCAATATGAGTCCCCTCGTTGAGAGTCCAGTACCGACGTGGCTTGACCCGGCCCGGCCGGTACCCGACATCCGCACCCCGCTGCCCGGCCCGGCCGGGCAGGCGATCATCGACGGCGACCTGGCGGTCACCAGCGGCTCGCTGCCGCGCGCCTACCCGCTGGTGCCGCGCCGCGCGCTCGGCTCGGTGGTCGAGGACGCCGACGGGAACCTGTTCCTCGACTGCAACGCGGGCATCGCGGTGACCTCCACCGGTCACTGCCACCCGCGGGTGGTGGCGGCGGTGCAGGAGCAGGCCGGTGAGCTGCTGCACTACTCGGCCAGCGACTTCTACCTGCCGATCTACTCGCGGATGTGCGAAGCGCTGGCGGCGACGGCGCCGATCGACGGGCCGGTGCGGGTGTTCCTGAGCAACTCCGGCGCCGAAGCGGTCGAAGGGGCGCTCAAGCTCGCCCGGTACGTGACCGGGCGGCCGTACGTGATCAGTTTCTTTGGCGCGTTCCACGGGCGCACCTACGGCGCGATGACGCTGACCGCGTCCAAGGCCAAGTACCACCAGGGCTTCGGTCCGCTGGTGCCCGGCGTGCTGCACGCGCCGTACGCCTACAGCCAGGTCGACCCGGACACCGGCGCGCGGACCCACGACCCGGACGAGACGTTCGACTACCTGGAGAACACGCTGTTCCGGTACCAGGTGGCGCCGTCGGAGGTCGCGGCGATCTTCGTCGAGCCGGTGCAGGGCGAGGGCGGGTACATCGTGCCGCCCGCGCGGTGGCTGACCCGGCTACGGGAACTGTGCGACAAGTACGGGATCTTGCTGGTCGCCGATGAGGTGCAGTCCGGCATGGGCCGCACCGGGCGGATGTGGGCCATCGAGCACTCCGGCGTGCAGCCGGACATCCTCATCAGTGCCAAGGGCATCGCCTCGGGGCTGCCGCTTGGCGCGTTCATGGCGCGGGCGCCGCTGATGGAGAAGTGGAGCAGCGGCGCGCACGGCTCCACCTACGGCGGCTCCCCCGTGCCGTGCGCGGCGGGCCTGGCCACGCTGGACGTCATCCAGTCCGACGGGCTGCTCGGCAACGCGACCGAACAGGGCGATTTCCTGCTCCACGGGCTGCGCGAACTGCAGCACCAGCACCCCAAGGCGATCACCGACGTGCGCGGCGTCGGGCTGATGATCGGCGTCGAGCTGCGCTCGGCCGAACTGGCCGAGCAGGTGCAGCTGCGCGCCTTCGAGCTCGGGCTGCTGGTGCTGGAGTGCGGGGAGAGCTCGATCAGGATGTCTCCCCCGCTGGTCATCACCCGGGAGCAGGCGACGACGGCGCTGCGCCTGTTCGGCGAGGCAGTCGAGGCCGCTGGCGCCTGACCGCCGGCGGCCGGAACCTCCGCCAGTGGCGAAACTGGCTGTACGCCGGGACTGGAGCCCGGCGTACAGCCAGTCTTTTTCATCCGTCCCGGGCAGGCGGCGCGGCGGAATCGCCGATCGGCGGCCGGCCGCGGTTACTTGCCGGTACGCTCCGGTTCATGCCGGAACGCTTGGCTTCAGTGGCCGTCTACTGCGGCTCTAATCCGGGTAACAGCCCGGCGTTCACCCAGGCCGCTGATTCGCTCGGGCGGATGCTGGCGGAGCTGGACATCACCCTCGTCTACGGCGGCGGCCACGTCGGGCTGATGGGCGCCGTGGCCGACGCCGTGCTGGCCGGCGGCGGCCGCGCCCGCGGTGTCATTACCCGGGCGCTGCAGGCCCGCGAGGTCGCGCACCAGGGACTGACTAGCCTGCAGGTGGTCGACACGATGCACGAGCGCAAGGCCGCGATGGCCGACGCGGCCGACGGCTTCATCATGCTGCCGGGCGGTTACGGGACCCTGGATGAGTTCTTCGAGGTGCTCACCTGGGCGCAGCTGGGCATCCACGCCAAGCCGTGCGCGATCTTGGATGCAGCGGACTTCTTCGCGCCGCTGCGCGCGTTCGTCGACGCCGCCGTATCAGCCGGCTTTGTGCAGCCGGCGCACCGCGACATGATCATCGTCGACGATGACCCGGCGCGGCTGCTCGACCGGATGGCCGCCTGGACCCCGGCGCCGGTGAGCAAATGGCTGGACCGCGCCGAGCGCTGAGACCGGGCCGCCGTCGCTCATGGCGACGGTATGAGCAACCCCGCTGGGACCAGCGCGCTAAAAGCCTGCTGCCAGGTGGCGGGGTTCCGGGCGACCAGCAGCCCGGGCCGGGCATGCTGAGCGGGCCGGTAGGGGGATCCGTCGAGGCGCTGGGCAGCACCGCCCGCCTCACGAACGAACAGGATGCCGGGTGCGTGGTCCCACGGAAGGGTCCGCCAGTAAAGGGTGAAGTCCCGGGCACCAGTCACGATGGCCGGGTAGTCCGCCCCCGCGCAGCCCGTCCCCGGTGACAGCTCCGCGAACCGCGGCGCGGCGGACGCCACGTGCCCGGCCAGCGCCGCCGGCAGGAAGCGGCGCAAGACCGCACCAGTCAAGGCCGCAGTCGGCCCGGTAGCGGTGCTTGTCATGATCCGGCGGCCGTCAAGCCATGACCCGCCCCCGTGTTGCGCGCTGGCCAGCCGCCCCGACAGCGGGTCAAGGATCCACGACGCGACGGTCTCGCCGTGACGGACAAGAGCGACCATCATCGCGAATGGCCCGGCCCCGGCGGCGAAGTTCGCGGTGCCGTCCAGCGGGTCGAGCAGCCAGACATCGCCGTCGGATGCCAGGTGGCTGAGGAGGCCGGCATCGGCCGCGACCATTTCCTCCCCGACGACCACCGATCCGGGGATCAGGGCGGCCAGCCGCGGGGCGAGAAATGTCTCCGCCGCCCGGTCCGCGACGGTGACCCATTCGCCCGGTGCCTTCTCTTCGGCCGCCGCTTCCCGGCGCCCGAACACCGGCAGCACGCAGGCGTCAGCGGCCTCCCGCAGCAATTGCGCGACCGCGTCCGTCAGATCCGTCACACCCATAGTCTGCCGGGTGCTCGAGCCCAGGTGGGGCTTTGTGCCGCGGATGACCGCCTGGATCCCGCCGCCGGTGAGCAAGTGGCTGGACCGCGCGGAGCGCTGAGACCGGGCCGCGTCCGCGTCGCGCAATTCCGCGTCGCCTGTGCGCACTTTAGAAGATCTTAAATAGTTCGCCCGCTGGGGCAGACGCGCGCGAGACGCCGGTGTACGATTTTCCAAATCACCTGACGTAGTGAAATGCCCGGCCTAGGGGGCGTCATGGAGCCGTTGTGCTCGACTCGGGCGGTAAAGGTCCGGAAATACCTTGACCGGACAGTTCCGGCGGCCATCTCCCGGTCGAGCCTGGACGAACTGCTCCAGCTACCCGAAACTACGCTGGCAAGCCTGCACGCCGCGACAAACTGGGCCCGGGTGACCGCCGACCCGCAATTGCGGGACTGGCTCACGGAGCATCCGCCGCCGACGCCCCGTGACACCGCGTCCAACCCGCTTTTCAACGGCACCCTGGTCTTCACCGAGTTCTCCTTCCAAGAGCCAGGCGAACCGGCGTCCGGCGTGAGCCTGGCCGATACGCAGACCGCGCTCGAGTACGCGAGCATCGCTATCCGCACCATCGAGCGGTACACATCCCGGTACGGATCCAGCAGCGTCGCAGTGTCGCCGGACATCATCCCGTTCACCGCGACGCTCACCGGGAACACGTTCACGCAAGCCGAATTCGAGGGCTGGGCCGACCAGATCGCCCAGACGGCACGAAACAACGGCGTTAACAATCCGTGCGTCATCATTTTCCACAACCGGGAACTGCCCGCCAGCCCGGTGTTCATCGACAACCGCAATTCGTTTCACAGCATGACCGGCCAGGGCACACCCTATTGTTACTGCCTCGTGTTCGGGCAGGGCCTCACGATCGCGGACAACAATCACGACCTGGACAGCACGCCGCGATCAAAGGTCTACGCGCACATTCTCAGCCACGAAATCACCGAGATGGTGGTGGACCCGAAAGGCGACTCCAGCAATCCCGAGGTGTGCGACTCCTGCGCCGGAAACTGCAACAACATCTGGTTCGACCTGTTCGACCAGAACGGCACCTACCTGGGCGGGACCGCCGACACCAGCACGGCGACCGGCTTCGCGTTCTTCATCAACTCGATCGTCTCCCCCAACGCCGCCCTGAATTCGAACGGCTGCCTGTCGGTCAGCAGCCAAATGCAAACCGCGTGCGTCTACCCGCCGCCGTTCGTGCGCGGCGAGCTGCTGTCCTACGCCGACGCCGGGACCCCCGGCAACGTCTCGGCCCCGGCGCTGGTCGGCTTTAGCGACTGGCACCTGTTCAAGTTCCTCTTCGCCGGGCAGGACGCCACCGGCGCCAGCCGGATCTACGCCGTCGACACCAGCGGCCAGCTGCTGTCCTACGGCGACAGCGGAAGCTACGGCAACGTCTCCGACCCGGTCACCGTTGGCTTGGGCGGCTGGCTCGACTTCAAGTTCCTGTTCGCCGGGCAAGACGCTACCGGCGCCAGCCGCATCTACGCCGTCACCACCACCGGCGAGCTGCTGTCCTACGGCGACAGCGGAACCCCCGGCAACGTCTCCGCCCCGGTCACCGTGGGATTCGGCGGCTGGCAGGCCTTCCGGTTCCTGTTCGCCGGGCAAGATGCCACCGGCGCTGACCGCATCTATGCCGTCAACACGACCAGCAGCGGCCAGCTGCTGTCCTATGGCGACAGCGGGACCGCGGGCAACGTCTCCGCGCCGGTCACCGTGGGGTTCGACGACTGGCTCGACTTCAAGTTCCTGTTTGCCGGGCGCAACACCCCGGGCCAGAACCGCATCTACGCGGTGCCCGCCTGACCCCGGCCCGGGGAGGCGGGCGCCCCGGCCCTGGCCGGGGTGGCCGCTCACCGTCACAGGATGAACGGGACCAGCATCTTTGTCCTGGCCTTGTAGGGCGGGTAGCTGTCCGGGAATTCACCGGTCAGGAACCGTTCTTCGCGGGTCGCGCTGAAGGTGAAGTAGCCGATCAGGATCGCGACCACGATCAGGCCGTACAGGGTGGTGGCGAGCGCGGTGCCGATGAAGCCGACGATGATGCCGGTGTAGATGGGGTGCCGGATGTAGCGGTACGGGCCGGTGGTGACCAGGTCCGGGTCTTCCCGCCGCGTCATCGGCATCCCCCAGTTGCGGCCGATGTACAACCGGGCCCAGACCGCGAGGCCAAGCCCGGCCACCCACAGCGCCAGGCCGACGCCGGCCAGCACCGGATCAGGGCCGGCTAGGTGCACACCGCGGAAATGGCTCGGCCGGACCAGGAGCACCACGACCACCACCAGGCCGGCCCGCAATCCGGCGAACCGCCCCCACCGGCCCCGGCTGGCCTTGGCGGTAAACCCGGCCACCAGCCAGCCGATCCAGAAGACGACCCAGCCGACACCGATTACCAGCGCGACGATACGCACGGGCCGACCTCCCGTCACCGAGTGCTGATCATCCAGGGCCCGGCCAGCCGGGCCCTGGATACTCACTGGTCAGTATGACTGAGCCGACGCCCAGGAATCATCGCGACATGGCGCAAGGGCACAGACCACCCCGCCCACCAGGCATGGCCCCAGGCGAGGCGCTTCGCACCGGGGGAGCCCTCACCCGGTCGGCGGCGCCGCCCGGTAGAAGATCTTGGATGTGAGGGGCTTCGCGCCGAGAGCCTCGTAGAATGCCCGCGCGCCCTCGTTCGAGGTGTCAGTTGTCCACTCCACCCGGGACACCCCCCGGTGCCCGGCGACCGTGCCGAGGCCGTCCATCAGCATTCGGCCGACCCCGGTCTGCCGGTACGCAGCGGCCACGTAAAGGTCCTTCAGGTACAGCGACGCGCTCAGCCCGGCGGCCGGCCACAGGAACGAGTAGGCGGCGAACCCGGCCGGGGCGTCCCCGTCCCAGGCGACCAGCGCGTACGCAAGCGGCGGAGTGCCGAACAGGACGTCCCGCACCTGCGCCGCCCGCTCGGCCGGCCCGCCCTCCGGAAGGTCACCGTAGAACTCGTCGAGTTCCGCGCACAGGGCCGCGATCGCGATCTCGTCGCCCCGGACCGCTTCAGCTACCTTGATCACGCCGGTCTCTCCCTCATGCCAGTGATGTCCTCAACCAGGCCGCGGAACTCCCCGGCCAGTGCTCGACGCGTGCTGATCAAGGCGGCAGCGTACCTCGATGACACCACAAAGGCCGTGTTGTCGGTATAACCGCTTCAGGCCGGGCAATGACGGCCTCACAAGGGACACCAAGAACGGTCCTTCAGCCGCCGTTACGACATCGGAAATGCCCGGAGAACGGCCCCGTCCGCCCGCGGCGCCTGCGGCCGCCGGCCGGTGTGCACCGTTAACGACGGCGACGGCCGCTGCCGTCGTCGGGCGGAATCCGCCGTCAGAACGGCCGGCCGGCCGAGAAGCGCGTCACCTGGCGGCAGCGGGAACGCATCCGCAGAGGCAAGTAACCCAGGTCGCGGACCCCCGTTGGTCCGGGACCGGCGGGACGTCACGCGTATCCCGGATTGGTCTCAAGTCTTGAACGAGTCCGGCACGGCACGGTGCCCGCGTGCGGCTCGCCGCGAGACTTGGGCGTCCGATGACAAACAGTGGGGGGATCATCACTATGAGACATGTACTTGCCTTTGCCGGGGCCCTGGGCGCCGCTGTGGCGGCCGCTGCTTGCTCGAGCAACGCGGCGCCAGGTTCGGTAGTGCCGGCAGCGACAACCGAGGCCGCGACCGCCGCTCCCGCGCAGACGGATACCGCTGCGGCAGCCAAGGGGGCCGCGCAGCGGTTCCTCACCCTGTACTCGGCGGGCCAGTGGGACGCCGCCTGGCAGTACCTCTCCCCGGCTGACAAGGCGAAGGTTCCGGAGAAGCTCTTCGCCGCCTTCCACGATGGATGCCCGGCCGAGGCCGCTGGTATGGCGTACGAGATTCAGGGCGTCACCCTGGCTGGCAAGACGGCGGTCGTCACGTACACGATCCCCGCCTTCGCCAAGACCGCCGGGTCGGCAACCATGCCGCTGGCCTGGGTCCCTGCGGCGTGGGGCGTCGAGCTCGCCAGCAGCAGCCTGAACGCGTACTCCCATGGCAGCGCCGCTGCGGACGTAAAGGCGGCGAAGGCCGCCGGGGAGTGCTCAAGCAACTAACCGCGCTCACAAGGACGCCCCGCCAGGCGGACCCGGCGGGGCGTCACGCGTCCTACTGCCCGGAGGTGATCACGTACAGCAGCGCGGCGACCGTCGTGCCTGACGTGATGTCCCCGCGGCCGATCAATGAGGGCACTCTTGCGAGCGGAACCCATGACACGCTGTCGGACTCGAAGTCATCCTCCGGCGAGCCGATCCGCTGGGCCCCGTCGGCGAGGTAGATAGAGTGCGCCGAGTCGGACAGGCCCGGGCTCGGCTCCACGCGGAGCAAGGGACGCAGCGCCCCCGGCCGCCATCCCGTCTCTTCCTCGGTTTCCCTGGCTGCGGCTGTTGCGGGATCCTCGCCGGGCTCAATCTTGCCGATCGGGATCTCCCAGCCCTGCGACCTGGTGATGAACCTGTGCCGCCACAGCAGCAGCACCTGCCCGTCCAAGACGACCACGCAGCCCGCGCCGGGCGGCGTGCGGATCAGCCGGTGCTCGAGGTGCCTCCCGTCAGGCAGCTCGACGTCCGCGACCCGGATGTCGAGCCACTCGTCCTCGTACAGGGGCTTCTCGGAATGGACCGTCCAGCGCATGGCCGTCAGTATCCCAGGCTGCCTAGCGGTGCCGCAGGGGCACTCCGGTCATGTCCGCGACCCGCTCCGCGAGCTCGGTCGCCGCGCGGCCGTCGGACACGCCTGTCACCGCGTCCCGCACCCGCACGATGCGCTCCTGGATACGACGGGATTCCATGCCCGCGGCCTGGTCGAGCATCACAGTCGCCGTCTCGGCCGCAACCTCGGCCTCTCCCTGGCCGGCGAGGATCGTTGCGAGAGTCGCGAGCCGGTGGACCCGTCCGCGGGAATGGGAGTGCGCGGCGGCGTCGACGGACTGCTGGGCGTAGGAGCGCGCGGCGGTCAGGTCGCCGAGAGTGCGGAGCGCGTCAGCGTGCTGCGTCTCGACGAGGCCGACCTGCACGTAACTCGTCTCCGGAGGTTCCTCAGCGGGGCGGATGCGCGCGGACATGTCCTCGGCGCGGGACATAGAGGCATGGCAGCCGCCCCGGTCACCGATCCGCGCGTACGCCTTGGCTTGCAGCGCGTTCAGGTCCGTGATCAGCGCCGGGGACAGGCTGCCGCGGGCACCGCGCAGCGCAGTCTCGGCATACTGGATCACCTGCCTGTTGCTGCCCCGGTACAGCGCCTGGTTAGCGAGCAGGGCGACCACGTACCCGCCGAATCCCTGGTCCCCGGACGCCTTGGCCATGCGCAGGGCCTGGAAGAAGTACCGCTGCGCGATCCCCTGCAGGTCGGCGTCGTAAGCGCAGATCCCCGCCAGCGCCGCCAGGCCGCCGGCGGCTCTGTACAGGTCCCGGCCGGTCGGGTCGTCGTAGGCCCCGCGCACGAGTGGGGCGGCATGCTCAGCGAGGAACTCCACAAGCCGGGGGCGCACCGGGATGCCGCCGGCTTCCCGGTACATCCGCTCGTACCGGAGCCGGGCGGCCTGCAGTACCCGGACCTGCTTCGCCCCTACCCGGTCTCCGGCCTGGCGTGCCACATCGAGGTCGTCGGGCGGGTTCTCCCACTCGAAGACCGGGGCAATCGCCGCCGGCCCTTGCAGCGGCTGCGCGGCACGTAGCGCCGCGGCCTGCTTGAAGTCGCTGCGCCAAAGCGCCGTAGCGGCGTCGACGGCCTTCGCTAGCGGCGTCCCGTCGCCCTCGGCGACACCGCGGTCGAGACCAGCATCCGGCAGCGTCACAGTGCGGCCCAGGCGCATCGAGAGGACCTCGCAGATCAGCTCGGGCACCCGGCCCCGGGGAACGGTCGCATCACGTATCCAACGGCGTACCGAGGCATGGTCGTAGAGGAGCACGAGGCCGTGGCGACATCCCGCCTGATTCACGCGAGAGGCGAACCCGTCATGGGACATGCCGGCCTCATCGATCAGCGCGTCGAGCAACATGTTCGGCTCTGGCATGGCACACCCGGGAGTTTTCGCCTGATTCCCAGCGTAAGCGCCGTGGCGCCAATCTGGGATGCGTGCGACTGGTTCACACCCCGTGCGAATGCAGCGGATTCACACCCCGTGCGGAGCTGCCACCAGAGAAGGCGGGCTTCACACGCTTACGGGCCAGGTAACGCCAGCGTTTAACTGCCTGTACAACGCATTGTCACGCGATGAACCGGGAGCAACTTATGGACGAGGCAGCGCCCCAGGCTGTCCGGCCCGGCGCCGACGAGGCCCGTCTGGCCGCGCTGCGTCATGGATGGGGCGAGGCATACAGGATCGGCTGGGATCCTGTGCGCGGGTGGTGGGCTCAGCGCGGCGACAACATCGGCGGCGACATCACCGCCGACGATCCTGACGGCCTCTGGAAAGCGATCGTCGATGACTACACCCTCAAGCCGGTCCCCCGCGAAGGTGACGGCGCCGAGGCCGGCCACGAGGCGCCGTCGTGACCGTTACCGCCGAATGGCTCGCCGCCGAAGCCGAGCGGCTGCGCGACCAGCTCGAGGCGGACCGCCTGGCGGCCGAGCTCGGCTGCGAGGTCACCATGCACCCGCGGTTCGTCGGCGTCTTCGAGGCGCGTGATCCTGCCCCGGGCCTGTTCCTTGTGTCCGGCTCGCCGGGCGAGATCCGCAGAGAGTGGCGGAAGGCGTGGCTGCGGGTGTGGGCGACTTCCTATCGAGGGCGCCTCGCGCGTGCCCAACGCCATCCTTACGGACCGTGAGCTTGAGGTCGCCCGGCTCGCCGTGAGCGGCCTGTCTTCTGCTGAGACGGCCGCACGCCTTGAAATCCAGTGGTATCAGGGGTCGCTTCACCGCCTCTGGATCCGCGCGAGCAAGACGGCCGGGGTTCCGAAGCCGCCCAGATCAACGGCTTGCACGTCCTGCGGCACACTGCCGCCTCGGAGTGGCTGTCCAATGGACTGAGCCTCGCCAAGGCGGCAGCGTACCTGGGTGACACCAAAGAGGTCGTGCTGTCGGTCTACGCGCACTTCATGCCGAGTGATGACGACCTCGCGGGGGGCATCATGAACGGGTTCTTTGACCGCCGTAACGACGGCGAGAATGCCCTGAGAACGCCCTCACTTGCCCGCGCGAGGTCATAATGGCTGGTCAGATGGCTACCGCATCACTTCTCGACGTAGAACAGGCGCTTGTTCACGAACTCGTCGATGCCGAGCGGGCCGAGCTCGCGGCCGAAGCCGGACCGCTTGGTCCCGCCGAACGGCAGGTCGGCGCCCTCGCCGGCCGGGGTGTTGACGTTGGCCATGCCGACTTCGAGCTGCTCGGCGACCTGCTTGGCCCGTTCCTCGTCGGTTGAGAACACCGCGCCGCCGAGGCCGAAGTCGACCGCGTTGGCGAGCTGTACCGCTTCCTCGTCGTCGGTGACCTTGTAGACGACGGCGACCGGGCCGAACAGCTCCTCGCGGTAGGCGCGCATGTCCGGGGTGACATCGGTCAGCACGGCCGGGGCGAAGTAAGCGCCCTTGCCGTCCCCGAGAGTCCCGCCGACATGCAGCGTGGCTCCCTTGGACACCGCGTCCTGCACCTGGGCGAGCAGGTTCTCGGCCGCCTTGCGGGACACCATGGGACTGTAGGAGCGGGACGAGTCGTCGCCCGCCTGCCGCGGGGTCGTCGCGGACGCCCGCTTGACCAGCGCCGCCACGAAGTCGTCGTACACGTTGTCCATGACGATCATCCGCTTGTTGGAGTTGCAGGCCTGCCCGACGTTCTCCATCCGGGTGACCCAGGCGGTCTTGGCCGCGTCCTCCACGTTGTCGGTGTCGAGGATGATGTACGGGTCGGAGCCGCCCAGCTCGAGGACGACCTTCTTCAGGTTGCGCCCGGCCGTCTCGGCGACCACGGCGCCGGCCCGCTCGGAGCCGGTCAGCGACACACCGCGCAGCCGCGGGTCGGCGATCATCGCGGCGACCTGCTCGTGGGTGGCGAACAGGTTGACATAGACGCCGTCCGGCACGCCGGCGTCCTTCATGAGCTGCGCGATCGCCAGCGCTGAGGTCGGGCAGTTCTCCGCGTGCTTGAGAATGACGGTGTTGCCGGCGATCAGGTTCGGCGCGGCGAACCGGGCCACCTGGTAGTACGGGTAGTTCCACGGCATTACCCCGAGGATCGGGCCGACCGGCCGGTACTCGACGCGGGCGTTGTCGTGGCCGGGCAGCGGCTTGTCGGCGATGAGGTCGGGGCCGTTGTCGGCGTAGTAGCCGAAGATGTCGGTGCAGAACTCGGCTTCGCCGACTGCCGCGGCGGGCCGCTTGCCCATCTCCTCGGTGATCAGCGCGGCGAGGTCGGCCGAGCGCTCGGTGAACAGCTCGGCGATCCGCTTCACGATCGCGGCGCGCTCGGCCACCGGCCGCCGCCGCCACTGGGCGAACGCTTCA
>Ga0302314_10008792_pt1 | contig 17932 bp, 19 predicted proteins | sample III_Palsa_N2_3_FD_200533 | JGI IMG/M metagenome (GOLD analysis project Ga0302314, IMG submission 200533) | Peat permafrost microbial communities from Stordalen Mire near Abisko, Sweden - III_Palsa_N2_3 | ecosystem: Environmental > Terrestrial > Soil > Palsa > Peat permafrost | place: Sweden...
CGAAGGTGTCTTCACCGAGTTCACATCGGAGCGCCGCGCACGCCTTGGACCACGCCGCGCCAGGCCCCGAACCCGCACCAAATCCGATCGTTCCGTCCAGCACCGTGCCCGCCTCCATCACTCTTGCCGCCGCGTTCGCAACCATCTGTTCAGCCACCCTTTGAACCAGACACACTCTCCCGACGCGCGAACAGACAGAGTCCGAGCCCCGAAAAAACTTAATGAAAACAGCACCCCCGCAGCGCGCTTTCGCCCGCCGTTTTTCCGTCCGTAATCAGAGGAAATCCGTCAGAGGAGTTCAGAGTAGCCTCGGCGCGAGGCTGGTCAACGGTGATTCTTTAGCGTGTCGAGCGAAAAAAATATTGACTCCCAAGACCTCGTTTTGCGGCTTGGATTTACGCTCGAAAGACACCCCTGCGACACTTCGTATAGGGATTAACCCCGTATTTCACACATGCAAAAGCCGCAGGCGCGCTCGTCGCCTACGGCTTTGATAATGCTTGTTTTACGCGGTTAGGCGTAAGGTTCAGGCGGCGGCCAGCTTCTTCAGGCGGGCGTGCAGACGCGACACCTTGCGGGCGCCGGTGTTCTTGTGGACCACGCCCTTGGAGACGGCGCGCATCAGTTCGGACTGCGCGTCCACGAAGGCGGTCTTGGCGACGCCGGCGTCGCCAGCGGCCAGGGCTTCTTCGAACTTGCGCAGGAAGGTGCGCATGCGCGAACGACGTGCGGTGTTCACCTGGGTGCGGCGTTCGATTTTGCGGATCGCCTTTTTGGCGCCGGGGTTGTTGGCCATGGGTAAGGTCCGGAACGTAAAGCGCCGGACGTGGGTCCGGCGCGGAAAAATCAGAGGCGCGGGATATACGCAAGGACAGGGCCCGCGTCAACGCAAAGGCGCCTCATCCGTCGAACAGGGGTGAAAACCCGCTTCGGCCCGTCCCTTCTATGGCCACCGACTTCACGACGGCCCAGACCGGAAGGCCTGGACGGAGCGCCAGCGCCTGCACGGCGTCGGGGGTGAGGGCGGACAGGATGAGCCGCCCGCCGACGTCCAGCCGGGCGAGCACCGAGCCGTCGCGCCGGGGGGTCATGTGCTCGATCCGCCCCGGCAGGACGTTGCGGGCAGACAGCCCCTGCGGCTCCGTCACCGCCAGGATGACGTCCCGCGCCAGCACGACCAGACGTACGGGCGCACCGACGGGCTTGTTTAGGGGCGGGCACAGCCAGACGCCCTCGCCGGCCCTGACCAGGGTCAGGTCGCGCACGGGATCGGGGTCGGTGACGGCGCCCTCCACCACGGCGACGGCGTCGGTGCGTTCGGCTAGCAGCGGCAGGTCGGCGCGGGCCAGCACTTCGGAGAGCGTGCCCTCGCCGACCACCCGCCCCGCCTCCATGACCACCAGCCGGTCGGCGAGGCGCACGGTCTCGGTCAAGGAGTGCGTGACGTAGACGATCGGCAGGGCGAACGCGTCGCGGACCTGTTCGATGAAGGCGAGGATCTCCCCCTTGCGCGCGGCATCCAGCGCCGAGAGCGGTTCGTCCATGAGCAGCAGGCGGGGCTGGCTCAGAAGCGCCCGTCCGATGGAGACCCGCTGCGCCTCGCCGCCGGAGAGGTCGCGGGGGCGACGGCGGAGCAGCGCCGCCAGACCCAGCACCCCGACCACCGCGTCGAAGGCGATCGGCGCTGGCCGCCCCCTGGCGCGGGCGAGCCCATAGCGAAGGTTGCCCTCGACGCTGAGATGGGGAAACAGGCGCGCATCCTGAAACACCCAACCGATCCGCCGCGCCTCCGGCTTCAGGACGATCCGACCCGCCCGGTCATAGAGGACGTCGTCGCCGAGCGTGATGCGCCCGCCGTCCGGGGCCAGAACGCCGGCGATGGCGGCGAGGGTGGCGCTCTTGCCGGCGCCGGAGGGCCCGAACAGGACGGTGACGCCCGCAGCGCCCTCGAACACCACGTCGAGGGCGAAGGCGCCGAGCTTCTTCTTAATGCCGACGGTTAAGGCGGGCGCGCTCATCGCCCGCTCCAGCGGCGGGTGCGGCGGGCCAGGAGCTCGGCGATCAGCAGGCCGGCGATAGCGATGACGAAGGAGACGCCCGCCAGCTTCAGGGCCGCCGCCTCGCCGCCCGGCGCCTGCAGGTCGGCGTAGATGGCGAGCGGCAGGGTCTGGGTCTGGCCCGGAATGTTGGCGGCGAAGGTGATGACGGCGCCGAACTCACCGAGGCAGGCGGCGAACCCCACGACGACGGCGGAAAGGACTCCCGGCCACGCCAAGGGAAGCGTGATGGAGACGAGCCGGTCGAGGGCGCCGGCGCCGAGGCTCCGCGCCGCCAGCTCAAGCTTGGGATCGGCGGCGTCGAGCGCCAGCCGCACGCTCCGCACCATCAGGGGGAAGGCGCCGACACCGGCCGCCAGCGAGGCCCCCGCGGAGGTGAACACCAGCCGCACGCCGAACCAGCGCAGGAGCGGCCCCCCCAGCGGGCCCTCGACCCCGAACACCAGAAGCAAAAGGAAGCCCACCACCACCGGCGACAGCACCATGGGCGCGTGGACCAGGGCGTCGATCGCGATCCGGCCCGGAAAACGGCCCCTCGAGAGAAGGAGCGCGGCGCCCACCGCCAGCGGCAGGGCGAAGATCACCGCCCGCGCCGCCACGATCAGGCTGGTGCGGACGGCGAGCCAGTCGTCGGGTGAGAGCGCGAGGTCCACGGGCTGCGGCTCGACCGTTCTGGATCAGGGCAGGCGCAGGACGTCGATCTCGATCACGCTGCGGGCCGAGCGGGCCGGCTTCAGATCGCCGCCGACCGCGAGGCGGAATGGGCCGTCCTTGCCGAGCGGCTTGCCGTCCTGCCTGTCGACGAGGATCACGGGATCGGTCCGCACGCCGGGATCGGCATCGCTGAGGGCCAGCGCGACACGATAACCGTCCGACGCCTTGACCAGCACCACGTCGGCCAGCGCCGGGCCGTGCAGGCCCTTGCCGAGCGGCGCGTCCACCCTGGCCAGCACGGCGTCGAGCCGCGCGCCGGTGAAGCTCATGGTCCTGCCGTCGTGGGCGAGGGTCACCGTCGCCTGGGGCAAGGCGTCGAGGTCGGCTGCGGTGAGGGTGACCAGTTGCCCCGCCTCGCCCCTGATGACCACGGTGGCTGGAGAAGGCACGGTCTGGGCCAGGGTCGGCGTCGCCGCCGCGCCCAGGATGACCGTCAGGATCAAAGCTTTCAAAACCCGCATCGCCCGCCTCCGTTCGCCACCCCGCCGTTATTGCGGCTGAAGGGCGGCGAGGGAAGCCTTGATCGGACGACGCGCGACGGACGCCCTCCGTCAGGCGAAGTAGCCGTTTTCCTTCATGTCGGTGATGAGGTCGGGGCCGGTCGGGGTCCAGCCCAGGGCTTGACGGGTTATGGCGCTGGAGGTCGGGTTGTCGGCGCCGACGAAACGGCCGAGGAAGTCCAGCTTGGCGGTCGCCTCGTCCGGGGTGAGGCTGCGAACCGGGAGGCCAAGGCCGGCGCCGATCGCCTCGGCGATGGTGCGCATGGGAATCCCCTCCTCAGCCGCGGCGTGCAGACGGGTTCCAGCGGGCGCCGTCTCGACCGCCAGCCGGAACAGCCGGGCGGCGTCCAGCCTGTGCACCGCGGGCCAGCGGTTCTGCCCGTCGTCCACATAGGCCGAAAACCCGTTGGCTTTGGCGATATCGATAAGGCGCGGAATGAAGCCATGGTCGCCCGCGCCGTGGACGGTGGGCGACAGCCGCACCACGCTGCCCCGCACGCCGCGCTCCGCCGCCCGCACCACCAGATATTCAGACGCCGCTCGGGGCGCGTCCTCGCTCACAGGCAGGTCGTTCTCCGTGGCGGGGTGGGCGTGAGCCACCATCATGGTGCCCGACGCGATCGCGAGCGCCTTGCCGGTGCCCTCCAAGGCGCCGACCAGAGCCGTCACCGCGAGCCGATCGGTCTCTATGTTGGCCATGAACTGTGAGAAGTCGTGGATGAAGGCGGTGTGGATGACGGCGTCGCAGGCCCTGGCGCCGGCGACGAGGCTGTCGTGGTCCTTCAGATCACCCCTGTGCGCCTCGACGCCCTTGGCCGTCAGAGCCGCGGCGCCTTCGTCGCTGCGCGCCATGCCGAGCACTTGGTGGCCGGCGGCGAGGAGGTCCGATACGGTGGCCGAACCGATGAAGCCGGTCGCGCCGGTGACGAAAACACGCATGATGAAGCCTCTATCTCATGAAACGAGGGCTTCCATTGCGGCAGAAGCCGATCACATACGAGTCGTGGCGTTATACTAGTAGCGGGACTGACAGGCGAACCATGGCCCAATCCGATGCGACCCAGCTTGGCGTCTATCTTCGCGATCGCCGGGGCAAGCTCGATCCTGCGGCATGCGGCTTCTCCACTGCGCGGCGGCGCACGCCTGGCCTCCGGCGCGAGGAGGTGGCCCAGCGCGCCAATGTCAGCGCCACCTGGTACACTTGGCTGGAGCAGGGCCGGGGCGGCACGCCGTCCGCCGACGTGCTCGACCGCCTCTCCCGCGCCCTCGCGCTGACCTCGGTGGAGCGGGAGCATCTGTTCCTGCTGGCCCAGCACCGGCCGCCGCAGGTGCGCTACCAGCCGCCCGAACCGGTTTCGCCGCAGCTGCAGCGGGTGCTGGACTCGCTGGAATTCAGCCCGGCCTATGTGCGGACCGCCACCTGGGACATCGTGGCGTGGAACAGGGCGGCGAGCCTCGTCCTCACAAACTACGGCGATGTGCCGCCGGAAGAGCGCAACATCCTGCGGTTCTTGTTCGGCGAGCCGCGGATCAGGACCAGCATGGTGAACTGGGAAGGCTACGCCCGCTTCGCCGTGGCCACCTTCCGGTCCGACACCGTGCGCGCGGGGGCCGCGGAAACCGTGGCGGCGCTGGTGGAGGACCTCAGCCGCTCCAGTCCCGAGTTCGCCGCCATCTGGCGCGATCACGACGTGCGGGACTATGGCGAAGGCGCCAAGCACTTCGACCATCCGATCGGTGGACCGATGACGCTGGAACACTCGGCCTTCGCCGTCGACGGCCGCCCGGACCTCGGCCTGATCATCTTCACCGCGGCGACGCCGGCGGATGCGGATCGCGTGCGCGCGGTGATCGAGCACCACGATTCGAAGCTTCAGCGACATCCGCCGAAGATGGCCGCGGTCGCTCGCTGACGTAGGGCAAACTTATTCGAAGTGCTGCAGGACGCGCCGCGTGACCGGGCCCCGCGCCTAGTGCGCCTCGTCCCAGTTCTTGGCGGCGCGAGCCTCCACGACCAGAGGGACTGATATCTCCACCGCCGGGTCGGCGGCGTTCTCCATAATGCGCTTGGCGACGGTCATCACCGCTTCGGCCTCGGCTTCAGGGGCCTCGAACACTAGCTCGTCGTGCACCTGCAGCAGCATCCGCGCTGTCAGCCCTTCGGCCTTGAGCGCAGCGGGCATCCGGATCATGGCGCGGCGGATGATGTCGGCGGCGGCGCCCTGGATCGGGGCGTTGATGGCGGCGCGCTCGCCGAAGCTCCGCTCCGCAGGCGACTTGCCGCGGATGGCGGGGATGTTGACCTTCCGCCCGAAGATGGTCTGCACATAGCCGTGCTCGCGGACGTAGGCTTTGGTGGCGTCCATGTAGGCGCGGATGCCGGGGAAGCGTTCGAAGTAGGTCTTGATGTAGGCGCCGGCTTCCTGCTGCGGGATTCCAAGCTGGTTGGAGAGACCAAAGGCGGAGATGCCGTAGACGATCCCGAAGTTGATGGCCTTGGCGCGGCGACGCACATCCGACGGCATGCCTTCGATTGGAACGCCGAACATCTCGGACGCAGTCATGGCGTGGATGTCGAGCCCCTGGCTGAAGGCGGCCTTGAGCTGCTGGATGTCGCCGATGTGGGCGAGGAGCCGAAGCTCGATCTGCGAGTAGTCCGCCGAGATCAGCACATTGCCCTCGTCGGCGATGAAGCAGGTGCGGAGCTTGCGGCCTTCTTCGGTGCGGATCGGAATGTTTTGCAGATTCGGATCGGTGGACGCCAGACGCCCGGTCGACGCCGCGGCCAAAGAGAACGATGTATGCACCCGCCCGGTGCGGGGGGAGACGGCGGCCACCAGGGCGTCGGTGTAGGTGTTCTTCAGCTTGGCCACTTGGCGCCAATCGACGAGGGTGCGGGGCAGGGCCTCGCCCTGTTCGGCCAGATCCTCCAGCACCTTCACGTCGGTGGCCCAGGCGCCGGTGGCGGTCTTCTTGGCGCCGGAGAGGCCCATTTCGCCAAAGAGAATGTCGCCGATCTGCTTGGGGCTGCCGAGGTTGAATGGGCGCCCGGCCAACTCGTGCGCCTTGGCCTCCAGGTCCACCATCTTCAGGGAGAATTCGTGGCCGAGCTGGCGCAGGCGCGCGGGATCGACCTTGATGCCCTCAAGCTCCATGGCCTTCAGCACGGCGGGCATGCCGCGCTCCAAGGTCTCATAGACGGTGAGCAGGCCCTCGGCGCGCAGGCGGGGCTTCAGCACATTGTAGAGCCGGAGCGTCACATCCGCGTCCTCGGCGGCGTAGCAGGTGGCCGGATGGATCTCGACCTGAGCGAAGCTCTTCTGCGCCTTGCCGGTCCCGGCCACCTGCTTGAAGGGGATCGGGGTGTGGCCGAGATGGAGCTGGCTCAGCTCGTCCATGCCGTGGCCGTGCAGGCCGCCCTCCAGCACGTAGGAGATCAGCATGGTGTCTTCGATCGGGAAGACCTCGATGCCGTAGCGGGCCAGCACCGCCATGTCGTACTTGGCGTTCTGGGCCACCTTCAGCACGGACGGGTCTTCCAGCAGGGGCTTCAGCTTGAGGAGCGCCTCGCCGCAGTTGAGCTGGCGCCAGTCTTCCTCGTCCTTCGCCTCGGCGCCGTCGGGCTCGCCGAAATCCAGGCCCTGGGGCGCGGAGGCCGCCGCCTTGCAGTGACCGACCGGGATATAGGCCGCTTCTCCCGGCGTGATGGCGATGGAGACGCCGCAGAGGCCGGCGTCCGACGAGGAAAGCGCGTCCGTCTCGGTGTCGAAAGCGATCACCCCGGCTGCGCGGGCCCTGGTGATCCAGGCGTCGAGGGTCTCGTGGTCGCGGATGCAGTGATAGGTCGTCGGATCGATGGCGATGGCGTCGGCGACCGCGCGCGGCGTGGGCGCGGCGGGTCTGGCCGTCGCGGGACCGCCGGGCGCGCCTTCGGCCACGCGGCGGGCGAGGGTGCGAAACTCCATCGCCTCCAGGAAGGCGGCCAGCTCGGCGGCTTCGGGCTCGCGCACCGTCAGCGTGTCGATATGGGCAGGCACCGGCGCGTCGTCGGCGAGGCGGACCAGTTCGCGCGACAGGCGCACCTGATCGGCGAAGCCCATCAGCGTCTCGCGCTTCTTGGGCTGCTTGATCTCGTGGGCGCGCTCCAGAAGGCTGTCGAGGTCCCCGAATTCGGTGAGCAGCTGCACCGCCGTCTTAATGCCGATGCCGGGGGCGCCGGGCACATTGTCGACGCTGTCGCCCGCCAGCGCCTGGATCTCCACCACCCGCTCCGGGCCGAGACCGAACTTCTCGATCACCTGCTCGCGACCGATCTTCAGCTGCTTCATCGGGTCGAACATGGAGATCTGTTCGTTGACCAGCTGCATCAGGTCCTTGTCGGAGGAGACGATGACCACCTCGCCCCCGGCGTCGGCCACCTGGCGGGCATAGGTGGCGATGAGGTCGTCGGCCTCGTAGCCGTCGAGCTCCAGCGCCGGGACGCCGAAGGCCCGCGTCGCCTCACGCACCAGGGGGAACTGGGGGATCAGGTCCTCCGGCGGCGGGGGGCGGTGGGCCTTGTACTGATCGTAGAGCTGGTTGCGAAAGGTCTTTTCCGAGCTGTCGAAGATCACCGCCAGATGGGTCGGCTTCTCCAGCTTCATCTCGCAGAGGAACTTCCACAGCATGTTGCAGAAGCCCGCCACGGCGCCCAGCGGCATGCCGTCGGACTTGCGGGTGAGCGGCGGCAGGGCGTGGAAGGCGCGGAAGATGTAGCCCGACCCGTCGATCAGGTAGAGACGCACGGGCTGATCGACGTCGATGGGGCGGACGCCGACGTCGCTCTGGTCGATGGCCTCTGGGTCGAGGGTCAGGATCTCGGTCATGGCGGGCAGGATAAGACGTTAACCGCTGCGGGTCACGCCCTCCCGCCCGATCCCGATCGGCTAATTGGAGGCGACGGTCACCGGCTCCTGCGGCAGGCCGAGCTCGCTGCGAATATACTTGTATTCGGACCGATCCTCACAGGCGCAGGCGCGCAACTGGCCGTGGGCGTCATGCCAGACGAAGGTCGGATAACGCAGCTCGATGTTGTTCTCGGCCAGAAGCGGGGTCAGCTGATCGACGAGCACGCGGCCCTTCTCCACGAGGGCGGCGCGCTGCGGGTCGGTGTCGCCGGATTTCAGACCGTCGCCGGTCCAGGCGTCGACCGGGGTGGTGGTCCAGTCCTCGAAGGTCTTCCAGTTGCGGGTGGCCCACACCTCGCCGACGCCGGTGCGCTCGGGCTCGGTGGACCGGGTGCGGCGGGCGATCACGATCACGCGGGTGTCGATCCTGGCCTTGTGCAGGTCGGGGAACTGCTCGGTCTCGAAGCGGATGCAGTCGGGGCAGCTCCTGAACGACAGCATGTAGAGAGGCTTGCCCTTGATGTGCGGCGACACCCAGCCGGACTCTTTCAGGAGGGCCTCGATCCTGGGGGCATCCTTGGTGATGGTGTGGATGCCGCCCCGCGCCTGGGCGGCTTCCTGAGCCGGCTGCTGCAGCACGGGAACGGCGGCAAGGGCGGACGCCCCGACAAGGCTGGCGGCGGCAAGGGCTAAGGGAGCGAGGCGGCGGAGGGACATGGCGAGATATTCCGAAACGAGAGCGGCCGCTTTCAAGGAGACTATATGGGCGCCCCAGCCCAATGGGCCAGCCCCACGACGGAGATCACCGCCAACGCCGTCACTCCGGCGAAGGTTGCAGCGAAGACCCTTGGGCGCCTAGCGTATCGTCGGCTGCGTTCAGCCATGGACGCGCGGCCCGGACCGGATCAGGTGACCCGTTCCACCAGCATGGCCTTGGTCTCGGCGATGGCCTTTGCGGGATTCAGGCCCTTGGGGCAGACCTGGGCGCAGTTCATGATGGTGTGGCAGCGATAGAGCTTGAAGGGATCCTCCAGCGCATCGAGGCGCTCGCCCTTGGCTTCGTCGCGGCTGTCGGACAACCAGCGCTGGGCCTGCAGGAGCGTGGCGGGGCCGAGGTACTTTTCCGGGTTCCACCAGTAGCTGGGGCAAGAGGTGGTGCAGCAGGCGCAGAGGATGCATTCGTAGAGCCCGTCGAGCTTGGAGCGATCCTCCGGCGACTGGGTCCATTCCTTCTGCGGCGTGGGGCTTTCGGTGTGCAGCCACGGCTCGATCGAGGCGTACTGGGCGTAGAAGAGGGTCAGGTCAGGAACGAGGTCCTTCACCACCGGCATGGAGGGTAGGGGCGAGACGGAGACGCCGCTCTTGTAGTCCTCGTGGCCGTGGGTGCAGGCGAGCGTGTTGCGCCCGCCGATGTTCATGGCGCAGGAGCCGCAGACCCCTTCTCGGCAGGAGCGGCGCAGCGCCAACGTCGGATCCATGGTGTTCTTGATGTGCAGGAGCACGTCCAGCACCATCGGGCCGCAGGCGGCGACATCCACGTCGTAGGTGTCCCAGCGGGGGTTTTCCGACCCCTCGGGATTGTAGCGGTAGATCTTGAAGGTCTTGACCTCCTTGGCGCCCGCCGGCGCGGGATAGTGCGTGCCTTTGACGACCTTGGAGTTCTTGGGGAGCGTGAAGGCGACCATGGGACTACCCGTTCGGAAGCGTTGAAGGGAGGGACTGCGAAGACATACGGCGAAGAACGGGCACGCGCGCAAGGTGGGGGCGGATCCCTGAAGGGGTCCAGAAGGACGACGTGGTCAGGCGCAGGATCAGCCGCTTGCCCGGAACCTCGACCCAGCGGAACAGCGCCAGCGACAGGCCGATCATGGCGACGCTCACGAAGACGATGGCGATCGGCCAGGGCATAACCCTGGACAACAGCTCGATCAGCACGATCCCGACCACCGAATGGATCAGGTATAGGGAATAGGACGCCTCGCCGAGCCGGGCCAGGGGCCTCCAGCCGAAAGGCGCCACGACGGGGCTGCCCATCACGAACAGCAGGAAGGCGGCGAGGATAAGGGTGTTCACCACCGCGAACCCCACGGGGCCGCCTGCGGGATAGTCGAAGCTCAGCCAGCCCTGGGCGAAGATCGCCAGAGCCGAGAGCCCGAGCGCGGCGCCGGCCTCCACGGTGATCTTCCGCGCCGCATTCAGGCGGTGGATCCCTACGCCGAACACGAAGTAGGGCAGGAAGGTCGGCAGCAGCACCAGCCAGGCCCAGTCCCGGTGCGGATAGTGGAACGCCCGTACCCCGGCCAGGAAGGAGACCAGCATCACCACGGTCAAGGCCGGCAGGAAGCGCTTCCTGAACAGGGCGTAGACCAGCGCCGCCATGATGTAGAAGCGCACCTCGATCCAGAGGGTCCAGTAGACTCCGTCCACCCAGCCGAGACCGGTCTGGTCCAGCCAGCTTCCGAACAGGTTGGGGTCGATGAAAAGGATGGATGAGAGGAAGCTGAGCGGCCCCACCTTCCACTGCGCCGGCCCGAACTGCGCCACGGCCATGGTGATCGCCGCGCAGACCAGCATGGCGGGCCAGAGCCGCGCGAGGCGGCGGCGGGCGAAATCCCAGACGCTCGCGCACCGCTCCAAGGTCATGCAGATGACGAAGCCAGAGATGACGAAGAACAGCTCCACCCCCGCCCAGCCGTAATCGAGTACAGGGCCAAGCACCGGCAGATGCATGAAGAAGCCATGATAGGGATAGAGGTCGGTGTTGGAGTGCGGCGGCGTCCAACGCACCCCGTAGTGGAACGCCATCACCGCCAGGATCGCCACCGCGCGCAGGCCGTCGAGCACGGCGACGCGAGAGCCGCCCTTGTCGGCGAGTGGAGCGGCGGCGCTGATCACGAGGCTCGGATCAATACACCCGCGCCTTCGGCTGGATGTAAGCGATGTCGTTGCTCATGGTGTAGGTGTGCACCGGTCGGTAATCGAGCGTCACCTTTCCGGTGGCGGGATCGAGCCACGAGAGCGTGTGCTTCATCCAGGTCACGTCGTCGCGCGCCGAAAAATCCTCCCGCGCGTGAGCGCCGCGGCTTTCCTGGCGGTTGACGGCGCTGTTCACGGTGACGGCGGCCTGGACGATCAGGTTGTCGAACTCCAGCGTCTCCATCAGGTCGGTGTTCCAGATCAGGCCGCGATCGGTGACCTTGATGTCGGGGACCTTGGCGAGGACGGCGGCGATCTTGTCGACGCCCTCCTTCATGGTCTCCTCGGTGCGGAACACGGCGCAGTCCTCCTGCATGGCGTGCTGCATCTCGTCGCGCAGGACCGCGGTGGACTGAGAACCGTTGGCGTTCCTGAACTTGTCGAAGCGCGCCAGATGGCCGTCGGTCCACTCCGGCTTCATCTCGCGCTGGCGCTCGCCCGGCTTGACGACCTCGGCGGCGCGGATCCCCGCCGCGCGGCCGAACACAACGAGGTCGGTGAGGGAGTTGGAGCCGAGGCGATTGGCCCCGTGAACGGAGACGCAGGCCGCCTCGCCCACGGCCATCAGGCCGGGCACGATCTGGTCGTCGTTGCCGTTGGCCTTGGTCAGCACCTCGCCATGATAGTTCGTCGGGATGCCGCCCATGTTGTAATGAACGGTGGGGAGCACCGGGATCGGCTCCTTGGTCACATCCACCCCGGCGAACACCTTGGCGCTTTCGCTGATGCCGGGCAGGCGCTCGTGGATGATTTTCGGGTCCAGGTGATCCAGGTGCAGGAAGATGTGGTCCTTCTTCGGGCCCACGCCCCGGCCCTCGCGGATCTCGATGGTCATGGAGCGGGAGACCACATCTCGGCTCGCCAGGTCCTTGGCGGAGGGCGCATAGCGTTCCATGAACCGCTCGCCTTCGGAATTGGTCAGGTAGCCGCCTTCGCCGCGCACGCCCTCGGTGATCAGCACGCCAGCGCCATAGATGCCGGTGGGGTGGAACTGCACGAACTCCATGTCCTGCAGGGGCAGGCCCGCCCGCAACACCATGCCGCCGCCGTCGCCGGTGCAGGTATGGGCCGAGGTGCAGGAGAAGTAGGCGCGGCCGTAGCCTCCGGTGGCCAGGATCACGAGATTGGCGGAAAAGCGGTGCAGGGTGCCGTCGTCGAGCTTCCAGGCGGTGACGCCGCGGCAGACCCCGTCGTCCATGATCAGGTCGAGCACGAAATACTCGATGTAGAAGTCCACCGCGTTCTTCAGGCTCTGGCCGTAGAGGGTGTGCAGGATGGCGTGGCCGGTGCGGTCGGCGGCGGCGCAGGTGCGCTGCTGCGGCGCCTCGCCGAAATTCTTGGTCATGCCGCCGAAGGCGCGCTGGTAGATCTTGCCCTCGTCCGTGCGCGAGAAGGGCACGCCCCAGTGTTCGAGCTCATAGACCGCGTCCGGCGCGTTGCGGACCAGATACTCGATGGCGTCCTGGTCGCCGAGCCAGTCGGAGCCCTTCACCGTGTCGTACATGTGCCAGCGCCAGTCGTCTTCGCCCATATTGCCGAGCGCGGCGGAAATCCCGCCCTGGGCCGCCACCGTGTGCGAGCGCGTCGGGAAGACCTTGGTGACGCACGCCGTCTTCAGCCCGGCCTGGGCGCAGCCGAGCGCGGCGCGCAGGCCCGATCCGCCGGCGCCCACCACCACCACGTCGAAGGCATGGTCGATGAACTTGTAGGCGGCCATCTAGGCGACTCCCGTAACGCTGAACGCGACTTTCAGCACAGATAGGACGCCGAGGGCGGCGGCGCCGTAACAGACGAACGTATTGAGCAGCAGGCCGCCGGTCTTCAACAGCGGCTGGTGGACGTAATCCTCGATCACCACCTGCACCCCGAGCCGGGCGTGGTAGAAGCCGACGGCGATGAGCAGCGCCAACGGCGCCATGTGCAGCGGGGCATGCAGCCATGCGACCGCCCCCTCGTAGCCGAGCGGCGCCAGCTTCAACGCCGACCACACGCCCCACAGGAGCAGGAACAGCAGGGCGACGGCGGAGGCGCGCTGGCCGATGAAGTGGCCGACCCCGTGGTGGGAAGCGCCGAGCCCGCGGGCGCGGGAGAGGGGCGTGCGATAGCCCTGTTGCGGTCCGGCCATGATCAGGCGCTCCCGGTCAGAAGGGCGATCGCCCAGACGACGATGGTGGCGACGACGGCGAAGGCCATCACCACCACGGCGGAGAAGTCGGCGGTCTTGGGCAGGAAGCCCTTGCCCATATCCCACACCAAGTGACGCACGCCGTTAGCCATGTGGTAGAAGACGCAAAGGGTGAGACCGAACAGGACGAGCTTGCCGAGCAGCGAGCCGAGCAGGCCCACGTATGTGGCGTAGGCGTCCGGCCCGCTGGCGAGGGCCACGGCCCAGCCTACGAGGATCAGGCCGCCGACATAGAGCCCGCATCCGGTGACGCGGTGCAGGATGGAGGTCGCCATGGTGATGTGCCAGCGCCAGACCTGCAGGTGCGGCGAGAGGGGACGCGGCCTGAGGACAGGCGCCCCCGTCTCCGCCTTGACTTCAGCCATGTGCAGCGCTCTCCAGGCGTCGGTACAGCGACGCGTCGGGCGTGTTTTAACCCCGAGCCTTGTCGTGTCAACGAAAGCGGGGATTTCGCGGCGCATCCGCCCTTTGCATCCCGCTCTTTGAGCGCCATGTGTCTGTCCAGGGATGATGCAGGGGCGGAAAAATGGCTGAAACGGTTCTGGTGACGGGCGGCTCCGGCTTCATCGGCGCGTGGTGCATCGTGAAGCTGCTGCAGCAGGGCTATACGGTCCGCACCACGGTGCGATCCTTGTCGCGGGAGGCCGAGGTTCGCGGCATGGTGACGGCGGGCGGCGCGGAGGCGGGCGACCGGCTGTCCTTCGCCGTCGCCGACCTGATGTCGGATGCGGGATGGGCGGACGCCGCCGCAGGATGCGACTTCGTCCTGCATGTGGCCTCGCCCTTTCCCATGAGCGCCCCCAAGAACGAGGACGACCTAATCGTACCGGCGCGGGAGGGCGCGCTACGGCTCCTTCGCGCCGCCCGCGACACCGGGGTCAGGCGCGTGGTGCTGACCTCCTCCTTCGCCGCCATCGGCTATGGACACCCGGCGACCACCAAAGTCTTCACCGAGGCGGACTGGACCGATGTGAACGGTGGCCATGTGGGCGCCTACGCCAAGTCCAAAACCCTGGCGGAAAAGGCGGCGTGGGATTTCATCGCCCGCGAGGGCGGCGCGCTGGAGCTTTCGGTGGTCAATCCAGTCGGCGTGTTCGGTCCCGTCCTCGGCCCCGACCACTCCACTTCGATCGAGATCGTGCAGCGCATGCTGGACGGCGCGGTGCCGGGCCTGCCCAATATCTACTTCGGCTTGGTGGACGTGCGGGACGTGGCGGACCTGCACCTCCTGGCCATGACCAGTCCAGCCGCGAAGGGCGAACGCTTCCTGGCCGTGGCGGGCGAAAGTCTCAACCTCCTTGCGATGGCGAAGATCCTGAAAGCCCGTCTGGGCGCCGGGGCGGCCAAGGTGCCGACCCGCACCCTGCCCGACTGGCTGGTTCGGCTGATCGCGCTGTTTAACCCCGAAATCGCGTTGATTGCCCCGGAACTGGGCAAGCCCAAGACGGCGTCCAACGATAAGGCCAGGCGGATGCTGGGCTGGTCGCCCCTGTCCAATGAAGAGGCGATCATCGCCACCGCGCAAAGCCTGATCGCGGAGAAGGCGGCTTAGAAAGCAAGGCTTAGCGCTCTTCCTCGAACTTGTCGGCGATCAGGGCCGCCAGCGCTTCCATGGCTTCGGCGGCTTCGGGGCCTTCGGATTCAAGGTCCACGGTCGAGCCGATGCCGGCGGCCAGCATCATCAGGCCCATGATGGACTGGGCCTCCACCGTCGTCCCCTCGCGAGAGACGGTGACATGGGCGTCGAACTGGGCGGCCATCTTCACGAACTTGGCCGAGGCGCGGGCGTGCAGCCCCCGCTCGTTCACGATCTCCACGGTACGACGCAAAGGCTCACTCACCGGCAAAACTGCTCATTTGTCCCCGGCGAGCACGTAGGACGCCACGGAGATATATTTGCGCCCGGCGTCCTGGGCGGCGGCCACGCATGCCTGAAGGTCGCAGCGGGTGCGCACCGACGCCAGCTTGATCAGCATGGGCAGGTTCAGCCCGGCGATCACCTCGGCGCGGGTCTCGTCCATGACGGAGATGGCGAGGTTGGAGGGCGTGCCGCCGAACATGTCGGTGAGCAGGATCACCCCGTCGCCGTCATTGACGGCCTTGGCGGCCGTCACGATATCCTTGCGACGACGCTCCATATCATCGGATGGTCCGATGCAGATGGCTTCGACAGCCGTCTGCGGACCCACGACGTGCTCCATCGCGGCCACGAATTCCTCCGCAAGCCGTCCGTGGGTGACGATCACCAGACCGATCATGCCCTTCCTCTTGAGAGGCCCCTCTGCGCCGACGGTAGGGAGCCGCCGCGCGCGAACTGGCTTGATACGCCGGTTGGGGCTTGAGTCAAACGCACGCGGCGCCACAGAAGGCCGCGACCTTGCCGGGTGCACCGGATTCCAGGGGGTGGAGACGCAGGAGGCGGAGCGCGACGCCGGCGATCTCTACGGAAGCGGCGACGGGGATGCGCTCTATCGCCTCGCCTACCGGGATGCAGTCGATCACGGCCGTGATCTCGGCGAAGCAGAGGGCGGGGCAAGGGATGACGCCGACGCCGCGCACCTCGACCAGGTTCCGCAGGGCGTCCGGCGCGCGCCCAAACACCCGCCCGCCCGAACGCCAGGCGATCACCCGGTCGTCGGCTACGAGCCGCCAGCCCCGCCCAATAAGCCGCAGGGTCAGGTCGCTCTTGCCCACACCTGACGGGCCGCGCAGGAGCAGGCCGCGCCAAGCTCCGGCGGAGCGACGCGCAATGAGCGTGGCGTGAAGCGGGTCGCTCAAGCCGCCGCCGGCAACGTCATGACGAAGCGCGCGCCGAGCACATGCCCCGCGGCGTCCGTCCGGTTCTCGGCATGGATTCTGCCGCCGTGGATCTCCACGATCTGGCGGGCGATGGAAAGGCCGAGCCCGGAGTGGCCGCCAAAGGCGCTCCGCTTGGCGCCGCCGCCGGCGCGCGGGCGCTCGGTGTAGAAGCGCTCGAAGATGCTCTCGAGGTTCTCCACGGGAATCCCCGGCCCGTCGTCCTCCACCGTGGCGATCACCGTCTTGTCCGGTCCGCGGGCGACGGCGATCCGCACCGAACCATCCTCGGGGCTGAAGGAACGGGCGTTGTCGATGAGGTTCCGCACCACCTGGCCGATGGGGCCTTCCCGGCCCACGACGCGAAACGCACCCTCTCCAGTGCTGGCGGACTGGAACACCACGGGGACCGCGCTCTCCCGGTCCGAGACGCTGTAAAGCCCGGCGATGTCGCCGAGGAGCTTGCCGAGGTCGATGCTCCGCGGCGCCTCTCGGGAAAGCTCAGCGTCGAGGCGCGAGGCGTTGGAGATGTCGGTGATCAGCCGGTCGAGCCGCCCTACGTCATGCTTCAGGATCGGCAGCAGGCGCGCCTGGGCGGCGGGGGTGGGGGCCATCTCCAATGTCTCCACGGCGGAGCGGATCGAGGTCAGGGGATTCTTGATCTCGTGGCTGACGTCGGCGGCGAAGCGTTCGGTGGCGTCCATCCGGGCTGAGAGGGTGGTGGTCATGGCCTCCAGCGCCCTCGTCAGGTCGCCGATCTCGTCGTTGCGCTCGGCGATGTCGGGCAGGGACAGGATGCGGGCGCGTTTCAGGCGGATGCTGTCGGCCGCCTGCGCCAGCCGCATCACGGGTCGGGCCACCCAGGTGTTCAGAAGGAGCGAGGAGACGAGATTCACCCCGACGGCGATCAGGATGAACGGCAGGAGCGCCGCCCGCTGGGCCGCCACGATCTTGTCCACGTCGCCGACCTCGATGGTGAGCACGCCGAGCACAGCCTTCACCCGCTGGATCGGCACGGACACGCTGACAAGACGGCCCCCGGTCTCGGCCTCGCGCACCTGCTCCACCGGCTTGCCGCCGAGGGCGGTCCGCACCTCGGCGATCTCGGCGACGTGCGCCCGCGCCTCCCGCGTCGCCTCGCTTTCGCCATGGGGCAGCATGCGGCGGAGGAAATTGACCGTGCGGGGTCGGGCTGGCGGCAGGGGCCGCACCATCACCTTGTCGGCGATCACGTCGCTGTCGGCGAGCAGGTTCCCCTCCGAGTCGTAGAGACGCGCCCGCTCAGTGCGGGGAATGTCCAGGAGCTGCAGCAGGTTGATCGCCTTGCCGACATCCATCACCGGCTCGGGCTCGCTAACGGTGGCGCCCTGCACCAGCACGTAGGAGATGAGGTCGCTCTGGGTGCGCAGGCTGTCCACACGCGCATCGATCAGGCCCTGGCGAAATTCGTTGAGCACCAGTGCGCCGACGATCAACACCGCCAGACCCAGGAGGTTCAGCCCGACGATCAGCCGCCCGAGGCGCGAACCGCCGAGGGGCAGGCGCAGGCGGCGAGGCCGCGTTCCGTCCCCTGGATCCTCAGGCCGGGAAAACCGGCCCGCCCAGTTGAAGCGCGGTCCGGTGAAGCGCAACCCCGCCCCGTCCTCAGGTTTCGCGGTAGCGATAGCCGACCCCGTAGAGCGTCTCGATGGCGTCGAACTCGGGATCGATCACCCGGAACTTCTTGCGCATGCGCTTGACGTGGCTGTCGATGGTGCGGTCGTCCACATAGACCTGATCGTCGTAGGCCGCGTCCATCAGGTTGTCGCGGCTCTTCAC
>Ga0302314_10008794_pt1 | contig 17932 bp, 21 predicted proteins | sample III_Palsa_N2_3_FD_200533 | JGI IMG/M metagenome (GOLD analysis project Ga0302314, IMG submission 200533) | Peat permafrost microbial communities from Stordalen Mire near Abisko, Sweden - III_Palsa_N2_3 | ecosystem: Environmental > Terrestrial > Soil > Palsa > Peat permafrost | place: Sweden...
GAAAGCACGTCCGGCACGATGCCTGCCCACTCATGCGCGAACAGCTTGCCTGAACGCCCCATGCCCGACTGGATCTCGTCCATGCCGAGGATCAGGCCGAACTCGTCGCAGGTGGAGCGCAGGTCGCGCAGGAATTGCAGATGCGCCGGGCGGATACCGCCCTCGCCCTGCACCGGTTCCACCAGCACGCCGGCGGTCTGCGGCGTGATCGCATCACGCAGCGCGTTGAGGTTGTTGAACGGCACATGGTCGAAGCCGTCCACCTCGGGGCCGAAGCCTTTCAGGTATTTCGCGTTGCCCGTTGCTGCCAGCATCGCCAGCGTGCGCCCGTGGAACGCTCCCTCGAAGCAGATGACGCGAAAACGCTCAGGATGGCCGGTTTCGTACTGGGCACGGCGGATCATCTTCACCATGCCCTCGTTCGCTTCCGCGCCCGAGTTGCAGAAGAATACGCTGTCCGCGAACGTCGCGTCCACCAGCCGCGCCGCCAGCTTTTCGGCCTGCGGCACGCGATAGAGGTTGGAGACGTGCATCACCTTGTGCGCCTGCTCGGCGATCGCGTCGGCCAGATGCTTGTTGTTGTGGCCGAGCGAGGAGGTGGCGATGCCGGCACCGAAATCGAGGAATCGTCGCCCGTCCACCGTGTACAGCCAGCAGCCCTCGCCCCGCTCGAAAGCGAGGTCGGCGCGGTTGTAGGTGGGCATCAGGGCGGGAATCATGCCTTTCGAATCCTCGGTTGTCCCGGCAGGGCTTGGCCTGTCGGGTTGCTCCCCCGCGGTTGCACCGTCCGCGCCCCGGCGCGGGCGGTTGCGGGAGGGGCGAGACAATGGAATGCGTGGGCGGCGAAAGTCAAACCTGCGCAAGCATGGCTGGCGTCTCGATTTGACCAGCCTGCGCCGGCCCGCGGTTACGCTCCCTCGCTCCCGTCCGGCGCCACCGCGTCGGCGCCGGTCTCTTCCTCCAACCGGCAGTCGTAGGTTGTCGTCAGCCACTCCAGGAACTGTATGGACAGGGCGCGCAGGTCCGGATGGTTCGCGATCGGCGAGACGGTGACCTCGCCGGGCGTCGCCGTGACCAGCGGCATGAAGGGGAACCGGCTCGACGGATCGGCCCGCCTGCGGGCCTGGAACTCGTCGCGGGATTCGTCGTCCGAGGTGAGCACGAATTTCGACGGGTCCGCCTCGTCGCGATACGACGAACCCATGCCCGCAATGGCCGCCGCGATCCGGTCGACGTCGAAGACCCCCGCCTTCGGCGTGAACCGCACCTGCTCCTGCCGCACCAGCGTGTCCATGCTCAGGCTCATGTATGTCCGTCCGGTTGGGGATTGACCGGCATCGGGGCGAGGCCGGGGAGGAGGTCGGCCGACCGCCAGGCTGTCGTCATTTCCGGCATGAGATGTGTGTCATGTCGCACGCGGCGTCCATGTAGGCATCGTAGACCTTCTTCGGCGCATCCAGCACCCACTGCGGCAGCAGCGTGTCGTTGACGCCCTTCGGCCCCGCTTCGCCGTCCGGCATCAGCTTGAACGCGCAGGTGTCCTGATTGAACGAGAAGCCATCGCTGGTCTTGCCCTCGATGCAGAAGCATGGGCCGCGCCTGTCGTCGCCCCATGGCTTGTAGCGCACCTGCAGGCCGGGCATCACGTCCCAGATGATGTTCGGCGGATGGCCCGTTCTTGTGCTGTCCACCCCAAGGCGATTCATGTACCGGGTCAATTCTTCCTTGGTCATGCCGTTGATCGCGGACATGATTTTTTTGGCCTGGGTTTTGATGCCGCCCTCGTCGTTGTTGTAGTCTTCGAGGAGTTTCTGGCCGGCTTCGTCGCTCGGCCCGTTCCAGGTCTTTCCTTGCTCCATGTCGTCCTGGGCTGTGGCCCCGGCCAGGCCCTCCATGTCGGCGACCACCTTGACCGTGCCGGACTTGGTGAACGCCTTGTAGTAGTCGTCCCGCAGCGCCGTCACGGTGACCTTGACGGCGTCGCCGGCCTCGGTGAAGACGCCGCCGGCCGGGGCGTCGACGCGATAGGAAGGTGGCCCGAAATCGGCATTGTCGACCAGAAGGTTGCGACCGCCACGCTGCAGCGTCTCGCCGACTTCCCAAACCTCGCGCCATTGCAGGCCGCCACGGTCCCGGCGCCTGACGCGCACACTCGCCACCGCCGTGCTGCCCTGCAGATCGTTCAGCGTCGGCACGACGAGTTTCAGCGTCACCGGCCCGCCTTCGACGTCGCCGGCCACCAGTTTCCTGTCCGCGGGGATGCAGGTCACGTCGCGCGTGCCGCCTGTGGCGGTCACCGCCAGGTCCTGCCAGGCAATGATGCCGCCGCTCCACCAGTCCGTGGGTGGCGTCCAGCCGAAGAACCGCATCTTCGGCGGAGGTTTCTGGACGCTGCGCCCAAGGACGCCGCGAACTTCGGTGCCTTTCCGCCTCATGACCGGCCGCTTCCCGTTGCGGCCGTCTCCGTGCGCAGGCTCGCCAGGGCCGCCAGCAGCGGCACGCGAAGCTCGACGGTGATGCCGAAGCCGTTCGGGTCCTGCGCCTCCTCGATGATGTCGTCGTTCATGATGTAGTTTTCTAACTCGTCCATTTGTTGGGGCGTCACCGGCTCGGCGGTCAGATTGGCCTGGATGGCGCGCAGCAGGATGATGGCCTGGTCGCCCTCCGGGTCCTTCATGGCGCGAATGCCGGATTCGAGCGCCTTCAGCGTGCTCAGCGCCAGGGCCCGCGCCGCCTTCCAGGCGGCCATTCCCGTGAGCGGCGGAGACCCCGCCTCTTCCGACTCCGCCGACGAACCCTCGTCCTCGTCCTGCGCCGAGGCCACGCTGACACCCAGGACCCGCGCGACCCACTCGTTCTTGCCGTCCAGCGCGTCCGCCATCCGTTGCCCCCCAAACGCTGTTCCGTCGGGCCTCGATGGTCGGCTCGGCCGGCGTTGCGAAGGGTGCGAGCTTCGCCAAATCCGCACGGCCACGCAAGCAGGCCGCTGTCGGCAGGACGCCTCGCGGCGGTATGCGGCATTGCCGCGCGGTGGCATTGTGGCCGGCATGTCGGAGGATGCCCCAGACAGTGCGCCGCCGGACGCCGCCAACCTGCGCGCGGCGGCGATCGCCTATCTGGCGCGCTACAGCGCGACCCGGGCGACGCTGGCGCGCATGCTGAACCGCCGCATCGACCGCTGGCTGCGCGAAGCAGCAGGCCCGGGTGCGGCCGCGCAGGCGGCGACGGCCAAGCGCGCAGTGCAGGCGGTAGTGGCGCAGCTCGCGGATGCCGGCGCGGTGAACGACGCGGCATTTGCCGAGGCCCGTGCGCGAAAACTTGTCCGCACCGGGCATTCCCGCCGTGCCGCCGCCGCGCATCTGGCGGCCCGCGGCGTGCCGGCGGAGGTGGTGCGCACGGCGTTGCCGCAGGACGAAGCCGGCGAACTGGCCGCAGCGATCGCCCACATGCGCCGCCGCCGGCTCGGTCCGTTCCGTGCCGACGCCGCGGCACCGCACGCGCGGCAGAAGGATCTGGCCTCGCTGGCCCGGGCCGGGTTTACCGGCCCGACGGCACGACGGGCGCTGGCACTGCCGCAGGAGGAGGCCGAGACGTTGCTGCTGCAGCGGCGCCAACAGGAGTAGGCCGCCATCCGGGTAAAAAGGAGGGCGGCACGCCGAGGCATGCCGCCCTTGAGTGTCCGCTCGGTCCGTGCAAGACCCGCATAACGGACCCGCGGAGGGGGAGGGAGTCCGAAGCCAACCGTCGCTTCCGCGTCAGAATACCGTGCGGGTGTCACCAGATAGTTAATGATGCGTAGCGCCAACCGGGAAAATTTCCGGTTGCCCCCAATTCTCTCGTCACTTTCCTTTGCTGGAGCCTGCGATGCCGCCTGCGCCTGCCGCTCCGCCCGTCCGCAACGGCCCGCTGGCCGGGCTGAAGGTGCTGGAACTCGGGCACTATATCGCCGGCCCGTTCTGCACCCGGGTGCTCGCCGATCTCGGCGCGGAAGTGGTGAAGGTCGAGCCGCCGGGCGGCGACCCGATCCGCGGCTGGGGGGCGAAGGCGAACGGCCACCCCGTGTGGTTCAGCATTCACGGCCGCAACAAGCTTTCTGTCGTGCTCGACCTCAAACGCGAGCGTGACACGGCGCTGAAGCTCGCCGCCCGCGCCGACGTGGTGGTGGAGAATTTCCGGCCGGGCTACCTGGAGCGCATCGGCCTCGGCCCGACCGAACTGCATGCCCTCAATCCCCGGCTGGTCATCGCCCGCGTCTCCGGCTACGGCCAGGATGGGCCGTATCGCGACCGGCCCTCGTTCGGCGCGATCGGCGAGGCGATGGGCGGGCTGCGCCATCTGACCGGGCATCCGGCCGGCGTCTCCGACCTGCCGCCGCCGCGCTGCGGCGTGTCGATCGCCGACGACCTCGCCGGCATGTACGCGGCGATCGGCCTGCTCGCCGCGGTCTACCAGCGCGACGTGACCGGCACCGGCCGCGGCCGGATCATCGACGTCACCCTCGTCGACAGCGTGCTGAGCCTGATGGAAGGCATGCTGCCCGAATACGCGATGGACGGCCGCGTCCGCCCGCCGCAGGGGGCGGCCATCCCCACCGCCGCGCCGACCAACACCTACCCGTGCGCCGACGGCAAGTTTCTGTGCATCGCCGGCAATTCCGACCCGATTTTCCGCCGCCTCGCCGCCGTGATCGACCGGCCGGAGCTGGCCGACGATGCCCGCTACATCGACAACCGCGCCCGCTGCGCGAACGCAAGCGAACTGGACGCGCTGATTGCCGCCTGGACCCGCACGCTGCCGGCGGCGGCGGCGGAAGTGCTGCTGGAGGCGGCCGAGGTGCCGGCCTCCAAACTGTTCGACATCGCCGACATCGCCGCCGACCCGCATCTGCGGGCGCGGCATTCGGTGCTCGACGTCGCGGACCCGCTGGTCGGGAACACGCTGCATTTCGGCCCGGCGATGCGCTTCGACGGCGACGCGCCGGAGGAGGTCGTGGCATGGCCGGGGCCGGCGCTCGGCGAGCACACCGAGTACGTGCTCGGCTCGCTGCTGGGCGGCTGATCGCCGTTGCCGCGACGCGGCGCGGGTCGTCATCCTGCTTCGCGCCATGATCCGCCGCGTCGTCCTGCTCCTTGCGCTGTCGCTCGCCGCATGCGGTTCGCACGAGCGCACCGGCCCCAATCTGGCGGCCGCGCACTCCTATTCCGGGCTCACCTGCGCCCCGTTCGCCCGCGCGCTGACCGGGTTGGCGCTCAGCGGCGATGCCGCCGACTGGTGGGAGCAGGCCTCCGGCCGCTACGCGCGCACCAGCCAGCCGGCGGTCGGCGGGGTCCTGGTGTTCCGCCGCACCGGCCGCCTGCCGTCCGGCCATGTGTCGGTGGTCTCGCGCGTGCTGGACGAGCGGCACATCCACGTCATCCAGGCCAACTGGGTGCCCGACGAACTCGACGAGGACCAGCTCATCGTCGATGTGTCGCCGGGCAACGACTGGAGTGCGGTGCGGGTCTGGTATCCGCCGATCGACCAGATGGGCTCGCACACCTACGCGACCTACGGCTTCATCGTCCCGCCCGCCCCGTTGGGGCACGACGCGCTGGCAAGCCGTGCAGCGCCGGCGGCGCGCTCGGTGACCGGCGGCTAGCACACCGACACTTTCCGAGTAGCACTGGCCTTTGCGAGCGATCCGCGCTACGCCACGCGCGGAAACATCTGCTTGCACCGCCCCGGCGGGCGGGCCATGTCGGTATGACCCGGGAGCTTCCCGGGGTGGAGGGCGTTATGGGTAGTTTCAGCATCTGGCACTGGCTGGTCGTGCTGCTGGTCGTGCTGCTGCTGTTTGGCGGCGGCAAGGTCAGCGGGCTGATGGGCGACTTCGCCAAGGGCATCAAGTCGTTCAAGAAGAACATGGCAGACGACAGCGACGCTTCGATGGAAGCGGCCGCCGACAAGCCGACCGGGTCGATCTCGCCGCCCGGCGCGCACGCCGCCAGCGGCCAGTCGACCGCCGCGCGGCAGGGCTGATTCCACGCCGGTCGCCTGGCGCCGGGCCGATACCTCGGCCCGGCCGAAGGCGGTGTCGGCTGCCGTGCGCCACGGGCCCGCGGCCGCTTCCTGTTTTTCGATGATTTGACCGTCGCCGCGTCTCGCGCGGCGTCGATGTTCCGCTTCGCGCAACGCTTGCGCGAGAGCGATCGCTACATCTTGTGGCCCCAAGGCAAGTTGTCCACAAGTTTTCTCGCCCGCCTCACGTTCCGTCATTGAGTGCGCGTGCCGGGCCCGGTACAGTATCTAGTAGTGCTGTACCGGGGAGACCACGAGATGGAGTGGAACGACGAGACGATCGTGCGGCTCCGGACCCTCTGGAACGAGGGGCTGTCCACCGCCGAGATCGGCCGGCGGATGGGGGTCTCCAAGAATGCGGTGGTCGGCAAGGCGCACCGCCTTGGCCTGCCGGCCCGCCCGTCGCCGATCCGCCGCGATGCCTCGGGCGCCTCAACGCCGCGGCCGGCCGCGCCGCGCCGCATCGTCGGGCCAACCCTGCCGTCGCTCGCGGCCACCCAGCCGGCACCGGAGGACGTACGGGCCGAGGCACGGCCGAGTGTGAAACCCCCGGTTGCGGAACCCCCTGCCGCGACAGCCGCCACCGCAGCTTCGCCCGGCGTCTCCGCCGCGGCCCCCGCGGTGCGTGCGGTGGCGCCGCGCACCTCGCGCATGGCCGCCTGCTGCTGGCCGATCGGCGAGCCGGGCACGAAAAGCTTCCGTTTCTGCGATGACGCGGCGCTGCCGGGCAAGCCGTATTGCGGCGAGCACGCGCAACTGGCCTACGTGAAGGTGCGCGACCGGCGGGAGGAAGCGGCGGCGTAGCCGCGCCACAGTCCACACGCGCCGCGCGCACCCCGCGCGCGCCGGCACGCGTCAATGTTGCAGGACGCGGGAAGCCCGCGTATCGTTCCGAAGGGTGGCACGCGCAGCAGAACGAAACAAGCAACGCCGCCCGAGGGGGCGCGCCGGCAAAATGGCGCTCGTTCACGAGGGGCGTCCATGCGAATCGGTCGGAATGATGGCCCAGGGGCCGCGGCCGGGATGCCCGCAACCAAGAAAGGCGTGGCGTCGATGGCCAAGGGGACGGTCAAGTGGTTCAACCCAACCAAAGGTTATGGCTTCATAGCCCCCGATACCGGGGGGAAAGACGTGTTCGTGCATATCAGCGCGGTGCAGAAAGCCGGCCTGCGCACCCTGAATGAAGGGCAGAAGGTAGGCTTCGATATAGAACAGCAGCAGAACGGCCGGGCAGCGGCGGTCAATCTCTCCGCCGACTAGGGTGCGCTGGTGCGAAGGGGGCTTCCCAGCGCGCCCGCGCCAGGGTAGCGCACGGTGATGTCGCGCGTGCGATTGGGTCGCGTCGGTCGCCGACGCAGGGAGTGGCTGCTTGACCTTTCATTCTGCCTCACCGCCGCGCGGCAACCTGCGGCCGCCGCGCGCCGCGCTCGACGCCGATGATGTGCGCACCGCGTATCGCCGCTGGGCGAGCGTGTACGACGCCTCGTTCGGCGGCATCTCCGCCCTGGCCCGCCGGGCGGCGGTGCGGGCGGTCAACGGGCTGCCCGGTCGCCGCGTGCTGGAAGCCGGCGTCGGCACCGGCCTCGCGCTGCCGGGCTATCTGCCGGGCAAGCGTGTCGTCGGCATCGACCTGTCGGCCGACATGCTGCGGCGTGCCCGCACCCGCGTCGCCGAGCGGCGGATCGCGACCGTCGAGGCGCTGCGCGAAATGGACGCCGAGGCCACGGACTTCGCCGACGGCGAGTTCGACATCGCGGTGGCGATGTTCGTCGCCTCCGTGGTGCCGCATCCGCGCCGGCTGATGGCGGAACTGCGCCGCGTCGTGCGGCCCGGCGGGCAGATCCTGTTCGTCAACCACTTCGCCGCCGAGCGCGGACCGCGCTGGTGGGCCGAGCGGGCGATGGCGCCGGCCTCCCGCGCGCTTGGATGGCATCCGGACTTCAGCTTCGACGCGCTGTTTGCCCCGGGCGAACTGGCCGCGGCGACCGTGCGCCCGATGCCGCCGTTCGGGCTGTTCACGCTGGTAGCCCTGCCGCGCTGACGCGGCGGCGCAGCAAGACGTTTACCGCAAAGGGCCTTGATCTGGCGCGGAGCCTACTGTAGCCCACATGGCAAGATGCGGGCTCGCGGAGCTTCGCGCATTCTCAGCGGGATGGATCGGCGATGCACCTACTACGGCGGCTCGGTGCCGCGTTCGCTCTGATGGCCAGTGGCACGTTTTTCGTCGCCGGGCCGGCGTTGGCCCAGGTGCCGAAGCCCTGGCAAATTGGCATGCAGACCGCGGGCAGCCCGGTCGAGGAACAGATCCAGAGCCTGCACAGCCTGGTCCTCTGGATCATTACGCTGGTCACGTTGTTCGTCGGCGTTCTCATCCTTTGGGTGCTCTACCGCTTCAACGCCAAGCGCCACCCGGTGCCGAGCCGCACCAGCCACCACACCGGCCTGGAAGTGGCGTGGACGGTGCTGCCGGTGCTGATCCTGGTGGTCATCGCCATCCCGAGCTTCCGGCTGGTCTACTACGAGGACCACACCACCCAGGCCGACATGACGATCAAGGTGACCGGCCACCAGTGGTACTGGGAATACACCTACCCGGACAACGAGAAGATCGATTTCTCCAGCTACTACATCAAGGATGACGACCAGACCCCGCATCTGCGGCTGCTGGACGTGGACAACCCCCTGGTGCTGCCGGCTGGCAAGAACATCCGCATCCTCACCACCAGCGCCGACGTGATCCACAGCTTCTTCATCCCGAGCCTCGGCGTGCAGCGCTATGCGATCCCGGGCCGGACGATCGAGACCTGGGTGCGCATCGACAAACCCGGCCAGTACTACGGCGAATGCAACCAGATCTGCGGCACCAACCACAGCTTCATGCCGATCTCGGTCCGCGCGGTGACGCCGGAGGAGTTCACAAGCTGGGTGCAGCAGGCCAAGACCAAGTTTGCCGCCGACGCGCCCGCCCAGCCGGTGACCGGCCGGGTCGACGTCGCGCAGGTCCAGCAGTAATCGCCCAGTCGTGACCACGGCGTCGGCGCACGCAGGAGACGCATCATGAGCGTGACCACCCACGGATATGCGCACCACGACGACCACCACGGCCATGCGCCGGGGTTCGTCAAGCGCTGGTTCTTCAGCACCAACCACAAGGACATCGGCACGCTCTACCTGATCTTCGCCGTGTGCGGCGGGACTGTGGGCGGCGTGCTGTCGCTGCTGATGCGGCTGGAACTGTTCAGCCCCGGTATGAAGATGGGCATCTTCTCCTCCGGCCAGGCCTGGAACGCGACGATCACCGCGCACGGGCTGTTGATGATCTTCTTCTCGGTGATGCCGGCGATGATCGGCGGCTTCGGCAACTGGTTCGTGCCGCTGATGATCGGCGCGCCGGACATGGCGTTCCCCCGCCTGAACAACATCAGCTTCTGGCTGCTGGTGCCGGCGTTTGTGCTGCTCATGGCCGGCCTGTTCACCGGCGACGGCGCGGGTTCCGGCTGGACGCTGTATCCGCCGTTGTCGAACGCCACCTACAACAGCGGCCCGGCGATGGACTTCACGCTGTTCGCGCTGCACCTTGCAGGCATCTCGTCGCTGCTGGGCGCGATCAACTTCATCACCACGATCTTCAACATGCGCGCCCCGGGCATGACGCTGCACAAGATGCCGCTGTTCGTGTGGTCGATGCTGGTGACGGCGTTCCTGCTGCTGCTGTCGATCCCGGTGCTGGCCGGTGCCGTCACCATGCTGATCACCGACCGCAACTTCGGCACCTCGTTCTTCAATCCCGAAGGCGGCGGCGACCCGGTGCTGTTCCAGCACCTGTTCTGGTTCTTCGGCCACCCCGAAGTCTATATCATGATCCTGCCGGGCTTCGGCATCGTCAGCCACGTCATCTCGACCTTCTCGAAGAAGCCGATCTTCGGCTATCTCGGCATGGCCTACGCCATGGTGGCGATCGGCGTGGTCGGCTTCGTGGTATGGGCGCACCACATGTTCATCTCGGGCATGGACGTCGACACCCGCGCCTACTTCATGGCGGCGACGATGATCATTGCGGTGCCGACGGGCATCAAGATCTTCTCCTGGATCGCGACCATGTGGGGCGGGTCGATCGAGCTGAACGTGCCGATGCTGTGGGCAGTCGGCTTCCTGTTCCTGTTCACGCTGGGCGGCGTGACCGGCGTGGTGCTGTCCAACGCCGGGCTCGACGAGGTGCTGCACAACACCTACTACGTGGTGGCGCATTTCCACTACGTGCTGTCGCTGGGCGCGGTGTTCTCGATCTTCGCCGGCTTCTACTACTGGATCGGCAAGATGAGCGGCCGGCAGTATCCGGAATTCTGGGGCAAGGTGCATTTCTGGCTGACCTTCGTCGGCGTCAACCTGACCTTCTTCCCGATGCACTTCCTCGGCCTCGCCGGCATGCCGCGCCGCTACGTCGACTATCCGGAGGCCTTCCGCGGCTGGAACGAGGTCGCCACCGTCGGCTCGTTCATCAGCGGCCTCGGCCTGCTCGTCTTCTTCTACGTGGTGTTCCGCACCTTCACCTCCCGCGAGCACCTCGCCGAGAACTACTGGGGCGAGGGCGCCACGACGCTGGAGTGGTCGGTCGCCTCGCCGCCGCCGTTCCACACCTTCGAGGAACTTCCCCGTATCCGCTAACCGCTCTGCTGGGCCCCTCAGGGCTGACTGGATCGCATGATGGACCACACCGCTGCCGCGGTGGCTGCCGAGGCGAGGGGGGATGAACAGTCTCCCCTTGCTCTTTCTGCTTCCGGGCTCGCCGTCTCCTCCGCCGGCGACTGGCTGGCCCTGCTGAAACCGCGTGTCGTCGGGCTGGTGGTGTTCACCGGGCTCGTCGGCCTGCTGGTCGCCCCCGGGCATCTGCACCCGGTATTGGCCTTCACCGCGGTGCTCTGCATCGCGGTCGCCGCAGGTGCTGCCGGCGCCATCAACATGTGGTACGACCGCGACATCGACGCGCTGATGCGCCGCACCGCCCGCCGGCCGATCCCGGCCGGCCGGATCGCGCCGGCCGAGGCGCTCGGCTTCGGCGTCGCGCTGGCCACCGCCTCGGTGCTGCTGATGTGGCTCGCGACCAACACGCTGGCGGCCGCGATCCTTGCCCTTTCCATCGCGTTCTACGTGTTCGTCTATACGATGTGGCTGAAGCGCCGCACGCCCCAGAACATCGTCATCGGCGGCGCCGCCGGCGCCTTCCCGCCGCTGATCGGCTGGGCCGCGGTGACGGGCAGCATCGACCTGCTGCCGGTGCTGATGTTCCTGACCGTGTTCTTCTGGACGCCGCCGCATTTCTGGGCGCTCTCGCTGTGGGCGCACGGTGACTACAAGCGTGCCGGCGTGCCGATGCTGCCGGTGGTGGCCGGTGCGCGCAGCACCCGCCGGCACGTCTTCGCCTATACGATCGTGCTGGTGGCCGTGTCGCTGCTGCCCTGGGCGCTGCATCTGGCCGGGGCGATCTACGGGCTCGCCGCCGCGGCGCTCGGCGCCGGTTTCATCGTCGGTGCCGTGCTGGTGCTGCGCGACCGCCAGGATGCGCGCGGCGTCAGCCAGACCAACGACGCGCCGGCGCGCAAGCTGTTCCGCTTCTCGCTGCTGTATCTGGCCGTGCTGTTCGCGGCCCTCGCCGTGGACCGGCTGGCGGGCTAGCGCCATGGCCCAGCCCCCAATCACGCCGGCCCCGACCCCGCACGAGGCCATCACCGATGCCGCGCTGGCCAAGCGGCGGCGCGGACGCAACCTCGCGATGCTGGTCGCCCTGCTCGCGCTCGCTGCGCTGTTCTACGCGATCGCGATGGTGAAGATGGCGCATACCGGCCAGGTCCCTTGAGCCGCCGCCGGCATCGCCCGATATCGCCGCCATGAGCAATCGCCGCCCGAACGCCTTTCTCGCCGTCGGCCTCGTCGCCATCGTCGGCGGCATGCTGGGCCTGACCGCCGCCGCCGTGCCGCTGTACCGAATGTTCTGCGCCGCCACCGGCTACGGCGGCACGCCGCAGATCGGCCCGGCGCAGAGCGCCTCGGTCAGCGACCGCACCATCATGGTGCGCTTCAACGCCGACACCGAGCCCGGCATGCCCTGGCAGTTCGAGCCGGAGCAACCGCAGGTCACGCTCAAGCTCGGCGAGGACCAGGTGGCGTTCTACCGGGCGCGCAACGAGGCCGCCACGCCGATCACCGGCATCGCCCTCTACAACGTCACGCCGGAGAAGGCGGCGGTCTATTTCCACAAGACCGCCTGCTTCTGCTTCAACCAGCAGACGCTGGCGCCCAAGCAGTCCATGCAATTCCCGGTCAGCTTCTGGGTCGATCCCGCGATCGCGACCGACCCGAGCACCGCCGACGTGACCACGATCACGCTGTCCTACACGTTCTTCCATTCGCTCGACGACGCTGCCGGCCGCGGCGCGCTGGCGCATGCCGGGCCGCATGTGGGAGCGTTGACGCAGTGAGGCCGCCGGCGCGATGCCGCAGCGCAGCGTCGCCGGGGTTTGCCCCTTGATGTACCGGGGGAATTGGGGATGATGCGGCCATCTTTCGTGATGGGCATGGCATGAGCACTGACACGCACGGCGCCACCGTTCTCCCCACCGGCTCGGGGTTGAAACAGCCGTATCATCTGGTGGACCCGAGCCCCTGGCCGCTGGTCGGTGCCATCGGCGGTGGGCTGACCGTCCTCGGCATCATCTTCGCCGCGCACTACGGCAACTACGTCTGCCTCGTGCTCGGGGTGCTGGTGGTGCTCGCCACCATGTTCTTCTGGTGGCGCGACGTGCTGAAGGAGAGCCGGACCGCCGGCACGCATTCGGCGGTCGTGCGGCTCGGCCTGCGCTACGGCATGATGCTGTTCATCGCCAGCGAGGTGATGTTCTTCGTCGCCTTCTTCTGGGCCTACTTCAACTTCGCGCTGTATCCGGATCACGTCGCCGGCGCCGGCGCCAACGCCGTCTGGCCGCCCGCCGGCACGCATACCTTCGACCCGTTCCACCTGCCGTTCCTGAACACGATGATCCTGCTGCTCTCGGGCTGCACGATCACCTGGGCGCACCACTCGCTGATCGAAGGCGACCGGCGCGGGCTGGTGACCGGTTTGGCGCTGACGGTGCTGCTCGGCCTGAGCTTCACCACATGTCAGGTGATCGAGTATTCCAGCGCCCCGTTCAAGCTCGTAGGCGGCGGCGTCTATCCGGCGACGTTCTTCCTGGCGACGGGCTTCCACGGCTTCCACGTGATCGTCGGCACCATTTTCCTCGCGGTCTGCTGGTTCCGCGCCCGCGCCGGCCAGTTCACGCCGGAGAAGCATTTCGGCTTCGAGGCGGCGGCCTGGTACTGGCACTTCGTCGACGTGGTGTGGCTGTTCCTGTTCATCTGCATCTACGTGTCGGGGGCCGGCGCCCCCGAGTGACCCGGCGCCGCGTGTCGTGACGGGGCCTGCCCCCGTCACGATCCTCCACGCCGCCCTGGGGTGCCGCTGCCCGCGCTGCGGCAAGGGCGCGCTGTTCCAGGGCCTGCTGACGGTGCGCGATCACTGCCCCGTCTGCGACCTCGATCTGCGCGCGCACGACAGCGGCGACGGCCCGACGGTGCTGGTCATCTTCGTTCTCGCCACCATCGTCGTCGCACTCGCCTTCTGGGTGGAATTCACCTTCGAACCGCCGCTGTGGGTGCACGCGATCCTGTGGCCGGCGATTACAGTTCCCCTGGCGATCGTGCTGATGCGGCCGATGAAGGCGGCGATGGTCGCGCTGCAAAACCGCCACCGCGCGAGCGAGATGGGGCTTTGATCCGCCCGAAGCTGCTGGTGCCGGCCCTCAGCACCGCGATGATGCTCATCGTGCTGCTCGGCCTCGGCACCTGGCAGGTACAGCGGCTGGCCTGGAAGCGCAACATTCTTTCCCAAATTGACGCCGCCGAGCGGCTCGCGCCTGTCCCGCTGGGCGACGATGCCTCACCGTTCGCGAAAGTGTCCGCCACCGGGCACCTGCGCCCCGATCTCGCCGCACATTTCGGCGCAGACGTGCAGGACCTGCCGGCCGGCCCGATCCCGGGCACCTACCTGATCGTGCCGCTGGAGCGGCAAGGCGCGCCGCCGGTGCTGGTCGATCTCGGCTGGGTGCCAGAGCACGGGCCACCGCCCGCGCTGCCCACCGGCGATAACGTCACCGTCGTCGGCTTCGTCTACCCGCCCGCGCATCACGGCTGGTTCGCCGCGGCCGACGACATTTCCGGCCGGCGCTTCTTCACGCTCGACCCCGCGACGATCGGCGCCGGCCTGGGCCTGCCCTCGGTCGCACCGTTTACGCTGGTGGCCCTCGGGCCGCCGCCGACGGCGCCCGGCACGCCGATCCCGGCCGAACACCTGCCGCGGCCGCCAAACAACCATCTGCAATACGCCATCACCTGGTACGGCCTCGCGGCGGCGCTGGTCGTGGTGTTCGTCTCCTACGCTCGCAAGGGTTCCCGCGCATGACCGCCTACGACCGACTGGCCACCCGCTTCGCCCGCATCGCCACCGTCAACGAGGCCGCCGCGATGCTGTCCTGGGACGGGGCGGCGATGATGCCGCCCGGCGGTGCCGCGGCGCGCGGCGACCAGCTTGCGGTGCTGGCGGGGCTCGCGCACGGGCTGCTGACCGCACCGGACGCCGCTGACGACTTTGGCGCCGCCGAAGCGCCCGACGATCCCTGGGGCACCGCCAATCTCCACCTCATGCGCCACGCGCAGACGCGCGCCACGGCGATTCCGTCCGACCTCGTCGAGGCGCAGGCACGCGCCAACTCGGCATGCGAAAAGGTGTGGCGTGCGGCGCGGCAGACATCCGATTTCCCGCTGGTCGCGCCGCACCTGGCCGAGGTGGTGAACCTGACCCGGCAATACGCGGCGGCGCTGGCCCCGGTGCTCGGGCTGTCGCCCTACGACGCGCTGATGGACGGCTTTCAGCGCGGCATTGGCGCTGCCGACGTGGCCCCGGTGTTCGAGGCGTATCGCGCCTTCCTGCACGACGCCCTGCCGCGCGCCGAGGCGCTGCAGGCGACCCGCCCGGCGCCCGTCCGGCCGCAAGGCCCGTTCCCGGCAGACGCGCAGGAAGCGCTGTGCCGCCGCCTCTCGGCCGCCGCCGGGCTGGAGCCGGAGCACTCGCGGCTCGATCGCTCCGCCCACCCGTTCTGCGGCGGCACGCCGACCGACGTGCGCATCACTACGCGCTACCGCGACGACGATTTTTCGCAAAGCCTGATGGGGGTGATGCACGAGACCGGGCACGCGTTGTACGAGCGCGGCCTGCCCACGGCCTACGCCCGCCAGCCGGTCGGCGAGGCCGCCGGCATGGCAGCCCACGAAAGCCAGTCCCTGATCGTCGAAATGCAGGCCTGCCGCTCCGACACCTATTTGTCATGGCTCGGCCCCGTGCTGCTCGAACGCTTCGGCGGCAACCCGGCCGCCTACGCGGGCGAAAATCTCGGCCGGCTGTGGCGCCGCATCGAGCGCGGCTGCATCCGCGTCGACGCCGACGAGATGACCTATCCGGCGCATGTGATCCTGCGCTTCCGCCTGGAACAGGCGCTGATTTCCGGCGATCTGGCGGTCGCCGACCTGCCCGGCGCCTGGAACGACGGGATGCAGGGCATTCTGGGCATCACGCCGCCCGACGACGCGCGCGGCTGCCTGCAGGACATCCATTGGTACGACGGTGCCTTCGGCTACTTTCCCAGCTACACGCTCGGCGCCATGGCCGCCGCACAACTGATGGCGGCGGCGCGGCGGGATGTTTCGGAGATTGACGCCGGCCTCGCCCGTGGCGACCTTACCCCGTTGATCGGATGGCTGCGCAAAAGCGTGCACGGTCGCGGCAGCCTGCTCGGCTTCAACGACCTGCTGCGCGCGGCTACCGGCAAGCCGCTCGACCCGACCGACTTCGAGGCCCATCTCACCGCGCGTTATCTGGAATGAGCCGATGAAGCATCTGATCCACGGCTATCGCGAGTTCCGCGCCACCGCCTGGCCACAGCGGCGGGCACTGTTCGAGGAACTTGCGGCGCGTGGGCAGAAGCCGCACACCATGGTCATTGCCTGCTCGGACAGCCGGGTCGACCCGACGATGATCTTCAACGTCGGCCCGGGCGAGCTGTTCGTGGTGAGAAACGTAGCCAATCTGGTGCCGCCGTACATGCCGGATGCCGAATTCCACGGCACCAGCGCGGCACTCGAATTCGGCGTGACCGTGTTGGAAGTGGACGACCTGATTGTGCTCGGCCACGGCATGTGCGGCGGCATCCGGGCACTGCTCGACCCGTCGCTGGCCTCGCCCGACTTCGTCGGCCCCTGGATGTCCATCGCCAACCGCGCCCGCGACCGCGTGCTGGCCTGCAACCCGGTGGATCCGCAGACCGCGTGCGAACACGAGGCGGTCAAGGTCTCGCTGGAGAATCTGCGGACGTTCCCCTGGATCGCAGCGCGTGACGCAGACCGCAGCCTGCGCCTGCACGGCGCCTCGTTCGACATCCGCACGGGGGTGCTGGAGTTGCTGCAACCGGACGGGACTTTTGCGGCGGCCTAGCGCCGCCACAGACGCGGGAAAAGCCGTTCGCCGACCCCGACCGCGTGCGCGAACTCCGCCCTACCCCACGCCCATCTGCCGCCGCCCCAGCGCGCTGAGCAGATCGGCGCCGGCGCGGCCGACGAACCCAGTCTCCAGATCGTCCGCCGGGAAATCCGGCGCGCTGCGGCCTGCCTCGAACGCGGCCCATTGCACAGGCAAAAACGCACGGTTGCGCGCGCAGTCGGGCGAGGCCGGGATGTACATCACATTGCTCGGCGCCGTGCCGGTATGCACCGGCTCGACCGCGTGGATCAGGTCCGGGTGCCACCATACGGTATCGCCCGGCGCAACGCGCGGGATCGGCACCAGCGCGCGCAGCAGCGGGGCGTGCCAGTCCGGCTTGATCCAGAGCGAGCGCGCGGTCTCGGAGCCGCACAGCGAGGCGGCGGGAACGTCGTCGCAGAACGGCCGCAGCAGCGCCCAGGCGATGGCGCGGGTCAGCGGCACCACCTGCAGCGTGCCGTCGCCCGGACCCTGCGCCGTCAGCGCCGTCCAGCCCTGCCAGGAACGGAACACGCCGCAACTGCTGGTCTCGGTCTCGTCCACCGCCTCCGGCCGCACTGCGGCATCGAACGGGTCGAAATCAACGAGCGGGTCGCCGGCGAACACCGGCACGTAGGGCCGGCTGCCGGCGCCGAGCCAGCGCCCGGCCGCGCCGCCGTCGATATGCGGCCCGAGTGCGAGCGAGGCGTCCCCCGGCGTGCGGCGGCGGATGCGGTCGGCGTAGGTGCAATCGAGGTCGGGCGCGAATGCCCCCTGCCAGCGCCACAAACGGTTGAGCCACGCCCGTACGCCCGCCAGTTCCTCGGATTGCCGCGCCAGCACCTGCGGGCGTGACCAGTAGACCGAATACATCTGCGGCGTGGTCTTGCCCCACCGCTCCGGCCGGCGGGCACGGCTGAGGCCGTCGGCATCGTTCTCGGCCAGGTAGGTTTCCAGCTCCCGGTTCCAGTCCGCCGCCTGGGCGCGCGAAAACACGCCGCGCACCACCACGCAGCCGCGCTTGCGGATCAGGTCCGGCAGGCCGGCCGGCGCGCTGCCGTCCAGAATGGCCGCCCATTCGACCTGCGGCACCGGCGATACCCCGTCCGCGGCCATCGCGACGATATCGGCAATCTCTGCCCGCCCGGCGGCGTCGACGGCATCGAAGCGGGCCGCAGCGCCGGCCGTGCTGCGTTTCAGGGCGACGATCGCATCGGCGGTGTTCTGCATCATGGCTCCATCGGCAATGCTGATACCGGGCAGCCGTGCGCA
>Ga0302314_10008795_pt1 | contig 17931 bp, 9 predicted proteins | sample III_Palsa_N2_3_FD_200533 | JGI IMG/M metagenome (GOLD analysis project Ga0302314, IMG submission 200533) | Peat permafrost microbial communities from Stordalen Mire near Abisko, Sweden - III_Palsa_N2_3 | ecosystem: Environmental > Terrestrial > Soil > Palsa > Peat permafrost | place: Sweden...
AGTGATGAGCTTCACACAACATACTCGACGGCTATCACGCAACTCTCCAATGGTCGGGCACATTCTTGTCGTTCACATGCCGAACGCGAACCACGAGCGGGCTGTGCCCTTTCGTTCTAGCCCAATCGATTGCTTCCTCTTGGTTCGCAAAAGTGCCTAATTCATGGCTGGCGTGGTCTTCAACAACAAAACCCCTGATTGCGGAACCTTCGGGCCGGCCCTTCGGACGTGCCTCGATGTAGACATTTGCCATGGTGGTTCTCCGTTCTCGATTGAGTCCGTATGTTGGACTTTCGATTGAGTGGATGCTAGAAGAAGCCGGAAGATAACTTCGACTTTTGCCGGCGTGGAGAGCGCCTTCTTGCTCTGTCACTACGTTCGAAGCGCAGCCGAACATGCCGCCTATAGCAGACACCTAAAACGCACAACTCCCACTCGATATCCCTCGTCCTAAGAGTGGTTTTTCTCTCGGGAGAACGTGTTGAGAGTGGGACTTCGTCACATTCAGCGGAAGGGCATCGTTGCCCCCGCTGCGCGACTGTAGGCAGAGGGTTCGCGCGGCTATCTTCACTCTGCCGTATGGGAGTCACCGCCATGTATCACCACGTTAAGAAGCTGATGTATACGGTCAATATTGGTGAGCCAGATCCGAAATTCGGGAGAATGCTCCTCGAGCAGTTCGGCGGAGCGAACGGTGAACTTGCCGCAGCCATGCAGTATTCCATCCAGGGATTCAACTGCGAGGATGCAGCGAGGAAGGATTTGTTGATGGATATCGGGACGGAGGAACTCAGCCATCTGGAGGTAGTCGGCGCTCTCATCCGCATGCATTTGAAGCCCATGAAGGATGAGCGTGAAGCTGCAGAGGCGGATCCTCTCGTCGCAATTGCGGGAGGCGGTGGCGTTGCTCTGTTCGACTCGATGGGGAACGCATGGACCGCGGATTATCTGAAAGTGACCGGGGACCTGGCCGTCGATCTGAGGAGCAACATTGCGGCGGAGGCGCGCGCGAAGATCGTGTACGAGCGTCTCATTGGATTCACCCAGGATCAGGGCTCTAAAGAAGCTCTCCAGTTCTTGATGACTCGAGAGATCACTCATATGCGTGCTTTCTCTGCTGCCTTGGAGAGCATGGAAAAGCCTCCGTTCTCTGTAGGCATCATCGAACCCACCCCAGGACTGGTTGACCAATTTTTCAACGGGTCTACGGGGGAGAGTCAATATGGTGAAGCCGACTTCAAAGGGCCTTGGAACAGCGGACACGCGCTCCATACCGTTCAATCGGAGATTAAAGGCGGCGAGGGCCTGAACGTAGAACCTTATACGCCGCAGCCAGGCACAGAAAAGACCTCCCCTATCGACTCGACGCCCGTTGGGCAGTGGACCGGCGGGGTTGGCGAGAAACAGAAGGCTCTGCACGAGGCAAAGGAAGAAGTAGCTGCGAAGGAAGCCACTGTCGAAGTCTAGAACTTGGAAAGGCCGTCGCATCACATTGTGGGGCCACCCGTTTAGCCACAAAACACGGGTGGCTCACAACCATTCCAAATACGCTGAAGGAGACTAAGAATGGACACTCGTCTGACACGGAATGCTCTCAAAGCCTTGTTATCCGTTGCGCTCCCATTGTGGGAGCCTCCGCCGTCACAATGCAGGTCTCGGACGGTGACTCCGCACAGGACGTGCAGATCCTGGCAGAACTTCAGAAGGCGCTCAGCAACAAACGCTTTGCAGCCGTGAACGTCTCTGTTCATGATGGGTCTGTCGTGTTGGCAGGTACCGTCGACCTATAGAGCGCAAAGGAGGATGCAGATAAGAAGGCGCACCACCAAAAGAATGTAAAGGGTGTGCAAAATCTGATTGCTGTCCGGGTCCGACGGTCGAGGACGCAACACTCACCGCCAAGCTGCAATAAAAGCTTACTTGCGACAGAGTCGGTTATGGAACAACCCGTTCAATGCGATCACTGTTACCGTGCATGATGGTGCGGTGTGGCCTACGGCCCCACTGATAAGGATTCAACCGTCAGCCTAGTCGAGAACTACCCGGGGGTTAGGGTTTGGGACAGAGGAACATCTCGGACGCCTGCGCCCATGCCGAAAGTTGCAACAGAGCCATCCACCGGTGGTCGTGGGTTATGGGAGGAGGCTTGATGCAGCCGAGGGCCCACTCTTCGAGTTCTGTTTCGGGACCGAGTTCAGGAAGGGGACTGAGGACTTAAGCGCATCTGTGTGAGGACGATCGCGGGTCTGAGTTGGCAGGAGCCTCAGACGCATCAGCCTGCAAGAGGTCGCAAGGGATACGGTGAAAGAGTATCCCTTTTGTATCACAATGCCGCTCAGATTCTCAGTGCTTGCTGCCGAATCGCTTAGCTAAATTGTTGCTTATTAGGAGTTTAGATGGTGAGAGCGCTGGGGCTCGAACCCAGGACCAACGCCTTAAAAGGGCGATGCTCTACCAACTGAGCTACGCTCTCCAACCACTCTCTAACGTTAGCACAATCGCTTCGTTTCATGCCCGCTACTGCCGTCTTGGCCGAACACCAGACGGCACCTGCCACCACGCCACCAACCACCGGTACCCACTCCGAAGCTCTCTCCGGTAACCCAGCCCTCTCGATCCGTTTTTTATGCCGGTTTCCGCCGTAAACTGATGGAGTCATACGCTTTGGTGGCCAAAGGGCGCATCCACTTAAGTCGTATGAGGGTGTCATTGACGAGGCTTAACCCGCCACGTAGCCTGACATCACTGCAGACGAATCTGGGTAGCCCATCTCCTCTTCTACGTCGATTTTGGTGCAGAAGAGCAGGGGAAGCATGTCTTGGCCGAGGGTTATGGAGACGCACGGAACCGACAAAACGATCGACCGCACGCCGACCTCCGGCGAACCCGAGGTCGTTCGTGACCGCCTCGACCCGCAGCGACCCTTGGGCCTCAATGAGATCCCCACGGAGACCCCGGAAGACGTGGCGATCCTCTACTCATGGGCCAATGTTCCCGGTGCAAAGTATCGTGACTTCTCCGCAACGCGCCGCGAATATCGCGCGCAGATGCGCCGCAACGCAGCCGGGGCCGAGTCCGAAGCTCAGCCTGAATCTGGTTCGAGCGTCGCGACACCCGTAACTCCCGCCGCCTCGATCGCCCCGCCTGCTTCGCCAGCATCTCTTTCCACACCCGAGCCTCCGCCGTTAGTATCCGCAGCCGCGCCTGTAGACAACACCACAGCTGTGAATACCGAGCCGCAACCCGAGGCTGTCGTCCAGTTGCCTAGTATCGAGCCCGATTCCGCAACGCCGATTGCTGCTCCCGTCGCACCGCCGCTCGCCGACTCCTATGCGCACCTCCAGCAGCGTGCCGTCTCCGAGGCTTTGGCGATGCACGCCAACTCGCTCGACCGTCAGCGCGAACAGGATCTCGCAACCGCGCCTGCGATTGAGCCGGAAGCGCAGCCCACACAAGAACCGATCAGCAGGACGAGCGCGCCACCGTCGCAAACCCAGCCTTTCGAATCTGCTCCGGCACCTCGCTCATCGGTCTCTGCGCCGACACGTATACATACAGCCCCACCCTCCCCGGTCGATATCCCCGATGGACCAGCGTGGCTCTATTCTCCGCAGGAGCCCTTTCGCAATCGTCCGAAACCGGTTGAGCCAAAGCCAGTCGCGGCTCAGCCGAGTTCGCGCATCGCAGACACGCTGCAGAGCTCAAAGGAGCGCGTCGCCGCCCGCTGGTACGCACTCAAGGGCGTCTTCCAGCAGAATCCGCCGAACCTCTCCTACGAAGGCCGCGAACTGCCGCACGATGGCAATCGTCCTCCGGTGCTCGCCGTCTTCTCGCTCGCCGGAGGCGTCGGTAAGACAAGCCTCGTCGCCACGCTCGGCCGTTCGCTCTCCGCCATGGGCGAGCGTGTTTTGCTCGCCGACACCACCACGCACGGCCTGCTGCCGTACTACTTCGGCGCGAACGAGGTTCATCCCGGCGTCATCCGCACCTTCTGGCCTCCTCCCGGTTGCAAAGACGCGGCGGTACAGCTCGTCAACTACGACGTCGATCGGCGCAGTGAATTGCAGAGCCGCGAGGAGCGCAAGAGTCAGGACGGCGTCTCGCACGACAAGCTGCTCGAAGACCTCACCCGCAACAGCCGCGGTTCGCACCGCGTCCTGCTCGATCTTGCCGCAACCTCAAGCTGGGTCGTGCGCCGCGTCGCGCGCATGAACCCGACCATCCTGCTACCCATCGCCGCGGACATGAACTCGGTCATCACCCTGCGCTCGGTCACGCGCTTCTTCCAGAGCATTCTCGACTCCGAAGGAAAGCCGCTTCAGCCTTACTTCGTGCTCAACCAGTTCGACAACAAGCTGCCCTTGCATCTCGACGTGCGCGAGGTCCTCGTCCAGCAGCTCGGCGATCGCCTGCTGCCCTTCGTCCTTCACCGCAGTCCCGCGATGAGCGAGGCCCTCGCCGAAGGCATGACCATCATCGACTACGATCCCGACTCCATCGTCGTGCAGGACTACCTCCAGCTTGCCAACTGGATTCGCAGCGTCTCCGCACCCGTCGCCGGGGGCTACGGGAACATCCGATGGAGTGAAAAATGAGTTGGTCCCGGCTCTGGCGGGAGTTTGAAGCTGGAGACGGCTTTCTACTCAAGCTTCTCCAGTTCGTCACACTCACCGGTGGTCTTCTCGTACTCGGCTGTGCCGGGATGCTTGATCTCGACTGGCCGCAGCAGGCCGTTCTCGGCCTGCTCACCATTTTCATCGCCATCTGGATCGACCACAGCTCGCGCTCCCGCCTGGTCACCCTCACGCTGATGCTGTTCTCCATCTTCGCAACCTTTCGTTACGGGTTCTGGAGAGTCTCCTCTACCTCCTCCTTCCTCAGCGCATCGACCAACGCCCTCCCGCGCTGGACACTCGACGCCGTCTTCATCGGCCTGCTCTTGCTTGCCGAACTCTACGCCTTCACCGTCCTGCTGCTCGGATACATGCAGACCGTCTGGCCGCTCCACCGCGCCCCGGTCCCACTGCCTGACGATCCCGCCGACTGGCCCGCTGTCGATCTCCTGATCCCTACTCTCAACGAGCCGCTCAGCGTCGTCCGCCACACCGCGCTCGCCGCACTCAACATCGACTGGCCCGCCGACAAGCTCAACATCTATCTCCTCGACGATGGCCGTCGCGAGGAGTTTCGCCGCTTCGCCCAGCAGGCGGGCATCGGCTACATGACCCGCGACGACAATCAGTTCGCCAAAGCGGGCAACATCAACCACGCTCTCGAACGCCTCGACGCACCGCTCGTCGCCGTCTTCGACTGCGATCACGCCCCCACCCGCAGCTTCCTGCAGTTGACCGTCGGCTGGTTCCTGCGCGACGCGAAGCTGGCCATGCTGCAGACCCCGCAGCACCTCTACTCGCCCGATCCCTTCGAGCGCAATCTCGACCAGTTCCGCGTCACCCCCGGCGAAGAAGAGCTCTTCTACGGCGTCGTGCAGGATGGCAACGACTTCTGGAACGCAACCTTCTTCTGCGGCTCCTGCGCGGTCCTCCGGCGCAGCGCCCTCGACGAGATCGGTGGCATGGCCGTCGAGACCGTCACCGAAGACGCCCACACCTCGCTGCGCATGCAGCAGAACGGCTGGAACACCGCCTACATCAACATCCCGCAAGCCGCTGGCCTCGCGACCGAGCGCCTGCGCAGCCTCATCCAGCAGCGCACACGCTGGGCGCGCGGTATGGTGCAGATCATGCGCACGAACAACCCGCTCTTCGCGCGTGGATTGAAGCTCGCCCAGCGCCTCTGCTACTTCAACGCGATGCTGCACTTCCTCTACGCCGTGCCGCGCCTGCTCTTCCTCTTCGCGCCTCTCGCCTATCTCCTCTTCGGACGCATCAACGTCCCCGGCTACTGGCCGACCATCCTCGCCTACGCCATCCCGCATCTCACCCTCGCGCTGATCGCCAACGCCCGCATCCAAGGTTCGCACCGCCACTCTTTCTGGAACCAGATCTACGAGACGGTTCTCTCACCGTTCCTCCTGCTGCCCACGTTGCTCGCCCTCGTCGATCCCCGCCGTGGCCGCTTCACCGTAACGCCCAAAGGTGGCACCGTCGAGCGCGGCTTCTTCGACACCGCCACAGCATGGCCGTTCCTCGCGATGATCGGCCTCCATCTGCTCGCCGTCCTCATGGCGATCCCACGCCTCTGGCACATCCCGTTGCCGTGGCTCACGCACCTCCACGACGGCGCGCCAAAAGGCGTCGTCCTTATTAATCTCATCTGGGCCACCTTCAACCTCGTCCTCCTCGGTGTCGCCACCGCCGTTGCATGGGAGACCCGCCAGCGCCGCGAGAGCGTCCGCCTTCCCGTCGCCATGCCCGCCGACGTCATCCGCGCCGACGGCTCTGCCATCGAAGGCGTCACCGCCGATATCTCCGCTGGCGGCGCGCTCATCCGCCTCGACTCCTCCGCCGAACTCACCATCGGCGAGCGCATCCAGTTCCTCTTCCCGGTCCTCGACCGCGCCGGAGCCTTGCCCGCCACCGTCCTCGGCTCAAGCGGCAATCGCCTCCGCGCCGAGTTCGGCCCGCTCACCCTCCAGGAAGAAGAGACCCTCGCCCTCGTCCTCTACTCCCGCGCCGACACATGGCTCGGCTGGGGCGAGGCCCTGGAGACCGACCACCCCCTCAAGAGCTTCCGCAGAATCCTCCACCTCTCCTTCCGTGGCTTTCGCCAGACCGTTCTCCGCAGCGGAACAGACTCTACGGAAGATCCTTCAGACAACACTCCGGGCAAGCGCAACCTCGCCACCATGCGCGTGCTCCTCATCCTCGTCGGCGTGCTCGCAGCAAGCTCCGCCTGGGCCGCCCTCCTGCAACCTCCCACCGCCTCGCAAGCGACGGCAGACCCGGCATCTCAGGACGAACCCAGACAACCCTCCGAAGACCAGAAGCCCCGCCATCAGGCAGCTCCACCCATCGCACTCAAGGCGGACCTCAAGCTCCTCCCGTTGCCGTTCTACGACCCCTCACTCAACTCGCTCAACCCGCCCGCGACCGTCCCCATCGTCTTCCTGAGCACCCCCTCCGACCGCGCGCTCGAAGCCGCCGGGATCGTCGCCTCCTGGTTCGGCATCCTCGCCGACCGCCACCCCGTCCGCTTTCCCGTCAGCGTCGGCTCAATCCCCTCCGGCAACGCGATCGTCCTCACCGACCACGCCGAAGAGCTCCCCGCCGACCTCCAACTCGGCGAAGTCACCGGCCCCACCATCGCCCTGCGCACCAACCCCGCGAACCCCGACGCCAAACTCCTCATCCTCACCGGCAAGACCGGCCCCGATCTCCTCACCGCCGCGCGCGCCCTCGCCCTCGGCCCCGAGACCCTCTTCGGCGACGAGGTCCACATCACCACCCTCCGTCTCCCGCCAACCCGCCAGTACGACGACGCCCCCCGCTGGATCAGCACCACCGGCGTCACCTATCTCGGCGACCTCGCTCCTGCGGACAAGCTCCAGCGCAACGCCTCAAGCCCAATCACTGTCGACCTCCATCTCTCACCCGATCTCTATCTCCCTCCCGCGCAGACCCTCGCCCTGCATCTCAACTACCGCTACAACTCCATCCCCTTAGCCGACGCAAGCTCCCTCCAGATCTTCCTCAACGGCGCCTTCCTCAGCGCAACCCCGCTGCCTCACAGCGACAAAGCCTCCGCCGGTCTCAGCACCGTCATCCCCGTCTCCGCGATGAACCTCCGCCCCGGCACCAACCGGCTCCAGATGGACTTCCTCTTCCATCCCGTCAGCACCGACAACGCCAGCCTCAACGGAGCCATCGAGCCCAACTCCTACCTCGACCTCCGCAACACGCCCCACTGGACCACCCTCCCCGATCTCGCGCTCTTCCACGCCGCCGGTTTCCCCTTCACCCGCCGCGCCGATCTCGCCGACACCGCCATCGTCCTCCCCAACCTCCCCTCCGCGCAGGAGATCGAACTCTACCTCACCCTCATGGGCCACTTCGGCGCCCAGACCGGCTATCCCGTCCTCAACGTCAGCGTCACCAACGCCGCAGGCATGAAGCCGAACGCCCAGAAGGACTACCTCGTCCTCGGCACCGTCTACGATCAGCCCGCCATCAGCGGCCTCAACCGCTCCCTGCCCGTTGCCATCGAGCCCACCGGCCTCCGCGTGCAGGATCTCCGCAGCTTCTTCCCCTCCTTCGAGCACGCCTGGTGGCAGGTCCACAATCCCGAGAAGCCTCAAACCGACCAGCTCGGCCAGCTCGAAACCACCGGAACCCTCCCCGACGCCATCGTCGAAGGCCTCGAGTGGCCCCTCGGCTCCTCCCACTCGGTCGTCCTCATCGCCCTGCGCGACGACACCGCCGCACCTGGCTTCCTCTCGAGCTTCCTCGAACCCTCACCGCCTTCTTCCATAGCCAAATCAGTCGGCGTCCTCCGCGGCCCCGCCTTCAGCTCCTACCAGATCGGCGACCGGACCTACTCGGTCGGCACGTTGCCTCTCTGGATCCGCATCCACCTCTTCGTCTCGCAGTTTCCGGCGGCGCTGGTCCTCATCTCGACCTTCGTCTGCTTCCTCATGGCGATCATGCTGCGCGGCATCTTTCGCCGCCAGGCCAGTGAGCGTCTTGAGACTGAGTCCGGCTCAGATAAATATCTGACGAGACAGTAGCAAACCAGCTAACCCCCAGAGAAAACCCGAAAGAGATCGCCCGGAAACGAGATACCCTGCGAAGGCAGTATCGGTTTCTTTAATGCGAGAACTCTTCTCAGCCCGCGAGCAATTGAGCGATGCGCCTCTTCGCCCTGCTTCGTCCACACCTGGACGTGCGGGTCTGCGCCGCGCCTTGGTTCTCGTTGCAATGGTCCTGCTCGGCAGCTCGACTCTCCACGCCCAGACACCCTCGCCCGCCGCACAGGCCGCGACTCAGGCGCTGCTCCAGCGTGCCAGCACCCTCGAAGGCCGTGGCCGTCTCGACCTCGCCTCGCAGACCTGGCAGCAGGTCCTGCTGACCGATCCGAACAACACCGAAGCTCTCGGCGGTCTCGCCCGCGCTGCCAAGCTCTCCGGCAACGCCCAGCTCGCCAACACCTATCTGAACCGCCTGCGCGCGATCAATCCGCACGATCCCAACATCGCCCGCATCCAGTCCATGCAGACGCAGCAAAGCCAGAGCGCCCAGCTTGCGCAGGCAGGGAAGTACGCCGCTGCCGGGCAGTACAAACTGGCCATGGACATCTATCGCCAGCTCTTCGGCAACGAGCCCCCCCCCGGCGCCTGGGCCATCGCCTACTACGAGACCGAGTCCGCCACCGAAGAAGGCCGCCCCCACGCCATCGCCGGTCTGCGCAGCCTCATCCACAGCTACCCCAACGACTCCCGCTACCAGATCGCGCTCGGCCGCATCCTCACCTACACGCCCCGCACCCGCGCCGAAGGCCGCAGCCTCCTCGCCCGCTATCCCAACGATCCACCCGCCGCCGAAGCCTTCCGCCAGTCCCTCCTCTGGGACGCGCAAAACCCCGCCGCCGCCGCCGACATCCGCGCCTACCTCGCGCAGCACAACGACATCCAGCTCAGCAACGCCTTCAACAACGCTCCCAAGGGCGGCGCACCGATGACCGCCGCCGAAAAGCGTGCCTACGCCCGCGACCACGCGCTCGACATCCAGCTTGATGCCGCCTTCCATGCCCTCAACGGCAAGCACATCCCCGAAGCCGAGCAACGCTTCCAGACCATCCTCGTCACCTCGCCCAGCAACCCCCGCGCCCTCGCGGGCATGGGCTACGTGCGCATGCAGCAGTCGAACTTCACCGCCGCCATCAGCTTCCTCGAACAGGCCAAGCAGGAAGGCGCACGCGATCCCGGCCTCGAGGCCGCACTCTCCGGTGCGCGCTTCTACTCCACCATGGCCCAGGGGGCCGCTGCACTCGACGAGAACGATCTCCCCACCGCCGAGAAGCAGTATCAAGCTGCTCTGATGATGCGCTCCGCCAACCCGCTCGCGCTTGAGGGCCTCGGCGGCACGCTGCTCAAAGCCCGCGAGCCCGTCGCCGCCGTCGAAGTCTTCGAGCGCTACACCAAAGTTGACGCCGCCGCACCCATGGCGTGGCGCGGCCTCTTCATCGCGCAGTACGAAGCCGGATATCTCCCGCAGGCACTCCAGACTGAGCAGCGCATCCCCTCGGTCGTCCACATCAAGCTCATGCGGGACCCCGAGTACCTGCGCACCCTCGCCCTGGTCTACACCGCCGCAGGCCGCAACGCCGACGCCCAACGCGTCCTCGTCTACGCCCTCGACCTGCCTTTCCCCACCGACGGCCATGGCCTCAAGGCCGAGACGCAGATCGAGTACGCCGACCTGCTCGAGCAGGCCAACCGCCCCGAACAGGCCGCCAGCCTCTACCGCCAGGCCCTCAAGACCGAGCCCAACAACGCCGGAGCATGGCAAGGCCTCATCCGCATGGAGCACGCGCTCGCCCAGGACCCGCAGGCCCTGCAGACGCTCGAGAGCATGCCCGCGCCGCTCCGTGAGCAAGCCCTGCGCGACTTTGGCTTCGACGCGACTGTCGCCGCGATCTACCAGTCGCAGCGCCACCTCGATCTCGCGCAGGCCGTCCTAGAAAGGGCAATTGCCCAGCAGATCAGCCTCGGCCAGCGCCCTAACCTGGGGATCGAAACCCAGCTCGCCGGTATCTATCTCGCCGAGAACAACGCCGGCCTCGCCTTCCCGATCTACCATCAGGTCCTCGCCGAGAACCCCTCCAATCTCGACGCGTGGAAGGGCCTGCTCAACGCCTTCCACACCTCCAGCCGCGATCGCGACGCCCTCGCCGAGATTCGCCGCATGCCCAACGACACCCGGCGCACCCTCGAGAACGACGTCGACTATCTCCAGACCGTCGCCAACATCTACAACGCGCTCGGCGAGCCGCGTCAGGCCTCCGTCTACCTCATCCGCGTCCAGCAGCACTACTCGCTGCTCCACAGCAACGCGCCCGCCGACATCGACATTCAAAGCGCCTATCTCTACTTCAACGGCGCCAACGATCCCGCGCTCTATAAGCAGTTGATGGCTCTCGGCACCCGCAACGACCTCACCGACGAGCAGCGCCGCACCGTCCAGACCATCTGGGCGCTATGGGCCGTCCGCCGCGCCAACCAGTCCTCCGCTGCAGGCGACGACAACCGCGCCCTCACCATCCTCAACGCCGCCGCCCACGCCTTCCCCGACAATCCAGGCGTCCTCAAAGCGCTCGCCGGAGGCTACGCCCGCGCCGGTCAGCCCAAAGAAGCCATCGCGATCTTCAAGACGCAGGAGCTCACCTCAGCCGCCGACTACCAGTCCGCCATCGGCGCCGCGCTCTCCTCCGACGACAAGAGTGACGCCGAGATCTGGCTCCGCTTCGGCCTTAATCAGTACCCCACCAACCCGCAGCTCCTCATCCTCGGCGCGAAGTTCGAGCAGGCACGCGGCGACTATAACCGTGCCGTCACCTACTACCACGCCTCGCTCTCTGCCATGCCCGCAGGGAACTCCGGCTCGCAGCTTGCCTGGGAACTTCGCCGCCCCGGCCCCACGCCGCCGCGTCTGCCCAGCAACGCCCGCCTGCAAGGCCTTGCCTCGCTGCTCTCTCCATCCGCCGCGAACACGCCCGCTGCCAACTCCAACCAGCCCGACGCAATCCCCGAGCCCGGCCATCCGTACCTGCCCAGCTACACCGGCACAGAAGGAACCGCGCCCATCGACCCCAACAGCGCCGCCCCGGCAGGCATGAACCCCATCGTCCCGCCCTACATGGCGAACCCCGTCAAGCCCACCCCTAATCCAAACGGCACGCTCAAGGACTACGTCCCGCAGTCCCGCCTTGAGCAGCCCATGGGTGGTTACGCCGTCCCGCAGGTCGACAGTGTTCCCATCCTCCAGCCCGCCGTCTACCAGCGCCGCCAGATCCGCCAGCTCACCGAGCAGGCCGAAGCCGCCGGTCTCCCCTCCACCTATCTGGTGGAAGCCTCCTATCATCCGCAGCGGCTAGGCCCCGGCCCGCTCAGCGATCAGCCAGCCCAGCCTCGCCAGCCCGACCAGACGACCGAGCTCGCCCAGGCCGAACCGCCGCCGCAGCAGGGAACTCTCGCCTCTCCCGGAAACCCCAACGTCGTCTACGGCACCTACGTCCCGTACGTGCCTCCCGCGACACAGACGCAACCCGCGCAAAGCACCTACGTCCCCCAGGCAAAGCCGCGGCGCTCCTCGCACTCCAAGCCGAGCACCGCAGACTCCTACGGCCAGCAATACCCTCAACCCAAGGTCCCACCCACCCGCCAGCATCCGGCCTACACGCCACAGCAGGGAATCTCTTCCCCCGCGCCCGCACTCGCCCAGCAGCCCGCGACCCTCACGCCACAGCAGCCTGCCTTGAGTTACCCCTCAGTCACCCAGTCGCAGCAGCTTGAGTCCACCCCCCCGCCGCAGCTTGGCCCAGTCATTCCTGTCGACACCCCGCCCACCGACGCCGAGCTCGTCGCCCGCTCCGTCCCCGCGCTCCGTGGCGGCTCGCCAAAGACAGTCGGCCCGCCACTCACCGAGCGCGAGCAGGCGCAGCTCGACCTCGCCCAGCTTGATGCCTCGCTCTCCTCCTGGATGGGCGGCACGCCCTACGCCCGTCATCGCAGCGGAACCCCCGGCTTCGACCGCCTCACCGACTTCGAATCTCCACTTGAAGCCTCGCTCGTCGCCGACCGCTCTGTCCGCATCACCGCCGTCGCGATCCCCATCTACATGACGAACGGGACCATCGACACCGCGACCCTCAAAGCCTCAACCGGCGTCATCCCCATCCTCGGCACACTCCCCGGCAACGCCACCGTCACGCCTAACCAGCAGTTCGCCAATGGCGTCGCCGGTGAGCTGCAACTCGCCACCAACAACTTCGGCATCTCCGGCGGCTACTCCGCCGACCAGTTCCTCGTCCGCAACATCACCGGCCACATCCGCTGGCGTCCTCTCGGCGGCCACATCACCCTCTTCGGCGACCGCGACTCCGTCAAGGAAACCCAGCTCTCCTACGCCGGTCTACGCGACCCCGGCACCACCACCTCCACCTACGCGGGCAACATCTGGGGCGGCGTCGTCTCCACCGGTGGCGGAGCCCGCATCGACATCGGCAACGAGCACGCCGGCTTCTACCTCTCCGCCGACGGAGCCAACCTCACCGGCCACCACGTCCTCACCAACCGCAAGTTCGAAGGCACCACCGGCGCCTACTTCCGCGTCAAAGCATGGCCAGGCGTCGGCAGCCTCAATGTCGGTGGCACCTTCTTCGGCATGCACTACACCACCAGCGAGCTCGGCATGACCTACGGCTCCGGCGGCTACTTCAGCCCGCAGGGCTTCTTCATCGCTGCCGTCCCGGTCACCTTCAACGGCCACTACAAGACCGCCTTCCACTACACCGTCGGCGGCAGCATCGGCCTCGAAAGCTTCCAGTCGGACTTCGCGCACTACTACCCACTCGACCCCTTGCTCGAAGCCGCAGCCAGCGGCGAAGGGTACGCCTCGACCGGCAGCACCGGCGTGAACTACTCCGTGAACGCGCAAGCGTCGTACCACATCGCCGACCACTGGTACGCAGGCGGCTTCCTCACCGGCAACAACAGCAACGACTACGACAGCATCAGTGGCGGCTTCTTCATCCGCTACTTGATCCGCGACCAATTCCCAACCGAAGACACCCCCACGGGCCTCTTCCCGGTCGAAGGCCTCCGCCCCATGCGCGTGCCGTAAAAGCCCGCTACGCGCGGGGCGACCACTTCGTGGTGTGTGATCGCTTCACGCGGCGCTCCCTCTGGTCGGCACAAACGTTATGTTGCGACCAGAGGAAGCACCACCGCAAAGCGGATCACATGCTCCGAAGGGACCGCCCCGCACGTCGCGGGCCCGTCCGGTTAGGACACTCGCTTCTACTTCACCGGATTGTTCTTATCATGCAAGTCCAACCCAAACTTCGGCTCCGACCGCGTCCCGCTAATCTTCACCGGAATCTCTGCCCCAGCCCCGTTCTTATGAAAGAACGGGTCCACCGGCTTCAGCATGATTGACTTCCATCGCGACGCCACCATCTGCGAGATCTTCGCATCGGTGCGCACCTTGCCCGTAAAATCGAACTTGTTCCCATCGAGCGAGTACGCACCCACCAGCCGAACGTCCGCCCCCGGCAGCTTGTACTCCAGATCGCTGAAGCGCAGCTCGCCCTTGTCCATCACAAACTTCCCCATCATTTGCGAGTGAACATCCTTCGCGCCGGGCTTCGCGTCCTTCGGATCGCCCTCCGCGCGCAGGCTCATCATGTCGATCTTGTCCTCCCACTTCGGATTGGTGAAGTGAATCTCCGTCACGGTATACGCGGCCTTCATCCCCAGCTTCTCTGCCACGCGTTGCTTCCCCGGGCCGATGTGGATCTTCGCCTTCATCTCCACCGTCCCCGTCATGATCGCCGGCTGCGTCTTCACTGCAAGCTGCAAAAAGTCCTCAATCCGTCCGCTCGGCACATTCACATCAAGATCAATCGTGTGCCCAACGCCCTTGACGTTCACGACCTGTCCATTCGTCGTAAAGTGACTCTTCCCCAGCACCGCATCCACCTTGTTCAGATACGTGTCGCCGCTCGTCCCATCGACCACCGCCTCAAACGTCGTCTCAAGCGGCATCGGATGATTCGCCGTGTCCAGCGAGAAGTCCGGGGTCTTTGTCGTCCCGTCCACCGCGATCTTGTTCAACTGCCCATTGAAGCTTCCCACCGAAGACAACGTCCCGCCAATGCCCTTGATCGTATTCAGGTCTGCATGGTCGAACGTATAGTGCCCGTCGATATTTGAACCACCCGGATCCTCCGTCACCCAGGGCCCGAACGTGCCATTCGCCTGGATATCGCCCTTGGGCACCGCATTGATGAGTGTCGCTTCATAGAGCCACGGATCGTTCGGACCCACATCATGCATCTCGATATGCTTCAGCTCAAAGTCCTTCGGATCCTTGCCTGGCTTCGCCGTCTCAATCAGCAGCCGCGAGTCGTCGCAGACGATCTTATCGACCACGATCTTGATCTTGCCCGTGTTCTTATTCGTCCGCGGAGCGCCCCGCTGCCGAACCTCACGCGGAGGAATATCGATCGTCAATCCGCTCACATGGACGGTCCCCACATGCATCGGCTTGATGAACAACCCGGTCAGGCTGGCGTGAAACGTAAATTGTCCCAGCGAGATCTCCGGTTTGGTCGCTCCAGCCGCGACCACATCATCCGGCGCAAAGATCCGCAGCCCGCTGCCTGAAACCTCCAGCCCTTTCAGCACCGACACATGCAGCCCATCCAGCTCCACCTTACTGTCGAACTTCGTGCTCAGCGTCTCAATCACTCGCCCCTTCAAAATCGGCGCAGCCCGATCGATCAACACCTGTCCCGCGACAGACAACCCAATCGCCACCAGGAGAACCGAAATCCCAATCCACTTCCAGACTTTCTTGCCGCGTGCCTGTCGCTCGACCTGCTCCATCATTCCCGTCCTCGAACTATCGTTCGGATAGTTCGATGCAATCAATTGCCGTCGCGTATCGCCGACATGTGCAAGACAACGGAAGAATTTCCTGGCGACCAACGGGAGTACCACGCAAAGTGATCCCATGTCACGATGGGACCGCCGCCCGCGCAGGGCGTTTTTAACTCGCTTACAATCGTCCCTTAGTGCTGCCCCTCGATCACGTCCGCATCCTCATCACCCGCACCCGCAGCCAGGCCTCAGAACTCGCCGCGCAGCTCGAGGCCCTCGGCGCCGAAACGATCCTCATCCCCACCATCGAGCTAGCCCCACCCAGCTCCTACTGCGTCCTCGACGCAGCACTTGCCTCACTCCGCAGCTTCGACTGGCTCCTCTTCACCTCCGCCAACGCTGTCGACTGTTTCATCGAGCGCGCCCGTCAGCAGGGAATTACCCCAAATCCCAAGCGCATTGCCGCGATAGGCCCTGCAACCGCAAAGGCCGTCGAGCGCCACAACCTCACCGTCGATCTCATCCCCCCGATCTACATCGCCGAGTCGCTCGCCGAAGCCCTCATCCCCGAAGCATCGGGCAAAAATTTCCTACTCGTCCGAGCCGAAGAAGCCCGGGATATCCTCCCCGACACCCTCGCCACCGCCGGCGCCACCGTCACCATCGCCCCCGCCTACCGCAACCAAACCCCACCCGACGCCATCCCCGCCCTCCACAGGATCTTCGCAACACCCGAAACCCACCCTCACGTCATCACCTTCACTAGCTCCTCCACCGCCCGCAACCTCCTCACCCTCCTCGAGACCGCGAACCTGAAGCTCCCACTCGAAGTCATCCTCGCTTCCATCGGCCCAATCACCTCGGAGACCCTCCGCGATCTAGGCCACGCTCCCACCCTTGAAGCTGGTGAACCGACCGTAGCCTCCCTCACCGAAGCCCTAGCAACTCACCTGACCCAGCACTAAGCGCCTTCGTACACCACCCGACGCCCCAACAAAACACACGCTCCATTCCACAAATCTCCGCGCTCTCCACATAACCCCACATACTCCGGAAGAGTTCCTCCTGAAGGGCGGTTAGCTCAGCTGGTTAGAGCGCCTGCCTTACAAGCAGGATGTCGGGGGTTCGAATCCCTCACTGCCCACCACACACTCAAGGATTTATTCCGGGCCGAACACACGGAATCTACCCGTCCCCACAAAATCTTGTCATCCTTCCGCGAAGCGGGAGGATCTGCTGCTGCTTTTGTTGTTGGTATTAAGCCGTTGTAGTTGGCTGTTTCACAAGCTTGCTCGCTCCGCTAAAAAATCAGTGCGAACTCCAGGTCTTATCTCCTGAATTACACAGCGTCTCCAACGAGCAATCCACGCACCTCGGCTTCCGCGCCACGCAAACCTGCCGCCCATGATGAATCAGCTCATGTGAGAACGCGATCCAACGATCCTGAGGCAGAATCTTCACCAGATCCCGTTCGATCTTCTCCGGCGAAGTCTCCTTCGTCAGCTCAAGCCGCCGCGACAACCGCAGCACATGCGTATCCACCACCACACCCTCGGCGAGCCCGTACCACGACCCCAGCACCACGTTCGCCGTCTTCCTTGCCACACCCGGCAGCGTAATCAACTCCTCAAGAGTCTGCGGCACCTTGTTGCCGAACCGCTCCACCACCGCCTTCGACGCCCCCTGGATCGACTTCGCCTTGTTGCGAAAGAACCCCGTCGTCCGAATCAACTCCTCAAGCTCCGGCAGGGAAGCCTCCGCCATCCTCTTCGGCGTCGGAAACATCTTGAACAGTGCAGGCGTCACAAGGTTCACCCGCACATCCGTACACTGCGCCGACAGAATCGTCGCAATGGTCAGCTCCCATGCGTTCTTATGATTCAGCGCACACACCACGCCGGGATACGTCTTTGCCAGCGCATCGAGAATCGCCGCCACGCGCTCCGGCGCGAGCGGCTTCTTCGTCTTGCCCGCCCGCACCTTCGCCGACACCGGCTCTGAAGCCGCAATCGCCCGCGCCTTCGCTACATTCTTAGCAACAGCCATCGTTATCCGAGCCGATTCAGCATCTCTGCCGCTGGCAGCCGCACGCAGCTGAAGATTGGCGTGTCCTGAAGCGTGTACAGGCTGATCTCCGTCTCCCGAAGCTGCTGCACCAAATCCAGAAAGTCCTCCGGGAAGTTTGTCTCGAACGCCACCACAAACTCCTGGTCATCGATCCCAAACGAGTACGTCGTGTTCAACTTTACGCGCGGATACATCAGCCCAATCCGGATATGCTCATCCATCAACCGCTTCCGCCCCGCAGCCGACAGCAGATACCACGGCCGCGTCTTCCAGAACGGGTAGATGAAGATGTACTTCTGCCCACC
>Ga0302314_10008796_pt1 | contig 17931 bp, 17 predicted proteins | sample III_Palsa_N2_3_FD_200533 | JGI IMG/M metagenome (GOLD analysis project Ga0302314, IMG submission 200533) | Peat permafrost microbial communities from Stordalen Mire near Abisko, Sweden - III_Palsa_N2_3 | ecosystem: Environmental > Terrestrial > Soil > Palsa > Peat permafrost | place: Sweden...
CCCGCCGGTCGTCTCGCCGCTGTTCGAGCCATTGATCCTGCTCCTGGTTCAAGAGCATAGATTCACGCAATGGTTAGAAAATCGTTAATCAGACCACCTAACTAAACTGTATTGGGATTAAACCAGCGGATACACCGTAATCTTCTCGTGATGGTGATCGATCGCCGCGCCGACCCTCTTGGCGTCGCCGAAGTGCAGCCGGTATTCGGTGGCGCCCAGTACGCCGTCGCCGGTGACGCCGTCCGCCGAGAGCGGCAGGACGACGCGTTCACCGACGCCGTGCCGCCCGGTCTTCATATGGACATGGCCTGTCGTGTGCATGATCTGCGGACCGGTGATGACCGCCTTGTAGCGATCGTGCACCAGCTGTGCCGCATTGGCCGGGAAGCATTGGTCGAGCGGCCGGCCGCGGATTTCCTTGCCCAGCACCGCCAGGATCTCCTCGCCGGCCAGCCGGCCGATGAAGGTGCTCAGGGCGAAATCGTAACGCCAGGCCCAGACCATCGGCAAATATTTGCCGATCGCCGCCGCATCGATATCCCGCCAGGCCGGCATCAGCCGGTCGCCGCGCGCGTCGAGCCAATGAGAGAACACCGCCTTCAGTGCCGGGCTCTGGATCGTCGCTTCTAACGTCTGGAACTGCGTCATCGCAGCATGATGGCGGGGCGGGGTGCCGCACTGCAATGGCTATTGCGGTGCATCGCTCATCTCTGGGCATAGAACACGATCTCTTCATGGTCCTGATGATCGCGGCGCCCACGCTGCGCGCGTCGGCGATGCTCCAGCGTCGCCGCCCGCCGCCTCGAACGAACGGGTGAATGCCGGTGCCGCGATCAGTGCCAAGGCGGTGCGGAGCGCCTCGGCGTCGGCCGGCCCGAACGCGGCCTCGAAGCGATGCTGGGCCTCGCGCCACAGCGCCATGGAGGCGTCGAGCCTGGCGCTGCCCTCCGCGGTCAGTTCGACCAGCCGGCCGCGTTTGTCCCGGGGATCGACCCGGATCGCGACCAGCCCATCGCGTTCGAGCGGCTTCAGATTATGCGCCAGCGCGGAGCGGTCGAGTACCAGGGCCGTCGCCAGTTCGCCCATGGTCGGGGCGCCGGCACGCGCGATATGGATCAGCAGCGAGCGTTGGGTCGAGCGCAGGCCGCTGGGCGCCAGCACCGAATCATATAGCTGCGACACCCGCCGCGTCGCCTTGCGGAGCGCGGTGCCATTGCAGATCCCGGCCTCCGGGAGGAGATTCTGGTCCGCCGATATTTCCCGCATCCTCGTTGGTCCGTGGCCTCTTGACCGATAGTAGCATATGCACCTATATCCGATATTATGTGTATATGCCAAGAAATTATCGATGAGGCCAACCCGCCGCCGGTTCCGCCAGTCCGGGTGCTCGATGCACGAACGCGGGGCCTGCTCGAGGCCCCGATCGTGCCGCTGTTGCTGCGGCTCGCCTGGCCGAATATCCTGGTCATGCTGGCGCAATCCAGCACCGGCCTGATCGAGATGTGGTTCGTGGCCAAGCTGGGCACCGATGCGCTCACCGGCATGGCGCTGGTCATGCCGGTGCTGATCCTGATGCAGAACATGTCGCTGGGCGCCATCGGCGGCGGCATTTCGTCCGCGGTCGCCCGGGCGCTGGGGGCGGGACGGCGCGACGATGCCGACCGTCACGTGCTGCACGCACTCGTCATCAACGTGACGCTGGGCGCCGTGTTCGCCGTCATCGGTATCGCCGTCGGCCCGATGCTTTATCGGGTGCTGGGTGGTTCCGGTGCCTCGCTCGATGCGGCGCTGGTCTATTCGACCATGGTCTTCATCGGCATGATTCCGCTCTGGGTCTTCAACGGCCTGACCAGCGTCATCCGCGGTACCGGCAACATGCTGGTGCCGGGCATGGTGACCTGTATCGGCGCTGTGTTGCTGCTGCCGCTGTCGCCGGCGCTGATTTTTGGCTGGGGGCCGTTTCCGCCCTTCGGCGTCGCCGGCGGCGGTGCGGCGCTGATCGTCTATTACCTGGCCGGCAGCCTCGTGCTGGGCTGGTACGTGATCAGCGGGCGCAATCTGGCACGGCTTCGGCCGGGCCGGGTGCGCTGGGCACCGATCCAGGAAATCCTGCGCGTCGGTGCGGTCGGCGCGGTCAATACGGTCCAGATCAATGTGACGATCGGCGCCACCATGGCACTGGTCGCGGCCCATGCCGGCCCGACCGCGGTCGCGGGATTCGGCACCGGCACGCGGCTGGAATATCTGCTGCCGCCCCTGGCTTTCGGCATCGGCGCGCCGCTGGTGGCGCTGGTCGGCGCCAATATCGGTGCCGGGCAGAACGCCCGCGCGCTTCGTATCGCCTTCATCGGCAGCGGCATCGCTTTCCTGCTGACCGAATTGGTCGGGCTCAGCGCCGCGATCTGGCCGGCGGCTTGGCTCGGCCTGTTCGGCCATGACCCGGAACTGGTCGCGGTCGGCTCGACCTATCTGCGCATCGTCGGGCCCTGCTTCGGCTTCTTCGGCATCGGCATCGCGCTGTATTTCTCGTCGCAGGGCGCGGGCCGGCTCGCCTGGCCGCTGATTGCCGGATTGCTGCGCATCACGATCGCGATCGGCGGCGGCGCGCTCGTGCTGCAACTGACCGGGTCGATCGCAGCGCTGCTCGCGGTCTATGCGCTCGGCATGGTCACCTATGGGGTGGTCATCGCGGCCGCGGTCGGTTCCGGCCGCTGGTTCCGGGCATGAAGGAAGGAAACACCATGCGTATCCTGATCGTCGGCGCCGGCTCGACCGGCGGCTATTTCGGTGGACGGTTGGCCGAGGCCGGCCGCGACGTCACTTTCCTGGTCCGGCCGGGCCGGGCCGCACAGTTACGTGCCAATTGCTTGCAGATCCAGAGCCCCCATGGCGACGTCAGGCTCGAGCCGAAGCTGGTCCTGGCCGGCGCGATCGACGGCCCCTACGACGCGATCCTGCTGACCGTGAAGGGCTTCGCGCTCGACGCGGCCCTGGAGGACATCGCGCCCGCCGTCGGGCCGGACACCCTGATCCTGCCGGTGCTGAACGGCATGAAGCATGTCGATGCGATCGTCGCCCGCTTCGGCGCCCACGCGCTGGCCGGCTGCGTCGCCAAGATTGCAACCATCCTCGACGACGACGGCCGCATCGTGCAGTTCACCAAGCTGCAGGACCTGGCCTATGGCGAGAGGGATGGTACCCGTTCGGCCCGGATCGAGGCGCTGGACCGGATGATGCAGGGTGCCGGTTTCGACGCGCGCCTCAGCGACACCATCGAGCGCGACATGTGGGAGAAATGGATCCTGCTGGCGACGATCGGCGGCGTCACCAACCTGATGCGCGGCGCCATCGGCGAAATCGAAGCGGTGCCCGGCGGTGCCGAATTCGCGCTGGCCTTCCTGGACGAGGTCGTGGCCGTGGTCACCAGCGAGGGCCATCCGCCCGGCGAGCCGTTCGTCACCGCGACCCGCGCAGCGGTGACGCAGCCGGCCTCGCCGCTGACCTCGTCGATGTACCGCGACCTGATGAAGGGCCGCCCGGTCGAGGTCGACCAGATCCTGGCCGACCTGCTGGCGCGCGCGCGGCGCCTGCATATGAAGACGCCGCTGCTGGCGGCGGCGACGGTCAATCTGTTGGTGTATCAGAACCGGGTGGCGGCTGCTTAGCGGGAAGGCTAACGAAGGTTTTGGGCCGCGTTGATCCTCCGCGGCGGCCTACCGCCCAAACGGCCGTTGGCCTTGGACTCGTTGGCCGTCGCGACGGCGCGCCATATGACGGTTGGGCCGAGTTGGTCCTACCGGCTCGACCTTGGATCGAACGCGTGCTGCAGCCCGTCGCCGATGAAATTGACTGCGATCACGGTGATGAAGATCAGCAGGCCCGGATAGACCGCCAGCGCCGGTGCGGTCGTGACCAGTTCCTGGGCGTTGTTCAGCATGTTGCCCCAGGACGGCGTGGGCGGGACGATGCCGAAGCCCAGGAAGCTCAGCACCGATTCCAGCAGGATGACGCGGCCCACGGTCAAGGTGCCGGCGACGATGATCGGGGTCGCGACGTTCGGCAGGATATGGGCGGCCATGACGTAGAACGGGCTGGCGCCGCTCGCCTTGGCGGCCAGGACGTAGTCGCGTTCCTTGAGACTTAAGGTCGCGGCGCGGACCAGGCGGGCCATCTGGGTCCAGTCGACGATCGCGATGATGACAACGACGCGCCAGAATCCGGCGGCGCCGGAATGGGCGAACTCCGACGAGAAGCCCAGCTTGGTCAGGTCGATCGCGCCGAACACGATCAGCAGCGGCAGCAGCGGCAGCGCGATCATGCCGTCGGTGAAGCGCATCAGCAGCGCGTCGAGCCGGCCGCCGAAATAACCGGCGCAGAGGCCGATGCCCAAGCCGACCACGCCGCCGATGATCGTGGAGACCAAGCCGACCAATAATGAAATCTGGCCGCCGTACATGAGGCGCAGCAGCTCGTCGCGGCCGGCATCGTCCATGCCCAGCCAATGCTCGGCCGAGGGCGGGTCGTAGCGCGACAGCAGATCGGTCGAATCCGGATCGATGCCGGTCCAGGCGACGATCGGCCCAGCCGAGAGCGTGAACAGCACCAGCAGCACCAGCACGCCCAGCGCGATCATGCCGGTGCGATGGCCGCGGAAGCGCTTCCAGCGCAGCGACCAGACCGATTGGGCCCGCTGGACGCGGCGAGGCGATGAGTCGAGAGCGGTCATTTCAGCGAAATCCGCGGATCGAGCCAGCCATAGGCCAGGTCGGCGATCAGATTGCTCAGCAGCGTGATCAGGGTCGCGAACAGCAATCCCACCAGCGCCAGATTATAGTCGTTCGCCAGAATCGCATCATAGATCATCTTGCCCATGCCCCATTGGGCGAACATGGTTTCGGTCACCAGGGCGCCCGAGAACAAGGTGCCGAAGCTCAAGGCCATGATGGTCACGACCGGGATCAGCGCGTTGCGGAGCGCGTGGCGGATGACCAGGCGGCCTTCGCCCAGGCCCTTGGCGCGCGCGGTGCGGATGAAATCCATGCGCATGGTCTCGATCATCGCGGCGCGGACATAGCGGGTGAATTGTCCGGTGCTGGCCAGCGTCAGGGTCGCGACCGGCAGGGTCAGGTGGCGGATCTGGTCGATCAGCCCGTTGTCACCGACCGTGCCCATGCCGCTCGCCGGCAGCCAATGCAGTTGGACCGCGAATACGATGATCAGAATCAGCGCCAGCCAGAACACCGGCACCGAAATGCCGGCGAAGGCGAACAGGCTGACGAAGCCGTCGACCCAGCCGCCCGGCTTGCGCGCGGCGGCGACGCCCAGCACGAAGGCCAGCACCACGCTGAGGATGAAGCTGATCAGCATCAGCTTGCAGGTCTGGACCAGCGCCGGGGCCAGCACGATCAGCACCGGCTCGGAATGGGTGCGCGAGAAGCCGAAATCGCCGCGCAGCGCATCCATCAGCCAATGCCAATAGCGCACGGGCATGGGCTGATCCAGGCCGTAGATCGCGCGCAGATGGGCGACGACCTCGGGTGTGGCGCCCGGGTTCGACGCGATCATGACGTCGAGCGGATCGCCCGGCATCAGACCGATCAACGCATAGATCACGAAGGACATGACCCACAATACCAACAGCGCTTGCAGGCAGCGGCGCAGCACGAAACCGGTCATGCCGCTCACTCCTTGAAGTGGCAGGCGGCCAGATGCGTCGGCCGCCCGGGGGCAGGCTCCAGCATCGGCGGCGTGGTCTTGCAGATCGCCTGCACCTTTGGGCAGCGGGTATGGAACACGCAGCCGGGCGGCGGGTTGAGCGGGCTCGGCATTTCGCCGCTCAGGCTGCGGCCGCGCCGGCGCCGGCCGCGCCCGATGCGCGGCACCGCGTCGAGCAATGCCGACGTATAGGGATGCGACGGCTGGGCGAACAGGCTGGCGCGCTCGGCCAGCTCGACCAGCCGGCCCAGGTACAGCACGGCGACCCGGTCGGCCAGATGGTTCACCACGGCCAGATCGTGGCTGATGAACAGATAGCTGAGGCCGCGCTCTTCCTGGATGCCCTTCATCAGGTTCAGCACCTGGCTCTGGATCGACACGTCCAAGGCCGACAGCGGCTCGTCGGCCACGATCAGCGACGGGTCGGGTGCCAGCGCGCGGGCGATGGCGATGCGCTGGCGCTGGCCGCCGGAGAATTCATGGGGATAGCGGTTCAAGGCATCGAGCGGCAGCCCGACCTGGGCGACCAGGGCAGCCGCCCGCTCGCGCCGCTCGGCGGCCGAGCCGATGCGCTGGATCTTCAGCGGCTCGGTGATCAGGTCGGACACCGGCATGCGCGGGTCGAGCGCCGAGAATGGGTCCTGGAACACGATCTGGATCGCCTTGCGCGCGGCACGCCATTCCGTCTTGCCCATGGGCTGCCCATGGAATTTCAACGTGCCCAGCGTGGGATCGCGCAAGCCGGCGACGACCTGGCCCAGGGTCGACTTGCCGCTGCCGCTCTCGCCGACCAGGGCCAGCGTCTCGGCGGGACGGATCGCCAGGCTGACATTCTCGACCGCGCGCAGCACAGGGGCGGGGCCGGAAAACAGCCCGCCGCCGGCCAGCGGGAAATGCACGCTGATCCGGTCGATTTCGAGGATGGGGATGGCGCCGGTCATTGGCCGGCCTTGAAGCAGGCGGCCCAATGGTCGGGTTCGAGCGGGTCCAGGGTCGGCTCGACCGCGCGGCAATGATCGTCGGCCAGCGGGCAGCGCTCGGCGAAGCGGCAGCCCACGGCAAACGCATCGATGCGCGGCACGCCGCCCTGGATCACCGGCAGGCGGGCCTGGCGCCGATCCGGGTCGGGCAGGGTCGCGATCAGGCCCCTGGTATAGGGATGGGCCGGCCGGTCGAACAAAGCCGCCGCCGACGCGCGCTCGACGATGCGGCCGGCATACATGACGATGATCTCGTCGGCCAGTTCCGAGACGACGGCCAGATTATGGCTGATGAACTGGATCGCCATGCCGATCTCGCTCTGCAACTCCTGCATCAGTTCGATGATCTGGGCCTGGATGGTGACGTCCAGCGCTGTCGTCGGCTCGTCGGCGATCAGCAGCGCCGGGCGGCAGGCGAGCGCCATGGCGATCATGGCGCGCTGGCGCATGCCGCCGGACAGTTGGTGCGGATAGGATGCCGCGCGCTGGCGCGGCGAGGAGATGCCGACCGCCTCCAGCAACCCGATCGCGGCATCCTGCGCCTTGGGCCAGGCGAGATTCTGGTGCAGCACCATGACCTCGGCGATCTGCGTGCCGATCGGCATGACCGGGTTCAGCGCGGTCATCGGCTCCTGGAACACCATGGCGACGCGGTTGCCGCGCAATTTCCGCCACTCCGCCTCGGGCAGGCCGATCAGCTCGGTCCCGGCGAAGCGGACCGAGCCGGTGACCTGACCAGGCTGCGGGATCAGGCCCATCAGCGCGAGCGCGGTCAGGCTCTTGCCGCAGCCGCTCTCGCCGACCACACCCAGGGTGCGGCCGGCGTCGAGACTGTAGCTCATGCCCTGGACCGGCTTGCGGACGGCCCCGTCGATCCGGAAACCGACGCTCAGGTCCGTGACCTCCAGCAGGGGGGCGGCGAGGCTCAAGGCGCTACTCGGGTTGCCAGTTTTCGGCCCACATGCAGGCGAAATCGCCATGGCCGGTCGGCGCGTAGCCCTTCAGCCATTTCGGCACGATATGCGGCTCCGACCGGAAGAACAGCGGGATGACCGGGACCTGATCGGCATAGATCTTCTGGGCGATCGCCCAATCGGCCTTCTGCCTGGCCGGGTCCAGCTCGCCATCCATGCGCGCGATCGCCGCATCCATGTCGGGGTTGGAGAAGGCGATGTAATTGGCGCCGCCGTAATTGTTCTTCTCGGTCGGAATCTGCTCGGTGCCGAGCGTGCGCAGCGGCGATTCGGTCACCGCGCTCGACCAGCTATAGAGGACCATGCCGGTATAGATGCGCTTCTTCAGCGTCTCGCCGAAGATGGTGCGGGGCGGCTCGTTCTTGATCGTCGCCTCGATGCAGGCGGCCTTCCATTGGCTCTGCAGCACCTGCTCCTGCAGCTCGCGCAGGCGGTTGCCGGCGGTGGTCTGCAGCTCGAACGACAGGCGGTTGCCGGCGGCGTCGCGACAGATGCCGTCGGCGCCGGGCTTCCAGCCGGCCTCGGCCAGCAGGCTCTTGGCCTTGGCCAGGTTGAATGGATATTCCGCCGTGTCCTTGCTGTAGTTCGGGCTCAACGGATTGACCCAGGTGGCGGCGACCGGCTGCAGGCCCTGGAACAGCTTATCGGTCAGGGTCTTGCGGTCGAGCGCGTAGATCAGCGCCTGGCGGACCTTCACATCCTTGAAGATCGGATTGTCCTTCTGGATGTCGATATGCTCGTAGGTCAGGCTCGGCTTGAAGATGTAGGTGAATTCGTCCGGGTGCTGCTTGCGCAGGTCGAGCACCTGGTCGATGGTCAGGCCGATGCCTTCGCCCGCGACCATGTCGACGTCGCCGGACAACAGGTTCGCCTGCAGCGCCGCAGTGTTCTCGATATGCTTCAGGACGATGCGCTTGAAGCCGGGCTTGGTGCCGGTCCAAGACGGATTCGGCTCCATCACGATCTGGGCGCCGGAGTCGTACTGGGTGATCATGTAGGGGCCGTCGTACAGGCCGGCCGTGGTCGGCGCGCGGTTGTAGGATGTCGCCTTCAGATAATCGCCGCCGCCGGTCGCCTTGTCGTAGATCGGCCCTTCGACATGCTCGGGCAGGATCTCGTCCCACTGGTTATAGGACACCATGACGCTGCCCAGATGCAGCACCGCGGTATGATCGTCGATCACATCGACCTTGGTGGCACGCGTCCAGGGATTGACGTTGGAGAAGCCCGAATTCGGGTCTTTGCCGACCTTCCAGGTGAAGGCGATGTCCTTGGCCGTCACCGGCACGCCGTCCGACCATTTCAGATCCGGCTTCAGCTTGATGGTCACCGCCATGCCCTTCGTGCCGTCGGGCAGGTCCTCGATCTTGGCGAGACCGTTCTCGATCGTCGGCAGCTCGGTGCACAGCAGGCAGGAATTCTTCCAGTCCTTGTCGAACGCGGTGATCTGCCGGATGACGAAACCGTCGGCGTATTTCTTCACCACCTCGGCATCGATGTCGGGATGCAGGCTGGAGGGAAACTGCGCGATGCCGATGGTCAGCGTGTCGTGCCCGGCCGCCAACGCCGGGGCGCCGGGTGCCATGAGCGCGGTCAATCCGAAGAGGGCAAGGGCGGAACGGAACTGCATGGCGGTCTGATCCCAGGGAAGGTCTATCGCGTTGAGCGAAAATGATACTTCAGGGAAACAGAGCGGAGGGCCGGCCGTCAACAGCGAGGTTCCATCCCGTCGTCAGGAAGCGTGTTCCAGGGCTCAGGTCCCCGCCGCCGGCTGGAAACTGTCCGACCGCGCCATGCGCCATGCGTCCTTGAACACCGGGTCCTCGGTGCCGTCGAGCAATTCGCCCGGCGGCATGAAGCGATAGATCTGGTCCAGCGTCTGGACCCGCACGGCACCCAGGCGCTTGGAGAAATGCCAGGGCTGCAGCTCGCTCGGGTGATCCAACCCGGCGGCGGCGATGACTTCGGCCAGCGCCTCGACCGTCGAGCGATGGAAATTGAACACGCGCTGGGCCTTGTCCGGCACGACCAGCGCGCGCTGGCGGATCGGGTCCTGGGTCGCGACTCCGGTCGGGCAGCGGTCGGTGTGGCAGTTCTGCGATTGGATGCAGCCGAGCGCGAACATGAAGCCGCGCGCGGCGTTGCACCAGTCGGCGCCGATCGCGAGCGTCCGGGCCAGATCGAACGCGGCGGTGATCTTGCCGCTGGCGCCGATCTTGATCCGCTCGCGGATGTTCAATCCGACCAGGGTGTTATGGACGAACATCAACCCTTCGCGCAGCGGCATGCCGATATGGTCGACGAATTCCAGCGGGGCGGCACCGGTGCCGCCCTCCGAGCCATCGACCACAATGAAATCGGGATAGATGCCGGTCTCGGTCATCGCCTTGGCGATGGCGAGGAACTCCCACGGATGGCCCAGGCACAGCTTGAAGCCGACCGGTTTGCCCTGGCAGAGCGTGCGCAACTGGGCCACGAACCGCATCATCTCGGTCGGGGTCGAGAAGGCGGAGTGACGCGCCGGCGAGATGCAATCGACGCCCTCGGGTACGCCGCGGGTCTGCGCGATCTCGGGTGAAACCTTGGCGCCGGGCAGCACGCCGCCGTGACCGGGCTTGGCGCCCTGGCTCAGCTTGATCTCGACCATCTTGACCTGCGGCTCGGCCGCCTGTTTGGCGAAGCGTTCGGGCGAGAAATGCCCGGTCTCGTCGCGGCAGCCGAAATAGCCCGAGCCGATCTCCCAGATGATGTCGCCGCCCTCGGGCCGGTGATGCGGGCTGAAGCCGCCCTCGCCGGTGTCATGGGCGAAGCCGCCGAGCTTGGCCCCGCGGTTGAGCGCGCGGATCGCGGCGGCGCTCAAGGCGCCGAAGCTCATGGCCGAGATGTTGAAGATCGAGGCCGAGTAGGGCTGGGTGCAGTCGGGGCCGCCGATGGTGATGCGGAACGGCTCGGTCGCCGGTTCCTTGGGGGCGACTGAATGATTGAGCCATTCGAACGACGCGGAATAGACGTCGAGTTCGGTGCCGAACGGGCGCTTGTCGAGCTGGCCCTTGGCGCGCTGATAGACCAGCGAGCGTTCGTTGCGGTTGAACGGCACGCCGTCCGTGTCGCTCTCCAGGAAATATTGCCGGATCTCCGGCCGCATCTCCTCCAGCAGATAGCGGATATGGGCGGCGATCGGGTAGTTGCGCCGCAGCGAATGGTGCGTCTGCCGGACGTCGTAGGTGCCGATCCCGGCCAGGATCAGCATGACGATGAAGGCGGGCAGGAAATGGCTGTTGGCCAGCGACAGCACCAACAGGATCACGCTCGCGGCCAACACCGCGGCATAGAGGCCATAGCGGCGGGTGAAGGCGAGCCCGAGAATTTGCGGCATGGAACGGCACCATCGGGGACGGGAAAGGGGGAGGGTAGCAGGCGAATGCCGGTTAGCGGTGCGGGACCCACAGCGGCACGCAATTGGTCCGCCCGCTCATCAGGCAGTCTTCCAGCCGGCTCTGGGCCGCCAGTTTCTGTTCGAGAAAGACGCCGAGGACGATGAACAGCAGAGTCAGAGCCAGCGCGCCGAGGCTCGCCGTCACCCTCTTGTCATTCTTGTCGCGCTCCGGATCGTACATCGCGAGGCCGGTATCGTTGGCGTTGGGATCAGACTACCATGACGCTAACATTCCGTGAGGCGGAAAAGTGCCCTGGTTAAGCCATCAATTTCCGCAGCGCCGACGAGATCTGTTCCGCGCCGACCACCAGCAGGAACGTCACGATCAGCAGCATCGAGACCTCGCGATACTGGAACAGGTTCATCGCGGTCAGCATGCGGAAGCCCAGCCCACCGGCGCCGACGAAACCCAGCACCAGGGACGAGCGCAGATTTTCGTCGAAACGGTAGAGCGCGATGCCGAGCAGGGAGGGCGCGAGGGTCGGCACCACCGCATGGGTGAAGACCTGGACCCGGCCGGCGCCGGTCAGGGTCAGCGCCTCGACCGCGCCCATGTCCATATCCTCGATCCGCTCGGCGAACAGCCGGCCGAGCATGCCGATCGAATGGACCGAGAGCGCCAGAGCGCCGGGAAAGGGCCCGAGCCCGACCGCGGTCACGAACAACAGCGCCCAGATCAGGTCGGGCACGGCGCGGGTCAGGGCGATGACGCTGCGGGCGAAATAATACAGCGCCTTCGACGGCGTGACGTTGCGCGCGGCCAGCACGGCGAAGGGGATCGCCATGATCACGCCGCAGACCGTGCCGAACAGCGCGATATCGAGCGTCTCCAGCGTTGGCCAGACGATGTCGGGCAGGCTGGAGAAATCGGGCGGCGAGGCGCGGCTGAGAATGTCGGCCATGCCATGGACGCCGGTGACCAGCTCCGACAGGCGGGCGTCGATCACCCAAAGCGACTGGCCGAATAGCCCGATCCCAAGCAGCAGGACCAGCGGCAGCAGGGTCGAGCGCTTCACGCGGCGTGGCGCTGATAGAGCAGATCGACCATGGCGGCCGAGATCCCGTCGGGCGTGCCGTCGAACACGACCTCGCCCTCCTTCAGGCCGATGACCCGGTCGGCATAGGCGAGCGCCAGATCGGGCTGATGCAGCACGGTCAGCACGGCCAACCCATCCTCGGTCGCGAGCCGGCGCAGCAGCGCCATGATCTCGCGCGCCGATTCGGGATCCAGGCTGGCGACCGGTTCGTCCGCCAGCAGCAGACGCGGCCGCTGGGCCAAAGCCCGGGCGATGGCGACGCGCTGCTGCTGTCCACCCGATAAGGTCCCGGCGCGCTGCTGGGCGAAATCGACCAGGCCGACCTCCTGCAGAAAGCCCTTGGCCGCCTCCAGCTCGGCGTGCGGCAGCAGACCCAGGGCAGAGGCCAAGGTTCGGTGCCGGCCGAGCGATCCGGTCGCGACATTGGCCAGCACGTTGCGCCGGCCGACCAGGTTGGCGTGCTGGAAGATCATGCCGCAGGCCATGCGCACCCGGCGCAGACCCTCGCCATCCAGTCCGCCGACGGCACAGCCGTCGATCAGCACCTGGCCCTCGGTCGGCTCGATCAGCCGGACGATCGAGCGCAGCAGGGTCGACTTGCCGCAGCCGTTGCTGCCCAGGATGACGACCAGTTCGCCGTCCCGCACGGTGAGATCGACCCCTTTCAGGGCGACCCTGCCGTTCGGGTAGCGCTTGGCCAATTGGCGGACGATCAGGCGCGGCGCGCCGGGGCCGGGATGGACCATGGCCGCGCTCACAGCTTGGCCAGATCGACCTTGAGGATCTTGACCATGTCGCGGATCGGGTCGTAGGCCGCGTCGGTCATCGGCACGAAGCTCTTGCCGTCGCCGGCCAGCACGTCCTGGTCCGCCTTGGGCAGCACCTTCATATCCAGGTTCTGCAGGATCTGGGTCAGCTTGGCCTTGAGACCGGCCGGCAGATCGCCGCGCACCGCGATCGGATCCTGCGGGATCGGATCGGACTCCCACAGCGTGGTGAACATGCCGTCCTGCCACATGCCCTGATGCTTCACCGAGGTGATCTGGTCGCTGTTGAGCTCGCCGACCTCGACCTTGTGGTTGCGCAGGGCCTCGAACGTGGCGGTATGGCTGCCGCTATAGACCGGCTTGATGCCCTTGTCGGTATCGATGCCGGCCTTTTGCAGCGCATAGGCCGGGAACAGATGGCCCGAAGTCGAGGCCGGGTCGGAAAAGGCGAAGGAATGGCCGACGGTGTCCTTGAGCGAAGTGACGCCCGAACCCGGCCAGGTGACGATGCTGGCGGTATAGGTCATCGGCTTGCCGTCGGCCTGGGAGAAGCTGGCGACCGCCTCGGCCTTGGCGATCTGATGGGCCAGCACATAGCCGAGCGGCCCGAACTCGCCGATCTCCAGCTTGCCGGCGCGCATCGCCTCGATCTCGGCATTGTAGCTGGTGGTGACCTGGACCTCGACCTTGCAGCCGAGCTTGTCGGCGATCAGCTTGGCGACATCCTGATAGACCGGCAGCAGGCGCGAGGCGGCCTCGTAGGGCTCGACGCCGAAGCGGACGGTGCCGCCGGCCGGGCAATCGTCGGCGGCGAACGCGCTCGTGGCCAGCGCCGTGATGGTGACGGGTGCCAGGACGAGAATGGCGAGGCGGATGGCGGAACCGGTGGGAGCGCGCATGATGATCCTCCGAGAAGGCGCGCGGGATGCCGCGCTGCCGTTCGGCACGCTACGTCCGGCTCATGTCAGTCCCGTTGCAGTTCGATGCTCAATCGGTGTCCGGCGCGAAATCGCCTGGACAAGCCGAGGATTCGTCGGGGAATTTCATGTATGTGTGATTTTCAGGCCTTCGGCTTTGCCGCGTTCAACGGCACCACGTTATCGTCGTTGGCGGCATGGCCCAGCACTTCGGCGACCTTGCGGGCGAGTTGGTCGCGCCTGAACGGCTTGCTCAGCAACTGCACGCCATCATCGAGCTTGCCGTGGTGCACGATGGCGTTCTCGGTATAGCCCGACATGAACAGGACTTTGATACCGGGTGCGATGTCGGTCAGGTGCTGGATCAACTGTTTGCCGCGCATCGGGCCGGGCAGTACGACGTCGGTCAGCACCATGTCGAGCGACCGCGTCTCCTGGGCGCGCTGCAGCGCCTCGGTACCGTCGGCGGCCTCGACCACGGTATAGCCGAAATCGCGCAGATGCAGCACCACGACCTCGCGCACCGCCTCGTCGTCCTCGACCACCAGGATGGTGGCCGACTGCGCCGGCAGTTGCACCGGCTCGGCCGGCCGCTCGTACTGGGCCGACGCGCCGATGACGCGCGGCAGATACAGCTTCACGCTCGTGCCCTGGCCCAACTCGCTATAGATCTTGACATGGCCGGAAGACTGCTTGGCGAAGCCGAACACCATGGACAGCCCGAGCCCGGTGCCCCGGCCGGCTTCCTTGGTGGTGAAGAACGGCTCGAACGCGCGATCGATCACATCCGGGGTCATGCCGGTGCCGGTGTCGGTCACCGCGATCATCACATAATCGCCGGCGGTCACTTCGGCATGGCCGCGGGCATAGCGCTCGTCGAGCACGACATTCGCCGTCTCGATCGTCAGCCGCCCGCCGGTCGCCATGGCGTCGCGCGCGTTGATCGCCAGGTTCAGCACGGCGCTTTCGACCTGGGCCGGATCGGCCAGCACGTCCCACAATCCGCCGGTCTCGACCACGCGCACGTCGATATGTTCGCCCAAGGTTCGTTGCAGCAGGCCGGTCATGTCGGTGAACTGGCGCTTCAGGTTGAGCGGCTTAGGTTCGAGCGGCTGGCGTCGGGCGAAGGCCAGCAGATGCCGGGTCAGGCTGGCGCCGCGCTCGGCGCCGCGGGCGGCGCCCTCGATCCGGCTCGCGGCCGGATGATCCGGACCCAGGAGGTGCTGCATCGCCTCCAGATTGCCCAGAATGACGGTCAGCAGATTGTTGAAGTCATGGGCGATGCCGCCGGTCAATTGGCCGATCGCCTGCATCTTCTGCGCCTCGCGCAGCGTCCGCTCGGATGTCACCCGGTCTGTCAGGTCGGTGCAGGTGACGACGAAGCCGCCATCGGGCATCGGCGTGCGCCGGACCTCGAACACCCGGCTGCCGAGCGTGCGCTCATAGACGACCGGCTCGCGCCGCGACCGGCCGGTTTCGGCCAGGGCGATCTGTTCCTCGGTCTCGAAGAACGCCGGCCGGTCCTCGCTCGCCAGGTAATGGCCGAGCGTGACGTAGCCGGTGCCATGGACCTGCAGCGAGGGCGGCAGATCGAGCAATTGCGTGAAGCGGCCGTTCCAATGCACCAGCCGCCGATCGGGATCGAATACGGCGATGCCCTGGCTCAGGCTGTCGAACGAGGATTGCAGGCGCAGCGACAGCGAGCGGGCCTCGCCCTGCGCGCGGCGCAGATCGTCGAACGACCGGCGCAGCATGTAGGCGCCGAGGCCCAGCAGCAGGATGGCGAAGATGGTGCCGCCGACGCTCCACCAGCGGGTCAGCGCCCCGGCCCCGTCCGCCGTGACGATGCCCTGCTCCATGCGGGCACTGGCTTCCGACTGCATCTCGCCCAGGCCCGCCATGATGCGGTCCATCACCTGCAGTCCGGTGTCGGTATCGACCACGCGCGTCGCGGCGTCGGCACCGTAGCTGGCGCGCAGTTCGATCGTGTGCGCCAGTTCCGACAGCTTCTCCTGAATATCCCGCGCGAGCGCCTCGACGCGCTTTTCCTGCACCGGCTCGGCACCGACCAGTTGGGACAGATGGCCTTGCAGGACGGCGATCTGGCCGAGCGCCGCGCGATAGGGGACGAGATAGTCGTCCCGGCCGGTCAGCAGATAGCCGCGCTGGCCCGATTCGGCCTGCTGGACGGCGGAGCGCAGATCCTGGATCGCATCGACCATGATGCGGCTATGGCGTGCGCCATCGCGCGCGACCTCGAACCGGATCGCGTGATCGTAGCTGACAAGGGCGATGATCGCGACCAGCGCGACCAACCCGCCCAGAACCATCGCATTCGCCCTGGCGACGACGGCTGCCAACTTTGTTCCCCTCGACCGATGCAACCGGCGACCGGCGCGGCCGATCCCGATTCTTTATCGCTCCGATCGGACATCCTGTCCAGGCGCGAGGGCGAACACTGTTAGATCAGAAGAGGCTGGTGCCCGCGCGGTGCCGGACCGGGATGCGCGCGGGCACCCGTGCTTACGCCGCGTGGAATGTGAGGGCGCCCTGGTGCAGGCCCTCGCCCGCCATGCGGTTCCAAAAGCGGTCGAACCGGCGCAGGGTTGTGAGTGCGTCGGTGACAGCGGCCGCGTTGATCGGTCCGGACGACAGCTCGGCCAAATGACGATCATGCATCGCGTCGATCTCGCCGCAGAGCGTCAGTCCCTTCGGCGACAGGCGGACCCGGACCGAGCGTCGGTCATGCGCGGACCGCTGCTGGATCAGATAGCCGGTCTCGACCAGTTTCTTGACGTTGTAGGAAACATTCGATCCGAGATAGCAACCACGGAGCGTCAGCTCGCCGACGGTCAGGTCGAACGGGCCAATATTGAACAGGATGTTTGCTTGGATCGAATTGATATCTTGGACGGCGTTTCTCTCCAGCTCTGCGCTGATCAGGTCGAGAAACTGTCTATGTAGATGCTCTATAACAGAGATCATACTGAGATAATTTTGTTTCATTTTATGAAACCTTTTGTCGGGCGCGACGGGGCGGAGCTGCCAAGCGTCACTGTTTCAATGACGGCGGGATCTTTGATCGCGACCGTTATCGAGCTTCGGCCCGCAATCGATAATTTATCTTAAAGATTAAGACCGACGATCGCTCGTTTCTGGCGGAGGCGCATCGCGATCTGATCGAGATGCTGCCCAATCTGTCGATTCATCCGGGACAGTGTCGCCGCCATCTTGGCGACATTCCGTCGGCGATTGAGTGTATCTTCTTTTTCGTTTAGTATCCGCTGTATTGCCATCAGTTCCAGCGGACAAAATTCAAATGATAGCGGAGAAATTAGAAAAAAATAGAAACAATTTTTATGTTTTTGTATTTTTTACATTAGCATTTATCGGAATTTTTATCTGTGCTGGCCTGTTCGTCAAAGCCGAGTTCGGCGGCGTCAGGTCGAATCCTGTGGTCGGCACGACGGCATCGGCACCAGCGCCGGCACCGTCGGAGATCGTCGGTCGCTACATCGGCTTCACCACCATCTCAACCGGGATCTGCAGCGTCGGCGCCCATGAATTCGTGCTGGAGATCGACGACAACGACAACGTCAAATCGAGCTACGGCATGAAACCGGACAAGCTCATGACCGGCCGGATCAACTCCAAAGGCGGGATCAAGCTGAGCTTCCGCGACAACGGCTTTGTGATCAGCTTCGAGGGCGAGCTGCATGCCGCCCATATCACCGGCCATTCCTCCGTCACCGGCGACCGGACCTGCGATATCGCCTGGGATTTGCGGCGCAGCTAGCGCCTATTGCAGCAAATCACCGGCGATCGCGATGACGCTGGGCAGGGCATCACGCAGAGTTGTTGTCCTAGCTCTTCCGGATCATCAGCAGATAGGCGTAGCCGTCGAACAGGTCTTCATCCAGCGCCAGACCATCCTGGACCGCCGCCAGTGCGCGCAGCTCGCGTTCGATCTCGGCGCGCGGATGCACGTCGAACAGGCGCAGCCAGCCGAGCAGCAGGCGGCGGCGCCAGCGGGGCGCCCGCTGCTGGTCGCCGAAATCGACCACGGCCAGGATGCCGCCCGGCGCCAATTGCTCGAGCGCGCGCT
>Ga0302314_10008797_pt1 | contig 17923 bp, 17 predicted proteins | sample III_Palsa_N2_3_FD_200533 | JGI IMG/M metagenome (GOLD analysis project Ga0302314, IMG submission 200533) | Peat permafrost microbial communities from Stordalen Mire near Abisko, Sweden - III_Palsa_N2_3 | ecosystem: Environmental > Terrestrial > Soil > Palsa > Peat permafrost | place: Sweden...
TGGGTGAAGCCCGAGCCGTTGGACTGCCACTCGGTGATCTCGCCGCTGTTGTTGCGCCAGAGGATGTCGGCCATGCCGTCGCCGTTGAAGTCGGCCACGGCGGCCACGTGCCAGGTGGTGTCGACGGTGTTGACGTAGACGTTGGTCGTGAAGCCTGAGCCGTTGGAGTCCCAGATGCTGAACTCGCCGGTGGAGGCGCTGCGCCAGATCAGGTCGTCCTTGCCGTCGCCGTTGAAGTCGCCGACGCCCTGCAGATGCCAGTCGGTGGAGACCGTGGCGTTGACATAGGTGTTGGGGGTGAAGCTCGTGCCGGTGGAGGACCAGATCGTGAAGGCGCCCGAACTGGTGTTGCGCCAGAGGATGTCATCCTTGCCGTCGCCGCTGAAGTCGCCGAAGCCGGCCATGCTCCAGGAGGGGTCGACCAGGCCGACGTAGGCGTTGGCGGTGAAGCCCGAGCCGGTGGAGTCCCAGAGGCTGAACTGTCCGGTGGAGGTGTTGCGCCAGACCAGGTCGGCCATGCCGTCGCCGTTGAAGTCGGCGGCGCCCTGGATCTGCCAGCTGGGGTCGACCTGGGTGACGTAGGCGTTCGGGGTCTCGGCAAGGGTGGTCCCGCTGCCGGTGATGTCCCAGACGGTGGTCAGGCCCGTCGTCGGGCTCGCGAACAGAAGGTCCGAGTGGCCATTGCCGGCGAAGTCCTGCGGCACGACGGGGGTGGTCAGCGTGTAACTAGCGTCGGTGAAGACCAGGTGCTGTACATCGGTCAGGATGTAGGCGCCGTTGTCCAGGCTCCAGCTGTCGTGGCCCAGATACTCGAAGGTCGTTTGCGCCAGCGTGTTGAGCGTGAACTGGACCGTATTGTCGCCCCCCGCGGCTCCAACGACAGTTCCCCCACCGCTCTCCATGACGACGGTGTCGGTCCCGTCGCCGAGGAGGATGGTCGAGTTGTAGGACACATAGATATCGCCGTTCACCGTCCCGTGGGAGGTGTCGAGGTCCGTAGGGCTCGACAAATGGATGTCGCCGTTGATCGTTCCGGTGTTGAGAATTCGGTTGGTCTGGGTGCCATTGAAAAGGCTGATGATCCCGTTGATCGTTCCAGAGTTGTCGATGGCGGCGATGACGGAGGTCGTGTCGAACTGAATGGCGTTCGCCGCCGTGATGACGCCGCTGTTGATGATGTTGTACGCGCCGTCGGGAACAGCGGCTGTGTATGACGCATTCCCGCCGACGCTGATGCCGATGCTGTTGGTGAGGGACGGCTGCGGATTGGCGACTTTGACGTCGATCGTCCCGGCGTTGTCGATGAGCCCGTAAGTGGTCGAATAGCCGAGCCAGGGCTTGGCCAGATCGACTGCTTCGGCGCTGGTCGGGGCCTGGACCTCGAGGTCTCCGGAGTTGTCGAATTCACCGCCATTCAGAGTGACGCCGACGGCGGATACGCCTCCCCGCGCCGAGAGGACGCCGCCTGTGAGATTCTGCACCAGGGCCGGGGCGCTGGCGCCGACGACTTGGCCATACTCGTCACCGTAGGCCGAGACCGTACCGGAATTGGTCAGGCTCCCTGTCACTGCGGTCGCCGCAGTATAGATACTGCCGGAGCTGGATACCGAGAAGCTTCCGTTGTTGACGACGCTTACATCGATATCCGTGCCCAGAAGGACGTAGCCCAGGGTGCTGTTGACGTCGGAGCTGGTCTGCGTCGCGGTAAAGGTCCCGTCGTTGAGGAACTCTGCCGTGGAGTTTGCCGAATTGGCGAGGCTGATCGCGACCGTGACGCCCGAACTGGTGTTCGTGCCGACCTCGGTCAGGGTTCCATCGTTGACGAGTTCTCCACCTGACGTTGCTTCAAAGGTTGCGAGCGGCGCGCCGGCGCTGTCGTTCTGTCCCACCGCCACCGTGACGACGCCGCCATTGACCTGAATTGTCATCGCCAAGCTCCCTCGACCCTCACGCCCCCTGCCGACAGCCAGTGCAGCTGCAAGCGGCGTTTTGATCCTGGCGTCAAATTACCGCGACGCGACAGCGTTGCGAGTCTCTTATCCTCGCGGGCGAGCGTAGGTGGCGATCCCGATCGCAGAAATTCCAGTTACCTGAAATGATAAAGTGAGTCTTGAACGGCGGGAGGCAGCCATCTATCGGCCTGCCGCCTGGGCCGATGGCCAGGATCTTCAGAACCGCGCGTCGAGCACCATCAGCAGGGCGAAGGCGAGGCCGGCCCAGTGCCACCAGCGCATCCAGCCAAAGGCGCGCAGCCAGCGGTTCTGTTGGGGATAGAGATGGATCGCGCCGGCGCCGGGCGAGAAGCGGTTCGACGCGTAGATGTGGGCTTCGCTGCGGATGATCCTGCGCTGGCCGGCCATGGCGCACCTCTATACTGCACGCTTTACGGTAGAGTCTTTGTGCCTAATCAGTTGTTAACGGTCGCGAATCTGCGGCAATTCAGTGTTTGGCGGCTGCTTTTGCCGCAGCCTGCGTCTCGCGGTCGACCTTCTTGCGGTATTCGGAGATCTGTTTGCGCAGGCTGTCGCAGAGATCGGCGTATCCATAGTAGAGGATACCCGTCTGGCCGCAGCTGGCCCGGTAGGTCTCCTCGAGCCCCGCCAGGGTATCCGCGGCGGTGGGCGCATCGGTCGCCGGTACGGGAGCCGGCGCCGCTGGAGCGGGCGCGGTCTGCAGGACGAGGGCGATCAGCAAAGGCGTCATCGGATCTCCGCGCCGGTTCAGGCGCAGCTCTCTATGGCGCACTTTTCGCTTCGGCGCAGCCTCAGGCCGCCGAGCTTGCCTGTGTGGCGGCGGCGTGGGCCTCCGGCTCCAGCACCATCTGCAGGGTCTCGAGCAGCCGATCCGGCTTGATCGGCTTCTCCACCACCGCGTCCATGCCGCTGTCCATGTAGATCTTGGCGGCCTCGGCGTCGCTGTTGGCGGTCAGCGCCACGATCGGCACCCGGCCGAGCGCGCCGGGCAGGCGGCGGATGGCGCGGGTCGCCTCGATCCCGTCCATGCGCGGCATCTTGATATCCATCAGGATCAGGTCGAAGCGGCTGGCGCGGGCGGCCTCCACCGCCTCCACCCCGTCCTCGGCGGTCTGGGTGGTGCAGCCGAACATCTCACACAGGGCGCCGGCGACCATCCGGTTGGTGGCGTTGTCGTCGACGATCAGGATGTGGGTGCGCTCGGGCAGGACACGCAGCTCTTCGCCCTCGTCGCCGCCGATCTCCTCGGCGATCTCGGCCGGCAAGCGGACGGAGACGGTCTCGCCGACGCCGCCGTTGGCGGTCACCGTCAACACGCCGCCCAGCCGCCGCGCGATGGCGTCGGCAAGGTGGAGGCTGGTATCCTGTGCGGCGGGCCAGGCGGCCGGCAGGTTCTGGCCGACGGTGAAGCGCAATTCGGTGTGGCCGGCCGGATCGGGCGCGGCCAGGGAGACGGTGGCTTCCACAACGCCGGTCTCGCCCGCGCCGAGCGCCCGGCTGACCAGGGTGTTGAGCAACTGCTTGGCGCCGCCGCCGTCGATGCTCAGGGTCACATTGGCGGGCGCGTTGCGCGACAGCAGGAGCCGGCCGGCGCTCGGCGCCGTCTGCAGCCGCCACAGCGCCTCCACGTCCTCCACCAGGGTCTCGAGACCGATCGGCGCCGGAACGCTGGGCTCGACCGACAGGGCGGCGAGCTGGCGCATGTCCTCCAGCACGTTCAGCACCATCCGGCCGGACTGAAGGATGGCGCGCGCGCAGGCTCGCGCTTCCGGAGTCAGGCGTTGCCGGTCCAGCAGTTCGGCGGCGGCGACGAGGTGCTGCAGCGGATCGTAGAGACCCGGCGGCAGCGTGGCCGCAGGAGGCGCTCCCGCCGCGGGCGCGTCGTCGGACACATGGTCGGCTACGCTCGGCACATAGAGTCTCAGACTGTTGGATGGGCACCCTGCCACGAGGGGATTGCGACGAGGTTAAGCAAAGTTGGCCATATCGGGTGTCCGGCGGTTCAACCGGCCTCTGGAATGGACCTCGGCCACGCCCACATCAGGCGCCGTCGCCGCCTCCCGAAAACTCCGCTATCAGTCCGCCGATGCCCATGCCCGATCCGTTTTCCGCCGAGAGGTCCCACGCCGGGACCGCCCTGGTCCTGTTCTCCGGCGGCCAGGATTCCACCGCCTGCCTGGCCTGGGCGCTCGAACGCTATGCGCGGGTCGAGACGGTGGGGTTCGACTATGGCCAGCGCCATGCGGTGGAGCTGGAGGCGCGCCTGATCGTGCGCGCCCGGATGGCCGAGGCCTTCCCGGCCTGGGCGGCCCGACTGGGCGAGGACCATGTGCTGGATATCCGCAGCTTCGGCGCCGTTGCCTCTTCGGCCCTCACCGAGGATCGCGCCATCGAGATGACCGAGCGCGGCCTGCCGTCGACCTTCGTGCCGGGCCGCAACCTGGCCTTCTTCATCTACGCCGCGGCCCTGGCCGATCGGCGCGGCGCCAACGCCCTGGTCGGCGGCATGTGCGAGACCGATTATTCGGGCTACCCGGATTGCCGGCGTGCGACGCTCGACTCCTTGCAACAGACCTTGCAGCTCGGCATGGAACGGCCGTTCGAGATCGTCACCCCGCTGATGTGGCTGACCAAGGCCGAGACCTGGGCCCTGGCCCACGACCTCGGCGGCGAGGCCCTGGTCGAGATCACCCTCCGCGACACCCACACCTGCTACCTGGGTGAGCGCGGCCAGCCGCACGCCTGGGGCCACGGCTGCGGCGCCTGCCCGGCCTGCGACCTTCGCGCCAAGGGCTGGGAGGCCTGGAGGGGCATGAGCGCCGACGAATGGCGCTCGGGCTTCACGGGCGGACAATGAGCTACGCGGTAAAAGAGCTCTTCCTGACCCTGCAGGGCGAGGGCGGCCAGGCCGGCCGGGCGGCGGTGTTCTGCCGTTTCGCCGGCTGCAATCTGTGGTCGGGCCGGGAGGAGGATCGCGCCTCGGCCGTCTGCACCTTCTGCGACACCGACTTCGTCGGCATGGACGGGGAGGGGGGCGGCCGCTTCGCCACCCCGGCGATCCTGGTCGCCGCCGCCGACGCGATCTGGCGTGGCGCCAAAGGCGAGCCCAAGCTGGTGGTGTGCACCGGCGGCGAACCTTTGCTGCAGCTCGATCCGGCCCTGATCGCCGCCTTCCACGCCGCGGGCTACGAGGTCGCGGTGGAGACCAACGGCACCATCGCCGCGCCGGCTGGCCTTGACTGGATCTGCGTCAGCCCCAAGGCCGATGCGCCCCTGGCCCAGACCTCGGGCGACGAGCTCAAACTGGTCTATCCCCAAGCCGGCGTCGATCCGGCGCGGTTCGAACGGCTCGATTTCCGTCGCTTCCGCCTGCAGCCGATGGACGGGCCGGACCGCATCGCCAACACCGAAGCCGCGGTCGCCTACTGTCTCGCCCACCCCCGCTGGCGCCTCAGCGTGCAGACCCACAAATACCTCGGCCTTCCCTAGCGGGGGCGAAGTCCGTATATCAGCCCGCCCTTCGTCGCCCCTGGGCCCTCCCTGGAGCGGCGCGCTGTTTTTGATCGCACCATGACCGACGCCCTCTTCGAGATCACCAAGTCCGCCACCTTCGACGCCGCCCACTATCTGCCGGCGGGGCCGAAGAGCGAGTACCAGCGCCTGCACGGCCACTCCTTCCAGGTCGAGGCGACGGTGCGCGGCCGCATCTCCGGGCCGGTCGGCTGGGTCGAGGACCTCGGCGCGCTCGAGGCGGCGCTGAAGCAGGTGGCGGGCGAGCTCGACCACGGCCTGCTCAACGAACGTCCGGGGCTCGAAAGCCCGACCCTGGAGCGCCTCTGCCTGCACTTCGCCGGGCGGTTGCGCGAGGGCTTCCCGGGCTTGGCACGTATCACCGTTTCGCGTCCGACCATCGGTGAACGGTGCTCGATGGACCTTGTCCAGGATGCTTGAGCCGGCCACCGAGGCCGACCACGCCGCCGTCGTCGCCCTGGTCAACCTGGCCTATCGCGGCAGCGGCGGCGAGGCGCAGAGTTGGAACGTCGAGACCGATGTCATCGAGGGCGAGCGCACCACCCTGCCGCTCCTGCGCGCGGACCTGGCCGCCAAGCCGCACGCCCGGCTGATGCTGCACAGGGACACTGAGGCCTTGCTGGCCTCGGTCTGGCTCGAGCCGCTCGGCGATGGCGGCTGGTATCTCGGCTTGCTCGCCATCCGGCCGGACCTGCAGGCGCGAGGCCTCGGCCGGCGCATGCTGGACGCGTGCGAGGCGTATGTGGCGGCGAGCGGCGGGGCCCGGGTGATCATGTCGGTGCTGAACGTGCGCGAGGCCCTGATCGGCTGGTACGAGCGGCGCGGCTACGTCCGCACCGGCGAGATCGAATCCTATCCCTACGGCGACGAGCGTTTCGGCCGCCCGCTGCGGGACGACCTGGCCTTCGTGATGCTGGCGAAGGACCTGTGCTGAGGTAGATACGTTTGCGGGCGCCTCCCCCGCAAGCGGGTGAGGTGGTCGTGGAGCGATCGTGATATGAACGGATTGCTGAAGGCGGCGGTGGTCGCGGTATGGCTGGCTGCTGGTCCGGCCGGCGCGGGGACGCCCATCGGAACTACGCCATCGCCGGCGGTCGATCACCACATGCACATCTTCTCGCCCGAAGGGGCGCGGGTGCTGGGGATGATCTGCACGGCGCTGGGGCCGGGCGGCTGTCCGCCGCAGAGGTCGACCGCGCCGGCGACCGGCGACGACGTGGTCCAGGCGCTGGATAGGGCCGGAGTCGGCAAGGGGGTGTTGCTGTCGGCCGGCTACTTCTTCGGCTCGCCGGAGATCGCCGACGAACACTTGGACGTCGCCAAGGGGATGCAGGACGAGAACGCCTTCATCGTCGCCCAGGCCAGGGCGCATTGCGATCGGCTGGTCCCGTTCATCAGTGTCGCCCCCTCGGCGGCGAGCGCCCTGGACGAGATCCACTACTGGGGACGCCAGGGCGGCGCGGCGGGCCTCAAGCTGCACCTCGGCAGCGCCAAGTTCGATTTCCGCGATCCGGCGCAGACCCAAAGGCTGGCGGCCCTCTTCAAGGCCGCGGCGGACGCGCACCTGGCGATCGTCATCCACATGCAGACCCGTCGCAAGGACTACGGCGCCGAGGATGCGGCGATCTTCCTCCGCGACGTCTACCCGTTCGCCCGGGGCGTGCCGGTGCAAATCGCCCACGCGGCCGGCGGCGGCGGGATCGACGACGGCCAACTGGCGGCGCTCGGGGTCTTCGCCGACGCGATGCGGCGCGATCCGCACGGGACGCGGAACCTGTACTTCGACCTCGCCATGGTGCCCGACCTGTTCGCCAACGCGGGCAAGATCCCCGCCACGCCTGCGCATGTGGCGGCGCTGGAAACCCTGATGCGCCGCATCGGGCTGAACCGTTTCCTGCTCGGGTCCGACTATGTTTTGGGCCTCGACCTGAAGGCCTATTTCGCCGACGACCGCGCGGCGCTTGGACTCAGCGACGCCGACTGGCGGACGCTGGCCGGCAATGTCGCGCCCTATGTCCGGACGGCGGCGGCCGCCTGTAGGCCATCGTGAGCGGGGCCAGATCATCCTGATCTTCAGGTCGGGACGCAGGTAGGCGCGGTCGCCGCCTCGAGATAGCTCCGCAGCGCAGCCTCGTCTCCGGTCTCGGCCATCAGTCCGATGTAGCCGTCCGGGCGGACCAGCACCCAGGTTCCGGGCTGGAGGTCGTAGGCGCGCCTGACCGTGTCGTCGATTTCGGCCAGATCCCCGCCCACGCCGATGGCGTAGGAGACGACTTCGGCTGGCAGGCCCTCGGGCGGCGCGGCGCCATAGCCCAGCAGCGTCCAGTGCGGGCCGGCGAACAGGTCGAACAGGCGGACCGCGCTGCCTTCCCTATCGCGGCACAGGGCGTCCGGCGCCCGCTCGCCCGGATTTACTGCGCCCGGCGCCGATCGCGCGTCGTGGGCCAGCGCGCTTTCGGCATAGTCGAGGTCCAGGCCCTTGGTCTCGCGGCCGCGCTTCATCAGTTCACCGCCCTTGCGGGCCAATATGCCGGTGGACAGGCCCAGCACGCCGGCGGCGATCGGACGGCGTTCGCTCTCATAGGAATCGAGCAGACTGTCCGGCGCGCCGTTCAGCACGGCGGCGAGCTTCCAGCCGAGGTTGTAGGCGTCCTGCAGGCTGGTGTTCAGCCCCTGGCCGCCGGTCGGCGGATGCACGTGGGCGGCGTCGCCGGCCAGCAACACCCGGCCCACGCGGTAGCGCTCCGCCAGACGGGCGTTGGTACGGAACACGGAAAGCCACTCCGGCGGGTGGGCCACCAGGTCGTCGCGTCCGCTCGCCGATCGGATCCAATGGCTGAGGTCGTCCGGGGCTGGCTCCGGCGCGTCTTCGTCCGGCAGCAGGGCGATCAATTGGAACAGATCGGTTCCGGCCAGGGGGCAGAGACCGATCATCTGGCCCGGGCCGCGCGGCCAGATATGCCAGACGCCGCGATCCAGGCCGTCGACCTTCAGGTCCGCGACCACGCCGCGGCCGGGCAGGGTCTGGCCCGGAAAGCCGAGGCCCAGCGCCTGGCGCACGAAACTGCGCCCGCCGTCGGCGCCGACCAGGTAGCGGGCTCGGACCCGTTCGCGCTCCGCCCCGGTCGCCAGCTCGGCGGTGACGCCGTTGTCGTCCTGGGTGAAGTCGGTGAGGGCGACGCCGTACTCCGGCGCCCGGCCAAAATCCGCCAGCCGCGCGCGCAAGGCCTGCTCGGTCAGGTTCTGCGGCAGGAGCAGGGTGTTGGGGTAGGGCTCGGCGGGGCCGGGTTCGACCCACTCCGACATCGGCCGATCGACCACCGCGTCGCCCATGTAGGTGCGCAGGGGCGGGTAGGGCAGGGCGCGCTCCAGGATCCGCGGCAGGACGCCCAGGTCTTCGAACACCTCCAGGCTGCGCGGCTGCAGCCCCTTGCCGCGCGACCCCGCGAACGGCGTCTCCAACCTGTCGATCAGGCGGAACTCCACCCCGCGCCGGGCGAGGTCGATCGCCAGCACCAGCCCGGCCCCGCCCGCGCCGCAGATGAGAACATCGGTCGTCGCCCGGTCCATTTCATCCCCATTATGTGCACTATGCACGTAATTTGGCGATATAGCTCAGGATCAAATCGTGTGCAATATGCACGCATGTCCAAGCCGCAGCATCAGCGAGACCTGCACGCCGCCCTGTTCGACCTTGTGGGCATGCTCAACCGGCCGCAGCCCGACCTCGCGCTGATGGGCGCGGCGGGCGTCTCGCTCGAGCGCGCCCTGTTTCCGCTGCTGGTCCGCATCGGTCGCGCCGGGCCGATCGGCGTGGTCGAGCTGTCGGAGCTGGTCGACCGCGACCATTCCACGGTGAGCCGTCAGGTGGCCAGACTCGAAGATCTCGGCCTGGTCGAGCGCCGGCCGGGCGCAAAGGACCGGCGCGTGCGCGAAGCGGTCCCCAGCCCGGCCGGCCAGGCCCTCCTGGCCAGGATCGACGCTGCCCGCGACACCCTGTTCACCGAGGCGTTCAAGGCCTGGAGCGACGAGGACCTCGAGACGCTGAGCCGGCTGCTGCGCCGCTTCGCCGACCAGGCCCTGCGTTGGGGGCGGGATTAGGTTCAGCGTTCGACTTTCTGTCACAGCGCTCTAAACAGCCGCCATGGACACCCCTGTCGTCATCCTCGACCGGCCGCAACTGGCCGAGAACATCGGCGCCGTCGCGCGGGTGATGGCCAACTTCGGCCTGTCCGAGCTCCGGCTGGTGGCGCCGCGCGACGGCTGGCCTCAGGAGCGCGCTTGGCCCTCGGCCTCGGGCGCCAACTGGCCGCTCGACGGGGCCAGGGTGTTCGCCACCGTGGCCGAAGCCGCCGCCGACCTGCACCTGATCCACGCCACCACCGCCCGCCCGCGCGAGACCCAGATGCCGGTGATCACGCCGCGTGAGGGCGCTGCGGCGCTGGCCAGCGCCGCGGCGGAGGGCCTGCGCTGCGGCCTGCTGTTCGGGGCCGAGCGGGCGGGACTGGAAACCGCCGACATCGCCCTCTGCCAGGCCATCGTCACCATCCCGATCGACCCGCGCTTCCACTCGCTGAACCTGGCCCAGGCGGTGGCGATCAACGCCTACGAATGGCGGCTGACCGTCGACGCCGGCGCCCCGGCCCGCTTCCGCGAAGGGCCGCCGCCGGCCGAGGGCCGCGACCTGCACGGCTTCTACGAGCACCTGGAGCGCGAGCTCGATACCTCCGGCTTCTTCTTCCCGCCCGAGAACAAGCCCTCGATGGTCCGCAACCTCCGCGTCGCCCTCGGCCGCGCCCAGCTGTCGGAACAGGAAGTCCGCACCTTCCGCGGCGTGATCACCGCCCTGGTGAAGGGTCGCGGGCGGCACCTCGCGCGGCTGGCGGCGAAGACGAAAGGGGATGGCGATGAGCTATGATCTGATGGTGCTCGAGCCGCTGAGCGCTCCGCGTGAACCGAGGGCCTTCTTCGCCTGGTTCAAAAAGGTCGCCGAATGGGGCGAGCCGCACAGCTACGATGACCCTGCCTTCACCACGCCGACCCTGCGGGCCTGGTATCACGACATGATCAAGACCCTCCCGGCGATGAATGGGCCGGACGCTTCGCCTAACGTCGATAGTGATTTGATCACGGGATATACGTGCGCTTCGACCTCAATCTATTGCGACTTCAGGTGGTCGCGAGCGGAGTTCGCCTACGACCACGTCAAGACCCTCGCGCGGAAGCATCGGCTTGGATTTTTTGACGTCAGCGACACCGGCGATGTTTGGCTTCCTGGAAAGGATGGCTCGTACGCTGTTGCGTTTCGCGCCGCCGGCCCCGGCTAGGCGTTCAGGCAGCGGCTTGACTTCCCAACCTCTCGCGGTCATACACGCGCCCTTCGCGCCGCCGGGGAGACCCGTGTGGCCGCGATCCTATGACGGGTGACGCCCAGCCGCCGTTGAGATCGCCGTTCCACTTTTGGAAGGGCCGGCCGTGTCGAACGAGAAGACAGACGAACCATGTCCAAGCGCCATAGCGCCAAGTACAAGATCGACCGCCGGATGGGCGAAAACATCTGGGGTCGCCCGAAGTCCCCGGTCAACCAACGCTCCTACGGCCCCGGCCAGCACGGCCAGCGCCGCAAGTCCAAGGTGTCGGATTTCGGCCTGCAGCTTCGCGCCAAGCAGAAGCTGAAGGGTTATTACGGCAACCTGACCGAAAAGCAGTTCTCGCGCACCTATACCGAAGCCGCGCGCCGCAAGGGCAACACCTCGGAAAACCTGATCGCGCTGCTGGAAAGCCGTCTGGACGCGGTGGTCTACCGCGCCAAGTTCGTGCCGACCGTGTTCGCCGCCCGCCAGTTCGTCAACCACGGCCATGTGCAGGTGAACGGCAAGCGCGTGAACATCGCCTCCTACCAGGTGAAGCCGGGCGACGTGGTCTCGGTCCGCGAGCGCTCGCGCAACATGGCCCTGGTGCTCGAAGCCATCCAGTCGCCCGAGCGCGACACCCCCGATTACCTGCAGGTCGACGCCAAGGGCCTGTCGGCCACCTACGTCCGCATGCCCGACCTGGCCGAAGTGCCCTATCCGGTGAAGATGGAGCCGAACCTGGTGGTCGAGTTCTACGCCTCGTAAGAGGACCTTCGACCCGAGATACGAAAGGCCCCGGAGCGATCCGGGGCCTTTTGCTTTCCGGGCGTCAGACTCCGGGCAGGGACAGGCTGAAGATCGAGCCCGTGGGCCGGCGCGGACGATGCTCCAGGCCGCCGCCGTGGGCGACGGCGATCTGGCGGGCCAGGGTCAGGCCCACGCCAGATCCCTCATGCTTGGTGGTGAAGAAGGGGGTGAAGGCCAGTTCGGCGTCGCCGGGCAGTCCGGGGCCGTTGTCCTCGACGGTCAGCAGCATCCCGTCGCCGTCCCGCCGGCAGACCAGCCGCACCCGGGCGTCAGGAAGCCCGGCCGCCGCGTCGCGCGCATTCTTCAGCAGGTTGATCGCCGCCTGCTCCACCAGGGCCGCGTCGGCCTGGACCACGGCGTCGTCCGTGGCGCTGGCGTAGTCTATCCCCGCATCGCGCATCAGCGGCCCCATCAGCCGGTCGAGCCGGGCGGTGAGATCGCGTAGCGGGACGTCGGTCTTGATCGCCGGCGGCAGCTCGGCGAACTCACGGTAGCGTTCGACGAAACTGATCAGGCCGGCGCTGCGCCGGCTGATCACCTCGGCCGCGCCGGCGATGTCGGCCAGGGTTTCGGCGCCGACGTCTGGGGTAGAGCGTCGCACGCCGTCGGCGATGCTGTCGCTGAGCGAGCAGATCGGCGTCAGCGAATTCATCATCTCGTGGGCCAGCACCCGCACCAGGTCCTGCCAGGCCTTCAGCACCACCACGTCGAGCTGGCCGGGCACGCCCTGCAGGGCGATCAGCCTCAGCGGCGCCCCGCCGGGCGCCGAAAACCGCGTGACCGAGGCCAGCATCGGCCGCTGGTCAGCCAGGTGGACGATCTCGCGGCCGCCGGGCGGAATGGCCAGCAGCCGCTCCACCGCCAACGGTCCGAACACGGCCACCTGGTCGAGGCGCCGCCCCATCTCGCCGAATCCCAGCCGCGCCGCCCGGTTGGCGGTGACGATGGTCCCGGCCGGATCGACCACCAGCACGGCGGCGGCGACGTTGTCGACCAGGGCTTCGGCGAAATCGAGCCGGCGCTGGCTCTCCGCCCGGCCGCGCCGCTGGCGGTCGAGCGCCCGGTCGATCGCCGCCGAAAGCTGAAGGGCGCCGGGCTGGGGTGTCGGCCGGTCGTCGCTGCCGCCGGCCAGGCTGTCGACGAAGCCGGCCATCAATCGGTCGGCGGCCGTAGCGCTGCGCCGAAGGTCGAGGGTCACGACGGCGGCGACGCCCACCAGCACCAGCGCCGTCGCATAGAGTCCGCGCACCCCTGCCAGCAGGGCCACAGCCAGCAGCAGGCCGATCGCCAGCGCGCGCAGCCCGACGCCGAGCGCGAAGCCGCCGCCGCGCCAGCGATCCGGAAGGCTACTGGAGGCCATGTTTGGCCAGCCGGCGGTAGAGGGCCGGGCGGGTCAGGCCGAGGGCCGCCGCCGCGTGCGAGATGTTGCCGTCGAAGTGGGCCAGCGCGCGCTCGACCGCGTTCCGCTCCAGCGTCTCGAGGTCGAAGCCGGTGTCCGTGTCTCGCCGGGCCCGCGCCGCCTGCGCCGCCGCTGCGGCCACGGCCAGCAGCTTCTCGTTCCGCCACGGCTTGAGGATGAAGTCCGCCGCGCCGCGCTTCAGCGCCTCGACAGCCAGGGCGACGCCGCCGAACGCGGTCATCAGCACCACCGAGACCGCCGGGTCGGCGGCCAGGATCCTGCCGAGCCCGTCCATGCCCTCGCCGCCGTCGCGCCGGCCAAGGCCGAAGTTCATGTCGAGCAGAACGACGTCGTAGGCCCCCGTCGCCAGCCGGTCCTCCACGCCCTCGAGCGAGGCTGCGGTATCGATGCGGCCGGCCTCGGGCTTCAGCGCCAAGCGCGCCGCGTGCACCACGTCGGCGTCGTCATCGAGGATAAGGATCGGACCGATCATGCCGTCAGCTTAGCCGAATCCACGCCGACCGCTATCGGCCTGCGCTGTCCGCTTTCGAACAGTCGAGGGCCGAGCATGGGTCGGCGTCACCCGCAATCGGCTGAATAAATGCGGTTTTTTGTCCGACGACGTTCGCCGCATACTGAGGGTGAGGAAAGGGCGTCATGACCGACAGCATGGATCGTAAGCTCAGCAAGCCCCTCGGGCTCCGCCGGTTCGCCGTGCCGGCGGCGGCGATTGCGGCCTGCATCGGGCTCAGCGTCCTCGCCGCCAACCTGTTGATGAGCGGCGCGGTGCGCACGGCGCGGATCCCGGCGGCCGGCGTCACGATCGACACGGCGCAACAGGGCGCCTTGCACGACTTCACCCCCCTGCGCGGCAAGGTGGCGCCCAAGGACGAGGTCTACCTCGACGCCCTCGAAGGCGGGCAGGTGGAGCGGATCATGGCCCACGCGGGCGATCAGGTCACGGTCGGCCAGCCGCTGCTCTCCTTCCGCAACACCGCGCTCGAGCTCGACGTGCTGGAGCGCGAGGGCCGGCTGGTGGAGTCGATCACCCAGCTGCAGACCTATGAGAAACAGCTCGAGGACAGCCGGCTCGCCAACGAGAAGGCCGCCGCCGAGATCGACTTCAACATCGTCCGGCTGACGCGGGCGTCGGCGCGCCGCAGCGCCCTGGTCGGTCGCGGCTCGGTCTCGCCCGAGGCCGAGGACCAGCTCAACGACGAGTTGGCCTACGATCACCGCCTTCTGCCGCTGCAGGCGCAGAACAACCTGCGCCAGGACGCCCTGCGCCGGCGGCAGTTGCCGGAGATCCACACCCAGCTCGCCAACCTGCAGCAGAGCCTGACGATCACGCGCAGCAAGCTCGACAGCCTGGTGCTCAAGGCTCCCGTATCGGGCCAGCTGACCGACATCGTCCAGAACCTGGGCGAGAACCGCAATCGTGGCGACCGGCTGGGCGAGATCGTGCCGGCCACGGGCTTCAAGATCGCGGCGCACGTCGACGAATTCTACCTCGGCCAGGTCAGGGTCGGCCAGGTGGCCGACGCCGGCATCGATGGCGCCACCTGGAAGCTGAAGGTCGAGCGGGTCTATCCGCAGGTCAAGGATGGGACTTTCGTGGTCGATCTCGCCTTCATCGGCGCCGCGCCGGCCAACCTGCTGTCCGGCGAGGCGGTGAACGGGACCCTGTCGCTCGGCGGTGATCGGCCCGCGCTGATCCTGCCGGCCGGCGCCTTCCTGGAGCGGACCGGTGGCGACTGGGTGATGGTGGTGGGGCCGGACGGCCGCAGCGCCGTCCGCCGCCGCATCAAGATCGGTCGCCGCAACGCCGAACAGGTCGAGATCCTCTCGGGCCTCAAGCCCGGAGACCGCGTCATCACCTCCGACTATTCCGCCGTCGACAAAGTCGATCGCGTGATCCTCACCCGATAGGGGCGCCCGCCATGCTTCGTCTCGACCAGATCTCCAAGACCTACCGCACCACCGAGGTGGAGACCTCGGCCCTGTCCGAGGTGTCGATCGAGGTCGGGGCCGGGGAGTTCGTGGCCGTCATGGGCCCGTCCGGCTGCGGCAAGTCGACCCTGCTCAACATCGTCGGCATGCTGGATAGCCCCACCGACGGCGCCTACTGGTTCTTCGGCCAGGACGTGGCCGGCTACAGTGAAGCCAAGCTAAACCGGCTGCGGCGCGACAACATCGGCTTCGTGTTCCAGAGTTTCAACCTGATCGACGACCTGACCGTCGCCGAGAACGTCGAGGTGGCGCTGATCTATCGGAGCGGCTCAGGCGGCGCCCGCAAGCAGAAGGTGGCCGACGCGCTCGAGCGGGTCGGGATCGCCCACCGCGCCCGGCATCGGCCGCAGCAACTCTCCGGCGGCCAGCAGCAGCGGGTCGCGGTGGCGCGGGCCCTGGTCTCGGCCCCGAAGCTGATCCTGGCCGACGAGCCTACCGGCAATCTCGACACGGCCAACGGCGAAGCGGTGATGGGCCTTCTGGCCGGCGCGGCCGACGCCGGGGCGACGGTGGTGATGGTCACCCACTCGCTGGCCCACGCCGCGGCGGCGCATCGGACCATCAGGCTGCTCGACGGCCGGGTGGTCTCCGAAACCCTGCTCGGCAGCTGAGGGGAGGGAGGACCGATGCTCCGCAACTATCTCGCCACCGCCCTTCGCAACCTGGCGCGCAACAAGCTCTACGCCGCGATCACCGTGCTCGGCCTCTCGCTGGGCTTCGCCGCCGCCCTGCTGATCGCCCTCTTCGTCCGCGACGAGTTCAGCTACGACCGGTTCATCCCCGGCCATCGCGACACCTACCTCGTGACCCTCCGGATGAAGACGCCGACGACCGCATGGTCCGACGCCAGCGACACCGAGGTCTGGACCGCGCCCCTGCTCAAGGCGCAGTTCCCCGAAATCCAGGACGCCGCCCGGCTGACCAAGGCCTACTTCCCGCCGCTGGTCCAGCGCGGCCTGGTCAAGATCGGCGAGCAGCAGTTCATGTGGGCCGATCCCAACATCTTCCGGGTGCTGCCCGTGCCCGTGCTGGCCGGTGATCTGCAGACCGCGCTCGACACCCCCGACGGCCTGGTCCTCACCCGCGCCATGGCCCGCAAATACTTCGGCGCGGACGCCCCACTGGGCGCGACCCTGCTGGTGGACGGCCATCCCATGCGGGTCACCGCGGTGATCCGCGACCTGCCGTCCAACACCCACCTGATCGGCGACTTCTTCGGTTCCGGCCTCGCCGCCTTCTCGGTGCTGAAGCAGAGCGAGCAGATCAACGGGGTCGGCGACTACTCCCACAACACCTGGACCTATGTCCGGCTGAAGTCCGGCGTGTCGCCCGCCGCAATCGAGCAACGCCTGCCGGATTTCCTGGCCCAGCGCATGCCGATCCAGCCGGGGCTGGAGTCCACGATCGGCAAGGTCAGCCAGTCGCTACACCTGCTGCCGCTGGCCGACATCCATCTGTGGCCGAGCAATCAGGGCGCAATGAAGCCGGGCGGCGATCGCCAGGTGATCGCCGCGATCGCGCTGGTGGGGGTTCTGATCGTCGGCATCGCCGCCATCAACTTCGTCACTCTGATGACCGCCCGGGCCAATCGGCGCGCGGTGGAGGTGGGCGTGCGCAAGGCCATGGGGGCCCGGCGCTCGGACCTGATCGTCCAGTTCCTGGGCGAGGCCATGCTCTATGTCCTGCTCTCGACGGTGGTCGCCGTCGCGCTGGCCGAACTCCTGCTGCCGCCCGCCAACGGGCTGCTGCAGCGGACGATGTCGTTCAACTACCTGGGCGATCCCAGCCTGGCCGGCCCCATCGTCGGCGTCGCCCTGATCGTGGGCCTGTTGGCCGGGATCTATCCCGCCTTCATCCTGTCGGGCTTCCGGCCGGCGGCGGTGCTCAAGGGCGGCCGCTCGGCTGCCGGCGGCTCGCCGTGGGTGCGCCAGGGGCTGGTGGTGGTGCAGTTCGCGGTGCTGGTCGGGCTGATCATCGTCACCACCACCGTCGCGCGCCAGACCTATTTCGCCCTCAACGACAGCCTGCGGGTCGACAAATCCCAGGTGCTGCTGGCCTTCGTCTCGCCCTGCACCGACAATTTCCGCAATCGCGTGCTGGCGCTCCCCGGCGTGAAGTCCGCGGCCTGCGCCTCGGCCTTTGCGCTCAATTTCACGGAGTCCATCGACGCCCTCAAGGTGGGCGACCACAGCGCCGACATCGACGGCGCCGGCGTCGACTTCGGCTTCTTCGAGGTGTTCGGCGTCAAGCCGCTGGCTGGGCGGCTGTTCCAGCAGACCCGGTCCACGGACGACCTGCACGCCGATCTTTCCGCCACCACCTCGATCGTCCTGAACGAGAGCGGCGCCCGCAAGCTGGGCTTCGCGACGCCCCAGGCGGCCATCGGCCAGATCGCCTATTGGCATGGGCCGGTCCGGATGGCGCACACCAACAATCCGGACGAGCCGACGGAGATCATCGGCGTCGTGCCGGATTTCAGCTTCAGCGGTCCGCGCGCCGGGATTCATCCCAGCTTCTATTACGTCGGGCCGAAGGAGGCATCGATCTCGATCGCCCTGGCCGCAAAGCTCGATGGTCGGCGCATCCCTGAGACCCTGGCGGGGATCGACCGGATCTGGGCCGACGTCGGCGACGGCAATCCGATGATCAAGGCTTTCGTCGACCAGCTGATGCTGCTGCGGCTGATCGACTCGCTGATCCAAGGGGTGGTGATCGCCATCTGCGCGGGCCTGGCCCTGTTCATCGCCTGCCTCGGCCTGTTCGCCCTGTCGGCCTATACCGCCGAGCAGAGGACCAAGGAGATCGGCGTCCGCAAGGCCATGGGCGCCGGCACGGGCGACATCCTGCGC
>Ga0302314_10008798_pt1 | contig 17923 bp, 29 predicted proteins | sample III_Palsa_N2_3_FD_200533 | JGI IMG/M metagenome (GOLD analysis project Ga0302314, IMG submission 200533) | Peat permafrost microbial communities from Stordalen Mire near Abisko, Sweden - III_Palsa_N2_3 | ecosystem: Environmental > Terrestrial > Soil > Palsa > Peat permafrost | place: Sweden...
TGCTTCGCGGAGTTCATCGACGAGGACTCGAAGGAGGCGAGAGCGCGCGGAGCGGCTGTAGTCAGGCGTGGCGTCGTCGTAGTTGCGGGGGCCGGTCAGGGCGAGCAGGACCTCGCGGGCGAGGTCGGAGGCCAGGAACACCACGGGATGGTCTGGTATCAGCCGAGCGAGGGATGGCGGGAGAAAGACGATCCGCATGTCGGTGTCGCCGTGGGCGCGGTGGTAGTGCGTGAACCCGGCGGGGGTCCAGGCGACCCGGTTGGCGGGAACGATCGACATGCCGCGCTCGGTGTGAACGGCCAAGACGCCGCTGGCGGCGTATACCAGGTGTCCCCGTGCGTGGGACTGCACTGCGCTTGTTTCGCCGGATGGCCAGAGGTGGCGCCCGCCAGACGGCCATATATGTGACGTCACACCGGCGATCCGGCGAGGTTGGCGGCGAACAGGCATTAGTTGGCATCCTATCGGTAGCCAGCCACATCTTGATCTGGCGACACTGTCTCCATGCGGAGTGGCCTTCAGTCGCGCAGAGCGCCCGGCCGAACCACGTGTCATCGGGGCAGCAAGCCTCGATGCCGCGGCTTGAGAGAGAAGGAGAAACCCATGGCGACGTTCGTCCTCGTGCCCGGCGCTTGGCACGGCTCCTGGGCGTTTGAGGCGGTGGTTCCGCTGCTGGAGCGTGCTGGTCATGCCGTTCACGCCCTGACCCTGACCCTGACCCTGACCGGCCTGCGGCCAGACGACGACAACGCGACGGTCGCGACCGCCAACCTCGACACCCACGCCGACGACGTATTGCGGCTCCTCGATCGCGCCCACATCACCAGCGCGACGCTGGTCGGCCACAGCTACGGCGGGATGGTGATCGCTGCCGCCGCCGACCGCGCCCGCGGCGGGGTCTCACGACTGGTGCATCTCGACGCCTACGTACCGCGCGACGGCGAGTCGTGCTGGTCATCCACGACCGAGCTCTACCGGCAAGCGTTCGTAGCCGGCGCTGCGAGCACCGGCTACGCCGTCCGCCCGCGTGACGGCGCCGATCCTCGCCGCCGTCCCCATCCCTTCGCCTCGCTCTTGCAAACGATCAAGCTCACAGGCACGCTCGCCCAGGTCCCCCGCCGCGAGTTCATCTACTGCTCCGGATGGGAAGACCGCACGCCCTTCGCTGAACTCCGCACCCGACTCCAAGCCGATCCAGAGTGGCAAGTCCACGACCTCCCGACCGGCCACGACGCGATGCACGAGGCCCCGGATGCCGTCGCCGCGCTGCTGCTTGACGAGCGCCTCGCGGACGCATCGACGCCAAGGCGACAGGCTCGCACGTGAGGCCCACGCAACCCAACGCACCCAACCCCAAACAGGCATGGCGTCGTCCCAAACCACGCTCACCAGCGGGCGCGGGGGCGTCCGTGCGGTAGCGCAGCTGGTCTCCCGGACGCAGGTCCGGGCCGAGCACGGCGAGCTGGACGCGCCGGAGGATGTCGCTGGTATTGCGGCCCCAGTCGTCAAGGCCGGAAGCGTACGCCGGGAGGCGGACACCCGCCGAAGTAGGCGGACGACGTCTGGCGGGCGCCGGATTGGCTGGATTCCACCACCGGGTATGCCTGCGCCCAGGGAATGGCCGCGGAAAACAATCTGAGCAACGGATACATCGGCCTCGAACCGCCGTTGCTTGACCACCAGCAGAGCCCACTGGTCGGCGCGATCAACGTCTTGGTGCTCTCGCAGCTCGCACAGGCCGAAATCACGCTGCCCACGATCTCCCTCATCACCAGCCCGCCGGGCACCGCGGCCAAATCCGCCGTGGTCAACACGCCCACCTACGTGGCGGTCGAGTACGACGGAGACATGGACCCGTCGAAGATCCAGTATGACCGTGGCAACTTCGGCCTGGCACCGATCTGGGCGAGCGTGCAGGCGACGATCGTCAGCGTGACGGTGCCGACGAGCTCCGAGTACACGACGACGGGTTTCGGTGACCCGGGCCAGACCTGCGCCGCCGTGAACGGCGAGGCGACACCCGCGTGCACCATCACGTTCAGGACGCCGAGCGGCAACACGCCGGACAACCTCACGGTGAACGTGACCTGGAAGGCGACGTATAGCAATAGCGCGGGCATCGGCGGCACGTCCCCCACCCAGAGAGTCCTGCCAGGGGTCGCGACCGTGATGGTGAAAGAGATCCAGTCCCAGACCTAACCCGACGCGCCCCGGCGCCCGCCGGCGCCTCATCCTGCCGGATTTATGCACATAAAATACCCAAGATCGAAATAGTGCTGAAGGTTTGACCGGTCATAGCCGGTCGAACCTTCAGCACTATCGATTTCGGGCCGGAAAGAGGGCACAGTTCAGGTCACGTCGCCTTCGGTGGCCGTCCGCCCTTCCTCGAGCGGCGCTCGGCGAGTTCCTCTTCGGCGGCGTCAAGGTCTGCCACGTCCTGATCGTCGCCGTGCTCGCGGATGCGCCCGCGGATGTGGCCGAGGATGTCGTCGGTCCGGTCTGTGCCGAGCCGGGCGCACACTCGGCTGTACGCGTCCCACATCAGCCGCGGCACGCGGATGCCCACCGTCGGGGTCTTGCGATCGTCCACACATATAGTGTAGCCATTTGTGCTCATGCACGGTTCTTTGATACTGTGCTCATACACAGTTTAAAGTGGCAGGCGGGGCGCCGCAGTGCTCTCACCCCTGCGGCGGCCCTAGACCGGACACGGAGATCCGACCATGGCAACAAAGATTAGCGACACGGCAATGACCAGCGACGGCACCAAGCACACGGCGCCGCCCGCCGAGGGCGGCAGGCGGACGGCGCCGTGGCTTCAATGCCGCACGCTCACGCAGAGCCACGCCATCACCGCGATGACGATTGCCGATGCGCGGGCAGTCGGCGCTGGCGCAGAACTGTCCACCGAGGCGCTCGTCGAGGCACTCGACGGCAGCACGCCGAGGACTGAGCCCCCGGCCGCCGCGCCGTTCCGGGCTGATCAGAGGCCCGCCGCGGAAGAGTAGCGAGAAGACGCCGACCGGCCCGCAGCATCAAGGCCCACCAGCCTCGCAAGGCTGCCCATGTTTCCTAGGCAATCTGTAAGCATCTCCTGGGACTGATCCGTCAAGAATTGGGACTGATCCGTCAAGAATCAGGTGGGACTAAACATTGGGGCCGACGGACGAAACGGGCGCTTGGCGCTGCCGGCTGTCATGTTCGCCATGCGCTCAGATGATCTCCTCAGGCGCCGCAAGGCGCTCGGCCTGACCCAAGCACAGGTCGCCGAGCGGATGAGCGTGACCAAGAGCCGGGTCTCCCAGATCGAACGCGGCGACGTATCCACCATCGAGGCCGTCGCCCGCTACGTCCAGGCCATCGGCGGCCACATTCAGATCTCCGCCGTCTTCGGCGACGACCACTACATCCTGCGCGGAACGGTGACCGAGGCCGCCTGACCAGGCAGGTGGCAGCCCCGACTTTCTATCGGTTACGGCGCCGTAAACTGCAACATTCCCAGCGGGAACGTGGTAACAGCCGATAGAAAGTCGCTGGAATGACCGGATCCGGAGGTGACGCCTGCGGCCGTCGGCGGCACGTCAGCGGAAACGTGCCCCAAATCATCCCGCATATCCGCGACCAGTGCTGACACCCGCATCCGATGGCATACGGCTGCACTTCAGAGCTCATCGATGAGCCCGATATCGCTCGGGTTCTCGGCGATCGAAGTTGACCTTCGTGCGACAGCGGACGGCCACATTGTGGTGATGCACGATGACACCGTCGACCGAACTACCGGTGGTTCGGGCGACGTCGGACAGATGTCGCTCGCCGAGATCAAGTCTCTAGACGCTGGCAGCTACGCCGGTTCGCGGTTCGCTGATCAGCGTGTGCCGACGTACGAGGAAGTGCTCGGAGCACTGCGGGGGTCCGGGACCAAGCTGGTGCTCGATATCAAGCCTTGCGACGGCCTCGACAACGAACGTGTGGTTCGCTTGACCGAACGCTATGAGGCGGTGCTTGACGTGATAGTCGGGCCGCGCAGCATCGCGGATCTCCGGGACTTCAAGAGGCTGAACCCCAACCTGCGAACGCTCGGGCTTGTCCCAGATCCGGAGTTCGAGCCTCCAGACGCCGAAGCGATCGAGGAGTTCGCGCGCACCGGCGCGGAAATGATCCGCTTGTGGCCACCGTGGATCTTCACAGATCGTGATCATGGTAACGATGCTGGGCGATCTCAGCTGATAGAGCGTCTGCACGATCTCGGCAGGCCAGTGTGGACTACCGCCGACACGCTCTACAAGGACATCGATCCCGAGCACCCGCGCGAAGATCTCAGTGAACTCATCCGCCTCGGCGTCAACGGCATTATCACCGATGTGCCCGAACTAACCAGAGACTTGCTGTCAGCGAAGCTCCGCTGACCTTAAGTTCTGCGTGCTGTCGGGAGATACGCCTCGATCGGGCACGGCCACCCGGAACGTAGGCCCGGCGTGCGACGGGCGGGCCGTTCACGGCAGAGCCCGGCGCTGACGCCTGGCCAGCGGCCCGCTACGCGGGCCGCCTTGATCCAAAGAATGGCGCAACTCGGCAACTGGATCCGCTCGCCAAGAGCGACGCATTACGAGTCAGGCGAGTGTTTTCCACTGCCGTCTACGCCGGTCTTTGGCCCCAGCTCGGCGGCAGTCCCGACGGTCACCGGCTCCATGCCCGTCCATGATCGTCCAGACCCGTCGTTAGCACTAGCGTTAGCAAGCTGCCCGCCACTTAGCGGTACCGCTCTCCCAGCTCTGTCACCAATTCGATGACAAGCCGACCCGAACCGCAGGGCGCGCTGCGCCCGAGGATCGGAAGCGGCGCGGCAGCAGATTAGCCTCTCCCCGTGCACGCTCCTGGCTGGCCTTCCCCGTTTACTCGTAGGCGCCCAATCCGAGAGCGCGGACGCAGGGTCGGTGTCGCCGATCGCGTAGCAACGCTGTAGCCGCACTTGACGGTGCGTTCACGATCGGGACGATTGTCGCAAGGAGGACGCCGTGGGCTGATGAGGCTTGCTGCTCGTCGTCCTGGTGGTGCTGGTCTCCTGCACGCGGCTCGGCTGGCGCGGCGGGTCGGCCCGGAGAGGCCGCACGCCCGGCGCGCCGGGCGGGGCAGCGCGGCGGCACGCGGAGCGGGCCGCCCATGGACCGCTGAGCCCCTGCTTGCAAAGTCCGCGCACGTTGTCGGCTACCATCGCTGGCCTGGGACCTAACCGTACCCGCGTCTGCTCTGATCGGTTGTTGTCTGGCCTCGTTGTGGTCAGCAATCGTGGTCAAGCGCAGCCATCTTGGTGCGCTGTCGGACACACGGCGAGCGCCGGGTCACGCGTTACTTCTGGTCACGCTTCCGCCAGGTCATCCAGCTCTTCTGCTCGCCGCCCAGCGTTATCGGGTTGTTGTCCATGGACTTGACATCCATACGGTTCTGGAAGACTTCTTTCCCGGAGATGCCGACGCGCCACCCGTGCTTCTTCGCCCTGTGGTCGTACAAGCCTGCTAGCACAAAGGCAGCCACGATGACTGCACCGATGACAATCAGAACGATCATGGTCTTCACCTGGTTCACTTGTTCTGGCCAGCCAGTGGGCCCTGTCTAACCACTTCCCCCGTAACTGACTGCCAATCGCGCTGCCCGAACGTCAACTGGCGCCTAGCGCGCAAGGGCTCTCCACGCTCTGCTCCGTCCAACCTGATAGGTGCCAATGGTTCGGCCGTGGAAGATCAGATTCAGGGTGGAGCGCCCGGAGCGTAGCGAGGACGAACGACCTTGAATGTGATCTTTGCGCGGTGAAACAATGGCGGGCACCGTTGGACGAGCCGCCCGCACCGATCAGATTTGGCGCGGTGCCGGAGACCGCGTAACGGCGAGCAACCACATACTCAGGGAAGCGGGGCCAGTCGCCCGGCGTCGGTGCCGCGCCCAGAGCGCTCCCGCGCGGCAGGGCGCGGCAGACCGACGCCGCGGGCGCGGAACAGACCCCCGCCATTCCCCGCTGAGGTCCTGGTGGTCATGCTCGCACTCCCCTACGCATTTCTCTCCGGCACTTCGCGTCTTCAGTTCTCGATTCTGTTGCGCGGGCTTGGCCCGCGCATGGCGCGCCGAAGGCGCGCCCTTGACGCCGTCAGTCCGCTCGCGCTGACCCTTGACCAGGTGGCCTCGCCGATGGCCCGTACGACCTGCGGCACGCGGCGGTGTCCCTCTGGCTCAACGCCGGGGTGCCGGCTACCACGATCGCCCGCCGCGCCGGCCACTCGGTAGACGTCCTGCTGCGCGTCTACGCGAACTGCATCGACGGAGACGAGGAGATAGCCAACCAGCGCATCTCCTCTTGCCTATCGGCTGAGCGGAAAGACCATGTGGAAGACTAGGCTGGTGAAATGAGTCGAGTTTGGCCGATTGCCGTGTTCGGGATTGGCGCGGCGATGGGCCACTTCGTGGAATCGCGGGCGCATGCGAGTGTGCTGTGGCTGGTCGTGTTCGGACTCGGCTTCGTCTTGTTTTTCGTCCTTGCGAAGCTCCTGGTCCGCTTCGCATTGGTCAGGATCTTCGGCACGGTGGAGGACTACCAACCGTCTGTCCGCGACCGTACCAGGAAAATTCTCCGCAGGTCTTTTTAGCCTGATCCACCGACTGCCTGAAGCGGGTTCCGGGACCTTCAGGGACCCGCTTTCGCGTCTCCGTTGACCTGCGGAAACACGCTCGGCGTCATCCCGCATATATCCCGCGACCAGCGGCCGACATCCGCATCCGACGGCACACGGCTGCACATCAGAGATCATCGACGAGCCCACCACAGCGAGCATAAGCGCTGCTCATCCAAGCGTTTCCGAACGTCAAGCGGAGGGCGTGGGATTCGAACCCACGAGCAAGGTCACCCCTACTAGCGGTTTTCAAGAAAGCCGTTCCGCGTAGAGGCTAGTAGCGGCTGGTTGCTTCTAGCCGACTTCTGCCAGTTCATCGCGGGTAAGCCGGTAGGTTCCGGTAGAGGCTGGTCGCCGCTAGTAGCTCGCCGTCTGCGTCCGTTCTGCGTCCGTCGGACAGGGCGCGGCACTTCCATTCCCCGCTTTGGTAACTGCACGTATCCGCGCCTGTCTCGTCCTGCCGCATACGGCTGGCGAGCGGCATGTTCCTATCCTTCGCGACGGAACGCCGCGCCCTTCGCCTGCCGGATCTCGCGCGCGTCGGCGATGCCGTGCTCATCGCGGAAACGGCGGATGGTCTCGCGGGACACGCCGAGGGCGTCCGCTACGTCGGCGACGAACTCCCCGTCGCGCAGCAATGCCTCCGTCACCTCATCTATCTCCGTGCTGAGCTTGCGCCGCCTGGCGGCGAGCTGCCGGAGTCGCTTGATCCCGTCGCTTTCGGTCACGCGCTCAATGATGCCACACGAATTGGCCAATACCTATTGTCAATTGCCACACGAATTGGCCATACTGTGTGGCATGACAAACGTCACGCAGACAGGTGCCGAGGTGTCACTGCCTGCGCTGCCGCCACCGCGTGGCCGTTCTCATGTTCCTGACTGCATGACCCCGTAACAGAAGCGGGCCGCCGAGGTGCTCCTAACACCCCAGCGGCCCTTGATCCCCATCCCGTCATCACCAGGAAGGGCACCAGTGAATACCGTAACCGCATCCTCCGGAACCGTCCCGCCCGAGGGCGATCCCAGCCCGGGCAGTGTCCGCCGTACCGCGATCACGGCCCTCGCGGCCGGGATCACGCCCGCTTACCTGCGAGGGCAGGTGCCCGGTGTCCCGGGCGAGGCCCTGCGCCTGGCGGTCGCGGCCGAGATCGAGGCACTGACCGCACGGGGAGTCACCCAGCGGGCCGCGGCCCGGGTCATCAGGGAGCGGGACCGCGTCGACCCGTGCGGCGGGACGTTCGACGAGCACGGCGCCCGCCAGGTCGCGCGGATCTACCTCGCCGAGGGGTTCGCTCCCGGCGGGATCCGGAGCGGCCCGGCGCTCGAGGGCAGGCCGGAGCACCGGCGCATGTTCCGCATGGTCGCCGGCGCGATGGACACGCTGCTCGCCGAGGGCTTCGACGCGGAGGCGTTCCGCGAGGAGCTGCGCGCCGGGGATGGCGCGGCCGGGGCTGCCTCGGGCATCACCGAGGGGACAACGGAATGACCGCCGTGATCGAGGTCGACGCGTCGGCAGTCCACGCGCCGGGCACCGACCTGGCCCCCTACCAGCCGCAGGCGGTCGAGGAGTACCGGCCGCGGATCGTGATGGCGCCCGATGAGGCGGCGGCGCTGGATGACCAGCTCCGGAACATGATGCGGGCCGTGCTGGTGGAGGGCACCGACTACGGCACCGTCCCCGGCGCGTCCAAGCCGTCGCTGTGGAAGCCGGGAGCGGAGAAGCTCCTGCAGTGGTTCGGGTTCGGGCACGAGATCGAGAAGGCCGAGACCGAGCGGAACGAGGACGGGACCCGTCTGGGAGTCACCTACCGGTGCACCGTCTTCAAGGAGATGGGCGACGGCCGGAAGGTCACCGTGGCCACCTGCGAGGGCTACACCGGGTACGACGAGGACACCTTCTACACCTCCGAGGAGGCCGCGAAGGCGAAGGCGGAGGCCAGGGAGCGGCAGTACGCCTCTACGGACCGGCGCGCGCCGAGGCCCGAGAAGTGGCAGTCCGCGACCGAGTACCGCGCCCCGTGGAACAGCCTCATCAAGATCGCCCAGAAAAGGGCCCTGGTTGGCGCAGCGCTCCAGGCCACATCCGCATCCACCCTGTTCACCCAGGACCTGGAGGACGTGCGCGGGCATGCCGGCGACGCCGCCGCGCTGACGGAGGCGGGCACTGCCGCGCTGGCGGCGCTGCCCCTGGATGTACGCCGCACCCTGGACCAGTGGCGCCGCAGGCGCGGCTGGCCGGAGGCGCCGCAGTGGGACGCCAGGCAGTGGTGCTCGGCGCTCCAGACGGCCGGGTTCCTGGCCGCGAAGCGCGAGAGGCCGCAGCAGGCCGCGCAAGCGCGTGCGGCGGACGGGACGCCCGCACGGGAGCAGCCGGCGGACAGCACCCCGGCACCCGCGCCCGCATCCGCGCAAGGGCCGGGCGAGGCCGAGTGGGTCCGCGCGTTCTCGGCACGGCTCGCCGATGCCAGGACCGACGCGGACATCCGGGCCCGCCGGTTCGAGGTCACCAAGGCGGCGACCACCGACAAGGTCATTATGCCGGCAACCGCCAACGAGCTGTTCGCGGACGTCAAGCACCGCGGCGAAAAGATCGCGAAGGCCGCGGCATGAGCGCCGCAGCGCAGGACTGGACCCCCGAGGAACTGTGGGTCATCGCGTTCGGGGAGCGGCTCCGCGACTCGTCGGACTCGGCGGGCCTCGGGCGGCGCCGCGAGGAGATCGCCCACGCCGAGCTGGGCGGGAAGATCACGCAGGAGACGGCTGTCGCGCTGGTGGCGGAAGTCCGAAAGCGCAGGGACAGGATGTTCGCGGACCTGCGGGGCCGGCACAGCCGCCCCACGCTCGCCGAGGCACGGCAGGCGCGCCGGACGTTCACCCCGCGCCCGTTCCCGGGCGCAGGCCCGGAGACGGCGGTGGCGCCGTGACGGCCGCCGACGAGCTCCGCCCCGCCCCGGCGCCAATCGAGGCCCGCGCCATGACCCGCACCGACCCCGGAGGGACACCGATGGCAACCAGGATCAGCGACAGCGAGATGACCAGCGGCCTGACGCGGCACACCGCGCGGGCCGCAGACGGCGGCGGGTGGACGGTGTCGTGGCTCCCTGGCCGCACGCTGACGCAGAACCAGGCCATCACCGCGATGACGATCGCCGAGGCGGTCACCGAGCACGCCGACGGCCTGGCCGACAACGGCAGCCGGTGGTGGGTGCTCATCGACCAGTGGGCCGCCGAGCTCGGCATCACCGGGCCGCACGCGGTCGCCGAGGCATCGCTGAGCCCCGAGGACCGCGAGGCGCTCGACGGGCCTGAGGCGGCCGGGGACGGCGCGTGGGCCGCGCCTGCTGACGGGCGCGGCAACGGCCTGCTCAACCTGACCCGCCCCGAGCGCTTGGGTCTCATCAACGTGATGACCGACCACGAGTGGTCGGTGCTCCTGGCCTACATCGCCGGGTACGCGCCGGAGGTCTTCGACCACGCGCTCGCGCAGCGCCCGGAGACGTTCCCCGCCGAGCTGGCCAGGCGAGCCGAGGCCAAGGCCGAAGCGGAGTACATGGCTGACCCCGAGGGCTACTGCGCCGAGTGCGGCGAGAACGTGTCGTGGTTCATCGGGTACGAGGGGCCGCAGCACTTCCGCGGCCCGCACAAGCTCGTCACCGGCAGCGAGCGGCGCGAGCTGTTCACCCCGGACGACGGGCACGCCCCGCAGGTCGCATGGCGGCAGCCGGGCAAGGCGCAGGGCGGCCAGGCCGGGGGGAACCGGTGAACGCCAGCATGGGCGCGATCGAGGCGCTCACCGCCGACGTCGCCGCCCTGAGGCGGAAGGCGGCCGAGCAGGAGGAGGAGCTCCGCGCGCTGAGCAAGCGGGTCACCGCGCTTACCGACGCGCTCGAGGCTGCGTTTCGGTACGCCGGGGTGAGCTACCCGCAGCCGCCCCGGCGCCTGCAGGCGGTGCCCGTGCCCGGCCAGGGGAGCCGGCAGTGAGGGCCGCCGCGGTCGTCCTGGCGTTCCTGCTCGCCACGATGAACCTCCACGTCGGATTCCCCCTCGTGGCCGGGTACGGCCTCGCCGTCCCGGTGCCCGTGCTCGCCGCCGTCGTGCTCGTCCTGGTCATCGCCGTCATGGGGTGGCTCATCTGGCTGCGGGTGCGGCCCGTTGCTTCCGGGGCGTACTGGAGCGCGGGAGCGGCGGCATGAGCGCCGAACTGGCCGCCCGCCGCACCGCCGCCGCCGCGGTGCTCGCCGACTACAAGCGCGACGCGGAGACAACCGACATGACGGGCCGCGCACTGTGGGCCGCCCGCCTCGCCGACATGCTCATGTTCCTGCTGTTCGAGCTCAACGCGCTCGACAAGGCCGGGAAGCGGTTCCCCCGCGCGGCCTCGCAGATCGCGGAGATCCGCCGCGTCCTCGACGCCTTCGACTGGGAAACGGACGACAGGCAGTACGCCCTGGAGGCAATCGACCGGATCGTCAGGGAGTACCTGACCGTTCGCGTGCTCCGCGACGAGGGCGCGCCGGAGGCCGCAGACATCGCCCATGACCGCCCGCACCCAGGAGGCACCCTGTGAAGCGCGACCACAAGACCGGGCGGTCCTGGCCGGCGCCGCTCGCCGAGATCGGCTACCGGCGCTGGCTGAAGCGCCAGCAGCGCCAGGAGGCCGGGGCCGTCCCGGGCCCGGCGCCGCGTGCCCCCGAGGGCATCCTCCGCGCTGCCCGCGCGGTGGCCCTCGGCCTGGCCTCCCTGATCGTCATCGCGGCCAGCGCCGCCGCGTTCGCCGAGTCCTACCGGGGACTGTGGCTGTGGGCGCTGCGCCACGGACTGGCCGGGTTCTGGGCCGGCGCGTTCCCGCTCCAGGTCGACAGTTTCGTCGCGGTCGGCGAGCTGGCGCTGTTCGTCGCGCTCGCCGACCAGTGGCGCCCCGGGGCGCGCGTGCTGCCGTGGCTGGTCACCCTCGGCGGCCTGGCCGTATCCGTCGCCGCGAACGTCGGCCATGTCACCACGACGGACCTCGCGACCAAGGCGACGGCGGCCGTCCCCCCGCTCGCGGCGGCCACCGCGCTCGCGGTCGGCCTCGGCATCCTCAAGCGCGTCGTCACCGCCCGGCGCGCCCCGGACAGCGGTCCTGGCGCACCCTGGTCGCCGGTCCCGGACAGCGCCGAGAGTGCGGCGGCCGAGTCTCTGCGGGCCACGCTCGCAGCCGGGAACCCGTGGTCCGGCCGGCAGCTCGAAACGCGCTTCGGGCTGTCCCGCGCGCAGGCGACCAAAGTGCGCGAGCTGGTACTCGCCGGGGCCAACGGGCACCCCCCGGAAGACACCGCGGAGAACACGGATCAGTAGCCCCCGGCCGGGGCTGAGCAACTTGGCGGAAGCAAGCCCCGGCCGGGTCCACTCCGCGAAGGGAGCGAGATTCACCTTGCCAGATCAGGAGCCGCAGGACCACGCCGACGAGGCGTTCCTGCCCGCCGTGCCGGACGATAACGACCTCGACGAGGGCGTTATCGAGGGCGAGATCGTCGACAGCGACGAGCCCGCCCATGCGCCCGCCGTCGTCGTGCTCCGCCCGGTCGTCCAGGTGGTGCAGGTCGTTCTCGTCGTCGTCCGCCACGAGCACGCGAAGACAGCCACGCGGCATGTCTCCTACGTCCCGCTCGGCGTGTTCGTCGTGGGCCGCCGCGTGTGGGAGTCGCGCTCCGCGGCGCGCTATGACCGGGCGATCCGCGCCGCCGAGTCGACCGGCAACCATCAGGCGGCGCTGGAGTGGGACCAGCGCCGTGCCGAGTTCGTGAAGGCCCGCCATGAGCGGCGGATGCAGCGGGTCCAGAGCCGCATAGCCGTGGCCAGGGCGCTGCCGTGGATCGCCCTGTCCTTCCTCGTCGTACCGGTCGCGCTCGGCGTGCTGCTGGCGATCGCGCAGCGCCGTGCGGGCGCGCTGGTCGAGCCGGTGGAGATCGTCGCCCGCGTGACCGGGGATGTCTTCGCCGCCGTCGCGGTGGCGTGGGGGCCGCTGGTGCTCGCCGCCCCGTGGATCGCCGTAGCGGTGCTCTGGTACGCCGGGAAGAACGCGGCGGCCACGGCGGGGCCTGCGTGGCTGCGCACCGCCGCCGACGCCGACATGGACATCTCGATCGACGAGACGACCGTCGCGCGGGCACTGGAAGCGCTGCGGATACCGCAGGTCCGCGAGCACATCAAGGCGGGGCTGCCGCTTCAGTACATCGTGACGTGCCGTGTCGACGGCCGGGGCACGCATTTTGTCATCCGGCTGCCTACCGGGGTGACCGCGGAGAAGATCGCCCGCCGCCGCGCCGACGTCGCCACCGGCCTGTACCGGTCGGCGAAAGAGGTGTGGCTGACTACCGGGGACGAGGCGGGGATCCTCGACGGGTGGGTCGCCGACAAGGGCGCGCTCGCCGAGGGCGCGGGACCGTACCCGCTGCTCGACGAGGGGTTCACCGACGTTTTCAAGGGGCTGCCGTTCGGCAAGACGCTGCGCGGCGACCCGATCCGGATACCGGTGATCGGCCGCAACACGATCTGCGGCGGGATGCCCGAACAGGGCAAGTCGAGCGCGGCGCGCGTCGTCGCGTGCGGCTACACCCTCGACATCACCACCGAGGTACGGATCTTCGTCCCGGACACGAACTTTGACTTCGAGGTGTTCAGGCCGCGGTGCTCCCGCTACATCATGGGCGCCGAGGACGAGCACATCGAGGGCATCCTCGCCGAGCTCGAAGACCTCAAGGACGAGCTGCAAAGGCGCGGTCAGCTCCTCGTGGACTGCGAGCAGCCCGAGGTGACCGCGCAGGTAGCGGCGACCGTTCCGGGCCTGCACCCGCTGTTCTGGCTGCTGGAAGAGGCCCACGTCGCCATCCAGCACCGCAAGTACGGCAAGGACATCGGGCTGCTGCTGTCCGAGAACGTCAAGCTCGACCGCAAGCGCGCCGTCCACATGAAGGTCAGCACCCAGGCCCCGACCAAGGACTCGATGCCCCGCGACGTGACCCGCAACTGCTCCAACGGAATCGCGTTCGCGGTCGGCGACCACGTGGCGAACGACGCCCTGCTCGGCCAGGGCGCCTACCGGGGCGGCCACCGCGCCACGGACCTGATACCGGGCACCGACCGGGGCACCGCGCTGTGCAAGGGATTCAGCGGGCAGCGCTCAGAAATCGTCCAGGTCTATTTCGTGGACGTGAAGGGCGACCACGACCAGGTAACCCCGATCATCAAGCGCTCTCTCGCCGCCATGTCCGCCGAGGGACGCGCCGTGCCGGGCACCGGGCAGGCGCCGCGCCCGATCGTCTCGCGTGACCTGCTCGCCGACCTGGCCGAGGTGCTCCACGGCGCCGCGGGGCGCGTGAAAGTCGCCGACATCCCCGCCCGACTCCGCAAGCTCGCCCCGTCATGGGGGCCGTACCGGGAGATGAACGGCGCGGACCTGAAGAAGCTGCTCGACGCCGAGCAGGTCCGCACGACCAACACCAGCAACGTCCGGGAACTCGACCCGGCCGACCTCCGCCACGCCATCGGCGAGCGAGAAATGGACAACGCATGAGCTGGGCAGTTGTGATGCGCCGGGCGCTCGCGGACCGAGTGAGTTAAGAGCCGTGGACACCTCCCGAACACGCCCCAGAGGCCCCCCAGGACCGCCCGGCCGACCTGCCCGCGTGACCTAACTCAGTTAACTTCCGCAGGTCAGCGGCCAGTTAAGCCCGATCGGGAGCGAGTGAACTATTTAACTCGCCTTCCCGCCACTTAACCCCAGGCGGTCCCGCAGCGGGACGCCATCACCACCGAGAAGGAGACAGGCAAGTGAGCAACCCCGAAGCAGACGCCAAGTTCTGGGATCTCCGCAACTCAGGCTACGACGGCCCCATCGACCAGGCCGGGAACCCCGTGGAGGACATGGACCAGTGGATCAAGGACCACTCCTGATGGCCGCCGCCCTGCGCGTGCTCCGGATGATCTACTGCGGCCTGTGCCAGACCGAGCACACTCCCGCGGAGTTCGTGGAGTGCCTCAAGAACAGCCGGCCAAGCGCCTGACTGCCCCGAGGACGGCGCGCTCAACGGGAGTGCGCCGGAGAACCGGAGAACATGACCATGGACGTACTGATCACCATCGCCGTTGCGCTCGGCGCGCTGGCCTGCTGGCGCGTGAGCGTGTGGCTGTACCCGTTCGCCCAGTGCCGCCGCTGCAGCGGCACGCGCCAGGTTCCCGGGTCGAATAAGGACCGGTGGGGGACGTGCGGGCGCTGTGGCGGTTCCGGCAGGCGGCGCAGGTTCGGCGCGCGGACCGACCGGTAAGGACCGGGTACCGCGCAAGAAAAACGCCCCCGCCGGTCAGGAACTGGCGGGGGCGAACGCGTTGGCACGCAACGCCAGCCTACCGGCCGGGGCGGCAGGCTGCCGGGCCCTCTCACTCGCCCCGGGGCGCTGCCCGGTAGAAGATCTTGGAAGCGAGAGGCTTCGCGCCGAGCGCCTCGTAGAACGCCTGCGCGCCCTCGTTCGCCGTGTCGGTCGTCCACTCGACCCGGGACAGCCCCCGGCGGGCGGCGATCGCGCCGAGCCCGTCCATGAGCACCCGGCCGACCCCGGCGCGCCGGTACGCGGCGCCGATGTACAGCTCTTTCAGGTAGAGGCTCGCGGTCAGCCCCGACGCGGGCCACAGGAACGAGTAGGCCGCCATCCCTGCCAGGTCCGGGCCGTCCCATGCGAGCAGTGCGTACGCGAGCGGCGGCACGCCGAACAGCGCGTCGCGGACGATCCCCGTTCGCTGCGCCGGGGTCCCCTCGGGGTCGTCGCCGTAGTACCCGTCGAGTTCGGCGCACAGGGCCGCGATCTTGCCCTCGTCGCCCGGTGCGGCGTCATCTACTCTGATCACGCTGGTATCTCCCTCATGCCGGCGGTGTCATCGACTAGGCCGCGGAACTGCCGCCCGGCCGCCGAGGCGCGCTGCGCCGGCGTCAGCGAGGCCAGCAGTTCCCTGCCCCGGCCGGTGATTATGCCCTGCCGCTTCGCCCCGTTCAGCCGCGCCAGCGTCTCGGCCGCGTACGCCAGGCCGCCGTCAGGGTCGCCCTCGGAGGCGAGGCAGGCGGCATGGTTCAGCCGGATCATCGCCCAGTCGGTGTAATCGCCCGGCGGGCAGAGCTCGAGCGCGCGGTCCAGTACCGGGCGCGCCGCCGTGGTGTCGCCGAGGCGGGTGAGCGCGTCCCCCGCGTGAAACCGGAGCTGGCTCTCCGCGTACCCGAACGCGGACGCCGCGAGCTCGTCGCCGGACAGGCGCCCGTGGATCTCCTCGGCCGCGCCGAGCGCCGCCATGGCGCCCCCGGCGTCCCCCATGGCGGCGTGCGCGCGCATCTCCAGCGCCGCCGCGAGTACCCCGCCGACGCACGGCACCCGGACCGCGTCCTGCGCCTGCCGGGCGCAGGCGACCGCGCCGGGCATGTCGCCTGCGTAGTAGTAGCCGTAAGCCTCCTGCGCGGTCGCCCACGACAGCGCGGGCCGGTCCCCGGCTTCAGTGGCAGCGTGCCGGGCGGTGCGCCCCCACCGGCGCCACGCCTGGCGGTCCCCGGCCTTGACCAGGGTGAGGCACACCAGCCCGGACATGCGCGCGGCGGTCAGCGCGAGGCGCGGCAGCGCGGAGGCGGACCGGTGCCGGCTGATCGCGAGCCGCAGGTCCGACAGGTCCGCCGTGAGGTCGGCGAGCAGCAGCGGCGACGGGGTGTCGCGGGTCCGGTAGCCGTAGCGGGCCACCGACGCGTCCCAGTCGCCGAGCAGGTCCTCGGACATCATGCCGTCGGCGAGCGCGTCCTCCAGGGCGCGGCGGATCCTCTCGGCGTCAGCCGGCGGCTCGGGCGCCCCGGCTGCGGCCTCGGCGACCGCGCCGCCGGCGCCGAGCGCGTCATCGATGAGCCGGGCGAGGTACGGGGGGCAGCGCCGCTGCCCGGCGATGATCTTGGACAGCCCGCCCTGGTCGTAGTTGACCTGCGCGGCTAGTCCGCGCACGGAAATGCCGCGGTCGCTCATGAGCGACCGGACCGTCTCGGTGAAGCCAGCCATTCGCGCGTGCCAATCGCGTTGGTCGGGGTGCTGGCGTGCTGACCGGATTGCGCCTGTCAGCGTGCCATCACTGCCAGCGTACGCCGTGAAGAGGCAGGCTGCCGGTACACGCGACGGCACGCGATGAGGGGACACGGCATTGGAAGCGCCAGCAGAGCAGGCAGGCCCCGCGACGAGCAGGCAGGCCCCGCGACGAGGGGGGACGACGCAGACGGAAGCGGCCCTGTGGTGCATGCGGTGCGGGCAGCCGGTCAGGCTGATCGGCCCGGAGGCCGTAGAGGAGGGGTTCCGGCAGGCCGTCCACGCGGCCACCGGCGAGGAGGCGTGCGCGGACGGCGAGCACCTGGCCGCCCCCGCCGGCGCGGAACTGGCGCAGGCATCATGACCGGCGGCGAGGAGCAGGCGGAGAACGGCCTGCGGCCCTGGGAGGAGTCGGCGCTCGATGCGCTGCGGTTCCACTGGGGCGACGCATACGAGATCGAGGCCTCCGGCGGCCTGTGGCGGGCTAAGCGCCGCGACGGGCTGGGCGGGTGGATCGAGGCCGCCGGCCCTGACGGGCTGGGCTGGGCGATCGCCGACGACTACCAGGTGAAGCCGGTCCCCCGGGATGCGGGGGACCGGATGTGAGCGTGTACCTGTGGCAGGCGGACGGGCCGCGGCAGGGCGCCCGGGGAGTCAGCGACGACGAGCGGAGGGCCCGGCGGGCCGCCGCGGACCTGCTGCGGTGCGGGCAGGCGAGCTCGGCGCTCATCGAGGAGGCCGCGGCCGAGCTCGGGGAGCGCACCCTGAACGCCGGCTACTACGCCATCGGGCAGAAGTGGCGGGCGAGGGTCGGGGCACAGGGACACGTCACGTGGGAGCCGGCAGGGACGGCCGCCCGGTGACCATCGGGCCGTGGAACCGCAAGTGGCCGGAGGCGGCCGGCGTCCTGCGCGGCCGCATCGAGGACGGGACCCTGAAGCCGGGCGCTGCGGCGGCGATCGGGCCGCTGTGCCCGGAGCTCGGCGTGGGGCGCAGGACCGCGGCCAGGGCCCTGTCCGCGCTTGAGGACGAGGGGCTCCTGGAGCGGCTGCCCGGCATCGGGTACGTCGTGACGGCGCGCCCCGGATGACTCCCGCGCGGCCCGCGGTCACCCGTCGTCCCGAACCCGACGCGGGCCGCGCGGGACCGGGCCCCCGGCGCTCCCCCCCCCGGCGCCGGG
>Ga0302314_10008799_pt1 | contig 17923 bp, 14 predicted proteins | sample III_Palsa_N2_3_FD_200533 | JGI IMG/M metagenome (GOLD analysis project Ga0302314, IMG submission 200533) | Peat permafrost microbial communities from Stordalen Mire near Abisko, Sweden - III_Palsa_N2_3 | ecosystem: Environmental > Terrestrial > Soil > Palsa > Peat permafrost | place: Sweden...
TCCGAAAGATTGATTTGCGCTGTCGGCAATCCGTTGAAGTGGCGCCGCCAGGCTTCCTGAAAGCCGCGCTCGATCTCAGCCGTCGTACCGGCGCTGTCGAACAGTGCCAGCCTGGATCGGTTGGCGGACAGCTTCTGCTTGAGCGCATCCAGCTTGTCCGGATTTTGCGCCAGATCAAGGGCAAGCTGCTCATAGGCTTCGGGGGTATCTGTCACCAGTTCAGCCAGATCGCAGGCGTATAGAAGACTGGCGGCGACCCGGGAGGCGAAACTGTTGCCGATCTTTGTCACCAGCGGCAGGCCGGACCATAGCGCGTCGCTCGCCGTGGTGTGGGCGTTGTAGTGAAAGGTGTCGAGAAACAAGTCCGCCAGGCGGTGGCGCGCCAGATGCGCGGGCGCAGTTTTGCGTTCCGCGAAGATGATGCGGCCGGGGTCAATGCCGCGCTTTGCGGCTTCGTTTCTCAGATTTTGTTCGGCGGTTTCATTTGTCCGCAGAAGCCACAACACGCTGCCGGGAACCTGCCCGACCAGCCGCATCCAGATGTCGAATTCGGCGTCCGAAATCTTGTAGGCATGATTGAAACAGCAGAACACAAAGCCGTTCTCGGGCAGGCCCGCCTCGCGACGGTTCACGGCTTCATCCGAAATTGCACGCTGGTCGTCATTGATCTGATAGCTACGCGGCAGATAGATGATCTTTTCGGAATAGTGGGCCACATGGTCCGGCGGAATGAGGATGTGATCCGCCAGGATATAATCCATGAAGGGCGCGCCCATGGTGCCGGGATAGCCGAGATAGTTGATCTGAATGGGTGCTGAGCGGCAGGCAAAAATTCCGGTGCGCGAAGCGCCGGTGAAGCCCTTGAGATCAACCGCGATGTGAAGGCCGCTCTCGCGCGCCCGCATGGCGATGGCCTTGTCGCTCAACGCGCGAACGTCGTGAAACACATCCACCGATTTTTCCAGCCGCGCACGGACAGGATCGGTGCTGTCCTGTCCGAAGGAAAAGATATGAACCCGAAACCGTTCACGGTCGTGCAGCTCGAACAGTCGCGCCATCAGGTGAAGCGTGGCATGATCGTGAAAATCGGACGAGAAATAGCCGATCTCCAGCCGCGCCGGCATCGCCTCCGGCCGGCTGAAGGGGCCCAGGTTCGTGGGCAGGAAATGAGCCCGGACAAAGTGCTCGGCCCGCAGACGATGTCTTGCTGCATCATCGTCAAACGGCAGCAGATTGAAGGGTGAAACGGCTTGGCCGGCAATGCCCAGCTCCGGGATTGCGCTTTTCTCCGCTTCGAGCGCGGCCCAGTCGCAGATGGCTGCGTACTGATACAGCCTGTTGGCCCGGGCACGATCGTAACGGGGATTGAGCCGGATCGCCTGATCCAGCGCCGCGGCGGCTTCCGCATGACGGCCGAGCCAGCCGAAACTATTGGCGAGATTGCTATGGGCTTCTGCATAGCCCGGCTGCAATTTGATCGCGCGGCCAAAACAGTCGATTGCCGCATCATGCCGGCCCAGCCGCGCCAGCACGATGCCGAGATTGTTATGGGCCGCCGCAAAATCGGGCTTGAGCGCGATGGCCTGCTGGAACGACGCCATCGCTTCATCGGCCGCGCCCAAGTCCCGCAGGATCTGGCCCCGGTTGTTATGCGCCGAGGTATTGTCTGGCCGAAGCTGCAACGCCCGCTCAAAGCAGATCAGGGCGTCGGTTTTGCGTCCCAACTCCCCCAGCGCGATGCCCAGATCGTTGAGCGCATCCGGATTGTCCGGCGCGAGGCCCAGAGCCTGTTCGTACCATTTTACCGCCGCGTCGAACTGGCGAAGATGAAGATTGGCCGAACCCAGGATCATCAGCAGCGTGAGTGAGCCGGGCATCTGCGCCGCCAGCGCCGTGCCATCGGCCACAACCGCTTGCAGGCGGCCTTCCTGATAGGCCTGGATGATTTTGCGCAATTCGTCCGGCATGGCGTCGATACTAGCGTTTTCTGCGGCCGGGGCCGAGTACGCCCCGTTAAAGCAGCCGTTCCATCCGATAGTTGCCCAGGGCCTGGCCGTTGGTCTGCACACTCTGATAGGCCAGCACCTTGAAGCCGTGGCGCTCGAATACGGGGCGCGCCGTGATGCTGACTTCGCTGTGCAACCGCTTGCGCTTCTCGCTTTGCGCCCGCTCGGCCAGAAAGCGCAGCATGGCGCTGGCGACGCCGCGGCGCTGGAAATCCGGATTGACGTAGAACATGTCGATATGGCCGTCGCCGTCCAGGTCGGTGAAGCCGGCCAGCTTTCCGTCATATTCGGCCACGAAGGTTGGCTTGGCCCCACGGCGGGCGGCAAACACGGCGGTGTCCGGCGCATCGGGCGCCCAGGCCATCACCTGCACCGGCGAATAATCCTTGCGGGCGATTTCGCGCACCGCGCGCTGGAAGATGTCGGCCAGCGCCGCACCGTCGGTTTCGCGATAATCGCGGATTTCGATCATTGGACTTTCCTGAAAAGCGGCCATGAATGGCCGCACTTGGCCTGAAAAGCGGCCATTACTGGCCGCGCTTTGCGGCGCTGGCAAAGCGCACCGCTTCCTCGGCGGCGGCGAGAAGCGCGCGTGCCTTGTTGATTGTCTCTTGATATTCGGCTTCCGGCTGGCTGTCGGCGACCACGCCGCCGCCGGCCTGCACATACATGGTGCCGTCCTTCACCAGCGCGGTGCGCAGCACGATGCAGGTGTCCATCGAGCCGTCGGCGGCGAAATAGCCCACCGCGCCGGCATAGGCCGCGCCGCGTTTTTCCTTCTCGAATTCGTCAATGATCTGCATGGCGCGGATCTTGGGCGCCCCCGTCAGGGTGCCGGCGGGCAGCCCCGCCGCCAGCGCATCAACCGCATCGAGCCCCTCGCGGATGTCGCCTTCGACATTGGACACCAGATGCATCACATGGCTGTAGCGCTCGATGAAGAAGCTGGCGGTCACGGTCACCGCACCAGTCTTGGCCACCCGGCCGACATCGTTGCGGCCCAGGTCCACCAGCATCAGATGTTCGGCCCGTTCCTTGGGATCGGCCATCAGATCGTCGGCCAGGGCCTTGTCTTCTTCCGGCGTCTTGCCGCGCGGCCGGGTGCCCGCGATCGGGCGGATGGTGACCTTGCCGCCGCGCAGGCGCACCAGCACTTCGGGGCTGGAGCCCACGATCTGAAAGCCCGGCATCGAGAGATAGTAAAGATAAGGCGAGGGGTTCAGCCGGCGCAGCGCCCGGTAAAGCGAAAAGGGCGGCAGCGCGAACGGCCGGCGGAAGCGCTGGCTGGGCACCACCTGAAACACATCGCCCGCCATGATGTATTCCTTGGCGCGGGCCACCACCTCGAAATACTCAGCCTTGGTCATGTTGGATTCGACCGCAACGCCAACTGGCAGGTTCGCCGGCACATCGGCAGGCAGCGGGGCAGGGCGTTCCAGTTCGGCGACCGCCTGGTTCAATCGCTCGACCGCGCGCGCGTAAGCGGCCTTGGCGTCTACGCTCTTGTCGGGCCACACCGGCGTGATGACGATGATCTCGTCTTTCACACTGTCGAAGATGGCGGTGATGGTGGGGCGCAACAGGATGGCGTCGGGCAGGCCCAATGTGTCTGGCGGCGGATGGGGCAGGTTCTCGACCTGGCGCGCCATGTCATAGCCCAGATAGCCGAACAGGCCGGTCGCCATCGGCGGCAGGCCCACCGGCAGGACCAGCCGCGTTTCCTTGGTCAGGGCACGCAAACTTTCCAGCGGCTTGGCCTGTTCCGGCACGAAGCTTTGCGCATCGTTCAGCGCATTGCGGTTGATCTCGGCGATGTTGCCGCGGCAGCGCCAGATCAGGTCGGGCCGGATGCCGATGATGGAATAGCGCCCGCGTACCTCGCCGCCCTGTACGCTCTCCAGCAGGAAGGCATTGTCACGGCCTTCGCCCAGTTTCAGGAAAGCGGAGACCGGCGTCTCCATGTCGGCCACCAGCCGGGTATAGACGAGCTGGGCGCGGCCGACCGCATAACCGGCGGCGAAGTCGTCAAAGGCGGGCAGGGTCACTGGTTGCCCGTGACAGAGGCGACTATTTTCTGGTTGACCTTCACGCCCTGGCGTTCGCGCCCGGCATTGGCCATGGCGATGGAGAAGTCTCCCGCCACCGCCTGGCTCAGCCGTGCCGCACCGCCCTGGAAACCGGGGTCGCGCGGATTGAGCCTGGGATGGGCGATGCCGGAGACCCGGGCCAGGATGTAATTGCCCGATGTGCCTTGCGCACCTGAGACGATGGCGCCCGCCGGCGCATCGAACAGCCGTTGCACAAAGGCGGCGGCGAACATGGTGTCGCTGGTCTGGCGCGTCAGCGCCGGGCTGTGCTGCACACTGACCTTCAGGTCCCGGGCGACATTGTCCAGCGACTTGTCCTTTTCGGCCTGGGCGGTCAGGGTCAGCGCCTTGGTGGCCAAAAGCTTGCTGCGCTGGTCATTGGTCCAGTCGGCGGTGGCCTGGACGCGCACCTGGTCCAGCGGCTTGAGCTTGGGCGGGGTGACCCCGTTCACATGCACCGTGAAATAGGCGCCCGCCTTGGTGGGGAAGGGATCGCTGTCCTCGCCCACTTCGGTCTTGAACACCGCGGGCAGGAATTCCGGATCGGCCGGCGCATCGGTCTTGGTTCCCGACGGGCCCAAGCCGGTGGCATCCACCGCGCTCAGATGACCGAGCTTCATGCCGGCCTTCTTGGCGGCTTCCTTCAGATCGCTGCCGCCGGAGCGGGCGTCGGTATAGGCATTGACCGCATCCACCAGCTTGTTGGCGGCCAGTGCGGTGGTCAGCGCCTTTTTGATGTCGTCCTTCACATCGGCCAGGGTCTTGTTGGAGCCCGGCGTGATCTTGGTCACGCGCGCCAGCACATAGCCGCCAAAGGCGCCCTTGAGCGGCTGGCTGACTTGATTTTCGGGAAGTGCGAAGATCGCCTTGGCGCGGTCGGGATCGGGCAGTTCGGCCTGGGTCAGCGAGCCCAGCGACAGTTGCGCGGGGCTAAGGCCGCGGCGGGTGGCCAGTTCGTCGAAGTTCATGCCCTTGTCTATTCCGGCGCGGGCGTCGGTTGCTTCCTTCTCGGTCTTGAACTCGATCTGCTGGATGTCGCGCTTTTCGGGCACGACATAGGTCGCCTTGTGGGAATCATATTCCTGCTGGATCTGGGCGTCGCTGACGGTGACCGACCCGATCACATCGGAGGGCGCCAGGGTGGCATAATCGGCGTCGCGATATTCCGGCGTGGAATAGCGATCGGAATGGGCCTTCACATAGGCGGAGAGCACCGCATCCGAAGGCGGGGCGATATCGCCGGCCTGGTCGGGTGTCAGGATCACATAATCGGCGGCGCGCTTTTCGTTGATGTACTGGAACAGCGCCTGGGCATAGGGCGGCGGCACCAGGAAGTTGGCTTCCACCGCCTGGGTGAGCTGGTCGCGGGTCAGGTCCTGGCGTACTTCGGCCAGGAACTGGTCTTCGGTGTAATGGGCGTTCGACAGCGCCTGGATAAAGGTGGGGCGGTCGAAGGTGCCCAGCGGCCCGCGGAAGGCGGCCATGGCGCGCACATTCTGGGCCAGCTCTGCATCCGGCGTGGTCAGGCCCAGTCTGTCGGCTTCATTGTTGAGCGCGGTGCGGCTGACCAGCTGCTGCAGCGCCACCTGCGGCAGGCCCATCTTCTGGGCCATGTCGGGGGTGATATCTATGCCCATCTGCTGGCCCTGGTTGCGCACGAAATTCTGATAGACGCGCTGGAATTCCTGCTGGCCGATCTCGGCGGAGCCGACCGAGGCTACGGCCGAGGTCGAAACCCCGGTGAAGATGTCCGCTATGCCCCAGACCACAAAGCTCAAGGTCAGGCCGCCCATCAGCAGGGTGGCCATCCAGGACTTGGACAGGGTGTGCATCCATTGAATCATGACGACAATTCCGTGACTTAAGACCTTGGCGCGGGAAGGCGGCGGATGATAGGGAGGGGGGCCCCTGCCGGCAACCCATGCAACGGCTTGGGTTTTGCCGGTCAGTGCGGGGAAATACAAGGTCTAGCATAGGGATGGGCATGCGGCCGCTGGTGGCGGGAAATTGGAAGATGAACGGCCTGGCTTCCAGCCTGAAGGAGCTGGAGGCGGTGACGGCCAAGCTGGCCGCCGACCCGGCCGGTTGCGAGGCGCTGGTCTGCCCGCCCTTCACCCTGCTGGCCCAGGCGGCCGGGATCGCCAAAGGGGTTCTGGCCTTGGGCGGACAGAATTGCCACCCCGCGCCCAGCGGTCCCCATACCGGCGATATCGCTGCGGAAATGCTGAAGGATGCGGGCGCGTCCTATGTGATCCTGGGCCATTCGGAGCGGCGGCAGAATCATGGCGAGCGCGACGGTGATGTGGCGCTGAAAGTCCAGGCTGCGTGGCGCGCCGGGCTCACCGCCATCGTCTGTATCGGCGAGACCGAGATCGAGCGTTTTTCCGGCGACGCCCATGACATTTGCGCCACCCAGATCGATGGCAGCGTGCCTCTCCAGGCCACCGCGGCCAACACCGTGATCGCTTATGAGCCGGTTTGGGCCATCGGCACCGGCAGGACGCCGACGAGCGCCGAGATCACCCAGATGCACGCCCATATCCGTGGCAACCTGGTCCGGCGGCTGGGCGCAGGCGCGGCCGAGATGCGGATTCTGTATGGCGGATCGGTCAAACCGGACAATGCCGCCGAAATCCTTAACCTGGCGGAAGTCAACGGCGCGCTTGTGGGCGGCGCCAGCATCAAAAGCGATGATTTCCTTCGCATAATCCGCGCGATTTAGGCCCGTTTAACCAACGCGGCTGACCCTTTCTTAACGGGGCCCCACGCATTCTAGACGCATAAAATAAGAATTGCGTTGGTGGGCCATGAGCAAACTGTCTTTCGACAGTGTCGATGTGCTGATTTACGACCCCGTCGCGTCGAACCGCACGGCGACGCGCGCGGCCATGTATGCGCTTGGCTTCCGCCGCACCGAGACGGTGTCCACTCTCGAGGCCTTCCTGGAGTCGGTGCAGAAATCGCCGCCCGACATCGCGCTGTGCGAGGCGCAAGGCGCGGCCGAGGAACTCTGCGCCACCATCCAGCAGCTGCGCCAGGGCAGCGCCGGCCACAATCCCTTCATCGTCATCATCGTCACGGCCTGGGAAAAGAACACCGCCATGATCACCCGGGTGGTCTCCAGCGGCGCCGACGACCTGTTGCTCAGGCCCTTTTCCACCGCGGTGCTGGGCAGCCGCATCGAAACCCATATCGAGCGCCGCAAGGGCTTTGTCATCACCACCGATTATGTGGGGCCCGACCGCCGCAAGGACGCCAGCCGTCCCTCCAATGTCGAGCTGTTCGAGCCGCCCAATTCGCTGAAGATGAAGGCCAAGGACAAGCTGCCCAGCGATGTGATCGCGCGCAAGCTGGATGTCGAGCTGAAGAGCGCACGCGAGAAGCTGACCAGCGAGAAGCTGCGCCGCGATTCCTTCCAGGTCTGCATCCTGTGGCGTCTGGTGCAGGACGCGGCCGTGGTGGCGGGCCAGACCTCGCCCGATCTCGCCAAGCTGCAGGGGCTGGCCAAGTCCATCGAGCTGCGCAGCGTCGACACCGAATTCCAGCCGGCGGTGGAATGGTGCCAGTCGGTGCTGGCGGCCGCCGAAGGCCTGGCGCTGGGCGTGGACCGCAACGCCTCCATGCATCTTCTGGGTCATGCGGCGCTGTCGCTGCACCAGGTCTTCCATCCCGAGAAGACGGCGGCCGACCAGCTTTCGGAGATCGACGCCACCGTGGCTCTGATACGGGCTCGCAACCAGGCCGAAGCGCTGGCGTCCTAACGCGGGTCTTTTGCGTTCTGAGTTCGTCGCGAGATCGCTCATGTACTATTCGTACACATCGCTCCTCGCTCCTGCTCAGTCCGCAAAATCCCTCGCGTTATTCTGGTTGAGCGTCTTTTCCATATAGACACGGCGAAAGCCTTTCTCGCCATTCCGATGTGTCTCGACATAGCCGACGCGCAGATAGCGGGCGATGTTCTCGGTCATCGCCGCATTGGTATAAAGCCGGATGACCGGATAACCCGCCGCACGCGCCGCCTCTTCCGCAAAGGCGAGCAGCTTGCCGCCAAAGCCCGATCCCTGCGCGGCCGGGTCCACCGCGATATTGTCCAGCAACATGGCTCCATCTTCGGGAACAAGAACCACAAGGCCCCGGATGCGGCCCCCATCTTCTGGCGTGAAGCTTTCCAGCACATGCGCCTGTCGCGCCTCGATGCGCGCGGCATAGTCGTCGGTCATCGGCGCCGGCTCGCGTCCGATGCGCGGCACATAATGGGCGTAGGCGGCCTGCACGATGGCTTCGATGGCGGGGCGGTCGGCCATAATGGCATGACGAATTTTGTGGCTCATGCCGCAAGACTAGGCAGCGCACGAAAACGCGCAACGGGATGTGCGCGCTGACACCATTTCCGGCAACTTTGTTGCCTATTATATTGCATCGCAGCACTGTTATGTTGCAGTGCGACATAAGGGCCCGTCATCGAATTTTGCATTGAATCCAAGGCCATCCCGCGAGAGAGTCAGTCCCAGGGTAACTGATTTGAAGTGAACGATATTTTCAGAGGCTGGACCCAGGTCACTGAGTTTACAGGGCAGGAAACACGCAGGATTGATCACTTAACCGCAAGGAGATCACCGTGTTTCGTACATTCGCAGTTGCAGCAATCATTTCCCTGACCGCCGCCGCCACCGCCCAGGCGGACGACAGCCTTTCCACCCGCGTCCATGACGCCGCCGTGAAGGTTTGCGCCGCCAAGGTCGGCGACAACCTGCCGCTCTCCTATTACCGCGCGCTCAGCTCACATTGCGCGGATCGTGTCAGCGCCGATGCCCTGGCCACCATCCGCGCCCGTCAGGTCGCGAAGGCCGACACCGCCGCCAACTGATCCTCTGACTTGATCGGTTCTCCGGGGCGCCGCGTCCATTCCTGAAGCGGCGCCGCCGGCGGTCATCAGATCAGTTGCAGATCCGTCGGTTGGGCTGACGGGAATATCTGTGTCAGCTGCGTCTGGCTCAGGCCGTGGCTCTTGGCCAGCACGCCGCCGATCAGGGCGCGATAATCGGTCATCACCGGCCAGTCGCGATTCTGGAACAGGTTGGCCTGGGTGACAGCGACCTGCGGGCCCGCGATGCGGCCGCCGCGGACCTGTCCGCCCAACACCCAATAGACGCTGCCATGACCATGGTCGGTGCCGCGGTCGCCATTCTCCCGGAAGGTGCGGCCGAATTCGCTGACCACGATCACCAGGGTGTCATTCCATTTGTCGCCCAGCGCGGTCTTCAGCGCGGCCAAGCCCCGGCCCAACTCGCCGATGCGGCCCGCCAGATAGCCGTCGGCGCCGCCCTGGTTCACATGGGTGTCCCAGCCGCCGACATCGACAAAGCCCAGGTTGAACTTGTCCTGCATCAACAGGCCGATGCGCTGGGCCGACAGTTCAAAGCCCTTGGCGGTGACGGCGTTGCGGTTGGCCGCCGCCATCTCGCCCGATATCGCCTGATAGACTTCCGTCTGCACCTGAAAGCCCTGCGCCACCGCCGGCGCCAGGTCCTGGCCCTGGTACATGGCCTGGATCAGCGCCGCATTGCGGTCGTTCACCCCCGGCTTGCCGGTGAAATTCAGCGCGATGTTGGGGATCGGCGCGCCGCCGCGGAAAGTCAACGGCAGCTGGTTGGTGAAGGAGATCGGGGTTGAGCCCGACAGCACCTGGGCGGTGCGGCTCAGGAAGCCGGACTGGTAATTGCGCGAGCCGCCCACCGGCTGGCCCAGCTCGATTGTATCCTGCGTCTCGAAATGCGAGCGCGAGGTGTCGTCGGTGCCGGCAAAGGGGATGAAGGCGATCTGCTTCTGCTGCCACAGCGGATAGATCGAGTCTTTCAAGGCCGGATGCAGGCCCCAGTCGGCTTCCAGCGGCAGGGCCGCGCCCCTGGGCACCGCCAGGTTGGGACGCGCCGAATAATAGAAGTCGCTGGAGACCGGGATCACGATGTTGGAAGCGTCATAGGCGCCGCGCAGGAACACGACCAAAAGGCGCGGGCCGGATATGGGCGCGGCATACAGACGTCCGGCGGTGAAAAGAGGGGCGGCATAAAGGGCAGATTTCAGAAGGTCGCGGCGTTGCATGATCATCTCCGCATGAATTCGGGTGACGACAGGAACAGCATGTTGCGATCCACCTGGTTCTGGCCCTTGGCGATGGCCGCGGCCGTGTTCTGGGACAGGACGGGAGTCAGGGCGGTGTAATAGGCGGTCTGCTGCAACACCGGCGGTGGCTGGTTGGGTGGCGGCGGCGCGGTGGGGTCGTCTGACTTGAACAGCCCCCGCGCGCCCGATCCGATCTGCTGGGCGATTTCAAAGCGTGTTTCCATTTCGCCCGGGCCCGACCAGCCGGCGGTGGTCAGCGCATAGCCGTCAGGCGTCTCATGGCCGTACAGCGGCTCGCCCATGCGGTTCAGCCAGTTCAGCATCGGCTGGGCGCTGACGATCACCTGATTGCCATAGGTCACGCGCACCGCCGAGACGGCGTAATGGACCGGGTCCTTGAATTTCTTGCCCAGCGAACTCGTGAATTCGTGGCTGGCGAACAGCACCTCCAGCACCTGGGCGATGTCGCCATCGCTCTTGCGCCAGGTCGCCGCCATGGTCCGCACCAGATCGTCGGAAGGCTGGTCGCAGCAGAAATACTGCGCCAGCTGCTTGGAAACATACACGGCGGTGGGCGGTTCGACCGACAGGATGGCGATGGCGGTGGCGATCTCGTCAATGCCGCGGCCCTTGATGGTGGTGCCCAGGAAATGCTTTTCGCCGAAGTCGTGCTTCTGCGGATTGAACACCGTCAGCGGCACATTGCGGTCGTCGTTGGGAAAGTCGTTGCGGAAGTCGCCACGCCACCAGCCGCCGGGCAGCTTGCCCGACAGATTGACGGTCAGCCCGGTCAGGATGCGCGCCAGCTCCTGCACATCCTGCTGGCTGTAGCCCGAGCCCACGCCCAGCGTGTGCAGCTCCATGATCTCGCGGGCATAATTCTCGTTGATGTGGCCGACGCTGTTCTGGGCATTGTCCAGATATTGCAGCATGGCGGGATGGACCACGGTGGCCAGCAGCAGATCGCGGAATTTGCCCAGCGCATGGTTTCGGATCTGGTCTTCATAATCGGCGACCAGGACGCGGATCTCGCCCTTGGGGGCATGGACATTGAAATGGTTGAACCAGAACCAGGTCATCTGCTCCTTGAGCTGGTTCCTGGAATAGAGATCGCGCAGCAGCGAGCGGGTCTGGGCCTCGCGCAGCAACTGGCCCAGTCTGTCCTGATAGGCCTTGCGCGCGGCGTCACCGTCGGGTGTGCCTTTCTCGCGATTCTGGGCCTCGCGCAAGGTCCGCACTTCGTCGTTCAACTGCGAAGGCGTTCTGTGGCTGATCTCCATCGCGTCGATCGCGGCAGCGGCCTGCGGCGGCAAGCCATCGTCGGCGGAAGGATGCAGTTGCTGCTCAAGCCAGGCTTGCGCGCTCTGGCCGCCCAGGGTGTCGCCTTGCGCCGTCTCGCCCCAGGACAGGCGATTGACCAGCGCCAGATCGGTGGAGGGTGTGGCCGAGGCAGCCAGGGGCAGGGAGACGCAGGCCAGAAGGATCAGGAGGCGAACACGCGTTTTCATCGTATTAGCAACGCTGGACGGCCCCTCCAGCCTACGCATTTTCCGCCTTTTTCCTGGGGTTCCGCAATGAAATAGTGGCAATGGCTCGCGGAACTTCCCAAATGGGGAAGAATGTCCTAAAAGCCCGCGCGCGCAGGGGCGACCGTGAAACGTGGGTTTCGTGACCGGCGCGCGTTTAAGAGGTTGGAAGATGCAGACCCTTTTGCTTGTCGCCGAGCTGATCATCGCGGTCGCGCTCATCTGCTTTGTGCTGTTGCAGCGTTCCGAAGGCGGCGCGCTGGGCATGGGCGGCGGCTCGTCCATGGGCGGTCTCTTCACCCCGCGCGGCGCGGCCGACACGCTGACCCGCACCACCGCGATCCTGGGCTTTCTGTTCTTCACCACCTGCATCGGGCTGAACCTCCTGGCGCTGCATGGCAAGAACGAGACATCCATCCTTGATTCGGCGCCGGGACCGACGCCGGTCAAGACCGCGCCCACGCCTGCGCCGCTGCCTATCGGGCCGTCAGTGCCTAAGCCCCAGTAGCTCTGCACTTTTCGCGCATCTGTTAGCGGCTGAAAATTTTTCCATTTTAGTGCTTGAGACCAACGTGTCTTTTCGACAAGTTGGGCTCCCATGGCCCGGTTAATCTTCATCACCGGCGGCGTGGTCTCTTCCCTCGGAAAAGGTCTGGCGTCCGCCGCCCTTGGCGCGTTGCTTCAAGCACGCGGCTACAAGGTTCGTCTGCGAAAACTCGATCCCTATCTGAACGTCGATCCGGGAACGATGTCGCCGTTCCAGCATGGCGAGGTCTATGTCACCGACGATGGTGCCGAGACCGATCTCGATCTGGGACATTATGAGCGCTTCACCGGCGTCTCGGCCCGCAAGTCCGACAATGTCACTTCGGGGCGCATCTATTCCCAGGTGATCGAGAAGGAGCGCAGGGGCGGCTATCTGGGCCGCACCGTGCAGGTGATTCCCCACGTCACCGACATGATCAAGGAATTCGTGCTGGCCGACATAGACGGGCTGGATTTCCTTTTGGTCGAGATCGGCGGCACGGTGGGCGACATCGAGGGCCTGCCGTTCTTCGAAGCCATCCGCCAGCTGCACAACGACCTGGGGCGCGGCCAGACCGCTTTCATTCACCTGACCCTGGTGCCCTACATCGAAGCGGCGGGCGAGCTCAAGACCAAGCCCACCCAGCACAGCGTGAAAGAGCTGCGCGCCATCGGCATCCAGCCCGACATCCTGTTGTGCCGCACCTCCCATCCCATTCCGGACGACGATCGCAAGAAGATCGGACTCTTTTGTAATCTGGCTGCTGAACGCGTCATCCCGGCGATGGACCTGGACACGATCTACCGCGTGCCGCTGGCCTATCACGATGTCGGGCTGGACACCCAGCTCCTGAAAGTCTTCGGCATCGAGAATGCGCCCGAGCCGGACCTGTCGCGCTGGAAGAATGTGGTCGAGCGGGTGAAGAACCCCGAAGGCGAAGTGCATATCGCGGTGGTCGGCAAGTACATGCAGGTCAAGGACAGCTACAAGTCCTTGTCTGAGGCGCTGACCCATGGCGGCCTGGCCAACAATGTGAAGGTGCATCTGGACTGGATCGACAGCGAAGTGTTCGAGCGCGAGGACGCCGCGGCCTTTCTGGAGAATGTGCATGGCATCCTGGTGCCCGGCGGCTTTGGCGAGCGCGGCACCGAAGGCAAGATCGGCGCGGTCAAGTTCGCGCGCGAACGCAAAGTGCCCTTCTTCGGCATCTGCTACGGGTTGCACATGGCGGTGATCGAGGCGGCGCGCGACCTGGCGGGTCTGGAAGGTGCGGGCACCACCGAGATCGGCCAGCCCAAACATCCCGTCATCGGCTTGATGACCGAATGGGTGAAGGACAATCAGGTCGAAACCCGCGCCGCCGACGGCGACATGGGCGGCACCATGCGGCTGGGCGCCTATCCGGCGGTGCTGACGCCGGGCTCCAAGGTGGCGGAAGTCTATGGCGCCACCGAGATCAGCGAACGCCATCGCCATCGCTATGAAGTGAACACCAACTACGCCAAGGACCTGGCCGCGCACGGTCTGGAAGTGTCGGGCTGGTCGCCGGACGGGCGGCTGCCGGAGATCATGGAGATCCCCGAGCATCCCTGGTTCATCGGGGTGCAGTTTCATCCCGAACTGAAGTCGCGGCCGCTGGAGCCGCATCCGCTGTTCACCAGCTTCATCGCGGCGGCGATGCACAAGAGCCGGCTGGTCTGAGCGGCGGGCGCGCCATGGCCGATCAGAAGGACGCCATCGCATCGGCCTTGAAATTGCTGCAGCAGGGCGATGGCGCGGCTGCGGACGCCGCGCTGACCGCGCTGGAAGCCGGCGGCGATCCGCGTGTGCTGCATGCGCTGGGCACCATCCGCATGCGCCAGCGTCGTTTTGCGGACGCCGAGGAGTTGTTCGCACGTGGGTGGGAGAGAGCGCCGCAACAGCCGCAGATCGCGCTGGCGCTCGGCCGGGCGTTGGTGGAGCAGGGGCGTGACGCCGAAGCGGCGGCGGCGTTTGAAGCGGCTGTTGCGCTCAAGTCCGATTTTCATGAGGCACTGTATGAATTGGGTGGCGCCCTGCAGCGGTTGCGACGCCTGGAGGACGCCGAGCGCGCCTTCAGCGATCTGCTGGCGCTGGCGCCGGCTTTCGTTCCCGCGCAACTGGCGCTGGGTGGCGTGCTGATCGAGGCCGCGCGCGCCCCCGATGCCGAAACTGTGCTGCGCGCCGCGCTGGCCAACCTGTCGCCGCCGCGCCTTGCCGCCATGCTGCACACCAATCTGGGTTTGGCGCTGCGTCACCAGCGCCGCGATGACGAGGCGCTGGCGCAGTATGACCAGGCGCTCGCGCTGGAGCCGGCCTTGCCAGGGCTCGACATCCATCGCGCCGAGGCGCTGCAGAATCTCAAGCGCTATGACGAGGCCCTGGCGATCTATCGCGCGGCGCTGGCGGCGCGGCCCGAAGACGCTGAGGTCCATCGCCTCACCAACGATCTGCTCTATCGCCTGAACCGCAGCGACGATTATCTGCAATCCTATACCCGCGCGCCGCAGAGCCGGGTGCTGCTCTTGGGCAAGGCGCAGTTCCTGGCCCAGGAAAAACGCGGCGAGGAATGTCTGACGATCTACCGCGAGCTTCTGTCGCGCGATCCCGCCGATCCGCGCGCAGCACTTGGCGTGGCGCAAGCTCTGACCATGCTGAACCGCCCGCAAGACGCGGTCGGTGCCTATGATGCGCTCCTGTCGCGTCATGGCGGCGATGCGCCTTTGTTCAGCCGCGCTGCTGAGGCGGCACTGCTGGCGGGCGATCCCGAACGGGCGCTGGATCTGTGCGGGCAGGGGCTGGGAATCGCGCCGCACGATCAGTCCGCACTGGCGGCGATGAGCGTGGCGCTGCGGCTGATGCAGGATGAACGCGACGAGGCGCTGAACGGCTATGACAGCCTGATCCGCGTCTTCGACCTGGAGCCGCCGCAAGGCTTTTCCAGCATGGAAGATTTCAATGCCGAGCTGAATGCCTGGCTCGATCGGCTGCATCCCGACACTCGCGAGCATGTCAACCAGTCGCTGCGTGGCGGAACGCAAACCCCCGATCATGTCTTTGGCGCCGGCCACACGCTGGTGGACCGGCTGGAAACGCGCATCCGCGAGGCGGTCACCCGCTATGTCGCCGAACTGAAGGAAGATGCCGCCCATCCCTTCCTGTCACGGCGGGCGCGCGCCTTTCGTTATGCTGGCTCCTGGTCGTCGCGGCTCAAGGATTGCGGCTTCCACGTCAATCACATCCATCCCGAAGGCTGGATCAGCTCGTGTTATTACATCGCCGTGCCTGGGGCCGCGAAAGATGAGAGCGCGCGCCAGGGCTGGATCAAGTTCGGCGAGCCGGGCTTTGATGTGGGGCTGGCTGCGCGGCGCAGCGTTCAGCCGGTGCCCGGCCGGCTGGTGCTGTTTCCGTCCTATATGTGGCACGGCACCATCCCGTTCCATGACGCGCAGGCACGTACCACCATTGCTTTCGACGCGGTGCCCTGGCTTTGAGCGGTTTTCAGGCTTAACGGTTCCCTAACTGCAACCCCTGGAAACGCTAGGAAATCAGTAAGGGGCGGGGCTTTAAGCTCCGGGCCATGGGCCGAAGTGTCTCTCTATTTCTCGTGCGCGCGGCGGGCATGCTGGTGGCAGGCCTGCTGCTGTTTGCCGTGTTGGGTCACGCCGACGCCCAGACGACCGGCAATCAGGCTGGCAATGATTACGGCCTCAAGCGTTTCGACGGCGACAATTACGACAGCGTTGCGCCGGGCGCCGGCATGCCCGCGCCGCCCGCGCCGCAAGGTTATGCGCCGGTGCCCGGCGCCAGCGTCACGCCCAGCGGTTATTATTCCATGCAGACAGGCACCGCCCAGCCGATGGGCGCGCCGACGCCGCTGAACAATGGCGTGACGCCGGCAGTGACAGTGTCGCCGCCGCCCGTCACTGCGGCGCAGGTCGCGCCGCCGCAAGGCTATGGCTATCAGCCCGTGCCGGGGTCTGTGTCCGCCGCCCAGCCGATGCCGGTCGCGCAGCCGGTCTATCAGGCGCCCGTATCGACCGAGCCGTATGGCTACAGGCCCCTGCCGCCCAACACGCCGACCGCCCCGCAATACCCGCAGGTCGCGACCGCCAGCGCCTATGCCTATTATCAGCAAGGCAGCGGTCGCGCCGGTTACGACTATGTGCTGGGCGCGGGCGACAAGCTGCGCCTGACCGTATTTGGCGAGACCGATCTGTCGGGCGAATTCACCATTGACGGTTCGGGCTATGCCCGCCTGCCGCTGGTCGGCCAGGTCCGTGCCGCCGGCTATACCAGCCATCAGTTGGAAGCGGTGATCGGCAGCTCGCTGAGCGGCGGCTATCTGAAGTCCCCGCGCGTCTCGGTCGAAGTCACCACCTACCGGCCGTTCTATATCATCGGCGCGGTCAACCGGCCTGGCCAGTATCCGTATGTGGATCACATGAGCGCGCTGAACGCCGTCGCGCTGGCGGGCGGCTTTACCTCCGGCGCGGTCGAAAGCGTGGTGTTCGTGCGCCGCGAAGGCTCGAACCAGGAAGTGGAAGTGCCCGCCGACCGCAGCACCGAGATCTATCCCGGCGATGTGGTGAAGGTGCACAACACCTTCTTCACCGATGCGGCGGCGGTGCTGGCGCCCTTCTCGGGTGTTGCGGCCTCCGCGGCGACAGCGGCGGTCATTCAATAACTCTCTGAGTGCCCGAATCTCATTCTTCAATAGGGTCCTTCCCCAAGACAATCAAAAATAGGACGCCAGCCGCAAGTCCGCCAATAACTTTTGAGGCGAAGACCCAGCCATAAATATCAGATCGGTGATCCATCAGGGCCGCGAGCTCAAAAAAGAAACCAAGGAGCATTGCGGCACCACCGTTCAAACTTCCCACAATAAATCCGACGATGCTGTGCACCAAAGCGGCAATGAAGGACGCCAAGAAAATATCGGATTCATGCAGCGACCTCTGGTTTAGAACGACCCGATAGCACACACCGAGAATGACGAATGCTCCTAAGCTACCGAATGCTACGGCAAATATCGAAAAGCTCACCACCTTGCCCCAGAAGGCTTCGGTAAAAATTCCGTTCGGGTTCAACAGCACATTCAAAGACAATGTGAAAAACAAGGGGGCAGCAATCGCGGCGACCACCAGAGCAACGAGAAATCTAGCAATTGACCACGCGCGGACCATTTATTTGCCCATTCCCCCGTTATCCGAAATCATGCCCAACCTGCATTAACGTCCTGTTGAGAGCCGCTTGGCTTTGGCCTAACCCAAAAATGGGCGGGTGGGCGTATATGCTGGGCGATATTAACGTGCTCATGTCATGGCTGGCCCCCGGCGCATAGCGACAGCGTATTCGCGCCATCCATGATGCCGCTTGTCGGATGGATGGCCGGGTCAAGCCCGGCCATGACATGACAGTTGTTTTGGCTTAAAATAGCCCCATGAACACCCATCACGCCGTAAAGCCCGATTCCGTTGTGAAGCTTGGTTCTGTCGAGGTCGGCAATGCCAAAAAGCTGTCGATCATCGCCGGGCCCTGCCAGCTGGAAAGCCGCGCCCATGCTTTCGACATGGCGGGCGCGCTGAAAGAGGCATGCGACAAGCTTGGCGTCGGCTTGATCTATAAGACCAGCTT
>Ga0302314_10008800_pt1 | contig 17921 bp, 18 predicted proteins | sample III_Palsa_N2_3_FD_200533 | JGI IMG/M metagenome (GOLD analysis project Ga0302314, IMG submission 200533) | Peat permafrost microbial communities from Stordalen Mire near Abisko, Sweden - III_Palsa_N2_3 | ecosystem: Environmental > Terrestrial > Soil > Palsa > Peat permafrost | place: Sweden...
TCGATCCGCGCAAGCAGACCCTGCGGACCTATCGCAACGGGCTGGTCGTGCAGGAAGCGGAAATTGGCGAGGAGATGGTCTGGGGTCCCGACTATATGATCGCCGACATCGCGCGCTACATCACCCTTCTGCCCGGGGACGTTATCCTGACCGGCACCCCGTGCCATTCTCGCTCTCTTGAGCCCGGCGACACCATCGAGGTCGAGATCTCCAACCTTGGCCGGCTGACCAACCAGGTGGTCGCATCGCCGGCGCCACGCGTTCGCGACGTCGGCCACCCGCCGATGGATACGCCCGAGGCTCGGCGCGTGGCCAAGGGCGTCGACGAACGGGTGCCGGAGCGGTTCAAGGACAATTACCGCAAGGCGGCCAGGGCCGGCTGATGTCGCTCCCCGGTCTGCGAGAAGCCTACGCCGGCCGCCTGATCGAGGACGCCCAGGAGATGGCGCCCTTCCTGACCGACTGGCGCCGGCAATGGTCCGGGGCGGCGATCGCCGTCGCTCAACCCCGCACCACGCAAGAGGTGGCGCAACTGGTCGGTTGGTGCGCGCGCACCCGCACGCCCGTCGTGCCGCAAGGGGGCAACACCGGCCTTTCGGGGGGCGCAACGCCCGATCCAAGCGGGCGCGCCCTCGTCCTGTCCCTGGCCCGCCTCAACAAGATCCGAGCCGTGGACACGCTCAACAACACCATCACCGTAGAGGCCGGCGTCATTCTGCAATCCCTGCAGGAGGCGGCGCGTTCGGCCGGGCGGCTGTTCCCCTTAAGCCTCGCCGCGGAAGGCAGTTGCACGATCGGCGGCAATCTCGCCACCAACGCCGGCGGCACTGGCGTGCTGCGTTACGGCAACGCCCGCGAGCTTTGCCTGGGCCTGGAGGTCGTCACCGCCGGCGGCGAAATCTGGGATGGCTTGAGGGGCCTGCGTAAGGACAATACGGGCCTGGACCTGCGCGATCTCTATATCGGCTCGGAAGGCGTGCTCGGCGTGATCACGGCGGCGGTGCTGAAATTGTTTCCCGAGCCGAAGGGCGTCAGCGTCGCCTTTATCGCCATCGAGACGGTGGCCGATGCGCTCGCGCTCCTGGACCTGGCCCAGAACCGGCTGGGCGCGGCCCTGACCGGCTTCGAGATGATCTCCGACCTCTGCCTAGCCTTGGTCGAACGCCACTTCGAGACCGCGAGCACCCCGCTGTCCTCGCGGGCCCCCTGGTATGTGCTGGCCGAGGTCTCCGACCTGATCAGCGAGGCCGCCGCGGCCGCCGCGATGGAGGGCTTTCTTGAAGCCGCCCTCGACGCCGGCCTGGCGATGGACGCCGTCATCGCCGCCTCGAGCGCCCAAGCCAGGGCGCTATGGGCGCTGCGGGAAAATGTGTCCGAGGCGCAGGGTCTGGAGGGCAAGGGGATCAAGCATGATATCGCCGTGCCGATCTCTCGCATCGCCGCCTTCGTCCACGAAGCCTCGGCCGCATTGGCGCAGCGGTTTCCCACCGCGCGCCTGGGCGCCTTCGGCCACCTGGGCGACGGCAATCTGCATTTCAATGTGCTTCCTGCCGAGGGTGACGCCGGCGCCGACCTGGCCGGGCGGATCGCCGACGTCAACGACGCCGTGCATTCCATTGTCGCGCGCCACAATGGGTCCATCTCGGCTGAACATGGCCTGGGTGTTCTTCGGCGTGACGAGGCCGCGCGCTACAAGTCTCCGGTCGAACGGTCGCTGATGCGCTCGGTAAAGACGGCCCTGGATCCCAACGGGCTGATGAACCCTGGCAAGGGGTTCGCCTGAGCGCGACCCGGACACGAAAGGCTCCCATGCGGCATAGCAGCTTGATCAACGGGGAATGGACGGCGGGCTCGCCTGTGCCAAACATCAATCCCTCCGACTTGGCCGACGTGATCGGCGAGTACGATCACGCTAGCCTCGATCAGGCCGCTGACGCGGTCGCTTCCGCGCGTCAGGCCTTTCCGGCCTGGTCGATGTCGCCGGTTCAGGCGCGGTCGCAGATGCTCGAGACGGTCGGGCTGGAAATCCTCGCCCGTAAGACCGAACTGGCCGACCTGCTGGCGCGAGAAGAGGGCAAGACCCTGGCCGACGCCCTCGGCGAAGTTGTCCGCGCGGGCCAGATCTTCAAATTCTTCGCCGGCGAGGCGGTCCGTATTCATGGCGAAAGCCTCAGCTCCACCCGGCCGGGGCTGGAGGTGCAGGTCACTCGCGAGCCCCTGGGCGTCATCACCCTGGTCACGCCCTGGAACTTCCCCATCGCCATTCCCGCCTGGAAGGTCGCGCCGGCCCTGGCCTACGGCAACTGCGTCATCCTGAAGCCGGCCGAGCTGACACCGGGATGCGCCTGGGCGCTGGCCGATATCATCCAACGCGCGGGGTTTCCGCCCGGCGTCTTCAACCTGATCATGGGCTCGGGCTCCAGGCTCGGACCGAAGCTGATGGCCCCCGGCGTCGACGCGGTCAGCTTCACGGGTTCTGTCCAGGTCGGCGGGGCCATCTTGGCGCTCGCCGCCGAAAACCGGCTCAAGGTCCAGCTGGAGATGGGTGGCAAGAACCCCCTCCTGGTGCTGGATGACGCCGACCTCGATCTCGCCGCTCGGGTGGCCTTCGACGGCGCCTATATCGCCACCGGCCAAAGATGCACCGCCTCCTCGCGGCTGATCGTCCAGGACAGCGTCTACGACGCCTTCCTCGCCCGACTCACGGGTATCCTCAACGCCCAGACCGTCGATGACGCCCGCAAGCCCGGCGTGACCATTGGCCCGGTGGTCGATGCCTCTCAACTGGCGGCCGATCTGGACTATGTCGAGGTCGCCCGCAACGAGGGCGGCCGGATTGTTACCGGCGGCGAGCGGCTGCAGCGGGGAACGGCGGGCTTCTACATGGACCCAGCCTTGATCGCCGACACCACGCCGGCCATGCGCATCAATCGCGAAGAGGTCTTCGGCCCCGTCGCCTCGGTTGTCCGGGTGAAGGACTACGAGGAGGGACTTAGCCTCGCCAACGACACCGAGTTCGGCCTCTGCGCGGGGATCTGCACCACCTCGCTCAAGCACGCCAGCCACTTCCGCCGCGCCGCCCAGGCGGGCATGGTGATGGTGAACCTACCCACCGCTGGGGTCGATTATCACGTCCCCTTCGGCGGCCGGAAGGGATCCAGCTATGGACCCAGAGAACAAGGCGCCTACGCCGCCGAGTTCTACACCACCGTCAAAACCCATTACATCAACGCGGGCTGATCGGAGACCGGCATGGCCCTGACCAAAGACCAGATCACCGCGCTCTCCCTTCGCCTCGACGAAGCGGAGAAGACCCGCATCCAACTTGGGCATTTCTCGCTGGAATATCCCGACATCACCATCGAGGACGCCTATGCGATCCAGAAGGCCTGGGTGGACGCGAAACTCGCCCGAGGCGGCCGGGTCATCGGCCATAAGATCGGCCTAACCTCCCGCGCCATGCAGCGGGCGTCGAACATCACCGAGCCGGATTACGGCGTCCTGCTCGACGACATGTTGATCCAGGCCGGGACCGATATTCCCGCCGATCGTTTCATCGTCCCGCGCATCGAGGTGGAGCTCGCCTTCATTCTGAAACAGCGACTGACGGGCCCTAACTGCAGCATCTTTGATGTCCTGTCGGCGAGCGACTATGTGGTCCCCGCGCTGGAGCTGATCGACGCGCGCATCCAGCAGGTGGATCCCGTCTTAAAGGCGCCGCGCAAGGTGTTCGACACCATCTCCGACAACGCCGCGAACGGCGCGATCATCCTGGGCGGCCGGCCGATCCGGCCCATGGACGTGGACTTGCGCTGGGTCAGCGCATTGCTTGCCCGCAATGGCGTGATCGAGGAAAGCGGCGTCGCGGCGGCGGTGCTCAATCACCCGGCCAACGGCGTCGCCTGGCTGGCTAACAAGCTGCATCCCCACGGGGTCGCGCTTGAGGCTGGCGAGATCATCCTGGCCGGATCCTTCACCGCCCCCGTAGCCGCTCGCCCGGGCGACACCTTCAACGTCGATTACGGTCCCCTGGGGTCGATCGGCGTCCGGTTCGTCTGATCACTCAAGGAGCCTCCATGCCGGCGCCGGAAAACACCTTCAAGTCGGCGCTTCGCCGGGGCCAGGCCCAGATCGGCCTATGGCAGGCGCTCGCCAGTCCCTATTCGGCCGAGCTTTGCGCCGGGGCGGGGTTCGACTGGTTGCTCCTCGACGGAGAGCATGCGCCCAATGACGTCCGCAGCCTATTGTCCCAGCTGCAAGCACTGGCCGCCTATCCTGTGCAGACGATCGTGCGTCCGCCGGTGGGCGATACCGTGCTGATCAAGCAGTACCTCGACATCGGCGTCACCAACATCCTCGTGCCGATGGTCGAGACCGCCGAGCAGGCGCAGGCGCTGGTGCGCGCCGTCCGCTATCCGCCGGCCGGGGTGCGGGGCGTGGGCGCCGGCCTGGCGCGGGTATCCCGGTTCGGCCGCATCACCGACTACACCGCGAATGCCGATGACGAAATCTGCCTGCTGGTGCAGGTGGAGAATGTCACCGGCCTGCACAACCTCGACGCCATCGCCGCCGTCGATGGTGTGGATGGCGTCTTCATTGGCCCCGCCGACTTGGCCGCATCCATGGGCTTGCGGGGCCAGCCGCGGCACCCCGATGTCGTCGCGGCCGTCGAGGCCGCCATAAAGACCATCCGCCAGCGGGGCAAGGCGCCGGGCACGTTGATGGGTGACGAGGCGGAAGCCAGGCGGCTGCTCGACCTTGGCTACCAGTTCATGGCCATCGGGGCCGACGTGACCCTGCTGGCCAAGGCCACCTCCGACTTGGCGGCGCGGTTCATCGGCTGACCTTGGCCGTCTAACCGGCGATGGGTTGTCCGTATGATCCGTTGCTGCCGGCGAACAGGCGCGTAAGGCCAAGGAGCGCGTCCAGGTTGGGCGTTTGAATGCCCAACTGCTCGGCGATTTGCCTTGGCGCGGACAGGAGCACGTCAATCTCCATGGGCCGGCCAGCCTCGGCGTCTTGCAACATCGACGTCTTGAATGCGCCGAGCTGACGGGTGATCGCGTTGCGGTCCTCGCCACGTTCGACAATCGGGCAGCCGATGCGATTTCCTATGGCCTGCGCCTCAGCCATGACACGCAGCACGAAATCCGCCACGAGGGGATCATCCAGGAGGCGATCACAGGTCGCGCCGGTGAACGCCGAAATCGGGTTCATGGTCATATTGCCCCAAAGCTTATACCAGATCTCCCGTCGGATATTCTGAGCGAGCTCGAGGTCGAGACCCGCGCTCTCGAAAACCGCGGCGATTGGACCGAGCCCGTCCGTCCCGCCGACAGGACGGCCCAAGATCAGGCGGTTGCCGGCCTTGTGCTTGATCGTCGCCGGGGCAGGCGCGGATACGGAAGCGTGTACAACCGCGCCGACAACCTGTCGAAATGGAATCGATTGCGCGATCACCCCGCCAGGATCGATGGACGTCAGCGATGTTGGCGCCAGGTCGCCGCCGCCACCCAGCAGGAACCACCAAGGCACGCCATTCATCGCCGGGAGAACCTGCGTTTCCGGGCCGATCATCGGGGAGAGCAAGGGGGCGACGTGCAATAGGGCCGGCGCCTTGAGCGCGATGATCAACAGGTCCTGCACACCCAGATCGACCGCCGACTCCCGGGCCCTTACCTTGGCGAGGTGGACTTGCCCATTTGCTTCGAGACGCCAATCCCCGCCGGTCAAGGCCGCAAGGGTCGCGCCTCGGGCGAGCACGCTGATGTCATGTCCGGCGCCAGCGAGCCGAACCCCAAGCCATCCGCCGATCGCGCCAGCGCCTATGATGCCAATGCGCATATGGTCCCCTTTTCGTTATTCGAACCGGCCTGAGGCCGTCGCCAGCCGCGGCTGGCAAATTCGGGCCAGAACTCCCTCTAAGGTCGACCGGCCCTGAAGGTTCAATTGTACGGTAAACAATTAGAATCTGATAGGCCATGGGCTGCTTGGTTAGAGGGGGCGCCGCTGCCCGGAGGTGTTCGGCGCTGTGCATCCTGATCCATACAGTCGCGAACCTGCAGCGGCCCGCCTTGGTGGTTCTGAAGGATAGGCCGCGATCAGAGGCCGCTGGATCGGCAACCCCCTCGCCTGCCCAGCGTGTCGCTCCGTACGCCCCGACCAGAATTGTTCCATGTACAATGCCATGGCCGGTCCAGGACATGGTTTCGCGCCAGCATTTGGACTTGGCGGACAGAGGGGACGATCGGTTGGTTTAGGTCGTAGACGCGGCGTTTTCGAGCACCAGATGCCCCACGGCCGTGTTCGAGGCGGGCACGTGATAGAAGCGGTGCGCGACGTGGACCTTGTCGTCCAGGGCGCCGCGCATGACCAGCCACATCACCAGCTCGATCCCTTCCGAGCCGGCCTCGCGCATATAGTCGAGGTGCGGGACCTTGGACTGAGCGACGGGATCATCGACCAGCTGGTCGAGGAAGGCGTTGTCGAAGGCGCTGTTGATCAGGCCGGCGCGCGGCCCCTGGAGCTGGTGGCTCATGCCGCCGGTGCCGAACACCACCACCTTCAGGTCCTTGGGGAAGCTTTCCACCGCCCGCCGGATCGCCTTGCCGAGGCTGTAGCAGCGATGGCCGGTCGGCGGCGGATACTGCACCACATTGACCGCCAGCGGGATGACCCGGCAGGGCCAGGCCTCGGGCTGGCCGAACAGCAGCGACAGCGGCACGGTCAGGCCGTGGTCGACATCCATCTGGTTGACGATGGTCATGTCGAACTCGTCGAGGATCAGGCTTTCGGCCATGTGCCAGGCCAGCTCGGGGTGGCCCTCGACGACCGGCACCGGCCGGGGCCCCCAGCCCTCGTCGGCGGGGTTGAACCGTTCGGCGCAGCCGATGGCGAAGGTGGGGATGACCTCCAACGAGAAGGCCGAGGCGTGGTCGTTGTAGACCAGGATGATCACATCCGGCTTCTGCTCGGCGATCCAGAGCTTGGAGGCCTCATAGCCGGCGAACACCGGTTTCCAATAGTCCTCGCCCGACTTGCCGTTATCGAGCGCCGCGCCGATCGCGGGCACGTGGCTGGTGGCGACGCCTGCGGTGATCCTAGCCAATCTGGCGGCCTTTCCTGGAGCGGTTGCCTTCGACGGAGCGGCCGCCGCCCAGCATCATCTGGGCGTATTCCGGCTGGGTCACGCCGCTCATGATGGCGGCGATCTGCTGAAACGACAGGCCGTCGGTGGCGGCGATCTTGGAGGTGAAATAGATGTTGCCGCCCAGGGCGATCATCCGATTCCAATTGCGGTCCAGCACCGCCTGACGCTGCGCCTCCGTCATCGGATAGCGCTCGAGATAGGCGCGCTCGTCGGCCTTGAAGGCTGTGCGATTATCGGCCTTCATCAGCGACATGCAGAACATGTTGAGGTGGTAGCCGAGACGTGACTGCTCGCCGTCGAACACGACGGTGCCGGGGATGTCGTGATAGTCCCGCTCGGTCATGGCCGGTCCCAGTAGAGTCGCGTGGAGTTGTCCACCAGCAGGCGCCGCTGCAGGTCCGGCGTGACGGCGAACTTGGGGATCTGGTCCACCAAAACGCCGTCGTCCGGCATATGGGTCTTCATGTTCGGATGCGGCCAGTCGGTGCCCCACAGCACGCGATCGGGGAAGCGTTCGACGATGGCGCGCTGGAACGGGACGACGTCGTCGTAGGGCGGGCCGGCGAGGCTGAGCCGCTCGGGGCAGGACACCTTGGACCAGACGGCGGGGTTCTCATCCATCCAGTGCACGAAGGCCTGGAACTGCGGGTGATCGACACCGAGCGCGACGTCGGGCCGACCCATGTGGTCGACCACCACCCTGGTGGGCAGGGAATCGAACAGCGGCCGCAATTCGCCAAGGTCCGGCGCTTCGAAATAGACCACCACGTGCCAGCCGAAGGGCGCGACCTTGTCGGCGATGCGGCGCAACACCTCGTGCGGGGTGAAATCGGCGAGGCGCCGCAGGAAGTTGAACCGCACGCCGCGGACGCCGGCCGCGTCCAGCGCCGCCAGGTCGTCCTCGCCGATATCCTCGCCCACGGTGGCCACGCCGCGCGCCAGATCCCCGGCGGCCTGCAAGGCGTCCACCAGGGCGCGGTTGTCCTTACCGTGGCAAGTGGCCTGGACGATCACGTTGCGGGAGAAACCCAGGTGGTCGCGCAGCTTGAAGAGCAGATCCTTGCCGGCGTCGCAGGGGGTGTACTTCCGCTCCGGCGCATAGGGGAACTGGGCGGCGGGACCGAACACATGGCAGTGGGCGTCCACCGCGCCGGGAGGCGGGACAAAGCGCGGCTTGGCCGGACTGGGATGGAACACCAGCCAGTCGGGATCCATGGTCTGCGGCTTTTCCGGGGGATTGCTCATGGGATCCTTCACGCAGCTGTGGCGGCTAAGCTGGCGCGGCCGCGGCCGACCACTGCCGCGAGCCGGTCGCGGTCCACGGCGCCTTCCCAGCGGCTGACGACGATGGTGGCCAGGGCGTTGCCGAGCAGGTTCACCAGGGTCAGGGCTTCAGCCATCAGCCGATGGACGCCCAGCACCAGGGCGATGGAGACCACGGGGATGACGCCCAGGGTGCTCAGGGTCCCGGCCAGCACGATGAAGGCCGCGCCCGGCACGGCCGCCGCGCCCTTGGAGGTGATCAGGAGAATGGCCAGCAGGGAGATCTGCTGACCCAGCCCCAACGGCGTATGGGTGGCCTGGGCCAGGAAGACCGCCGCGGTGGCCAGATAGAGGCAGGTTCCGTCGAGGTTGAAGGCGTAACCGGTGGGCAGCACTAGGCCGACCACGGATTCATCGCAACCCAGGGCCGTCATCTTCTCCATCAGCCGGGGCAGCACGGTCTCGGTGGAGGTGGTCGCGGCGACGATGACGATCTCGTCGCGGAGATAGGCCATCAGCCGGAAGATGTTGACGCCCACGCCCCAGGCGATCGCCCCGAACACCACCAGCACGAACAGGGCCGAAACGAGGTAAAATTCAGCGATCAGCTGACCGAGCGAAACCAGGGACGAAACCCCGAACTTGGCGACGGTGAAGGCGATGGCGCCGAACGCGCCCAGGGGCGCGGCCCACATGATGAAGCCGACGATCCGGAAGAAGACGCTGTTCAGACCTTCGATGACCTTGAACACCGGCTCGCCGATCTCGCCCACGGCGGCGAGCGCGAAGGCGAACAGCAGGCTCACCAGCAGGACCTGCAGCACATTGGTCTGCACGAAGGCGGCGCTGAAAGTTGTGGGGATAATGCCCAGCAGGAAGTCCTGCACGCTCTGATGCGCGGCCTGGGCGGCGTAGGCGGCCACGGGCTTGGCGTCGATCGCTGACGCAACGACGTTCATCCCCGCGCCGGGCCGCCAAAGGTCGACCGCCGCCAGGGCGAACACCAGGGCCAGGATGGTGACGCCCAGGAAGTAGATCAACGCCTTGCCCGCCACGCGCCCGACCCGGCCGGCGTCCTTCATCCCGGCCACGCCATGCACGACCGTGCAGAACACCACCGGCGCGATCACCATCCGCACCAAGGCGATGAAGGCGTCGCCCAGCGGCTTCATCTGCGCGCCCAGGGCCGGCGCCCGCCACCCCAGCAGAACGCCGACGACGGTCGCCGCCAGCACCTGGAACCAGAGCTGGCCGAAAACGCCGAACCGTCGTGGGGTCGCGGCCATGCGCTTACCGCCCCTGGGCCTTCAGCCGGGCGTCGAGGCGCGGGAACACCCGCCGCGCATTGCCGGAAAAAATGCTGGCCTTGTCGGCGGCGCTGAGCGCGCTGGCGTCGATGTAGCGTTTGGTGTCGTCAAAGAAGTCGCCAGTCTGCGGGTCGATCCCGCGCACGGCGCCGACCATCTCGGAGCCGAACAGGATGTTCTCCACCGGGATCACCTTCACCAGCAGGTCGATGCCCGGCTGATGGTAGACGCAGGTGTCGAAGAAGACGTTCCGCAGCACATGTTCCGGCAGCGGCGGCCGCTTCATGTCCTGGGCCAGGCCCCGGTAGCGCCCCCAATGGAACGGCACCGCGCCGCCGCCATGCGGGATGATCAGCTTCAGCGTCGGGAAGTCCTTGAACAGGTCGCCCTGGATGAACTGCATGAAGGCGGTTGTGTCGGCGTTGATGTAGTGGGCGCCAGTGGCGTGGAAGCAGGCGTTGCAGGAGGCGGAGACGTGCACCATCGCGGGCACGTCCAGCTCCACCATCTTCTCGTAGAAGGGATACCAGAACCGGTCGATCAGCGGCGGCGAGGTCCAGTGGCCACCCGACGGATCGGGATTGAGATTGCAGCCGATGAAGCCGAGCTGGCTGACGCAGCGCTCCAGCTCCTCGATGCTGGCCGCGAGCGGCGCCCCGGGCGATTGCGGCAGCTGGCAGACGCCGACGAAGTTTTCCGGGTAGAGGTCGCAAACCCGGGCGATCAGGTCGTTGCAGACCCGAGTCCAGCGGCGGCTGACCTCGAGGTCGCCGATGTGGTGAGCCATGGCCGAGGCGCGCGGCGAAAAGATCGTCAGGTCCGCGCCACGCTCGCGCTGCAGCTTCAGCTGGGCGCCTTCGAGGCTTTCGCGGATCTCGTCGTCGGTGATGACGGGATCGGGCGCGTCGAACCCCTCTCCCTTGTCGAAGGCGGCGATCTGGGCGTCGCGCCAGTCCTGCAGCGCCTTGGGCGCGGTGGTGTAGTGGCCGTGGCAGTCGATGATCATGCCAGCTCCCCTTGACTGTTGATGACGCGGCTCACCGGCCGTCCCAGAGGCTGGCGGCCACATAGACCTCGCCGCGCATCAGCCGGCGGGCCGTGCGCAGGAGCGCCGAGCGGCGGACCTGGACCGCGCCGGCTTCGATCGACACATCCATCGCCACGGTGAAGAAGCCGGTGGGATGCTCGACCTCCAGTTCCTTGACCTGCTCGACATCGGCGATTCCGGCCACCTCGGCGGCGACCGAGCCCGGCGTCACGCAGGCCGTGGCGACGCTGACCGCGCCGAACACGCCAATCGCTTCATGCACCCGGTGCGGAATGAAGTTGCGGGTGCAGATGGCGCCGCCGTGCTGGGGCGGGGCCACCAGGCACATCTTCGGCACGGTCTTCTTGGCGACGTCGCCCAGGTTCATCACCGGCCCGACCTTGAGCCGGATCGCCTCGATGCGCGCTTTCAGCTCGACGTCGGCCTCGAGCGCCTCGGGCGTCTCGTAGCCGGTCTTGCCGAAGTCGGCCGCCCGCATCACCACCACCGGCATGCCGTTGTCGATGCAGGTCAGCTCGATCCCGTCCACCACGTCGCGGGTGTTGCCGGTGGGCAGGAGCGCGCCGCAGCTGGAGCCGGCGACGTCGAGGAAGTCGATGGGGATGGGCGCGGCGGTTCCGGGCACGCCGTCGATCCGTGCCTCTCCGTCATAGCGGACACGCCCGCCAGGGGTCTCGATCGCGGCGACCGCCAGGCTCTTGGTGTTGAGCATGTTGATGCGCACGCGGGTGATACCGTCCTCCGCCGCAATGATCCCCTCCTCGATCGCGAAGGGTCCGATCCCGGCCAGCAGGTTGCCGCAGTTCTGGCCGGCGTCGATGCGCGCCTCGTCGACCACGGCCTGCAGGAACAGATAGTCCACGTCGGCGTCCGGATGGGTGGGCGGTCCCACCACCGCGATCTTACTGGTCAGGGGATGGGCGCCGCCCATGCCGTCGATCTGGCGCGGATCGGGCGAGCCCATGGCGGCCAACAGCACCGCGTCGCGGACGGCGACGTCCTTCGGCAAATCCTCGAGCTTGAAATAGAGGCCCTTGGAGGTGCCGCCGCGCATCACGGTGCAGGGGATGGCCGTCTGGGTCATCAGCCCTGGGCCTTGGGCGCTTCGTCCAGGTAGCGCAGGCCCTTTTCCGCCAGCCGCTCGCGCATCTGGTAGATATCCAGGCCGAGCTCGCCCGCCGCCAGCCGCCGGCGCTTGTCGGCTTCGTTGGCTTCGCGGGCCTTGGCCTTGTCGGCCACCGATGCGGCCTCGGCGCGGCGGACCACGCAGACGCCGTCATCGTCGGCCACGATCACGTCGCCGGGGTTGATCAGCGCACCGGCGCAGAGCAGCGGCAGGTTGACGTCGCCGACGGTCTCCTTGACCGTCCCTTGGGCGAAAACCGCCTTGGACCAGACCGGGAACTGCATGGCGGTCAGGTCGGCGATGTCGCGCACGCCCGCGTCGATGATCAGCCCCTTCACGCCCCGGGCCATCAGCGAAGTGGCCAGCAAGTCGCCGAAATAGCCGTCCTCGCAGGGACTGGTGGGGGCTACGACCAGGATATCGCCGGCTTGGCACTGTTCGACCGCGACATGGAGCATCCAGTTGTCCCCCGGCGCCACCGAACAGGTGATCGCGGAACCCGCGATGCGGGCTGGCCGATAGATCGGCCGCAGGTGCGACGCCAGCAGGCCTTTGCGCCCCTGGGCCTCGTGCACGGTGGCGACGCCTGATCCCGCCAGGCTTTCGACAACCTGGTTTTCGGCGCGGGAGATGTTTCTGACGACAACACTCATATTCGCAGCTCCGTCATGCAGCGCTCTGTTCTTGATCCAAACGGGCAATGAAATCCTGCAGCACCTCAATAGGATCGCCGCCCACGGCCCTGATATAACGGCAGAATTCCACGACCTCGATGCGCTGGCGGCGCGTTTCGATCTTGTGGACGTGCGTCGCCGACCGGCCCATCCGCTGGCCCAGAGCGCGCTGCGACAGCCCGGTGCGGCGGCGCTCGGCCAGCAGAAGGCCCGGCAGGATTTCATATTCGTCAGCGAAAATGACGTTGGTCAAAGCAGGCTCTTCTCCAGCCGGTCCAGGGTCTGATACGCAGGCAGCACCTGCGCCACCGATCCGTTGGGCTCGCGTCCCGAAGCGATCGCGGCGAAGAACTCCCGGTCCTGTAGCTCGATGCCATTCATCGACACATCGACCTGGGAGACGTCGATCGGCTGGTCCTTGCCGTCGAACAGGTCGTCGTAGCGGGCGATGTAGGTGCCGTTGTCGCAGATGTAGCGGAAGAAGGTGCCGAGCGGCCCGTCGTTGTTGAAAGACAGCGACAGGGTGCAGATCGCCCCCGACGGCACCTTGAGCTGGATCGACATGTCCATGGCGATGCCGAGCTTAGGGTGGATGGGCCCCTCAATCGCACGCGCCACCGAGGCGATCTCGCCGGTCTGATACTGAAATAAATCCACCGTGTGGCAGGCGTGATGCCACAGGAGATGGTCGGTCCAGCTGCGAGGCTTTCCCAGGGCGTTCATATTGCTGCGCCGGAAAAAGTAGGTCTGCACATCCATCTGCTGGATACTCAGCTCGCCTCTGGCGATACGCTTGCGCACCCATTGATGGCTTGGATTGAACCGTCGCGTGTGGCCCGCCATGGCGACCAGGCCGGTCCGCTTGGCGGTCTCAACCAGCTGTTCGGCGCTGGCGAGACTGTCCGCCATCGGGATCTCGACCTGGACATGCTTGCCGGCCTCAAGGCACTGGATCGCCTGGGCGGCATGTATCGGCGTCGGCGTCGCCAGGATGGCCGCCTCGACACCCGGTTGGGCCAACGCCTCGCCCAGATCGGTCGTCCAATGGGGTATGCCGAATGTTTTGGCCGCATCGCGCGTGGCGTCGGGCAAACCCCCGGCGAGCGAGACGACGTCAACGCCGTCGATCTTCTGGATGGCCTCGAGATGTTTGACGCCGAACGCGCCTTCGCCTGCGACAATGATCTTCATTGCAACCCTATCTGACTATTGCGCGTCGACGGTTGCATTGGCAGGCCGACGTAATTCTCCGCAAGGACGGTCTGAGCCGAGCGTGAACTCCGGATATAGTCCAGCTCAGCAATCTGCAGACGGCGCTCCAGCGGTCCGGTTTCCGGGAAACGATGCGTGAGGCTGGTCAGCCACCAGGAAAACCGCTCGGCTTTCCAGACGCGCGCAAGGGCGCGGGCGGAATAGCCGTCGATGCCGGCTTCGCTACGTTCACCGTAGTATTCCCAGAGCGCTTCAGACAGCATGACCACGTCCGAGACCGCAAGGTTCAGTCCCTTCGCCCCCGTTGGGGGAACGATGTGCGCGGCGTCTCCAGCCAGGAACAGGCGGCCGTGCCGCATCGGCTCGGCGACGAAGGTGCGGAGTGGCGCAATGCTTTTCTCAAAGGAGGGGCCGCGCACCACCTGGGCGCCCGCTTCGGGGCCCAGGCGCAGGCAAAGCTCGTCCCAGAACCTGTCATCAGACCAGTTTTCGACCCGATCATCGAGGCTGCACTGAACGTAATAGCGGCTGCGGGTTGGCGAGCGCATGCTTGCCAACGCGAAACCGCGCTCATGATTACAGTAGATCAGCTCATGATTTGCGGGCGGAACATCGGCGAGCACGCCCAGCCACCCGAACGGATACACCCGTTCAAACACCTGCAGCACCCTTTCGGGGATGCTCGCGCGGCTGACGCCGTGGTAGCCGTCGCATCCGACAATGAAATCGCAGTCGAGCCGTCTCTCGACACCGTCGCGCCGCCAGGTGACGAAGGGCGATGCACGCTCAATGTCGTGCAGCCTGATGTCTTCCGCGTTGAAGAGCAGCGAAAAGCCCTGCCGCGCGCTAGCGTCGAACAGGTCCTTCATGACTTCCTGCTGGCCATAGACCATGACGCCGGAGCCTGTCAGCATTTGCATGTCGACGCGGAACATCTCGCCGTCGTGAGCAATGTTCGCGCCGGCATGGGGCAGGCCTTCGCGACGCATCCGGTCGCCCAGGCCCAGCTGCTCCATCAGCTCGACCGTGATCTGTTCAAGCACGCCGGCGCGGACACGGCCTTCCACATAGGCGCGGTCGCGGCGCTCGAGGATAACCGCATCTACCCCGGCGGCATGCAGCAGCATCCCCAGGAACATCCCGGCCGGTCCCGCTCCGATAATGGCGACTTGGGTGCGGATAGGGCGTTCCTCTTGCCGCCGTTATCGGGGAACGTCCCCACGGCTTGTCCGCAACCCTAGGCCCGCCTCGCGGCAACGCGATGGATCAATGCGCCTAAAACTTGGACTTTTCCGCCCCCGGTCTTGCGTGAGGTCCGCCCCCAAGCGCAAACTCACCCGATGGTTTCCGCGGTCATTCCAAGCTTTTTTCTCTACGGCGAGGCGCCGAAAGTGGTCGGAGACCGCTTCCTGCACCTGGAGAGCCTGGATGATCGCACGCGGCCGAGCAATTGGAACATCCGCCCGCACGCCCACAGTGACCTGAACCACATCTTCTACATTGCTCAAGGTGGAGGGCGGATGCGTGTCGAAGCGGCGGTGATCGGGTTTACCGCGCCGTGCCTGCTTCTGATCCCCTCCAGGGTGGTGCACGGCTTTGTCTACGAAGCGGAGACGGCCGGTTCGGTGTTGACGGTTTCAGAGGTTTATTTGCGGGAAATGATCCGTCGAGAAGTCGAGTTCACCCCCCTCTTCTCACTGCCATCGGCGGTGCCGCTGAACTCGGTGAGAACGATCGAAGGCAGCCTCAGACAGCTCTCGCGCGAACTGGCCTGGACCGCTCCGGGGCACACGGCGGCGGTGGAGTCGCTCCTTGTCAGGCTGTTGGTGGAGGCTCTGCGGACGTCGAGGCGAGTGGGTCCACAGCGCCTGGCGTCCAACGGGACTCAGGCTGAACTGGTCGCGCGATTTCGCGAAGCGGTCGAAGAGCGTTATCGCACTCAAATTGGTTTAAACGCCTATGCCGAGGGGCTTGGCGTCAGCCCTAAGCAGCTCCGGTCGGCCTGCATCAGGATCGCACACGTCAATCCGTTGCAGATTGTGCAAGATCGGCTTCTGCTCGAGGCCAAGCGTCTCATGCTTTATTCAGATATGAGTGTCGCGGAGGCGGGATACTATCTTGGGTTCAGCGAACCTGCATACTTCACTAGGTTTTTCACGCGAGGGGCCGGGCTTTCGCCCCGGGCCTTCAAGACCGCCACGCGAACACCGGCATAAGCTCGCGGCTATGCCGCGCAGAGACGCGTCGCGACACGCTCGCGGCGACAACCTCCTCCGCGGTCTCGGGCCTACGCTTCCGAGCGTTGTCGACCTGGCGTCCGGCCAAAAAGGTCTTGTCTGCCGTACAATAATGCGCGATGGCTGGAACTGCTGGGCCGGTCGCGCCGGCTTGCGGCCGCCTTCGGCAATCGACGCCGAGCTGCGGCGTCAAGCGACGGTGAAGAGCAGGCTGACGACCGAGGGAACAACGTCCATGGTGCAGGACATTCGCCGCAGGTGGGAAGCACCGGAGAAAACGAGACACGGCGCCCGCGAACACCGACCATCAACGCTCATTTGGAACCAGGATAGCTAGCAAATGCGTTTCTTGAATGCCGTCGTCGGATTGGGGGCCTCAATGATCGCGGCAGGTATTGTCGCGGCGTCGGCGGCCCCGGCGAGCGCTCACCACTCCTTCGCCATGTTCGACGACCATAAAATCGTGACCTTGGCGGGCACGGTCACCGAGTTTCAGTGGACCAATCCGCATAGCTGGGTGGAGTTGTTGGCAAAAGACCCCACGACCGGCAAGGATGTCCAATGGTCGATTGAGTGCATCAGTCCTAACCAGCTTGCGCGGGCGGGCTGGAAGAGGACGTCTCTAAAGGTGGGCGACAAGGTCTCCGCCGACATCCATCCCATGAAGGACGGCTCGATTGGCGGCGCCTTGGTCTCGGTCACCGTCAACGGTCTGACGCTGAGCAATCACGGCATATAGCTGGCTGATCGACGCGGCTGTCGGAAGGAGACGCTGGTGGCCTACCGCCCGTGGCGCCAAGCCTCAGCGATATTTGGATCCAGCGCTAGCTGGCTATCAGTGATGACGCGGCGGCGCGCCCCCTTGGGCGGCGGCGCCTGCGCGATGGGCCGCCAGACTGACGCTGACCACGACCTTGGCGCCAACCACGTCGCCCGCCTTCCACTGGCCTTGGCCGACGCCGAAAGCTGTGCGGTCGAGCGCTAAGGACCCATTCATTCTCGCCGCGTCGCCTTCAATGGCCAAGGTGAAGGGTAGCGCCACTGATCTCGATACGCCGCGGATGGTCAGATCTCCGGTCGCCAGATATTTGCCGCCGCCCAGGTCGCGGAACGCATGGGTGACGAAACTGGCCCTGGCGAATTTGCCGGCGGCGAACCAGTCATCGGTCGGCAAGGCTTGGTCGCGATCTGCATCGCCGCTGGCGGCCGAAGCGACGTCAATAACAACATTGACCTTTGAGGCGGCCAGCGCCTTCGGATCGAAAGCAATCTGGGCGGTCCAGCGCCTGAAGGCTCCAACAAACGGGGCGCCGTTCATGGTTCCCTGGAACGCCAGTTTTGAGGCCGCCGGATCGACGATCCAGACGCTGGGGGCGGCGAGCGCGGGGGCGGCGACCAGGGCGAGGCCGACGACGGCGCACGCCAATTGATGGCGCTTAAAACAATTGAAGATCATGTCCGGGGTCTCGGCTTGAGGAAGGGGATCATGCGCGCGGCGACATCGTCGTGGCTGATAAAGTGATGTTTGAGGGCGCCGGCCACGTGCAGCGCGACCAGTCCATAGGTTAGTTTTGCAAGCAGCCCGTGGGCCGCCTGGAAGGCGCGTTCCGCTGCCGCCGCCTTGTCCATGGGCAAGCTGGCCAACGGCCCGATCGTCGGCCATGGCAGGATGAACAGTTTGATCGGCAGGATGTGGTGTAGCGGGCTGGCCGAGCGCATCGCCCACCCCGTCAGGGGCAGCGCCAGCATGATCACGTAGAACCCCACATGCACCGCGACCGCCAACCCCCGCTCCCAGCCCGGCCCGGGATCGGAGCGCCTGGGTGGCGGGACGGCTAGGCGCCAGGCGACACGCGCGACGCTCAGGATCAGCACGGACAGCCCTAGGGACTGGTGCACCCGCA
>Ga0302314_10008801_pt1 | contig 17920 bp, 17 predicted proteins | sample III_Palsa_N2_3_FD_200533 | JGI IMG/M metagenome (GOLD analysis project Ga0302314, IMG submission 200533) | Peat permafrost microbial communities from Stordalen Mire near Abisko, Sweden - III_Palsa_N2_3 | ecosystem: Environmental > Terrestrial > Soil > Palsa > Peat permafrost | place: Sweden...
CTGCGCGGCTTCTCGGCGCCGGTCAAGCTGGCCGGGGTGACGCCGGAGCGGCTGCGCTTCCTCGCCGCGCACGACACCGACCCGTTCGTGCGCTGGGACTCGCTGCAATCCTACGCGAAGGAGACGATCCTCGACGCCGTCGCCTCGCTCGGGGAGGGTGCGCTCGACGAAGGACTGGCGGAAGCGCTGGCGGCCACGCTGGCGCAGGCCGACGCCGACCCGGCCTTCGCCGCCGAGGCGCTGGCGCTGCCCTCGGAAGCCTACATTGCCGACCAGATGCCGGTCGCCGACCCGGACGGCATCCACGCGGTGCGGCAGGCGCTGCGGGCGGCGATCGGGGCGCGGCTGGCGGAGCCGTTGCGCGAGACTTACGAGCGACTGACCGACACAGGCGCCTATCAGGTGGACGGGCGCTCCATCGGGCGGCGGGCGTTGCGCAACGCCTGCCTCGGCTATCTCGCCGCCGCCGGCGAGGACGGCGTGCAACTGGCGCGCAAGCAGTTCGACGCGCAGGCCAACATGACGGACGTGCTGGCGGCGCTCGACGTGCTGGCGGGCACCGACACGCCGGACCGCACGCAGGCGCTCGCCGCGTTCCATGCCCGCTGGCACGGCGACGACCTCGTGCTGGACAAATGGTTCGCGATCCAGGCGATGTCGCCGCGGCCGCAGACGGTGGCGGAGGTGCGGGCGCTGTCCCGCCACAAGGATTTCGACCTGCGCAACCCGAACCGGGTGCGCGCGCTGGTCGGCGCGTTCTCCGCCGGCAATCAGGTGCGGTTCCACGACGCCTCGGGCGAGGGGTATCGCTTCCTTGCCGACATCGTCATCGCGCTCGATGCCAGCAACGGCCAGACGGCGGCGCGGCTGGTCAACCCGCTCGGCGCATGGCGGCGGCAGAATCCGGCGCGGCAGGCGCTGATGTGCGGCGAGCTGGAACGCATCCTGGCGACGCCGCGGCTGAGCCGGGGCACGTTCGAGAAGGCGTCCAAGGGATTGGTGTGACGTACGGCGAGGGAGAGAGAAGACGATGCCGGTGAGCGGGCTTGGCCCCTACGACGACCAGAACATTTTTGCGAGAATCCTGCGTGGCGAGATCCCGAGCAAAAAAGTGTTCGAGGACGAGTGGGCGTTCGCGTTCCACGACATCCACCCGCTGGCGCCGGTGCATATGCTGGTGATCCCGAAGGCGCGCTTCGTCTCGCTCGCCGATTTTTCCGCGCGCGCGAGCCAAGCGGAGATCGCGGGGTTCTGGCGCGCCGTCGGCGCGGTGGCGCGGGATCTGGACCTGGAGGCGCCGGGCTACCGCATCCTCGCCAATGTCGGCGAGCACGGCGGCCAGGAAGTGCCGCACTTCCACGTCCACATCTTCGGCGGCAAGCCGCTGGGGCGGATGCTGGAGCGGTAGGGGCGCGGAGGTATCCGCCGGCGCCGCTACAGCGAGAGCCGGGCGCCGCTGTTCAGCGCCGCCTTCACCATCGCCTGCAACGCGGTCTGGATATCGGTCGGGTTCGAGGCCTCAGTGTAGTCCGCCGGCTCCGAGGCGCAGCCTGCCAGGTTGGTCGGCAGGTCGTACGCGGTGCCCGTGGTGCCATTCACATAGTTGACCAACTGGGTATTGCTGAGCACAACGGTCGCCGGCGTGGTGATGTAGGTCGTGTAGAGCACATAGACCGTGTAACCGAGCGACTTGATCGCCGCGCAGTCTTCCAGACTGATCGGCCCTTCGGCTCCGTTGGGGTTGGAGGAATTGCCCGGCAACAGCGAGTACCCCGCAACCATTTGCCGGCCGCCCCAATCCTGGATGCCGTCGGTGATGATGATCAGCGACCGTTTGGCCTTGGCCGGCGTCGAACCGTTCCCCGCGGATGTCAGCCCCGCAGCCGACAACGAAGCCTGTGCCTGGGTGACGAGTGCCGACATGGCCGCCGGGAAGTCGGTGTTGGCACTATCGGTGGTCACGGGCGAACTGATTGCCTGCGCCGCAGCAAGTGCATTGCCATTGCAGCCGGCCGCGGTGGTTTGCAGGCATGCCATGTCCGTCGTTGCCTGAGTGGCGCTGTCGCTGGTGGGCGGCCAATCCTGCGTCAAGGCATTGCCGAACTCGAACACGGAGGCGCCAAACTGGCTCGGAATTTCCTCGCTGCTTTGCATATAGCCGATTGCGGTTTCCACCGCCGACTGCACCACGTCGAAGCGCAACTGCACGCCGTTGAAGCGGGCAATGCCGTAGTAGTCCAGCGTATAGGTTTGGGTCGCATTCGAGGAATTCACGGCACCGGACAGGGTATCGACGCCCTTGCCCGTAAACGTTGTTGTTCCTGTTGTGAACTTGCTTCCGGTCAGGGGTTGCCAGTGGCAGGCAAAGGCGCACTGGCAGCCCTGAAGACCATTGATATTCCAGTCGTTATTCCCCGGATAGGCCGCGGAGCCACTGGCGCCTGTTGCTGATGCCGGGGTGGAAACCGTTACCTTGTACGGGCCCTGGGTGACCAGGCTCGACCCTGTGCAGCCCGGATTGCCGGTTAACTGCCAAGTGCTCGACTGCGCTGTTGCTGTCTGCAATTGGGTGACCCCGCCCGTCGTCGCCGCGATCAGCATCGACGACGAATTGTCCAGCAGGAACGTGACATCGACATAGGCGTTGGCGACGATCGTGGCTTCGGCGGTGTTGCTGATCGGGACCGAGGTGATGCCAAAGAACTGGTGAAAGATTGTGGTCACGTTGGCCGTATAGGTCACGGTCGACGTAAACGAGTTGCCCGACGGCACCACGTTGACTGTAACACTCGGATTACTGGAGGATTTGACGACGTCGGGAATGGTGCCGACCTGCGCCGTGAACCATGCGGTGCCGGCCGCAATGCCCTGGACGGACGGAGTCGCCACATTCGGGTTGTTAGCGACAAATGCCGCGCCCGCGGACTGCGCGGCGGTGAGCGCCGCGGTGTCGGCAGCGAGGTCGAGTTGCGCGCGCGTTTGTGCGATGAAGCCGAAATCCACCGCGAGGCCGACCAGCAGCAGCAGCGGAATCGCTGCCAGGCCGAACAGCATGGCGACCGCACCTTTGCGGTCGCGCCACAAGGAGCGAGACCGGGCCACAACGGCGGCAGGCTGCCGTCGGCGTAAAAGTTCCAGGGTCATGCAGGGCCTCCGGCCGAGCTGGTGTCAACAAAATGCACGGATGCGCTGGCCTGCCGCAAGCCGAGATGGAGCATGCGCGCGAGCATCACAAGTAACCGGTGCACGTGTAGGCATCGGGAGCGTTGGCGAGGTCGTACGCGATGTATTGCGTAGCGGTCGAGGGTGGCGTCTCCCGCGGCGGCAGCATCGCGGTATGCAGGAAGGTAGGCTTGATGCTGAACACGCCCAACACGTTGCCGAGAAATATCGGCTGGAACAGGTAGGAGACGTCGGCCACCAGCACCGAGGTCAGCGGCGTCATTCCCAGGGTCGGCAGGGTCGTGAGTGTCGGCGTCGATCCCGGCGCAACCTGCGTCACCACCCCGCACGCGCGCGTAACTGCCGGGGTCGTGCCCATGTACTGGCCGCTCCCCGCGAACGACGACAGCGGCACGCTCCAGGCCACATTGGCAGTGTAGGAGGTATAGGACGTGCAGGCCGTGCCGGAGCAGCCGGCCGGCAGGCCGGTGCCGGCCACGCCTTTGAAGACGATCTCGGAAATCGTCACCGTGAACGGCTGTGACGACCCTCCGGCCTCCAGGCCCGGCATCACGCCGAAGATCGCGGTGGCCGCCTGATAGAGTTGCGTCGTCGTCAGCGAGGCGGAACCGTCCGACTGGACGCTGAGCTCCGTCGCGATCAGCGCCGCCTCCTCGGCCGCCACCGTGACCCGGCGATAGGCGATCAGCGCGTCGCTGGCATCCACCACACCCAGCAGCAGCGCCACCATGATCGGCAGCAGCAGCGCGAACTCCATCGCCGCATTGCCGCCGCGGCCCAGGCGCAACAGCCGATGCCGGCGGCCCGCCGCGAGCAAGCAGCGGCCGCGTCGCAGGGGAGGGGTGCAATGGGGAGACCGGCGCATTGCGTTCCTCTAGCAGCCGGACGCGGACGTGGTGGTGAAGTCCTCGTTGACGAAAGCCGAGGCGGAGAACGTCGCGCGGACGAAGCTGCTGCCATTGGAAATGGCCATTTGCGGGACGAACAGCGAGACAATGCTCGGCGAGGTGTACACGGCAGTTGCCAACATCAATTCGTTCTGGCTGCCGGTACAGAAGGCAAACTTGCTGGTGTCGAGCTTGCCGGACGTCGTGGGAATTCCCTCCGACCCCAGGCCGCCGGCGGCATAATAGTCTGTCACTTTTCCGACATTAATCGCGATATTATTGCAGTTCAAGAACCCCGAGACCGCCGGGCAAAGATAGCTGGACATGAAGGTTGCGCTCGCGGCCGAGCCGGAGCCTTGCATGGCCCCGATCTGGATCGACCGCGCCGCGGTCTGCATGCCGTAGTCGAGCATTTCCTGCGCGTACAGGTCGTAGCCAAGCTCCAGCATGAAGACGAGGAGGAACAGGAATGGCGGCCCGATCAGGGCGAACTCGACGACCATCACGGCGCGCCGCGCCCGCCACCGCCTGCTTGGCGACGGCAGGGTGCGCGACAACGCCACGTACGATGCCTGCAAGCCCTGCCGTACCGCCCGGCGCCACGCGCCAGCCATCATCGCAATCCCCCTTCTTTCGGCACCGCGTCGCATTATCTGCGTCTGAGCGTCGCTTATATGCGACATTGCATACAATTAAAAGCACAAACAATCACGCCCACCGCGACCTGCCCATACCATTGCCGCCCGCCTCAGTTGCCAAAAGCTGAATTGACAGGATCGCCGTCGGCTCACATCGTCGCCCGCTCCGAGGGGTGCCCCGACAAGGGGCTGAGACACCGATCGGCCATCTCCCATGTGGCCAGCGCGGACACCCTTTGAACCTGATCCGGGTCACACCGGCGTAGGGACGGGAACCGCGCACACCACGGCCACCGCCCGCTCCGTCGGCCCCATGGCGAGAGAGGATGCGCGCATGAATGTCCAGGCAAAACCAGCCGCCGTCACCACCGGCCCGGTCGCGGGCTCGCGAAAAGTCTATACAAATCCGGATGGCCGCCCCGACATCGCGGTGCCGTTCCGCGAGATCGACCTGCATCCCTCGGCCAACGAGCCACCGTTCCGGGTCTACGACACGTCCGGCCCGTACACCGACACCGCGGCGCAGATCGACCTGGAAGCGGGGGCCCCGGCGGTGCGCGCCGGCTGGATCGCCCGCCGCGGCTTCGCCAGCGTGGCGGCGCGCGCGGTCAAACCGGAGGACAACGGGTTCGTGCCCGCCGACAAGCTGGTGCCGCAGTGCCCCGCGCCGCGCACCGTGCTGGCGGGTGCGCCCGGGCAGCCCGTCACACAGATCGAGTTCGCGCGCCGCGGCATCATCACCGAGGAGATGATCTACGTCGCCCACCGCGAAAACCTCGGCCGCACCCGGATGCTGGCGTCGGCGGAGGACACGCTGGCCGACGGCGAGAGTTTTGGCGCCTCGATTCCGCCGTTCGTCACGCCCGAGTTCGTGCGCGCGGAAATCGCCGCCGGGCGCGCCATCATCCCGGCCAACATCAATCACCCGGAGCTGGAACCGGTCGTCATCGGCCGCAACTTCCTGGTCAAGATCAACGCCAACATCGGCAACTCGGCCGTCACCTCCTCCGCCGCCGAGGAGGTGGAGAAGATGGTGTGGGCGATCCGCTGGGGCGGCGACACGGTCATGGATTTGTCTACCGGCCGGAACATTCACAATATTCGTTCCTGGATTCTGCGCAACGCCCCGATCCCGATCGGCACGGTGCCGATCTATCAGGCACTGGAAAAGGTCGGCGGCGACCCGGACAAGCTGGACTGGGAGGTGTTCAAGGACACGCTGATCGAGCAGGCCGAGCAGGGGGTGGACTACTTCACGATCCACGCCGGCGTGCGCCTCGCCTACGTGCCGCTGACCGCCAGGCGCGTCACCGGCATCGTCTCCCGCGGCGGCTCGATCATGGCGCGCTGGTGTCTCGCGCATCACCGCGAAAGCTTTCTGTACGAACGTTTTGCCGAGATTTGCGACATCATGCGCAAATATGACGTCTCCTTTTCCCTGGGTGACGGGCTGCGGCCGGGCTCGGGCGCGGACGCCAACGACCGGGCGCAGTTCGCCGAACTGGAGACGCTGGGCGAACTCACGCGGGTGGCGTGGGACAAAGGGTGCCAGGTGATGATCGAAGGCCCCGGCCACGTGCCGATGCACAAGATCAAAGTGAACATGGACAAGCAGTTGCGCGAGTGCGGCGAGGCGCCGTTCTACACGCTCGGGCCACTGACCACCGACATCGCGCCGGGTTACGACCACATCACCTCCGGCATCGGTGCCGCCATGATCGGCTGGTTCGGCACGGCGATGCTCTGCTACGTGACGCCCAAGGAACATCTCGGCCTGCCGAACCGCGACGACGTGAAGACCGGCGTCATCACCTACAAGATCGCCGCCCACGCCGCCGATCTGGCGAAGGGGCATCCGTCGGCAAAGCTGCGCGACGACGCGATCAGCCGGGCGCGGTTCGAGTTCCGCTGGGAAGACCAGTTCAACCTGGGGTTGGACCCCGACACGGCGCGACAATTCCACGACGAGACGCTGCCGAAGGAGGCGCACAAGGTCGCGCATTTCTGTTCGATGTGCGGCCCGAAATTCTGCTCGATGAAGATCACCCAGGACATCCGCGCCGACGCCGTGCGGATGGAGGGGCTGGCGCAGATGAGCGAGACCTTCAAGGCCAAGGGCTCGGCGCTGTATCTGCCCGAGGCGGCGGACGCCAAGGGCGACGCCGACTGATGTGGCTGGCGGCGCGGCGGCCAGGGGCGGCAGAATGCCGCCCATGACCGATCCCCGCTCCGCGCTCGACGCCATCGGGCAACTGCCCGACAGCGAGATCGACGTGGCCGACGCCGCGCTGCAACTGGCGCGCGTCGACGCGCCGGAGGCCGACTGGGAGGCGGCGCGCGCGCATCTCTCGTTGCTGGCGCGGCAGGCGGTGCGGCTGGCCGAGACCATCGCCGTGGACGACCTGCCGATGCAGGCGGCGGCGCTGTCCGAGTTGCTGGCGGGAGAGCACGGCTACCAGGGCGACGCCGAGACCTATGACGACCTCGCCAACGCGAACCTGATCCGGGTGATCGAACGGCGGCGCGGCATGCCGATCGCGCTCGGCATCCTGTGGCTGCACGCGGCGCGGGCGGCCGGCTGGGGTGCGCACGGCATCGATTTTCCGGGCCATTTCCTGGTCGCGCTGGACGGTGCGCGGGTGCAGATGGCGCTCGACGTGTTCAACAATGGCCAGCCGCTGGAAGCGCGCGACCTGCGCGCGCTGCTCAAGCGCGTCGAGGGCGCGAAGGCGGAGCTGCGCCCCGGCCTGCTGGCGCCGATGGGGGTGCGGGCGGTGCTGCTGCGGCTGCAGAACAACATCAAGCTGCGCCGGCTGCGCGCGCCGGACCTCGCCGGTGCGCTGGCCTGCGCCGAGGACATGCTGCGCATCGCCCCGGACGAAGCGCCGCTGTGGCGGGAGACGGCGCAGCTGCACCAGCGGCTGGATCAGGTGTCGGCCGCGCTGCGCTGCTACGAGCGGTTTCTCGATCTCGTGCCGCAGGGCGAGGCGGCGAGCCGGGCACGGGCGGCGATGGATGAGTTGCGGTCGCGGTTGAATTAACGGCAGCGCACCTGCGCCAGCCCTGATCGCTGGCGGAGGTACAGCCGGACCGTCAGCGCCGCGCGAGCGCCGCCGCGACACTCGCCGCCAGCGGCGTCGTCGGGCGGCCGATCAGGGCGCTGAGCTGGCGGCTGTCGTCGAACAAGGCGCCCTTCGAGGCGCCGACGTCGCTGTCGGCGAGCAGGGCCGCGATCTCTGCCGGCAGGCCTGCGCCGAGCAGCGCCGCCCGGTAGTCGGCTTCCGGCAGGTTCACGTAGCCGACCTGCTCGCCCGATTGTTTTGTCAGCTCGGCGGCCAGCTCGGGCAGGGTGTAGGCGTCGTCACCGGCCAGTTCGAAGACGCGGCCGCTCCAGTTTTCCGGCGTCGTCAGCACCGCGGCTGCCGCGGCGGCGTAGTCTGCCCGCGCCGCCGAGGCGATGCGGCCCTCACCGGCGCTGCCGATCAGCGCGTGGTGCGCCAGCGCCGCCGGGATCGCTGCCGTGTAGTTCTCGGTGTACCAGCCGTTGCGCAGCAGCACGAACGGCACGCCGCTGGCGCGCAGCAGCGCTTCGGTGTCCCGGTGTTCGCCCGCCAGGCCGAGCGGCGAGGTGTCGGCGTGCAGGACGCTGGTATAGGCCAGCAGGCCGACGCCGGCACGTTTGGCCGCGGCGATGACGTTGCCGTGCTGCGCGGCACGCTGGCCGAGCGCATTGGAGGAGATCAGCAGCACCCGGTCGATGCCGGCCAGGGCGGCATCAAAGGTCTCCGGCCGGCCGTAGTCGGCAATGCGGGCCTCGACGCCGAGCGCGGTGAGGCGGGCGCCGGCCTCGGCGGTGCGCACGGTCGCGGCGATCTGCGCGGCGGGCGTGGTTGCGAGCAGGTCGGCGATGACAAGCTGGCCGAGCTGACCGCTGGCGCCGGTGACGAGCAGGCGAGGCTGATGCTGAGACATTGCGGAACTCCGGATTGAGGTCTCGGATTTAGACCAGGTCTTGTATGGAGACCTTCGTGCCGTCATGTAAGGAGGCAGTTTCTCCTGCTCAGGTAACCTGGAGGGAACCTCCTATGGCCGGCGATGCACCGCTCTCTACCAGCTTCAGCGACTGGCAGGCCCGCGGCTTCGATGCCGCCGCCTGCCCGGTGCGCAACGTGCTGGACCGCATCGGCGACAAGTGGACGACGCTGGTGCTGACCGCGCTCGCGGCGAAGCCGCGCCGCTTCAACGAATTGCACCGGATCATGCCCGACATCTCCAAGCGGATGCTGACGCAGACGCTGCGGGACCTGGAGCGTGACGGCCTGGCAACCCGCCACGTGTTCCCGACCAAGCCGCCGAGCGTGGAGTACCGCCTTTCGCCGCTGGGGCAATCGGTGCTGGCGCCGCTCGGCGCGCTGGTCGAATGGGCGGACCGCAACTACGCGACGATCCGCGAGGCGCGGGCGCGGTTCGACGCGGCGGCCGAGTTGCGCTCGGGGCCGAACTGAGGGAGGAAGGCCGGCCGTAACTGCGAGGGCGACGACATGGGGCGTTCCTTAAGGATCGCGGTCCAGATGGACCCGATCGAGACCGTCAATATCGATGCCGACTCGACGTTTGCCCTGATGCTGGCGGCGCAGGCGCGGGGCCATGCGCTGTGGCACTACGAAGTACGGCATCTGTCGCTGTCGGAAGGCGTGCAGAAGCCGGGGGCGAGGCGGGAAGAGCGGCTGCGGGCGGTGGCACGGCCGGTCACGGTGCAGCGGGTCCGCGGCGACCACTACAAATTCGGCGAAGCGGCGATCGTCGATCTCGCCGGCATGGATGTGGTGCTGATGCGCCAGGACCCGCCGTTCGACATGGCCTACATCACCGCCACGCATATGCTGGAGCATATCCACCGCGACGACGGGCGCGGTGGGCCGCTGGTGGTGAACAACCCGGCCGCGGTGCGCAACGCGCCGGAAAAACTGCTGGTGACGCATTTTCCGGAGCTGATGCCGCCGACCCTGGTCACCTGGGACGTGGACGCCATCCGCGGCTTTCGCGCGATCCACACGGACATCGTGGTCAAGCCGCTGTTCGGCAACGGCGGCGCCGGCGTGTTCCTGATCCGCCACGACGACCCGAACCTGAACGCGCTGCTGGAGATGCATTTTGCCCGGTCGCGCGAGCCGTTGATGATCCAGCGCTACGAGCCAGCGGTGCGGGTCGGCGACAAGCGCATCATCCTGATCGACGGCGAGGCGGCCGGCGCCATCAACCGGGTGCCGGCGGCGGGCGAGGCGCGCAGCAACATGCATGTCGGCGGCCGGCCCGAGCAGAGCGCGCTGACGCCGCGCGACAGGGAAATCTGCGAGACGATCGGGCCGCTGCTGAAGGCGCAGGGGCTGATCTTCGTCGGCATCGACGTGATCGGCGACTGGCTGACCGAGATCAACGTCACCTCGCCCACCGGCATCCAGGAGGTTTCGCGTTTTGACGGGACCGATCTGGCGGGGAAGATTTTCGATGTGATCGAGCGGAAGGTGGGTGCGTAGGCGGACGGCCCCGCTCTAAGCTGGCCGCCAGGAGCACGCGCATGAGCAAACGCCTGTCATTGACCCTGGATGAACACTTCGCCCGGTTCGTTGAAGGACAGGTGGCCGATGGCCGATATGACTCCACAGGCGAAGTGGTCCTCGCCGGCTTGCGCTTGCTGGAGGACCAGGAGACGCGGTTAGCGGATTTGCGGGCCGCTCTGATCGAAGGTGAGGAGAGCGGACCGGCAGCCCCGTTCGATTTCGACGCCTTCATTGCCCGGAAGCGCGGAGCCGATCCCGCAGCAAAATGAGACGTTTCGCGCTCTCTCCGCGGGCGCAGGCGGATCTCGACGAGATCTGGGACTACTCGGCCACACGCTGGGGCGTGCTGCAATCGGAGGCTTATGTCCGCCTGATTCAAACGGCCATGCAAACGTTGGCCGCCAGCCCGGGGCTTGGACGGACCTGCGACGCGATCAGGCGCGGGTACCGCCGCCATCCCGCCGGCTCACACGTCATTTTCTACCGGCAGCACGGCGGGATCATCGAGATCATCCGCATTCTGCACCAACGCATGGATGTCGGCAGCCACCTGTAGCCGTCACGTCGCCGCCGCCGCCGGCTCCTCCGGCAAGCGCGTGGCAGGGACCAGAACCGGCGTGCCGCTGAGGGCGATGTGGCTGGTGATCGGGCTCTCGATCCCCAGTTCGTCGAAGCGCATCTTGATGCGGCGGTTCAGTTCGCGCGACACCGCCCAGCGCTGGCCCGGCAGCGTCATCACCCGCGCCCGCAGCACGTAGGCAAGATCGACGAACCGGTCGACGCCCATGATCTCGACATCGTCGCGGATCGCGCTCGCCCAGCGCGGCTCGGCGCGCAGCGTTCGCACGACATCGCGCACGACATCGGCGACGTGGTCCGAGTCCTCGTTCAGGCCGATGCTGAGGTCGAGCACCGCGTAGCCGTAGTCGCGCGTCATGTTCGTCACGGTGGTCACGGCGCTGAAAGGGACGATGTGCACCGCGCCATCGACGGCGCGCAACCGGATGGTGCGGACCGAAAGATATTCGACCGTGCCGGTCAGGCCGCCGAGCGTCACCACGTCGCCGACCTGCATGGCGTTCTCCAGCAGCAGGAACAGGCCGGTGATGATGTCCTGCACCAGTTTCTGCGAGCCGAAGCCGATGGCGAGGCCGACCACGCCGGCGCCGGCGAGCAGCGGGGCGATGTTCACCCCGATCTCGCTGAGCACCATCAGGCCGGCGACCATGAGGATGGAGATCAGCAGCACCGTGCGCAGCATCGGCAGCAGCGTCAGCAGCCGCGCCGAGCGGGCGCCGCGGCCATCGCCGGTGACCTCGGCGAGCCGGCGCTGCACGCCGGCATTGGCCAGTTCCCAGGTCAGCAGCGCCACCAGCAGCGTCAGGCCGATGGTGATGAGGCCGGAGATCACGCGCCCGCCGAGCGCACCGGGCTCGAACCAGGCCAGGCTGTCGATACCCCAGAGCTGGAACAGCACGACGGCGGACGCCGCGGCTATCAGGCTGGAGACGACCGCGCGGGCGACCGGATGGTAGCGGCGCAACCGCTGCTCCAGCCCGGGATAGCGGTCGCGCAAATGCGGGTCGATCTGCAGCCAGCGGCCGAGCGCGCCATAGGCGCCGACGATCATGAAACGGGTGGCGGCGACCACGACGACGGTCGAGACGAAGATACGCAACAGCCGCGCGAAGCCGTCCTGCACCTCGAACGCCCAGACCAGCCAGAGCGCCACGAGGTAGAAGACGGCGACGAAGGGCCAGATCCGCGCCAGCCAGCGGCGGCCGACCGCCACCGGCCCGGAGGCGTCCTCCCGCCCGCGGATCAGCGCGCCGACCACGTGCCGCTTCTGCAGCACGACGATGATCAGCGCGACATGGATCGCGAGCACGACCAGCTTGAGCAGCGTGTCGTGCGCCACCCGGTACAGGCCGAACAGCAGCGCCACTTCGGCGAAGGCGTAGCCGAAGATGCCGATCACGGCGATACGGCGCGCCCAGACCAGGATGTAGGCGGCGCCCTCGTCGGTGACGGGCAGCAGCCGCAGCCGCGGCGTGGCCGGCGCGGCCAGGGCGCGGACCACCGTGACCACGGCGCGGCACAGCACGTATGCGTTCATCACCGCCAGGATCACCAGCCGCGCGGTGCTCGGCGAGCCCAGCGGCGTGCCCAGCAGCGGGTAGCCGACGGCCGCGACCGACAGCACCGGCAGCATGTCGAGCGCGAAGCGGGCGAGCACGAACGGCAGGCGGTGCAGCAGCAGCAGCGCCGACAGCCGCAGCCGCGGCCGCTCGGTCTGTCCGGCCTCCGCTTCGGCGATCCCCTCGACATCGGCCGGCACCGCGAGGCCATGCGGCGCGGGCGCATGCGCGGCAAGCGCCCGGATGGGGCGGGCCACCAGCCGGCGCAGCAGCCGCTCCACGACCAGCCCGGCGCCAAGCACGACGGCGAGCTTCCAGGCGGCGTCCAGCAGATCGGCGCGGGTGTCGGCGTCGGTCGCCACATAGACGATCCAGCGCGTGAACAACGGGAAGTCGGTGACTGCGCGGGCGGCGTCGCCCAACTGGGCGGACAGCACGGTAAGCCGGTTGGACGCGCCGACCAGGATCTCGGCCCCGAGGCTGTCCGGCGCGAGCGGGATCGGGAGCTTTTCCGCAGCAGCAGCAGCAGCGGCGTGGGCCGGGCGCGCTGCGGCCGCTGCCGCAGCAGGTGCGGGCGCCGCCGCCGGCGCAGCAGGGCTGGCTGCGGCCACGGCCGGCGTCGGCGCGGCCGGCAGCGCCTTGGTCATCCCCTCCAGCACCGTGATGAACTGGGACCGCTTGGCGTCGTCGCGCAGCACGTCCAGGACCCGCTGCGCATCGGCGGGCGTGAGTGGCGGGGTCGCACGCGCCGGGTCCGCCGGAGCCGAGGCGGCAAGCGCCGGGGGGGTGGCTTGGGTCTGGGCGGCGGCAGTCGCGGCGCCGGCGGCCAGGACGAGGAGGAGCAACAGGTTGCGAAGCAATAGCATGGGCATCAGGCGGCCATGTGCAGGCCGCTGCTGTCAACCGCGGCCGGGCAGCCCCGCGCCAGGGGGATGGCAAGCCCGCGAAAGCGCCCTAAGATCGAGGGATGAAGACGTTCCTGACGATCCTGGTGGGGATTGGCATGCTTGGTACGCTGGGCGTGCTGCTCGCCGGCATGGTCGGCTTGGTGCGCGGCGGCGGCAGCCCGCAGCGCAGCAACAAGCTCATGCAATGGCGTGTGGCCTTGCAGGCGATCACGCTGGTGCTGTTCGCGCTGCTGCTGACGCTGCTGAAATCCTGAGCGGCACGGCCCCGCGAGGCCAACCGTTCCGCGCCGGGCCGGCGTTTGACATCGGCGCCGCCCCCGACCTAATTTCCGCCCGCCCTATTGCAGGTGCGAACAGGGTCGCGCGGACGGGCTCCAGGCGCCGACGGGTTGCCCCGATCGAGCCGCCGAGCGCCTCGCACCTCGCGGAATCAGCTCATCCAGGAACGGCACGAACTCCATGAAGGTCCTCGTCCCCGTCAAGCGGGTCGTCGATTACAACGTCAAGGTCCGCGTCAAGGCGGATGGCACAGGCGTCGAGACGAACGGCGTAAAAATGTCCATGAACCCGTTCGACGAGATCGCGGTCGAGGAAGCGGTACGCCTGAAGGAAAAGGGCATCGCCACCGAAATCGTCGCCGTCTCGCTCGGCATCGCCGCCTGTGCCGAGACGATCCGCACGGCGCTCGCCATGGGCGCCGACCGCGGCATCCTGGTGGAGACGGACGTGGAATTGCAGCCGCTGGCGGTGGCAAAACTGCTGGCCGCGATCGCCGGGCGCGAGCAGCCGGGGCTGATGATCCTCGGCAAGCAGGCGATCGACGACGACATGAGTGCCACCGGCCAGATGCTGGCGGCGTTCCTGGGCTGGCCGCAGGGCACGTTCGCCTCGAAGCTGACATTCGAGGGCGACGGCATCACCGTCATCCGCGAGGTGGATGGCGGTTTGGAGACGGTGGCGCTGAGCCTGCCGGCGATCATCACCACCGACCTGCGCCTGAACGAGCCGCGCTATGCGAGCCTGCCGAACATCATGAAGGCGCGCAAAAAGCCGATCGAGACGCTGAAGCCGGCCGATCTCGGCGTCGATCCGACGCCGCGGCTGAAGCTGGTGAAGGTGGTGGAGCCGGCCAAGCGCAAGGCCGGCGTGAAGGTCGCTTCGGTGGCCGAACTGGTGGCGAAGCTGAAGACCGAAGCGAAGGTGATCTGAGATGACCGCTCTTGTCCTGCTCGAACACGACGGCGCCTCGATCAAGCAGCCGTCCCGTTCGGCGGTCGCTGCCGCCCAGAAACTGGGCGAGGTGCATGGGCTGATCGCCGGCGACGGCACCAAGGCCGCCGCGGACGCCGCGGCGAAGCTGCCGGGCATCGCGAACGTGATCCTGGCCGATGCGCCGGCCTACGGGCACGGGCTGGCCGAGCCGCTCGCCGCGCTGCTGGTGGCGCTCGCGCCCGGCTACACGCATCTGCTCGCGGCCACGACCGCCTATGGCAAGAACATCATGCCGCGCGTCGCGGCACTGCTCGACGTCCAGCCGATCAGCGATATTTCCGACGTTGTCGACGCCGACACTTTTGTGCGCCCGATCTATGCCGGCAATGCATTGGCGACGGTGCAGAGCAGCGACGCGAAAAAGGTCATCACGGTGCGCGCCGCCAGCTTCGATCCCGTCGCCCCCGAAGGCGGCAGCGCGACGATCGAGCCGGCGCCGGCCGTGGACCTGCCGACCTCGTCGCGCTTCATCTCCTCGGAACTCTCCCGCAGCGAACGGCCGGAGCTGACCGCGGCACGCGTGGTGATCTCGGGCGGCCGCGGCATGCAGAACGGCGACAATTTCAAGCTCCTGGAGCCGATCGCGGACAAACTCAACGCGGCGGTTGGCGCGTCCCGGGCCGCGGTGGACGCGGGTTTCGTGCCCAACGACTACCAGGTCGGGCAAACGGGAAAAATCGTGGCGCCGGACCTGTATGTCGCCGTCGGCATCTCCGGCGCCATCCAGCACCTTGCCGGCATGAAGGACAGCAAGGTGATCGTCGCGATCAACAAGGACGAGGAGGCGCCGATCTTCCAGGTCGCCGACTACGGCCTGGTGGCGGACCTGTTCGTGGCACTGCCGGAGTTGGCGGCGGAACTGGAGCGCGGCTGAGCATGAACGTGCAGGTCACCCCGGCACCGGGTACCGGCGCGGCGACGCCGGATGCGCCGGCGATTGCCCGGGTCGGCATCATCGGCGCCGGGCAGATGGGCAGCGGCATCGCCCATGTCTGCTCGGTCGCCGGGCTGCCGGTGGTGCTCGGCGACGTGAAGCCGGAGGCGCTGGAGCGGGCGCTCAAGGTGATCGGCAAGAACATGGACCGGCAGGTCGCCAAGGGCGCGCTGACGGCCGATGACAAGGCGGCGGCACTGGCGCTGATCACCACCAGCATCGACTACGCAGCGTTCGGCGACTGCGACATGGTGGTCGAGGCGGCGACGGAGAAGGAGGAGGTCAAGCGGGCGATCTTCAAGGCGCTGACGCCGCACCTGAAACCCTCGTGCATGCTGGCCTCGAACACTTCCTCGATCAGCATCACGCGGCTCGGCGCCAGCACCGACCGGCCGGCGAAATTCATCGGCATGCACTTCATGAACCCGGTGCCGGTGATGAAGCTGGTCGAGGTGATCCGCGGCATCGCCACCGACGAGCCGACCTTCCAGGCCACCGAGGCGCTGGCCGAACGGCTGCACAAGACCACGGCCGTCAGCGAGGATTTCCCGGCCTTCATCGTCAACCGCATCCTGGTGCCGATGATCAACGAGGCCGTGTATGCGCTGTACGAGGGCGTCGGCAACGTCGCCGCGATCGACATGGCGCTGCGGCTCGGAGCCAACCACCCGATGGGGCCGCTGGAACTGGCGGATTTCATCGGCCTGGATACCTGCCTGTCGATCATGCAGGTGCTGTACGAGGGGCTTTCCGACAGCAAATACCGCCCCTGCCCGCTGCTGGTGAAATACGTCGAGGCCGGCTGGCTCGGGCGGAAAACCAATCGCGGGTTCTACGACTACACGCAGAACCCGCCGAAGCCGACGCGGTAAGGGGCGGGCAACTCCGCCCCATCGGACGTCCTCAGGCCGGCGCGTCGAAGCTGCCGGGACTGTTGGCCGTGCCGTGCCAGTCCGCTGTCCGCTCCTGGCGCGCCGCCGCCAGCGCCTGTCGGACGCCGGCAGCGTCGAAATCCTTGGTGTAGGCTGGCGTGCCGGGTTGCTGGTGCCAGGACTCGTCCAGACTGCCGGCATCGACGCCGTCGAAGCCAATCTCATCAATCAGCCGCAGCACCACGGCCTTGGCCGCCGGATCGTCGCCGGCGACCGGCAAAGCGATGCGGCCGGGCGTGCCGGCCGGCTTGCCGTAGTCCTGCAAGTGCTTGGCGTAGATGTTGTTGAACGCCTTGACTACCGGCCTTCCGAGCTGCTCCGACACCCAGCGGCTTTCCGTTGCCCCGGCCTCGATCCCTTCGATCCGGCCATCGCGCTGACGCGGGTAGTAGTTGCCGGTGTCGATCACGACGACGCTCGCCGGCACCCCGGCGAACAGATCGCGCGGCAATTGCGGGATGTTCTTCTGCGGGATGGTCACCACCACGACCTCGCCGCTCCGCGCGGCCTGCTGGGCGGAAACCGGTGTTGCCCCCGTCTCCGCCGCCAAGGCACGCAGCGAGTCGGGGCCGCGCGAGTTGGCCACGAAAACCTGATGCCCGATGGCAGTGAACCGCCGCGTCAACGCGCCGCCGATCTGGCCCGCACCGATGATGCCAATCTTCATATGGTCCTCCGTCGTGAAATAGCGTCCTTCAGGATATATTGGCGCATGGTCGGCCGTGGAAAGTCCGCCCGGACGGCCGGCCGGCATTCAGCCGGCGACGGCGCCGTCGCCCAATCGCCGCACCGCGCTCGCCGACGTCTCCAGCTGCCGGGCGATGCGGGCCAGTGCCTCTGCCTGCGAATCGCCGCCGGGCAGTTTCGGGCGCGGCGGCAGCGGGGCGCCGCCTTCGGCAATGCGGCGGGCGGCGCCGTCGATCCAGTCCGCCCAGGCATGCCACGGCGCCGGATCGTGGCCGCCGCCGTCGTCCAGATGCATCGCCGAGAGACGGCCGGCCATGCGGCGCAGGGCCGCGTCGACGGTCAGCGCGGCGGTGAGCTGTTGCTGCAGGCCGCCGGGTTCCAGCAACGCCCGCTGCAACGTCGATTCCAGGTTGTTGCTGGCCATGCCGGCCGCCCGCCGGGCCGCCTCCACCTCGGCCAGCGTCGCCTCGCCCAGCAACCCCGCGATTTCGGTGCGGGCATAGGCCCCGTGCGCGAGGATCGCGGCCTTCAGGTCGCGCGCCACCCGCCCCGGCTCCCAGCTTGGCCACAGCACCAGCGAGGCGACCACGGCCAACCCGCCGCCGATCACCGCATACAAGGCGCGCATCGCCGCGATGGTCAGCTCGCTTTCACCCGGGCGGCCGAGTTCCGAGAGCAGCACCACCAGCGGCGTCAGGCAGGTGATGAACAGGCCGAAACTGGCCGGGCGCATGGCGAGCGCGATCACCGCCAGCGGGAACAGCGCCGCCGCGATGGTCA
>Ga0302314_10008803_pt1 | contig 17919 bp, 15 predicted proteins | sample III_Palsa_N2_3_FD_200533 | JGI IMG/M metagenome (GOLD analysis project Ga0302314, IMG submission 200533) | Peat permafrost microbial communities from Stordalen Mire near Abisko, Sweden - III_Palsa_N2_3 | ecosystem: Environmental > Terrestrial > Soil > Palsa > Peat permafrost | place: Sweden...
GCCCGGGGCGACCGACCCGGCGAGCGAGGACGTCGTCAGGACCTGCGGGCACGCCCCCTGCTGCGGCGTGTCGATCAGCGGCCACACCCAGGCGACCTGGAGCCGCGTGGGCTTGGCGGCGGCGTCACCGCCGGGCCAGTAGGGCAGCAGGGTCTGGCTGGTCGCCTGCTCGGACGAGGCGTTCGTGACCGCCTGGACCTGCAGCGGATAGACGCCGAACCCCGGGGTGATGCCGAACGCGCCGTAATCCTGGACCGGGTTGAACGAGGCCGTCCAGTGCACGGTCGCGCCGCTGGCCAGCGGCCCGCTCAGCTGGTCGGAGACCCCCATCGCGTCCAGGGTGACCGCTCCGGCCTGGAGGGTGATCGAGCCGCCGCTCTCGTACGTCGTCATCTCGGCCGGGGTCTCGAACGCCGACGGGTACGACGCGAGCTGCACCACCAGGCCGGGTATGGCCGAGCCGGTATGGTTGGACAGCGTCCCGTGCACCGTGACCGTCTGGGCCGAGGTCGCGTACTGCGGGCTCACCGAGTCGATAGAGAGAGTGAGCGGGTGCGAGTCGGCCCGGCTCGTTCCCGATGATCGTTGTTGAACTTGCTTGGCTGGTGCCTGCTTGACCGCCGGTGCCTGCTGGACCGAGGCCGCCGCCGTCGTCGCGACGAGCACCGCGCAGGACCCCGCGAGGAGCACAGCGGTCAGGGTACGAACGACAGGGCGCACGCTTCGCATGTTATGGCCATTCGCTGGAAAGGAATGGGTAGCTACCCAGACAATGCCCGTGTCAGAATCAACCTCCGTCGCCCAGAAGGCTACCGTGAGCGCCGACCAGCGTAAGGCCGCCGCCGCCCTGCTGCGTACCCATTCCTCGCCCGCCGTGGTCGAGCTCGGCGAGATTTTCGCCCGGGCCGGGCACGAGCTGGCGCTCGTCGGCGGCCCGGTCAGGGACGTGTTCCTCGGCGGGCAGCCGGGGGACTTCGACCTGACCACCGACGCCGTGCCCGAGCGGGTGCTCGAGATCACGCGTTCCTGGGCGGACAAGACCTGGGAAGTCGGCATCGCGTTCGGCACGATCGGGCTGCGCAAGCGCGACGACATCTTCGAGATCACCACCTACCGCAGCGAGGAGTACGTGCCCGGGTCGCGCAAGCCGGACGTGCGCTACGGGACGTCGCTGGCCGCGGACCTGGGCCGCCGGGACTTCACGATCAACGCGATGGCCGCACGGCTGCCGTCGTTCGAGCTCGTCGACCCGTTCGGCGGGCTCGCCGCGCTCGCCGAACGGGTGATCCGGACCCCGGGGCGGCCCGAGGACTCGTTCTCCGACGACCCGCTGCGCATCCTGCGGGCCGCCCGGTTCGCGGCCCGGCTCGGTTTCGCCGTCGCGCCCGGGGTGCGGGACGCGATGCGCGATCAGGCCGCGCGCCTGTCGATCGTCTCGACCGAGCGGATCACCGACGAGCTGACCAAGCTCATGCTGACCGAAACCCCGGAGACCGGGATCGACCTGCTCGTCACCACCGGCGTCGCCGACCAGGTGCTGCCCGAGGTGCCCGCGCTGCGGATGGAGGTCGACGAGCACCACCGGCACAAGGACGTCTACACGCACTCGCTGACCGTGCTCCGCCAGGCGATCGACCTCGAGCCCAGGTACGGGCTCGCCCCCGACCTCGTGCTCAGGCTGGCCGCGATCTTGCACGACGTCGGGAAGCCGCGCACCCGGTCGCTGCTCCCGGGCGGGAAGGTGGCGTTCCACCACCACGAGGTGGTCGGGGCCAAGATGGCCCGGCGCCGCCTGACCGAGCTGCGGTTTCCCAAGGACGTCATCGCCGACGTGTCCCAGCTCGTCGAGCTGCACCTGCGGTTCCACGGGTACGGCGACGAGGAGTGGACCGACTCGGCGGTGCGCCGGTACGTCCGCGACGCCGGGCCGCTGCTGACCCGGCTGCACGCGCTGACCAGGGCCGACTGCACGACCAGGAACGCGCGCAAGGCCGCCCGGCTGGCCGCGACCTACGACGCGCTCGAGGCCCGGATCGAGGTGCTGCGCGAGCAGGAGGAGCTCGACAAGATCCGGCCCGAGCTCGACGGCGGGGAGATCATGAGGATCCTCGGGCTCGCGCCCGGCCCGCTCGTCGGCCAGGCGTGGAACTACCTGCTCGAGGTGCGCCTGTCCGAGGGCGTGATCGGCCGGGAGCGGGCTACCGCCGAGCTGCTCGCGTGGGCCGCGCGGGAGGGGCTCGCGGCGCCTCCGGAGGCTTCGTGAGCGTGGCGTAGACCGCCGCCGCGGCGACGTAGAGCGTGCCGACGATGAGCACCACCGAGTACGACTTGCCGGTGGCGGGCAGGAACGGGACGGCGATCGCCGGGCCGGCCACGTACGCGACGTTGTAGAGCATGTCGTAGAGCGCGAACACCCGGCCCATGTACTGGTCGTCCACCGTCTCCTGGACGGTCGTGTCCACGCAGATCTTCACGCACTGGGCGGACAGGCCGAGCCCGAAGCCGAGCAGCAGGTAGGCGAACTGGTTGAACGTCGGGCCGAGGACGAGGGTGGTGATCCCGCCGATGAGCAGCCAGGCGGTGATCCACTGGTTCTTGGTCAGCCGCTTCACCCCCTGCGGGGTGATGAACGCCGCGAGGCCGAACCCGACCGCGCTCGTGACCACCAGCTCGGTGGCGTGGCCGAGCGCCTGGTTGCCGCTGCCGTGGAAGAAGTAGTTGCGGTAGAGCAGCAGCGCCTCGACCAGCAGGGTGCCGTAGAGGGCGCGATGGACGCCGACCGCGCCGAGCGCGTAGGCGGCCTTCCGCTTTCTGCTGAGGTGCCTGAGGCCATCGGCCAGGCCCCGGGCCACCTCGCTGAGATCGGCCGTGAGCGACCCGGTTCGCGCCTGGCTCCGGTCGCTCGGCCGCGGGCCGAGCCGGTCCCGGCTCATTCGCGCGCCGAGCACGCTGGCGGCGACGTAGCAGGCGCCGCCGAACCAGAGCGTCGCGGCGCTGCCGGCCAGGCCCCCGCCCGAGATCAGGTGGACGCCGAGGCCGACCACGCCGCCGACGAACCCGGCGATCGTGCCCGAGGTCGGGGCGACGGCGTTCGCCATCACCAGCTTGTCCTGGGGAACGACGAGCGGGGTGCCCGCGCTGACCGCCGACAGGAAGAACCGGTTCACCCCGAGCACCGCGAGGGCGCTGATGTAGAGGGGGATGCCGGTCTGCCCGGACAGCACGACGAACCCGGCGATGGCGACCATCGCCGCCCGGATCAGCGCGCCGTAGACGATGATCTGCCGCCGCGACCAGCGGTCGATGAACACCCCGGCGAACGGGCCGATCAGCGAGTACGGGAGGTAGAGGACGGCGAACGCGTCGACCGCGGCGGCCGGGTCGGGGAACGACTGGGCGCTGAAGAACGCGTAGGCGGCGAACCCGGCGTTGAAGACGCCGTCTCCGGCCTGGCTGACCAGGCGGCTGGCGAACAGTTTGCGGAAGTCGCGCTCGGCGAGTACGGCGCGCAGGTCGGCGCCGAATGACGACGGCCTGCTGTCTTCGGGTTCCGCCCCTACTGACACTCGCTCAGCTTAAGCGCCGGGCCGGAGGCTGCTGGCCTCCGGCCCGTTGGTTCTCGCTCGCTTAGCGTGCGACCTCGCCCTTGATGAAGCTCTCCACCAGGTCGCGGCAGACGTCATCGCCGAACTGCTCGGGCGGCGACTTCATGAAGTAGGAGCTGGCCGAGATGACCGGGCCGCCGAGGCCGCGGTCCTTGGCGATCTTCGCGGCCCGGATCGCGTCGATGATGACGCCGGCCGAGTTCGGCGAGTCCCAGACCTCGAGCTTGTACTCCAGGCTCAGCGGCACGTCGCCGAAGGACCGGCCCTCGAGGCGGACGTAGGCGAACTTGCGGTCGTCGAGCCACGGCACGTGGTCGGACGGGCCGATGTGCACGTCGGCCTTCGCCATCTCGTGCGGGATCTGGGAGGTGACGGCCTGGGTCTTGGAGATCTTCTTGGACTGCAGGCGCTTGCGCTCCAGCATGTTCATGAAGTCCATGTTGCCGCCGAAGTTGAGCTGGTAGGTGCGGAGCAGCTCGACGCCCCGGTCCTCGAACAGCTTGGCCAGCACGCGGTGCGTGATCGTGGCCCCGACCTGGGACTTGATGTCGTCGCCGACGATCGGGACGCCCGCCTCCGTGAACTTGGCCGCCCACTCGGGGTTAGAGGCGATGAACACCGGCAGCGCGTTGACGAACGCGACCTTGGCGTCGATCGCGCACTGCGCGTAGAACTTGGCTGCGGCTTCCGAGCCGACCGGCAGGTAGCAGACCAGGACGTCGGCCTGGGCGTCGCGGAGGGCCGCGACGACGTCCACCGGCTGCTCGTCGGACTCGGTGATGATCTCCCGGTAGTACTCGCCGAGGCCGTCAAGCGTGTGGCCGCGCTGCACGGTTATCCCGGTCGGCGGCACGTCGGCGAACTTGATCGTGTTGTTCTCGCTGGCGAAGATCGCCTCCGAGAGGTCGATGCCAACCTTCTTCGCGTCCACGTCGAAGGCGGCGACCACCTTGACGTCGGACACGTGGTAATCGCCAAACCGCACGTGCATGAGGCCTGGCACCCGGGCGTCCTCGCTGGCGTCCTCGTAGTACTCGAGGCCCTGGACGAGTGAGCTCGCGCAGTTGCCCACCCCCACGATGGCGACGCGCACGTCTTTCGAGGGCACAGCTTTGGAGGGCACAGCACCCATCAGGATGACTCCTTCTCGCTTCCGCGATCTGTTCGGGGATTTATAGAGGTCGGTGCCGGTGACGGGTAGGGACCGTCGGCACCGCTTGCCTCCGACCGCCGTTCCTCGGCGATCAGCTCATTCAGCCAGCGGACATCGCGCTCCACGGCCTCGAGGCCGTGCCGCTGCAGCTCGAGCGTGTAGCTGTCTACCCGCTCCCGGGTACGCGCGAGCGCCGCGCGCAGCCCCTCCATCCGGTCCTCGAGCCGGCTGCGCCGGCCCTCCAGGATCCGAAGCCGGATATCCGACCTGGTCTGGCCGAAGAACGCGAAGTGCACGCCGAACTCGTCGTCTTCCCAGGCGGCGGGTCCGGAGTCGGTCAGCAGGTCCTGGAATCGTTCCTTGCCCTCGGCGGTCAGCCGGTAGACGATCTTCGACCGTCCCGGAGCGCGGCCGGACCTGCTGTCCGGCGGGGCCTGGTCGCCTTCCTTGGCGATCAGGCCCTCTTCGTACAGCTTGTTCAGGCAGGGGTACAGGGTGCCGTAGGAGAGCGCGCGGAACGTGCCGAGCAGCAGGTTGAGCTGCTTGCTGAGCTCATAACCGTGCATGGGCGCTCGGTGGAGCTCCCCTAGGACGGCGAACTCAAGGACGGCGGTTCGGTTGCGGCCCACGGTCCCCCCCGGTGGGTAGGGTCGGTATGTATCATGACGATGTATCAACGCGATATCTCTTCCCGATATCTCGGTTCGATATATCGGGCGGACGATCACCAGCATAGGGGACCGCTCTGCTCCGGGCAACCAGGCAGTCGCGTGATCTACGCGGTCCGGCCCTGGGCTCGAAGTCGGCCGGGGTTCCGACGTACGCTGGGAAACATGGCCGATCGCCGTTCGGTTGTGAATTACGCGCTCCGCCGGCGCGCCACCCTCGCGTCGGTGTACGCGGGCAACACCACGGTCACGGAAGTGTGCGACGCCCACCCGTACCTACTGCGCGCGGCCAAGTACCACGGCGAGCCGACCGAGGTCCGCTGTCCGATCTGCCGTAAAGCCAATGTCACACACGTGACGTATGTGTACGGAGACGAACTCGGACAGTATGCCGGGCGGGTCAAGCGGGGTCCCGAGTTGACCGAGATGGCAGCCGAATACGGAGAATTCCGCGTTTACGTGGTCGAGGTCTGTCAAAGTTGTGCCTGGAACCATCTCGCCTTGTCGTACGTGCTCGGCACCGGCGAGCCTTCAGCAGGCCGCCGACGCCGGACGCGTCCGAACTAGCCAGGACGGTTGGCGTCAGCATGTAACGTGTGGGTTCGGCGGGGCCGGGCTGCCCCCCACGATCCAGCCACGGCGAGCCCTGTCGGCCCAGAGACGATATCCAGCCGGGTACGGGCCACAGGGGCTCGCTCACAGCCACTGCGAGGACTTGTGAGTAGCAGCAACGACAGTTACCCAGAGCCGGAGGGTTGGGGCAAAGACGGCTTCTGGGTTGACTCGGGTATTGACGCGGACTACGAGACCAACCTGACCAGCGCTGTCCGGCCTGCCGCGGCACCGCACGAGGACCCCGGGTACAGCTACTGGTCGGACGGCAAGGGCTGGCAGAACTCGGCGGCCGCGAGCGCCGCTCCTTTTCCTCCCGCTCCCGCGCCTGCTCCCGCGCCCACACGCGCCGCCTTCCCGGCCGGTCCTCCCGCCGACCCACCGCACATGGACTACCGCGGCGGGCCCGGCGCGGCCGACGCGACCGCTTACTACGGTCCCGGCGGTCCCGGCGACCCGAGCCGCGGTCCTGGCGGTCCCGGGCGGCCCGGCGGCCCGGGCGGGCCTGGTGGTCCCGGCGGTCCCGGGCCTGGTGGTCCCGGCCGTGGTGGTCGCAAGCGCAAGGGCAGCTGGTGGCGGCACTGGTCATGGAAGAAGGCGCTCGCCGTCTCCGGGGCCACGTTCGGCGTCTTCGTCCTCGCGGTGGTCGGCGTTTACCTCTACCTTTCCGACAGCGCGGTGATCCCGGCCGCGATCACCAACGCCAACTACCAGAACTCGGTCGTGTACTACGACGACGGCACGACCCCGATCGGCACGATCGGCCTGTTCGACCGGCACGACCTGAACTTCAACCAGATCCCGGCGAACCTGCAGAACGCGGTGCTGGCCGCGGAGGACCGCAGCTTCTGGACCGAGGGCGGCATCTCGCCCCAGGGCATCCTGCGCGCGGCCTACGACGACGTGATGAGCAGCGGCGGTAACCTCTCCGGCGGCTCGACGATCACCCAGCAGTTCGTCAAGAACTACTACGACGGCATCGGCTCCGAGCAGACGGCGAGCCGCAAGGTCAAAGAGATCTTCATCGCCCAGAAGCTGGCCAAGACCGAGTCCAAGCAGTGGATCCTTCAGCACTACATGAACCTGATCTACCTCGGCGACCAGTCCTACGGCGTCTACGCCGCCGGGGAGACCTACTTCGGCGAGCCGGTCTCCAAGCTGACCGTCGCCCAGGACGCGGTCATCGCCTCGATCATCCAGTCGCCGTCGTTCTACTGGCAGGACAACCCGGCCGACCGGGCCGCGCTCACCGCCCGCTGGCACTACGTGCTCAACGGCATGGTGACGATGGGCAAGCTGTCGGCCGCACAGGCGCAGAACATGAAGTTCCCCAAGCTGCTGACCGACTCGGAAACGAACACCGGGACGCAGACGGCGTTCTCGACCAGCTCCAAGGACCCGTGGGCCCCGTACGTCATGGACGTGGTCTTCAACGAGCTCACCGGGGTCGACCACGTGTCGACGACCGAGCTCGAGACCGGCGGCCTGAAGATCGTCACCACGATCAGCCGGCCGAAGGAACAGGCGATGTACACGGCGGTCGACGACGAGTTCGCGGCCATCAAGTCGGAGGGGGACACGATCCCCTCGTACGTGCTGACCGGCGCGGAGCTGCAGGACCCGAGCAACGGCTCGATCCTCGCCATCTACCCGGGCCCGGGCCAGAACATGTCGGCGGCGAAGTGCCAGGAGTACAACTGCGACCTGAACACCGCGATTTACACCCGGGAGCAGGTCGGGTCCTCGTTCAAGCCCTACGTGCTCTCGACCGCGGTGAAGCAGGGCATGGACGTCCAGGACAGCATCCTGAACGCGAACCCCTACCTCTGGGTCCCACCGGACACGCTGCCGATGACCCTGTCCGTGACCAGCGCGGCCAAGGCCGGTCCCGGTTACTTCCCGGTGGAGAACGACGGCGGCGAGATCATCGGCAGCGCCAAGGAGGGCGGCGGTACCAGCGTGCAGAACGCGATCGCGCAGTCGTCCAACACGGCGTTCACCGATCTCGCGCACCGGGTCACCACGTCCTCGATCATCGAGATGGCCCAGGGCTACGGGGTCAACATCGCCGCCACCAATTCGGGCGGCTCGAACCTGACCGACATGGTCGGGCAGGTGGGACTGGCCCTCGGCACCGCCTCGCTGACGGTCAACGAGCAGACCACGATGCTCTCCACCATTGACGACAACGGCGTCTATCACGCCTCGCACCTCATCAAGTACTGGCAGCAGCCGTCCGGCCCGCAAACGAAGCCGGTCGTGGATTCCCACCAGGTGCTCACCCCGCAGCAGGACTCCGAGGTCCAGTACGCCATGGACATGACGACGGTGGACGGCACCGGAACGGCCGCGGCCTACGGCCTCGGCAGCCGGCCGATCATCGCCAAGACCGGGACGACCACGAACTCGCACTCCGGGTTCTTCATCGGCGCGATCCCGCAGTACTCGCTCGTCGTCGGCATGTTCACCGCCAAGCAGAGCGCCGACTCCCAGAGCCTGATCCCGTTGGGCGGCGGCGGCTTCGGTGGTTCCCGGCCGGCCGAGATCTGGAACCGGTTCGCGCTGGCCGAGTTCAACAACTTGCCGGTGGAGAACTTCCAGACCCCGGTCTTCTCCGGCTCGAAGTGGAACCAGATCGGCGCGCTGCCGAAAAAGAAGAAGAAGAAGACCACGAAGACCAACCCGTGCACCCCGGCGACTTCGACCGGCGGACGTGGGAACGGGGGGACTGGGGGACGCGGCAAGCACACCTTCGGGTCCCAGCCGACGGACTGCGTGACGCCGACGCCGACGCCCACGCCGAGCGCCAGCCTCACCCCGACCGCGACGCCGACCGCCACCACCAGCCCGTCGCCGACGAGCACCGCGACCCCGACGCCCACGGGCACGCCCACCGGCACTCCGACGCCGACGGCCACCCCGACCTCGGGCCTCGGTGGCGGCGGTGGCGGTCAGGGCGGAGACAAGGCGGCGAGCGGGGTCCAGGCCGGCCTGGCCGCGGGCGGCGTGCTCGCGGTCCTGCCCGGCTCGCTGCTCGCGGCGACCGCGGCGGCGCGCAGGCGCCGCAAGCGGCGCGCGGACGGGGTCGGGTAGATACGGTCGGGTAGACAGGCTGAGGGCAGGCACCTGTTGGGGGACGGCACTGTGCGGTACAGGTATCCGGCGTTCGTCGGCGCGGGCGTCGCGGCGTCCGCGCTGGCGGCGCTGCTCGGCTACGCCCAGAAGCTGCCCTGCAGCTCGGGCGGCCAGTGGAACAGCTTCACCGGCCAGTTCCGCGACGCCTGCTACACCGACATCTACCCGCTCTACTACAACGAGGGACTGGCGGCCGGGAAGGTGCCCTACTACGGGCACCCGGTCGAGTACCCCGTCCTGATCGGCGCGATGATGCAGGCCGCGGCGTGGGCGGTGCACTCGATCACCGACCCCACGACCCGCGGCAAGGACTTCTACTACGTCACCGTCTTGCTCCTGTCGGTCTGCCTGATCGCCGGGGTGCTCGCGACCGCCGCGACGGCCCACCGTGAGGGCGACGGTGCCGGCTGGAAGGCGGGCCTGCTCGTCGCGCTGTCACCCGGGCTCATCCTGGCCGCGTTCGTCAACTGGGACCTGTTCGCGATGGCGCTGGCCGCGGGCGGCCTCGCCGCCTGGGCGGCGAAGCGGGAGGTGCTGGCCGGCGTGCTGCTCGGCCTGGCCGTGGCGACGAAGTTCTACCCCTTGCTGATCTTCGGCGCGCTGCTGCTGCTCTGCCTGCGGGCCGGGCGGATGCGCGAGTTCGCCCGCGCCTTCGGCGCCGGGCTCGCGGCCTGGCTGGTGGTCAACCTGCCCATCGCGCTGACCGCGACCTCCGGCTGGGGGCGGTTCTACGCGTTCAGCCGGGACCGGGGGGCCGACTGGGGGTCGGTCTGGTACCTGTTCGAGCACTACAACATCCCCGTGCTCGGTGACTCCTCGTCCGGCGCGCTCAACCTGCTCTCGTCGGGCGGTTTCGCGCTCGCGTGCGTCGGCATCGCGGCGCTCGCGCTGGCCGCGCCGCGCCGCCCCCGGCTCCCGCAGCTCTGCTTCCTGCTGCTCGCCGCGTTCCTGATACTCAACAAGGTGTGGTCGCCGCAGTACGTGATCTGGCTGGTACCGCTCGCGGTCCTGTGCCGGCCGCGGGTGTGGGCCTACGTCATCTGGCAGCTCGCCGAGGTGGCCTACTTCTTCGGCATCTGGGGCTACTTCGTCTTCCTGTACCGCACGCCCGGCGAGGGCGGGTACGGCGGCGTGCCCACCGGCTGGTATTTCGTGATCCTCGCGGCCCGGCTGCTCACCGTGGGCCTGCTCGCGTCGACGGTGGTCGCGGACATCCTGCAGCCGGAACGCGACCGGGTTCGGGCCGCCGGGCTCCGCGATGACCCAGCCGGCGGGGCGCTCGACGGTGCCCCGGACCGCCTGGTCCTCGTCTGGCACCGCGGTCCCCGCCAGCCAGCCGAGGCGGCGGCGAGCTAGCCCTCGGTGTTTGCGGTCTTCTTGGTCTTCGCGGTGCGGTCTTCGCGGTGCGGTCTTCGCGGTCAGGAAACCCGGTCGCGGAGCCAGGCGATGTCGGTAGCGAGGCCCGCCTCCGGGGTCTCGCAGACCACCGGCGCGCCGGCCGCGCGGACCACGTCGAGCAGGGCCTGCGGGTCGATCGTGCCGGTGTCGAAGTTGGCGTGCCGGTCGGCGCCCGATCCGAACTCGTCACGCGAGTTATTGCAGTGCACTAGGTCGATGCGGCCGGTGATCGCCTTGATCCGGTCGACCGCGTCGGCCAGGTCGATGCCGGCCGAGTTGGCGTGACAGGTATCGAGGCAGAACCCGATCTCGCCGTCGCCCGCGGCCTCGCTCACGCCGTCCCACAGCCGGTCGATCGCGTCGAGCGAGCGGGCCATCGCGCCGTTGCCGCCGGCGGTGTTCTCGATGAGCAGCGGCAGCGGCCGCCCGATCTGCTGTACCGCCTTGACCCAGTTGGCGACGCCCTCGGCCGGCTCCGCCCCGCCGGTGACGTGACCGCCGTGCACGATGAGCCCCTTGGCGCCGATCGACGCGGCCGCCTTGAGCTGCTGGTCGAGCAGCTTCCTGCTCGGGATGCGGATCCGGTTGTTGGTCGAGGCAACGTTGATCACGTAAGGCGCGTGGATATAGATGTCCACGCCGGCCGCGGCGTAGGCCTCCCCGAGGGCGACGGGGTCCCCGTCCGGGATCACCGGTCCCTTCCACCCCTGCGGGTCACCGAGGAAGAACTGCGCGACCCGTGCCTCGCACGCGACCGCGTCTTCCAGCGGGTTGTCGGAGTGGAAGTGGCCGCCGATGCGCATCATGGATCAGAGCCTAGCTCGCGCGGGCACTCACCCCGGGCCGATTGGCGGGCGGGCGCATGGTTATCCACAGTCGCTGTGGATAACCATGCGCCCGTCTCGCGGTCAGCCGGCCAGGCCGCCGTGGGCCAGGCCGAGGGCGAGCCCGACGAAACCCGCGATGATGCCGATGACGATGAGGACGCGCTCCTCGCGGGTCGCCGACATCATCTGGGTATAGAGGCCGCCGAGCAAGGAGATCAGGCCGGTGACCGAGGCCGCGATGGCCACGGCGATGCCGGTGCCGCTGTCGTAGCGCAAGAGCATGCCGAGGGTGAACGACACGAGGCCGATGATGAGAGTGCCGACGCTCGCCAGGTTGAGCAGCGGGTGCGAGCGGCCGTCGGAGTTGAGTGACACGCGGGGAAGGTGCCTGGACCGGTTTGTCGGGATGGTGCCTGCCATTTACGGCCTCCAGGGGGACTCCATCGTCTGGGTTCTCACCGGCAGTGTTCCCATCTTCGCCGTCCGCTGAAACAGCGGTCCGGCTCGATTAGGTCCGGAGTGTCGGTGGTCCTTGGTACAGTTAGTGGCTGCGGACGGGGACTCTCTCCGTTGTTCGCACCCTCCTGTCACGGAAAGACCGTGACCGCGTGAGTCCAGAGGAGGCAGGGGACGCGCATGCGCCATTACGAAATCATGATCATTCTCGACCCGAACCTCGAAGAGCGGGCCGTTCAGCCGTCGCTCGAAGGGTTCCTCAAGGTCGTGACCGCCGACGGCGGCAAGGTCGGCAAGATGGACATCTGGGGGAAGCGCAGGCTCTCCTACCCGATCGACAAGAAGCCGGAAGGCATCTACGCCGTCGTCGACCTAACCGCTAACCCGAGCGCTGTTCAGGAGCTCGACCGTCAGCTCAACCTCAACGAGGGCGTGCTGCGTACCAAGGTCCTGCGGCCCGAACACCGCTGATTAACCCCCATTAGTTCTGCTATCGACCTGGAGCGCCACGATGGCTGCAGGAGACACCCCAATCACGATTGTCGGTAACCTCGTCGCCGATCCCGAACTCCGGTTCACGGCGTCGGGTCAGCCGGTTGCCACCTTCCGGGTCGCGTCGACCCCGCGGGTCATGGACCGGCAGACGAACGAGTGGAAGGACGGCGACAGCCTCTTCCTCACCTGCAACGTGTGGCGGCAGGCGGCCGAGAACGTCGCCGAGTCGCTGCAGCGCGGGATGCGAGTCATCGTGTCCGGTCGGCTGAAGCAGCGGAGCTACGAAACCAAGGAAGGCGAGAAGCGCACCGTATTCGAGGTCGAGGTCGAGGACGTCGGCCCCTCCCTGCGGAACGCTTCAGCCAAGGTCGCCCGCGCCGCCCGTACCGGCGGCGATGGCGGCTACGGCGGCGGCTCTTCCCGCGGTAACTCCGGTGGCGGCGGCTACGGCGGCGGCAACTCCGGCGGTGGTAACTCCGGTGGTGGTAACTCCGGTGGCGCGCCCGCTAACTCGGGCAACTCGTCCGGCGGAGGCCGCAACGAGGACCCCTGGGCGTCCGACGCCGGTTACTCCGACGAACCGCCGTTCTAGCATCGCCTTCGAGAACGAGCACATAAGAACAATCCGACCATCCCCGCGTCTCGCGGGGCTCTGCTAAGGAGCACCAAGATGGCGAAGCCAGTAGTGCGCAAGCCTAAGAAGAAGGTCTGCGCATTCTGCCACGACAAGATCAGCTACGTGGACTACAAGGACACGGGGCTGCTCCGCAAGTACATCTCCGACCGCGGCAAGATCCGCGCCCGCCGGGTATCAGGGAACTGCACCCGGCACCAGCGTGACGTCGCGACCGCGGTCAAGAACGCGCGCGAGATGGCGCTGCTCCCGTACACCAGCACGGCTCGCTAGGGAAAGGGGAGAAGACCAATGGCTCGCATGAAGCTGATCCTGACCCAGGAGGTCGGTGGCCTCGGTGCCCCCGGCGACGTCGTGGACGTGGCCGCGGGCTACGGCCGCAACTACCTGATGCCCCGCGGGTTCGCGATGGTGTGGACGCGCGGCGCCGAGAAGCAGGTCGACCTGATCAAGCGGGCGCGTGCCGCCCGCGACATCCGGACGATCGAGGACGCGCAGTCTGTGGCCGGCCAGCTCCAGCGGCTGACCATCCGGGTCAAGCGCCGGGCCGGCTCGAACGGCCGGCTGTTCGGTTCGGTCGGCTCGTCCGACATCGCGACCGCGCTCCGCGAGGCGGGCGGTCCGGAGATCGACCGGCGCACCATCGTCGTGCCCGACCCGATCAAGTCCGCGGGTGCGTACCGCGTTCAGGTGCGGCTGCACCCCGAGGTAACCGCCTCGGTCAACGTCGAGGTCTCCGGGGCTTAATCCACAGCCCTGGCGGTTTTTTCCACAGCCCTTTCCACAGAGACTCCGTTCTCCACAGGAAACCGGCCGTGTCCACAGTCGCCGGCCGGCGGCGCGCCCTTATACAGAAGGTGCGTCGTCGGCTGGCGCTGTGTATCCCCGCTTGCGCCGGGCGAGCTCGGGATCAAGGTCACTGACCATCTGCCAGAGATCCGCCACCCGCGTGGCCAGCTCGGGCTCGTCGACCTTATTCCGCACATCGATCGCTAGCTGGTCAATTGCTGCCGCGATGCCGTCGACCGCGTCCCCCATGCTCGAACACACAGGCGAAGGATAGCGGGCCCGTCCTGGGGGCGCAGGCGGTTTCACCTGGTACCCACCGGTTCTTCCGGCGTGCCCGAGAACCGGGGCACGGCTGTGGACATTAATCACGGGTTCACTCTGCCGACCCGCGAAATCTTTGTCCAACGGGCTGCCCGCACACGTTTTCCACAGGCAAGCCGATGCTGCCTGTGGATTCTTCTGTGGAAAAATCCGTGCCGAACCGTGACTGATTTTTTCTCCTGCACAGCCAGTGGATTCTGTTCGGGCAGGTCATCGGCCATGCCGCGAACGGAGGCCGGGAATTGTCCACAGGGTAATCCACTGACTGCGCACAAGTTTGCCACAAGGGCTCAACAGGTTATCCACAGGGGTGTGTTTGCGCTCGCCGCCGGACCCGGCAGAATGTCAGAGCCCCCGATGTCAGACCCTCCTGGTAGGACGTTGTCTGCGAGGGGCGGGCCGTTACGCGTGGGGAGGTGGCGTTAGATGAGCGTTACCGAGATAGCGCAGCGCGGTGAAGAGTTCGAGCGCATGCCTCCGCATGACGTCGCGGCCGAGCAGTGCGTCCTGGGCGGCATGCTGCTGTCCAAGGACGCCATCTCGGACGTCATCGAGGTCATCAGGCCGACCGACCATTACCGGCCCGCGCACCAGCTTGTCCACGAGGCGATCCTCGACCTCTACGCGCGGGGCGAGCCCGCCGACCCGATCACCGTCTCCAACGAGCTCAGCAGGCGCAACGAGCTCGCCCGCGTCGGCGGCGCGCCCTACCTGCACACGCTTATCGCGTCGGTGCCAACCGCGGCTAACGCCGGCTACTACGCCAAGATCGTCCGCGAGCGGGCCATCCTCCGCCGCCTGGTCGAGGCGGGCACCCGCATCGTGCAGCTCGGCTACGCCGGCGACTCCGACGCCGACGAACTCGTCGACCGGGCTCAAGCCGAGGTCTACGCGGTCACCGACCGGCGGATCGCCGAGGACTACCACGCGCTGTCGGAGATCATGCCGGCCGCGCTCGAGGAGATCGAGGCGATCGGCGCCCACGGCGGGGGCATCAGCGGCGTGCCCACCGGCTTCGCCGACCTCGACGCCCTCACCAACGGCCTGCACGCCGGCCAGATGATCGTCGTAGCGGCCCGCCCCGCCGTCGGCAAGGCGCTCGCCCTGGACACCCCGCTGGCCACCCCCACGGGCTGGACGACGATGGGCGAGGTCGCGGTCGGCGACTACCTCGTCGGCGCGGACGGCAAGCCGACCCGCGTGGTCGCCTCGACCGAGGTCATGCGCGGCCGCCCGTGCTACGAGGTGGAGTTCTCCGACGGCGAGGTGATCATCGCCGACGAGTCGCACCAGTGGCTCACCTGGACGCCGTCGTCGATCGAGCCGCCCCGGGTGGTCACCACCGAGGAAATCGCCGCCGACCTGCGCTCCCTCACACCCGGTCGGCGAACCAGGCACGCGGTCGCGCCAGCCCGGCCGCTCGATCTGCCTCCCGCGGAGCTTCCGGTACCGCCGGGGGAGTTCGGCGCGCTGCTGGCGGGCGGACGCGTCCTGGTGGGCACGGCGGCCCGGCCGGGCACGCCCCAGCCGGATGGCGGGCGAATCCCGCCCGCCTACCTACGCGGCTCGGCCGCCCAGCGGCGAGAGCTGCTGAACGGGCTCGCCACCGGTTCCGACGGCGCGCAGGCCCGGCAGATCTCGGTGACCGACGAGGGCCTTTCGGCCGACGTGCGGGAACTTGTCCACAGCCTCGGCTACGTATGCGCGCAGACCAGCGGACCGCTTGGCTCGGTCCACGCCACCCGCTGGCGCTACGTCACCGACGTGCGGCCAGTACTGTCCCGGCCGGTGCGCTGCGTCCAGGTGGACAGCGACGAGCACATGTACCTCGCGGGCCGCGGCATGATCCCGACCCACAACTCCGCCCTGGCCCTCGACTTCGCGCGCTCGGCGACGATCAGGCACCAGCTTCCGACCGTAGTGTTCTCCCTGGAAATGGGGCGGAACGAGATCACCATGCGCTTGCTGTCGGCCGAGGCCCGGGTGCCAATGCACATCATGCGCACCGGGCAGATGAGCGACGAGGACTGGGGGCGCCTGGCCAAGCGGATGAGCGAGGTCGCGGACGCGCCCCTGTTCATCGACGACTCGCCGAACATGTCGCTGATGGAGATCCGGGCCAAGTGCCGTCGGCTCAAGCAGCGGCACGACCTCAAGCTTGTGATCATCGACTACCTCCAGCTGATGTCCTCGCCGAAGAAGACGGAGAGCCGCCAGCAGGAAGTGTCGGAGATGTCCCGGTCGCTGAAGCTGCTGGCCAAGGAGCTTCAGGTCCCGGTGGTGGCCCTCTCCCAGCTCAACCGCGGTCCCGAGCAGCGTCAGGACAAAAAGCCCATGCTTTCCGACCTGCGCGAGTCGGGCTGCCTAACCGGCGATACTCGGATCCTCCGCGCTGACACGGGCGCTGAGGTCACTCTGGATGAACTGATGGCGTCCGGCGAACGGGACATCCCAGTCTGGTCCCTCGATGAACGCCTCCGGCTGGTCCCCAGGACGATGACTCACGCGTTCTCCAACGGGGTTAAGGAAGTCTTCCGCGTAAAGCTGGCATCAGGTCGTGAGCTGCGGGCGACGGCAAACCACCCGTTCCTTACCTATGACGGCTGGCAGGCACTCGAAGAACTGGTAGTTGGCTCGCGGGTGGCGATTCCACGGACCATGCCGGGTCCCCTAGTAGAGCAGGCGATGCCCGAGGCCGAGATCGTCATGCTCGCGCACCTTCTTGGCGACGGATCATTCGTCAAGGGACAGCCGATCAGGTATGCGAGTGTCGATGAGGACAATCTGTCTGCGGTCGCGACCGCGGCGGAGCACTTCGGGATCACGGAGAAGTTTGTGCCAGACGTCGTTTTCTCGCTTCCGAAGGAACAACTAGCTCTCTTCCTACGGCATATCTGGGCAACGGATGGATCAGTCACCGTTGCGAAGTCGGGAAATGTGAGGATCTACTTCGGATCCACAAGCGAGCGGCTGTTGAGGCAGCTGCAGATGTTGCTTCTTCGGTTTGGGATCGTCGCTCGGCTACACAAGGCTGGAAACACTTACGGTCACCCGCAGTGGATTCTGGACGTGACTGGAGTCGAGGAGCAATTGCGGTTTGTTGATGAGATCGGGGCGCACGGCGAGCGCGGGGCGCGTGTAGCTGAGGCTCGGGTTCGTCTTGCTCAAATGAAGGCCGTTGGGCGCTTCGATACGATCCCCAGCGGAGTTTGGGCGCAGGTCCGTAAGGTGCTCCACGAACGTTCTATGGCCCCCCACCCCATGCGGGTACTAGTCGGGACTGGTAGCCGGGGCGACCTAAGCGATGGGATCTGTCCAAGCCGGTCACGGGTTGCACGGATCGCCGCAGTCCTCGATGAGGCCCAGCTCGAGATGCTGGCTACGAACGATGTCTACTGGGACACCATCACGACGATTGAAAATGTTGGATTCGAGCCTGTATATGATGCTACTGTCCTCGAAACGCACAACTTTCTAGCAAATGGGGCAAATATCCACAACAGCATCGAACAAGATGCGGACGTCGTCATCCTGCTGCACCGTGAAGACGCATATGAGAAGGAATCGCCGCGAGCAGGCGAGGCGGACCTGATCATCGCCAAGCACAGGAACGGCCCGACGGCGACCGTGACGGTGGCTTTCCAGGGCCACTACAGCCGCTTCGTGGACATGGCGCCCAGCTAATCCGAGCGGTTGGCGTATGCCGGGGCCCGTTCGGAAAAAAGACAGGGCGGAATCGCTGGCCCGTGACCTGCTGAGCCGGGAGCGGGCCCGTTCGGGCTCAATCTTCTGATGGCCGGTACCGCGAGTTTGGTTTGCTAGGCAC
>Ga0302314_10008806_pt1 | contig 17918 bp, 16 predicted proteins | sample III_Palsa_N2_3_FD_200533 | JGI IMG/M metagenome (GOLD analysis project Ga0302314, IMG submission 200533) | Peat permafrost microbial communities from Stordalen Mire near Abisko, Sweden - III_Palsa_N2_3 | ecosystem: Environmental > Terrestrial > Soil > Palsa > Peat permafrost | place: Sweden...
TTGCGAACCGCATAGTCGCGGAACATGCCCTTCGCCGCCACGACCCTGCCGTCGGTGACCGTGCGCGCCGGCTCGGTGCGGTAGCGAGGGGCTTCGGCCATCGGCTGAGGCTCCGCGGGCGACGGCGCGGTCTGGGGGACGGCCACGGGCGGGTTCGGCGGCGTGTACGTCGCGGGCGCGGGCGGTGTGTAGGGCGCAGGAGCGGGGCTCGGCGCGGGGGTCGGGGCCGACGACGGCGCAGCGCCAGCCGGCGCGAGCGGCTGGCTCTCGACCGCTGGCGGCGGGCTCGCTTCCGGCGCCGGCGTGGTCTGAGCGGCGGTCGTCCGGGGGCTGGCCGCAGGCGGCGTCTCCGCCGCGGCCGCGGGCGGCGTGGGAGCCGAGGTTGCCTGGGCCGCCGCGGGCGGCGTCTCGATCGGGTATTTGGGCTTGATCGGCGTCGGGGCGACCTGGCCGGGCTCGGGCGGATAGTTGGACGTCGTGTCGCACGAGGCGAGGGCGGCGCAGATAGCGGCGGTCGTCGCCATCAGCAGAACACGGGTCATCGCCGCTCCGTTGGTCACGCGTTGATTGTTCGGAGCGTCAAGGAAGTTCATCGGTCGAGCCATTCAGCCAAGCCAAAGCACGTTGCGTGGAGCTCCTGTTCAGGGCCACTAGAGTTCGCGCGCCACGCCTTCGAGCAAGGGCACGAAGCGCACTTCGCAGAGGATGTCCATCGTGAAGCCGCCTTCGCCGTCACCGGCGTACCGGCAAAGCTTCTGCACGGGCCCCTTGCCGACCGGCGCCACCAGGACGCCGGACGGCTTGAGCTGCTTGAGCAGGACGGTGGGCTCTTCTTGGGCCGCCGCCGTGACCAGAATACGGTCAAACGGCGCCTGCTCGGGCCAGCCGAGCACGCCGTCGCCGAATTTGGTGATGATGTTGGTGAGCTGTAGGGCCTGAAACCTGGCCTCCGCCTCGCGCAGCAGGGTGCGGTAGCGCTCGATGGTGTACACCAGCCGCGAGAGGCGGGCGAGCACGGCGGTCTGATAGCCGGAGCCGGTCCCGATCTCGAGCACCCGCGCCCGCGGCTCCAAGGTCAGGGCCTGGGTCATCAGACCGACGATGAACGGCTGGCTGATTGTCTGGCCGCAGGCGATCGGCAGCGCCGAATCCTCCCAGGACCGATCCTTGAACAGGTCGGGCGTGAACATGTCGCGCGGGGTGCGTTCCATGGCCGCGAGCACGGCCGGATCGGTGACGCCCTGCGAGCGCAGTCCCAGCACCAGGCGCGCGAGCCGGGTGTCTTTCTCCGCGGGCTCCTTGGGCCGCCGCGTCACGCCTCGACCTTGAGCTTCGGCGGCGCGCCGCCGACAGCACCCTTCAACGCGTGCACCGTCTCCATGTGGGTGAGGTCGATGTGGAGAGGCGTCACCGAGATTCGCCCCTCATAGGCGGCGAGAAGGTCCGTGCCCTTCGCCGGCGCCGACGGCTCGGTTTTGTAGCCCAGCCAATAGTAATCGCGGCCGCGCAGGTCGGTGCGCTGTTCCGCATATCGAGTGCGCACGTCGCGAAATCCCTGACGCGTCACCTCGACCTCGCCCACCTCCGCCGCGGAACGCGCCGGGAAATTGATATTGAGGATCACGTCGCGTGGCCAGCCCAGCTTCACCACTCTCTGCACCAGCGCCGCCCCATAGGTCGCCGCCGCGTCATACGGGGCGAAAGCGTCGTCGGACCGATAGGTCATCATCTGCGACAGCGCGATGGCCGGCACGCCCATGGCCATGCCTTCGATGGCCCCGGCCACGGTGCCGGACATGGTCACGTCCTCGGCGGCGTTGAGGCCGCGGTTGACGCCGGACAACACCAGATCCGGGCGTCCGCCGGTCACCAGATACTGGATTCCCAGCATCACGCAGTCCGTGGGCGTGCCCTCGATCGCGAACCGCCGATCCTCGATCTTGCGCACCCGCAACGGGTCGCTGAGGGTCAGCGAGCGCGAGGCGCCCGATTGCTCGAACTCCGGCGCACACACCCAGACGTCATCCGACAGCGCCCGCGCAATTGCCTCCAGCACCGCCAGGCCCTCGGCGTGGACGCCATCGTCGTTGGTGACCAGGATCCGCATCAGCCGTCGCCGATGTGAGTCTGGCCACGCATGTAGGGGTGCAGCGCCTGGGGAATGGCGATGCGTCCCCCTTCGTCCTGGTAGTTCTCCATCAGGGCCACCAGGGTTCGGCCGACCGCGAGGCCTGAGCCGTTCAAGGTGTGGACGAAGCGCGGACCTCTCTCGCCGGCGGGGCGATAGCGGGCGTCCATGCGCCTGGCCTGGAAGTCGCCGCAGTTGGAGCATGAGCTGATCTCGCGGAAGGTGTTCTGCGAGGGCAACCACACCTCGATGTCGTAGGTCTTCTGCACGGCGAAGCCCATGTCCCCCGTGCAGAGCACAACGGTTCGGTACGGCAGCTCAAGCCGCTTGAGCACGGCTTCGGCGCACGCGGTCATGCGCTCGTGCTCGGCCCCGGACTGCTCGGGCGTAGTGATCGACACCAGCTCGACCTTCTGGAACTGGTGCTGTCGGATCATACCGCGGGTGTCCTTGCCCGACGCTCCCGCTTCGGAACGGAAGCAGGGCGTGAGCGCGGTCACGCGCAGGGGCAGTTCCGATTCGGCGAGTATCTGCTCGCGCACCAGATTGGTGAGCGAAACCTCGGCGGTTGGGATCAGCCAGCGGCCGTCGGTGGTCTGGAACAGGTCCTCGGCGAACTTCGGCAGCTGGCCGGTCCCAAACGCCGCCTCGTCACGCACCATCAGCGGCGGCGAAACTTCGATGTAGCCGTGCTCCTGCGTCTGGAAGTCGATCATGAACTGGCCAAGCGCCCGCTCGAGCCTGGCCAGCGACTGCTTGAGCACGACGAATCTCGCGCCCGACATTTTGGCGGCCGCCTCGAAGTCCATCATCCCCAGCGCCGCGCCGAGATCGACGTGATCCCTGGCCCCCCTGATCGCGAATGGCTCGCCCCAGCGGCGCACCTCGACGTTGTCGTCCTCATCCGCGCCCAGGGGCGCGTCCGGCGCGGGAAGATTGGGGAGCGCGGCCATGATCCCGCGAAGGTCGGCCGCTAGCCGGGTCTCCAGTTCCCCCTGCTCGGCGACCACGGCCTTGAGGCCCTCCGCCTCGGCCATCAGCCCCGCCGCGGCGCCCTCTTCGCGCGCGGCCTTGGCCACACCGATTCGGCGGGACAGCTCCTTGCGGGTCGCCTGAGCGGCCTGCAGCGCCGTCTGCGCCGCGCGCAACCGCTCATCCAGCGCGAGGATCGCCGCCGTCTGCGGCTGCAGACCGCGCGAGGTCCAGCCGCGGTCGTAGGCGGCCGGATCGTCGCGGAGCGCGCGGATATCGTGCATGGCAGGTGGGACGCCGGAGGAGGGATGTCAGCTGAGGCGTCTCCCTTAAGGCGCGTCGCCCAGCGCGCCAAGGGCGCGCGCCTCACACCGCCGCGGCGCTCTGCGCTACCTCATCGTCGCGCTTGCGCCGCAGCTCCATCAGCACCACGCACCAGATCGACACTTCGTAAAGAAGCGTGATCGGCAGGGCGAGCGAGATCATGCTGATCGGATCGGGCGGGGTGACGACGGCGGCGACCACGAACACCGCAACGATGGCGTAGCGCCGTCCCTCGCGCAGCAGTTTGCTGGACACCAGCCCCGCCAGTCCGAGCAGCGAGAGCACCACCGGCAGCTGGAAGCACAGCCCGAACGCCAGCAGCAGGGTCGTCACCAGTGAAAGGTAGTCCGACACCTTGGGCAGCAGCTGGACCTGGATGGCGCCGACGTCGAGGATCTGTTGGTTGAGCGAGAACCACAGGACGAACGGCAACATCACGAAATAGACCAGCGCGCCGCCGAGCGCGAACAGGACAGGAGACGCGATCAGGAACGGCAGGAAGGCGTTGCGCTCGCGCCGATAGAGACCCGGCGCCACGAACCGGTAGAGCTGCCAGGCCAGGATCGGAAAGGTCAGGACGATCGCGCCGAACACCGCCAGCTTGACCTTCGTGAAGAAGAACTCCAGCGGCGCGGTGAACACGAGCTTCAGCTGCTCGGTCGAATGCGGGGTCGGGATGGCGCCGACGAGCGCCAGCAACAGGTCGAAGGGGCCGCGATGCACGCCATGCGCCTTCTGCGCCGCCATCAGGCCGGCGCCGACCTCGAACGGGTGCAGAAGGACGATGTAGATCTGCTTGGAGAAGGTGAAGCAGACCAGAAAGCCGACCACCAGCGCCGCCGCGCACACGATCAGCCGCGAGCGCAGCTCGACGAGATGTTCCATCAGTGGCGCGCGCGACGCCTCGATCTCGTGTTCATCGTCGGCGACGCTCAAGACGCGGCCTTGAGCGGTTCGGCCTCGCTAGGGGCCGCTTCAACTGGCTCGGCCGGCGTCTCCGCCTCTGCAGGGGCCTCGGCCGTCGGCACATCATCGCCGGACGCGCTCTGGTGGCTCATCGGCGGGTGAAGCTGGATCTCACCGGTCCTCAGGCCGGCATGGATGTCGTCGAACACCTTGGAGACCTCGCCGTCGGCGCCCAGGCCCGCGGCGGCCTGGAACGGCTGGCCGGCGCGCATCGCCTCCACCTCGCGCCGCAGTTCGTCCAGTTCCGACTGACGCGCCATCTCATCGAAGCTGGCGCGGAACTCGGCGGCCATGGCGCGCATGCGGGCGACGAACTGGCCGACCTTGCGCATCAGCAAAGGGAGATCCTTGGGCCCCACCACGATCAGGGCGACGATCCCCACGATGACGAAGTCGAGGATCCGTCCTTCAGGAAACATGGTGGCGGGCGTTTCTGGCCGGCGGGCGCGGCCTCTTCACGGGCGAGGGGCGCGTCAGCGAGCGATCGGGTCTTTTTCGGCGTCGGCACGCGGCAACGGCTGCGCGCCCGGCGCCGCCGGCGGGGCCTCCTCGCCCTTGAGGCCATCGCGGAAGGCGCGGATGCCCTTGGCGGCGTCGCCCATCAAGCCTGACAGCTTGCCGCGGCCGCCAAACACCAGCAGCACGATGACCGCGATGATCAGCAGGTGCCAGGGACTGAGACTACCCATGCCAGTTCTCTCCTCTCGCGCCGCGCCTTGCGCGTGCAACGCGAGGCGCGACCACATCCCCGCCCCCGAAGGCGGGTGAAGCGCGTGCGCCCAATATAGGCGGTTCCATCGCCAAACGCCAAGCAGGCCGCGCCCTAGCCGGCACTCGGCGCAGCGCCTTCGCTCTCACCGAGGAAATCGAGATGGAACTCCGGCGCCTCGCCCTCGGCCAGCGCATCTTCGTCCACGTCCGGCGATACGGGACTCGGAATGCCGAAACCGTCGGGCGCGTCCATGTCCAGCAGGCCAGCGGCCTTCATGTCGGCCGCGCCGGGGAGGTCGGCGAGGCTCGCCAGGCCATAGAGCTCGAGGAAGGTGTCGGTGGTGCCAAGGGTCACCGGTCGGCCGGGCGTGCGGCGGCGGCCGCGCATGCGCACCAGACCCAGCTCCAGCAGCAGGTCCAGGGTGCCGCGGCTGGCCTGGACGCCGCGCACGGCTTCGATCTCGGCGCGGGTCACCGGTTGGTGATAGGCGATGATGGCCAGGGTCTCCTGGGCGGCGCGGGAGAGCCGGCGCGGCTCCTCGCGCTCGCGGGTCATCAGAAAGGCGAGATCGGGCGCGGTCTGCAGGCGCCAGCGGTCGGCGACGCAGACGAGCTCCACGCCCCGGCCGGCGTAGCGCGCCTTGACCGCCATCAACCCCACGCCGACGTCGCACCCGGCCGGCAGGCGTTCGGCGAGGTCGGCGGCGCTGAGCGGCTCGGCCGCGGCGTGCAGCAGGGCCTCGATCATCCGCTCCACCGCTGCAAGCCCGGTCATGCGGCGGCCTTGCGGGCGCGCAGATAGACCTCGTCGAAGGCGGCCAGCTGGCGTGCTTCCAGGTCGCCTTCGCGAACCAGTTCCAGGCCCGCCGAAAGGGTGGAGGCGACGCAGGACGCTCGGCTCGGCCCGTCATGCTTGCCGTTAGGCGCGACCCTGGTGAGGGCTGTCCAGCGCTGCAGCCGTGGCAGTAGCCCGCGCAGGCGTTCGCGGGCGTCGTCGAGGGGGTAAGCCTGAGGCGGCGCCGGGCGATAGCGGCGATCCTCCTCGCGCCGGCGCTGGTTCACGTAGGCGCTCATCAGGGTGTAGAGGTCGCCCTCCACGCAGCGGCGGCCAACGACCTTGACCGCCGTGGGGTCGCCGCGGGTGAACACATCGCGGCCGAGCATAGGGCGCGTCTTCAGCGCCTCCGCCGCGTCGCGCATGGCCTCGAGCTTCGCCAGCCGGAACGCCAACCGCGCCGCGACCTCCTCCGCCGCCGGCTCGTCGTCGGCCGCCTTGGCCGGCTTGGGCAGCAGCAGGCGCGACTTCAGGTAGGCCAGCCAGGCCGCCATCACCAGATAGTCCGCGGCCACGGCGAAGCGCCGCCGGCGCGCCTCGCGCACGAAGGCCAGGAACTGGTCGGCGAGCAGGCTTATCGACAGCTTCAACAGATCGACTTTCTGGGTGCGGGCGAGCGCGAGCAGCGCGTGCAGCGGCCCCTCGTAGCCGTCGAGATCGACGATCAGGGCCTCGCCGTCCGCCGCCGCCTCGCCGGCGGCGTCGAACTCGAGCTGCGCCTCGAAGGCCAAGGTCATGCGGCGAACCTCTCACCGAACGCGGCGTCGAACAGGCGCCGTGCGCGGTCCGCGTCGAACGGCCTGGGCGGCGCGATCGCCGCCAGCGCCCGCGCGGCGCGCTCGGCCGCCCTGCACTCCAGCAGCCGCGCGCCGGCGGCCACGTCGGCCATCTCCGCCATGTCGCCGTTGCAATGCAGGACGATGTCGCAGCCGGCCGCGAGGGAATCGGCCGCGCGCTGCGGCAAGCCGCCGCTCGGCGCCTGCATGGAGAGGTCATCGCTGATCAGCAGGCCGTCGAAGCCGATGCCGCCGCGGATGACAGGGCCGATCACGTCGGGCGAGGTGGTGGCCGGTCGCTCGGCGTCGATGGCCGCATAGACGACGTGCGCCGTCATCGCCATCGGCAGGTCGGCCAGCGCCTTGAACGGCGCGAAGTCGCGCGCCTCCAGGTGTTCGAGCGAGGCGGTCACCACCGGCAGCGAGAGGTGACTGTCGGACGCCGCGCGGCCGTGACCCGGCGTGTGTTTGACGATCGGCAGGACGGCGCCGGCCATCAGCCCCTGGGCGAAGGCGCGGCCGAGCGCCGCGACGCGCTCCGGCGACTCTGCGAACGCGCGATCGCCGATGACGTCGTGCGCGCCTGGCGAGGGAACATCGAGCACCGGGGCGCAGTCGACGCTGATCCCCAGGACGTTGAGATCGTGGGCGATCAGGCGGCCGCCGAGCCAGGCAAGATCGCGCGCCCCGGCCTCGCCTGCTCCGGCGGCCTGCGCGTAGGCGCGGCCGGGCGGAAACCGGCGCCATTGCGGAGGCCCCAGGCGCGCGACGCGGCCGCCTTCCTGGTCGATCAGGATCGGCGTGTCATCGCGGCCGACGCTGTCGCGGAGGCTGCGCACCAGCGCGCGCACTTCCCGCGGCGAGCCGATATTGCGGCCGAACAGGATGAACCCCCAGGGGTCCGCTTCACGGTAGAAGGCCTTCTCCCGCGCCGTCAGCGCGCGACCGGCGCACCCGAAGATGACGGCGTTCGTCACCGAACGAAGCAGGTCCGGCCCGCGGCGCTGAGCTTCGCGCACAGAGCCTGAGCCTGGTCCCGCGTGTCGAAACCGGTGATCGCCGTGCGGTACAGCGTGGCCCCGTCGGCGGTGGTGACCGGGGTGACGCGCTTGCCCTTGCCCGCCATCGACCCGGGCGCGAGACCGGCGACCGCGTTCCAGCTCTTGTCCGCCAGGGCCTCCGAGGAGAAGGCCCCGATCTGCACCGCGAAATGGCCGCCAGTCGCCGCCACGGTCGCATGCTTGGCGCCCTGGCCGATATCAGCTTCAGCAAGCAGTTTGTCGATGGCGTCGGCCTTCTGATGCTTGGGCGCGGCCGCCGCCGGCGCCTCGGCGTCGTCATCGGGGGAAGCCTGCCGGGTCGCCGCGGGGACGGCCGGAGCGTCTGGGTTTGCCGTCGCCTGCGGAGCCGGGGGCGGCGTCTGGGCGCCCGGCCGGGCCGTCGGCTGCTCGGGGGGCGGGACGAAGGCGGGGGCGGCCGCCGGCGCGCCGGGCGTATCCTTATAGATCGACAGGCCCGCGGCAGGGTCGAGCTGCTGGGGTTGCGGCGGCGCGGCGACTCGCACATCGCCCACTGGCGAGCCCACCGGCGCCGGCGGTGCGCCGGGCGCGCGCAATCCACCGCGGTACATGTAGAAGACGCCGCCGCCGACCACCGCCAGCAGGATGACGCTGAGGATCAGGGTGATGGGCGCGGGGCCACCGCGGCCGCCCACGCCACGCGGCTGCGCGCCATAGTCGTCGATAGACAGCGGCCGCTCGGCCTGTGAAGCGCGATGGGGATCGGACATGGGAACTCCAAGGGACTCGTCCGACTCTCCCCCAGCGAATCGAACGAATCGTTAATGCGGAGTGTACCTGCTCGAGACCCGAAACGATCAACCCCAGACGTCGAGCTGGAAGAGTTTGCGATGCTCCTCGATGGCGTAGCGGTCGGTCATGCCGGCGATGTAGTCGCAGACCACCCGGGCGCGGCCGGACGGGTCCAGGTCGCGCAGGCGGGCGAACCATTCGGCCGGCAGCACGTCCGGCTCGGCCAGGAACAGGTCGAACATCTCGGCCAGGATGCGCCTAGCCTGGCTGCGGGTTCGGTTGACCCGCCAGTGATGGTACATACGTGCGTGCAGGAACGCCCTCAATCTGGCCAGATCCTCGACCATGGGCGCGGAGAAGGCGACGAGCGCCCCGCCCAGGCTCCTCACCGCCTCCGGCGAGTCGACGCCCGAGGCGGCGACGCGATCGGCGGTCTCCGCGAGGACATCGCTCACCATCTCCCCGATCATGCGCCGCACGGCCTCCAGCCGCGTGAGACCCGCGTCGAGGCCGGGATGGTCGCGCATGACGCCGGCGAGCACCGGGCCGATCAGCGGCACCTCCAGCAGCTCCTCCAGGGCGAACAGGCCCGCTTCCAGGCCATCGTCCACGTCGTGGTTGTTGTAGGCGATGTCGTCGGAGAGCGCCGCCACCTGCGCCTCGGCCGACGCCCAGCTCCCCAGCCGCAGACCGAACTGGGCGTCATAGGCGACGATCTCCCGCCATGACGGCCGATCCAGCATGCCGGTGGCCGGGCCGTTGTGCTTGACCATCCCCTCCAGGGTCTCCCAGGTCAGGTTGAGGCCCTCGAACCCCGGATACCGGCGCTCCAGATGGGTGAGGACGCGGAAGGTCTGCACGTTGTGGTCGAACCCGCCGAACGGGGTCATGCGCCGCTCGAGCTCCTCCTCCCCAGCATGACCAAACGGCGGGTGGCCGAGGTCGTGGCCAAGCGCGATGGTCTCGGCGAGGTCGGCGTCGAGTCCCAGGGCCGTGGCGATGGAGCGGGCGATCTGCGCCACCTCCAGGGAGTGGGTGAGGCGGGTGCGGAAGTGGTCGCCCTCGTGGGCGACGAATACCTGCGTCTTCTCCTTCAGGCGCCGGAAGCCCGAGGCGTGGATGATGCGGTCGCGGTCGCGGGCGAACGGGGTGCGCGTGGCGCTGGGCGGCTCGGGGAACCGCCGGCCGCGCGAGCGAGCGGAGTCCTCGGCCCAGGCGACCCTCGCATGCGCCATGGGAAGGTCCATCTGAAAACGCCTCTTTGCGAAGAGGCCTCGGGGCCATCATATAGGCCCAAGCGCTGGAACACCCAATCATGAACGCCCCGTCCGCCACCCTCTCGCCGATCACCCTCTCGCCGATCACCCTCTCGCCCGCCGCGGCACGCCGCCTGCACGCGATCGCGCAGCGCGAGGGCCGCCCGATGATGCTGCGCGTGGCCGTGGACGGCGGCGGCTGCTCGGGCTTCCAGTATCGGTTTGATCTGGTGGAGACGGCCGAAGAAGACGACGTGAAGGTGGAGCGCGACGGCGCCGCGGCGGTGGTGGACGTGGTCTCGTTGGCCCTGCTCAAGGGTTCGGAGATCGACTTCGTCGACGAGTTGGCAGCCGCCGAGTTCCGCGTCCGCAACCCCAACGCCAAGTCGAGCTGCGGCTGCGGGGTGAGTTTCTCGATTTGAGGACTTGATTCGCTCGTCGAACACGCCTCCCTCCCCTTCATGGGGAGGGTGGCCCGAAGGGCCGGGTGGGGCTCCACGGGCCGTGCTCGACGCCCGCAGACCCCACCTCGGACTTCGTCTCGACCCTCCCCATGAAGGGGAGGGAGGAGTTAGCTGGCTGCAGAGGCTTTCGTGCGCATCGCCACCTGGAACGTGAACTCGGTCAACGCGCGGCTGGAGACGGTGCTCGGCTGGTTCGATGAGGCCGCGCCGGACGTGGCCTGCCTGCAGGAGATCAAGTGCGTCGACGAGAAGTTCCCGACCGCGGCGTTCGAGCGGCTGGGCTACAACGTCGCCGTGCACGGCCAGAAGACCTACAACGGCGTCGCCCTGCTCTCGAAGACGCCGCTGGAGGATGTGCGCGCGGGCCTGCCGGGCGATGACGGCGACGATCATGCGCGCTATCTTGAGGCGGTCGTAGCGGGGCCCCAGCCGGTGCGCGTGGCGGCCATCTATCTGCCCAACGGCAACCCGATCGGGACCGAGAAGTTCGCCTACAAGCTCAAATGGCTGGCGCGGCTCAACGCCCACGCCCGGGCGCTGCTGGCGCTGGAGGAGCCGCTGGTGCTGGCCGGCGACTACAACGTGATCCCGGAGCCCGAAGATGCGGACAACCCCGCCTCCTGGGCCGGCGACGCGCTCTTCCAGCCCGAGACCCGCGGCGCGTTCCGCGGTCTCAAGTGGCTGGGCCTCACCGACGCCTATATGGCCGCCGACGGCGCGCCGGGCGGCTACACCTTCTGGGACTACCAGGCCGGCGCCTGGAACCGCAACCACGGCATCCGCATCGACCATCTGCTGCTTTCGCCCCAGGCGGCCGACCGGTTGGAGGCCGTGGTGATCCACCGCGAGGTGCGGGCGCGCGAGAAGCCGTCAGACCATGTGCCGATCGTGGCCGAGCTGCGGCTAGCCACGGGCAGGGCCGGCGCCACAGCGAAGGTTTGACAGCGGCGCGCGCGGCGCCCATTTCAGCTCCGGTAGGGGAACCGCCATGCTGAACCTGTACGCCGCCGCGGCCGTGTTTCTGCTGTTCCACCTGCTCGTCGCCGGCACGCGCGTTCGCGACGCCGCCATCGGGGCCATCGGCCAGGGTCCGTACCTGGGCCTGTTCTCGCTGGCCTCCGTCGCCGGCCTGACCTGGCTGGGCTTAGCCTTCGCCGCGGCCAAGGGCGCGCCGGCCAACGAGACCTATTGGTCGGCGACCAGTCTCACCAAGGATATCCAGCTCGTCGTGCAGTTGATCGCGACCTTGTTCGTCGTTCCGGGACTGGCCACCCCCAACCCCACTAGCGTCGGCCAGCAGGGCGCACTGGAGCGGCCGGACGCGATCAAGGGCATGTTGCGCATCACCCGCCATCCGTTCCTGTGGGGCGTTGCCATCTGGGCGGCCGGCCATCTGCTGGTCAACGGCGACCTGGCCAGCCTCGCCTTGTTCGGAACATTGCTGCTGCTGGCGATCTTCGGCACGGCCAGCACCGACGCCAAGCGCAAGCGCGCGCTGGGCCCCCTGTGGGACGCCTTCGCCGCCCGCACCTCGAGCATCCCCTTTGCCGCCATCCTCGCTGGTCGCCAGTCACTGCGCATTGGCGAGATCGGCTGGTGGCGCATCGCCCTGGCGCTGGCCGTCTACGCCGCGCTGATCCTCGTCCACCCCTACGCCTTCGGCGCCTCGCCGCTGCCGTAGGGGCGGAAGGCGCCCGCGGCGCGAGACGCAACGCGACACACACAACAACAACTACCGTCGTAGCCGGGCATACGTCCCGGTTACCCATGAACACCCGATTGCCTTGGCCGCGCCGGCGCGGCCACTCGCAAAGGCCTGTGTTCATGGGCCCCCGAGCCTCACGCCCGGGGGTGACGGCAGAAAGAAGCAGCGCTGAGCGACCTCAGTCGGCCAGCGCGAAGTCCATGGCGGCGCGGGCGTGGAGTTCGGTGGTTTCGAAGCTGGAGACGGGGAGGTCGGCGGCGTCCACGAGGAGGCCGAATTCGGTGCAGCCGAGGATCACGCAATCGATCCCCTCCTCCGTCTGCGCCCGGCGGGTGATCTCGATCAGTTCGCCGCGCGAGGCGGCTTCGAAGCGGCCCTGGACCAGTTCGTCGTAGATGATGGCGTGTAGGCGCTCGCGCGCCGGCGCTGGCGGGATGACCGGCGCCAGGCCGCCGGCCTCGAGGCGGTCGCGATAGAAGCGCGCCTCCATCGTGTAGCGGGTCGCCAGCAGCAGCGGACGCGTGAGGCCGGAACCGCAGATCGCGGCGGCGGTGACGTCGGCCACGTGGATCAGTGGGACGTCGATCGCCGCCGCCACGTCGGCGGCCATCAGGTGCATGGTGTTGGCGCCGATGAGGATCGCCGCCGCGCCCACCGCTTCCAGCCGCCGCGCCGCGTCGATCATCATCGCGGTGAGCCCCGCCCAGTCGCCGGCCGCCTGCATCGCCGCCACCGGCGCGAAATCCACCGACCAGATTACCAGTGCGGCCGAGTGCTGGCCGCCCAACCGCTCACGCGCCATCCGGTTGAGCAGGCGGTAGTAGATCGCTGTGCTCTCCCAGCTCATGCCGCCGATGAGGCCGAGCCGCCTCACTCAGAGGTCGGCATAGACGTGCCGCTCCCCGGCCATACCGGGATGGGTGACCGCGCCCCGGTGCGCCGGGCCGACGCATTGGGCGAATTTCCACAGCGCCCCGGAGCCGTAACCTGTCACGCGCGGCGTCCAGTGGCGCTTGCGGTTTTCCAGCTCGATCGGATCCACCTGCAGGTCAATGGTCCCGGCGTCGGCGTCGATGGCGATGATGTCTCCTTCGCGCACCAGGGCGATGGGGCCGCCGTCCTGCGCCTCCGGTCCGACGTGGCCGACGCACAGGCCCCGGGTGCCGCCGGAGAAGCGGCCGTCGGTGATCAGCGCCACCTTGTCTCCCCTGCCCTGTCCCGAGAGCGCGGCGGTGGTGGAGAGCATCTCGCGCATGCCGGGCCCGCCTTTGGGCCCCTCGTAGCGGATGACCAGCACGTCGCCGTCCTGATAGTCCCCCGCCTCCACGGCGGCGAAGCAGGCCTCCTCGCCATCGTACACCCGCGCCGGGCCGCGGTGGGCGCGGTGCGAGGCCATGCCGGCCACCTTCACGATCGCCCCGTCCGGCGCGAGCGACCCCCACAGCCCGACCACCCCGCCGGTGGGCGAGAGCGGCGCGCTCACCGGGCGGATCACATCCTGGTCGGAGCGCCAGACCACATCGGCCAGATTCTCGGCCAGGGTCTTGCCGGTGACGGTCAGGCAGTCGCCGTGCAGATAGCCGCCCTCCAGCAGGGTCTTGAGCAGCACCGGCACGCCGCCGGCCTCGCCCATGTCCTTGGCCACGTAGCGGCCGCCGGGCTTCAGGTCGGCGAGGTAAGGCGTGCGCCGCATGATCTCCGCCACATCGCGCAGGGTGAACTCGATGCCGCACTCATGGGCCATGGCCGGCAGGTGCAGGGCTCCGTTGGTGGACCCGCCGGTAGCCCCGATCACCACCGCAGCGTTCTCGAACGCCTGCCGGGTGCAGATATCCCGCGGCCGGATGTTGGCCTCGATCAGCCGCACGACCGCCTCGCCGGAGGCGACCGCATACCGGTCGCGGCTCTCGTAGGGGGCGGGCAGCGCCGAGGAGAGCGGCAGGGCGAGGCCGATGGCCTCCGACACGCACGCCATGGTGTTGGCGGTGAACTGGCCCCCGCAGGCGCCCTCGCCCGGACAGGCGCGGCGCTCCAGATCGCACAGGTCCTCGAGCGCGAGCTTGCCCGCCGAGTGCTGGCCGACCGCCTCGAACACGTCGACCACGGTCACGTCCCGGCCCCGCCAGCGCCCCGGCATGATGGAGCCGCCGTAGAGGAACACCGAGGGCACGTTCAGGCGCAGCATGGCCATCATCATGCCGGGCAGACTCTTGTCGCAGCCGGCCACCCCCACCAGCGCATCGTAGCCATGGCCACGCATGGTCAGCTCGACCGAATCGGCGATCACCTCGCGGCTGACCAGGCTGGAGCGCATGCCCTCGTGGCCCATGGCGATGCCGTCTGTGACGGTGATGGTGCAGAACTCCCGCGGCGTCGCCCCCGCCGCCTTGACCCCGGCGCTCACCGCGTGGGCCTGACGCATCAGGGCGGTGTTGCACGGGGCCGCTTCGTTCCAGCACGACGCCACGCCCACGAACGGCTGGGCGATCTCGCGGCTGCCCAGACCCATGGCGTAGTAGAACGATCGGTGCGGCGCCCGCGCCGGCCCCTCGACCACGTGGCGACTGGGCATACGGGACTTGTCCCAGGTTCCGTCGGGATGCTTGGTCATGACGTTCTCGTGCTTTTCAGAAGGCCGCCCTCCGTAGCCGAGCCGCCGCCGTGGCGCAAAGCGACGTGGGTCGCGGTCGTTGGGGATGGCAGATTCTGGCGGAACTTGGAGAAGGTTGGAGAAGGCTGGAGAGTGTCGGAGCAGGATGGAGAACACTGGAGAACGCTGGAGAAGCCTGGAGAAGGTCGGAGAAGATTTCGCGGTCCTCACCTCCCTCACGGCCGGGTAACGTGTTGGTTTCGATGCATATCAATCGGAATTCCGAGCATTGGCGGCCGGCGGCGAGGCGCCCGCCGCCCGTCTCGCTATTACATAATGCAACTATCGCTCCGATCAATAGCCTGCTTGCGGACGAGGGGGGACGCGCTATGGTCGCGCTAGGTCTGGCGGCTCGAACAGGGAGCACCTGTCCAGGCAGATCGAGCCGGCGACCTGCAAGCGCTTAGGGGGAACTAGGATGACCACCAAGACCATCGCCGGCACGTACAGCGACGGCTATGCCCTGCAGTCTCCGACGACGACGCTGCACGTCGCCGGCAGCGGCTATATCGGCGGCGCCTTCGTGGCCAAGGGCCTCTACACGCCGGCGACCGACACGGAGGCCTACACCGTCGTCAACGACGGCCACATCGTCGGCTTCGCGAACGACCACTACTATGGCGTCGTTCTGGGCCACGGCGGTTCGGTGACCAACGGGAGCGCCAAGTACGCCTCGGCCGAGATCGATGGATTCGGGGGCGTGTCCATTGTCGGCGCCGCCGGCACGGTCACGAACTTCGCCCTCGTGATGGGGGACTATGGCGACGGTGTCTATCTGGGCGCCGGAGGCCGCGTCGCCAATGGCGGCGTCACGGACGCCTCGGCCGTCATCCATGGCTACGTGGGCGTGGGCATATCCGGCGCCGCGGGGTCGGTCGTCAACGACGGTTCGATCACAGCCGCGCGCCTGGGTGTGGCGCTGCAGGCCGGGGGCACGGTGATCAATGGAACCCGCAAGGACACCGGCGCCCTGATCCAGGGGGGAAACTACACCTATTATTCGCGCAATGGGCCGGAGACGTCGTACGGCGTCGTTGTAAACGCCGGCGTCGGGACTGTGACCAACTATGGCACGGTAGAGGGTCAGGGCGGCGTCGGGCTCTATGACGGAGGCACGGTCACCAACGGCGGCCATGGCGACACCACCGCCCTGATCCAGGGCGGGGCTCCGAAGCAAAACGGCGTGGCGATATTCAAGGCGCCGGGAAGCGTGGCGAACTTCGGCACGATCGCCGGCAGCGTCGCTCTGTACGCCGGGGGAGCCGTCGTCAATGACGCCAGCGGCCTCATCGATGCCGGCGCGGCCGCCGGCGTCTACATCGACGGCGGCGCGGGAGCGATCACCAATCTGGGCACGATCGCCGGGGACAACGGCGTTGTTCTGTTCGCAGGCGGCGTGCTCACCAACGGCGCCGCCGGCGACACCGGCGCCCTCATCCAGGGATCTGGTGATCTGGCCGCGGTCTATCTCGAGGGGGTCGCTACCGTGACCAACTTCGGCACGATCGCCTCGCCGGGCGGGGTTGCGTTGGTGTTCGTCTCCCCAGGCGGCCGCCTGATCGCGGAGGCGGGGTCGAGCTTCATCGGCGCCGTGCAGGGCGGTGAAGGAACCCTGGAGCTGGTTTCGGGGACGGGGACCATCACCGGCCTGGGCTCGCAGGCAACCGTTTCGGGCGCCGTCGCAATGAGCTTCAGCGGCTTTGGCGCCTATCAGATCAACTCGGGCGCCTGGACCCTGGCCGGAACCGACACGCTGGGGGCCGGCGTCACCCTGACCAGCAACGGGACGCTCGGCCTGATCGGATCGCTCACCGTCGACGGCGCGATCGGCGGGCGCGGCGGCCTCAGCCTGGAGGCCGCGAGCGACCGACTGACGCTCGGCGCGGGGGCCGCGATCAGCGGCGCAGTGAAGGGTGGCGGCGGGACGCTCGAACTCGGCCCGGCGAACGGAACCATCACCAACCTGGGCGCGGCCGCAGTCATCTCCGGCGGCGTCGCGATGCGCTTTAGCGGCTTCGGCGCCTATCAACTCGACGCCGGGGGCGACTGGACGCTGGCGGGAACAAGCACCCTGGGCGTGGACAGGAGCCTCACCGACTACGCCGCGATCACGGGCGCGCTCAGACTCACCGCGGCCAGCGACCGACTGCGGCTCGGCGCCGGCGCGTCGATCAGCGGCTCGGTGAAGGGCGGCGGCGGAACGCTGGAGCTTCTGTCCGGAACCTCGAGCCTCTCGGGCCTGGGCGGCTCGGCGACCCTCAGCGGGTCGGAGGCGATGACGTTCAGCGGCTTTGGCGCCTATGAACTCGACGCCGGCGTCGCTTCGACCCTGAACGGACGCAACGTGATCGGCGCCGGCAAGGCGCTGACCGATGATGGGGCCCTGACCGTGGCCGGGGGGGCTTCGCTGGCGGGCGCGGCAGGGCTGAGCTTCGGCGCCGACGCGACCCTGACCAATTTCGGCTCGATCACCGGGGGCGTCGATCTCGACGGCGCCGGCGACCGCCTGATCGCCGAGGCGGGTTCCACCTTGCGGGGATCGGCGATCGGCAGCGGCGGAACCCTGGAACTGGGCGCGGCCAGCGGGACGATCAGCGGCCTGGGCGCGGGGGGAACCGTTTCCGGCGGCCTGGCCACGACGTTCGGCGGCTTCGGCGCCTATCAGCTCGACGCGGGCGGCGCGTGGACTCTGGCGACGACGACCGTGCTCGGCGCCAACCAGAGCCTGACCGTCTTCGCCCAGATCGACGATGGGCTTTCCCTGGGATCGGCGAGCGCGACGTTGGCGGTGGGAGCGGGCGCCGCGATCAGCGGCGCTGTGAGCGGCGGCGGCGGCACGTTGGCGTTCCTATCGCAGGGCGCAACCGTGACCGGCCTGGGCGGGACGGGAACCCTGTCGGGGTCCGGGGCCATGACCTTCAGCGGCTTTGGCGACTATGTGGTCACCGCCGGCGCAGCGGTGACCGCGATCGGAAGCAGCAGCGGAGCATTGTCCGTCGACGGATCGCTCCTGAACCTCGGCGTGATCAACTCGGCCACCGGCGCCGGCGCCACCCTCGGCGCGGGCGGTTCGGTGACCAACGGCTCGGCCGCCGATACCGCCGCCCTCATCTCCTCCGGGTTCGACGGCCTCTACGCCGGGGGGTCCGGTCCGGCCGAGGTCACCAACTTCGGCGCCATCCAGGCCTATTTCGATGGCGTCGACCTCACAGCCGGCGGATCGGTCGTCAATGGTTCTGCCTTCGACACGGGGGCAACCATCGCCGGCGCCGTGGACGCGTATAAACTGGCGATCCCGGAGGGGTCCGGCATCGCCATCT
>Ga0302314_10008807_pt1 | contig 17916 bp, 17 predicted proteins | sample III_Palsa_N2_3_FD_200533 | JGI IMG/M metagenome (GOLD analysis project Ga0302314, IMG submission 200533) | Peat permafrost microbial communities from Stordalen Mire near Abisko, Sweden - III_Palsa_N2_3 | ecosystem: Environmental > Terrestrial > Soil > Palsa > Peat permafrost | place: Sweden...
TATGTCAAACAGATGGCCAAGGACGCCGGCTTCACCTTCGACCGGGCCAGCGAGATCAACGCCAATCCGAAGGACAACCACGACCACCCCTTCGGCGTCTGGACCCTGCCGCCGATCCGCCGCAGCGCGCCCGCCGGCAAGCCGCCCAACCCGAACTTCGACCACACCAAATACGACGCCATCGGCGAGAGCGACCGGATGACGCTGAGGTTCGTCAAGCCGGGGTAGCGGACCTTTCTGCCGCGCCTACGTTAGTCTATCGATTTGATTGAGTGACGAGAGGACAAGGCTCACCATGGCGTTGCTGGATCAGTCCCAAGCTTCCGACGGCGCTGTCGCGGGCGAAACCGCGCCGCTGGTCCGCATCCCCGGCGCGCCGGAGCCCAAGATCGGCGCGGCCGAGTGGTTCACCGGCGCGGGCGGCGCCAAGCTGCGGGCCGCGCTGTTCCCGGCGGCCAAGCCGATCGGCTCGGTGGTGATCAGCAGCGGGCGCACCGAATTCATCGAGAAATACCTGGAGGTCGCGGCCGAACTGGTCGCGCGCGGCTATACCGTGCTGATCCACGACTGGCGCGGTCAGGGTCTATCGCAACGGATGCTGCCGGACCGGCTGGCGGGGCACGCCAATGGCTATGATGAGTTTGTCGCCGACCACACAGCCCTGCTCGATACCTTCGCCAGTCGTCTGCCCAAACCCTGGTTCAGCCTGAGCCATTCCATGGGCGGCTGCCTGACCATGCTGGCCCTGGCAAAGGGCGAGACCCGTTATGCGGCGGCGATCTTCTCGGCGCCCATGCTGGGCATCGCCGGCTTCTCGCCCTGGCTGGGGCGGATGATCGGCGGGACCATGAGGGTGCTGGGGCGGGGCAACGCCTATGGGCTCGGCGGCTCGGCCGACCCCTATACCACCACCTTCGAAGGCGACAGCCTCACCCACGACCGGGCGCGCTACGACCGCACGCGGGCCTACATCCTGGCAGACCGCGACCTGGCGCTGGGCGCGGTGACCTGGGGCTGGATCCGCAGCGCGTTCGACACCGTCTACTGGCTGCAGCGCGCGCGGGAGGTGACCCGAATCAAGACGCCGATGACCATTCTCGGCGCCGCTCAGGAAAAGCTGGTCGACAACGCCGGCCAGAGGATCGTCGCCGGCCGCATCCCCGGCGCGCGCTACGTCGAGATCGCCGGGTCCTTCCATGAAATCCTGATGGAAACCGACGACATCCGCGCCCAGTTCTGGACCGAGTTCGAGGCGCTGGTGGCGCGGGTCTAGGCCTGTGGTCGTCATCAGCGCTCTGCCGAAAGCAGGCATCGCCAAGGTCGCAGAAGAGTAGATTGCTGCCCCTCAGCGTCGTAGCTTGCCGGGATGCGGTTTGAGTTGAGCGAAGCCACAATCGAGCAGTTGCCCATCATGCAGCGGATGGGCAGCTACTACGTCTACGACATGAGCGAGTACGTGGGCGATGAGCCAGGTTGGGAGTTTCCCGATACCGGCGACTACGAGTGCGACGATTTTCGAGCCTATTTTGAAGACCCTGAGGCCAGTCCATTCTTCATCCGAGTGGACGGTGAATTAGCTGGCTTCGCCATCGTAAACCGACAGGGCAGCACGTCAGAGGTCGAATACAATATGGCGCAATTCTTCATCCACCGAAAGTTCAAGGGGCGGGGGATTGGGGCACTGGCAGCCCGAGAATGCTTTCAACGATTTCGCGGCACATGGGACGTGATGGTCATCCCGCTGAACGTCGGCGCGCATGCGTTCTGGAGGCGAACCATTAGTTCGTTCACTGACGGCAACTTCGAAGAAACACGGCTCAGTGTGCACCATCTCGGGAACTCAGAGCAGGACGTCTTTCGCTTCCGGAGCTAGGCCCGCTCCGCCCTCGTGCACCTGGCTAGGTGGTCTGCTTAAAGCCACAGACATTCAAGCCCCCGACCCCAGCAACGCCAACGCCTCATCCAGCACCCGCCTGTCGCCGGCGATGGCGACCCGGCCACCGTGTTGGCCCACGGCGTCGCCGCGCCAGTCGGTGATCAGGCCGCCGGCGCCCGCCAACACCGGGATGGCCGATTCGATGTCCCAGGCCTTGAGCCCGGTCTCCACCACCAGGTCCAGGCTTCCCGCGGCCACCATGGCGTAGGCGTAGGCGTCGCAGCCGTAGCGGGCGAGGCGCACGGCGGCGTGGAGCTTTTTCCAGGCTTCCGCTTGCGCGCCCTGGAAGAGATAGGGGTCGGTGCTGGCGATGACGGCGTCAGCCAGGCTGGGACAGGCGCGGACCTTGAGCGGGCGCTCGCCGTCTCTGGAAATCAGCCGTGAGCCTCCGGCGTGGCCGATGAAGATTTCGCCGATAAAAGATTGTCCGATCGAGCCCAGCACGGGCTGGCCCTGGTATCGGAGACCAATCAGGGTGGTCCAGACCGGCAGGCCGGCGATGAAGGCGCGGGTGCCGTCGACGGGATCGAGCACCCAGACGAATTCGGCGTCGGGCCGATCCTCGCCCCACTCCTCGCCGATCACGCCATGGTCGGGATGGTGGGCGGCGATCAGCTTGCGGATCGCGCTCTCGGCGTTCTTGTCGGCCAGGGTGACGGGGTCGAACGCGCCAGGACCGGCCTTGTTCTCAAGGCCATGGTCCGCCCGGAACAGCGGCAGGATGACCTCCGCCGTGGCGCGGTTAAGGTCGATCAGGAAGGCGTCCAGCGCCTGAAGACGGTCCGCGCCAAGGGCGGAGGAAAGCGACGATGCGGCCATGACTTTCGCCATAGCCGCTCGTCGGGGACACGGGAAGCGGTGTTAGGCGACTTCGATCTCGGTATGCAGCGACTTGGCCAGATCGAGCAGGCGGCGGCGGGGCCGTTCGCCTAGTTGGTAATAGGCGCGGATCAGGTCCAGCGTCTCCTTGCGGGCGAGAATTTCTCCACCCTCGGCGCGCTCGACCATGGTATCGCGGGCTTCGGTCGCCGACAGGCCGTCGTAGAAATAGCCGACCGGAACCTCGAGGGCCTCGGACAGGCGCCACAGACGGGCGGCGGAGATGCGGTTAGCGCCGCATTCATACTTTTGGATTTGTTGGAAGCGCACGCCGACCGAGTCGGCCAGTTGTTGCTGGGTCAGACCCAACAGCCGGCGACGACGACGCAAACGCTTACCAAGGTGCAGGTCGATATCGTTGCCCACTTCAGTCCCTTTCAATACCGTGCGTCCCAACGCGGGACGGTTGGGTGAATTGAGGGCAAGTCACATGCCGCGCTGGTTGATCCCCTCACAAACGAACGGCCTCGCGTGGCGAGAGAGTCTTTTTGGCGCGAAAGTGTGTAGCTGATGCGTCAGTCCAATACCTCCTGGTCGCAGGATCTGGTCTGGCGGCTGGAAGACGCCGCGCTGGAGGTGTTCACCTGGCTTATCCGGGTGTTGCCGGTGGATCTCGCCTCGGCCCTGGGCGGGGCGTTCCTGCGCGCGATCGGCCCGCTGACCGGCGCCAACAAGACCGCCAAGCGCAATCTGCTGCTGGCCTTTCCCGAATTGAGCGAGGCCGAGCGCGAGGACATCCTCAAACGCCAATGGGAGAATTTCGGCCGCTATGTCGCGGAATTCCCGCAGATCGATCAGCTGACCGCCGCCAGCGGCCGGCTGGAGATCGTCGGTGGCGAGCGTCTGCGGGAGATCGCGGCCAAGGGTGAAGCGGCGGTGCTGATCTCGGGCCACCTGTCCAATTTCGAGGTGATGGCGGCAGTGATCATGGCGCAGGGCGTCAACTGCGTGATCACCGGCCGCGCGCCGAACAACCCCTATGTCAACGAGCGGATCATCAAGAGCCGGGAGCGCTATGGGGTGAAGACCTTCGCCGCCAAGGGCTCGGAGGGTACGCGGGAGCTCTTCGCGGCGCTCAAGCGCGGGGAATCGATCGCGCTTTTGAACGACCAGAAGTTCAATCAGGGCGTCGCCGCCCCCTTCTTCGGCCACCTGTGCCACACGGCCTCCGGACCGACCAAGATGGCGATGAAGACGAGCGGCAAGCTGGTGCCCCTATCCGTGCACCGGATCAAGGGCGCCCGCTTTCGCGTCGAGATTCATGAGCCCATCGTCCTGGCCCAGACCGGCGACCGCAACGCGGACGTGGATCATGGCGTGCGGCGGATAAACGCCTTCATCGAGGCCCGCGTTCGCGAACACCCCGAGGAATGGTGGTGGATGCACAAGCGCTGGGCCAACTCGGTCTACGACCAGCTGAAGGCCGAAGGGCGGGGCGTCTAGGCGAGTTTCACCCCTCTACGTCATCCTGAGCCGCGCCCTCTTGGGCGCGTGTCGAAGGACGCGCGATGTTCCAACAGAATGCGTCCTTCGACGCGCCGGCTACGCCGTCGGCTCAGGATGACGTAGAGGGGTTGATTGAGGGCGACGCTAAACCGGCGCGCGGCGCCCGACCATCAGCATGGGATCGAGGTTGCGGCCGCGCCATTTCATGCGCCAGCACAGGTGCGGGCCGGTGGCCCGGCCCTCCATGCCGACCGCGCCGACCATGTCGCCGCGCTTGATCCATTGGCCCTTCACCGCGTCGACGCGAGACAGGTGCAGGTAGCAGCTGATCAGCCCCTGGCCGTGATCGATCATCACCAGGGCGCCGTCGAAATGCAGATTGGTCTCGGCGAAGGAGACGAAGCCCCCGGCGGGCGCCCGCACCGGCGTGCCGATCGGCGCGGCCAGGTCGGAGCCGTAGTGCGGGCGGCTAGGCACGCCGTTCAGGATACGCTGGCCGCCAAAGCGGGCCGACAGGCGCGCGCCTTCCACCGGCATGATGAAGCCGTCACGGAATTCGTCCGCGTCGATGTTGCTGGCGAAACCCGCCGCCTTGCGCTCCGCCTCGGCCTTGATCCGCGCCAGCAGCGCCGGATCGGAGGGCGCGACCTGGTCGTTGGGCAGGCCGTCGATGCGCTGGACGTCATAGTCCCGGGCCGCGATGGCGAGGGTCTGCTGACTGTCGCCGCTCGCGCCGGAGACATCGAGCCGGGCGGAAGCTGGGCTGTCGCGGTCAAAACCGATGACGAAGAGGCCGTTCCGCGACGCCTGGCCCACGGGAACCCCGTCCACCGACAGCATGGCCCTGGGCGCGGCCCGGCCAAAGGCGAAGCCGCTCTGAAGGTAATTGCCGTCGAGCGCCAAGCCCGGCGCGTCGGCGCGCGCGGCCCCGGCGACCAGCGCCGCCGCCCCGCTCAAGACCAGGGATCGGCGATCAAGACTTGGCGTCGCCGCCTCCATTGAGCTCCTGCCAGCGCTGCAGAGCCTGCCGCGGGCCGGCATAGGCTTCCTGGGCGATCGGGCTCCAGTAGCGCAGGGACTCCAGCGGAATGCGCACACCGGTGACGGCGCAGAGCACAAATTTGCCCGGCTTGAGCACGACGAATTCGCCGTCGCCGTAGTGGAGCTGGGCCAGATCGGCCTTCATGGAGGGGTCGTGGGCGTTCATACGGCTAAGATACGCTTTCGCGCCCCCGGCTCCAAGGGTCGGCAAGTGGATAGACTCTAACGCTCGGCGCCCGCCAATGCCGCGCCACGGCCCCGGCGAGGTTCGACCGTTCAGTCCCTGGCGCACTAGCGGCAAGCAACGGGGCGCCCAGCTAATCATCACTTGACCGCTCACGTGCAATCTTAGTGAATTGACGCGCGCCGGCCACGGCTGCCCCTGGCCTTCTATCACATCGTGATATAGGCGAAGCGTCGCCGATGCGACATGGACTCTGCCGCCGCCGGGGCGACCGGACTTTTTGTGTCGGGATTCAAAGAGGAGAACGCGTTGTGACCACCAGCCAACTTGATCGCGAAGCCCGGGAAGACCTTCAGGAGCGCGGTTACTCGCGCCGGCAGATCGGGCGTGTCGCGATGTTGCTCGGCGCGGGCGCGGCGCTGAGCCAGATACCCGGCCGGGCCGAGGCCCAGCAATCGGCAAGGGCCGCGGTCGGCGCGGTGCGAATCGGCTCCAACGAATGTTGGACCGGGCCCTTCCCGGAAGGCGTGGCGGCGGCGACGGCCAACGCCGTGGCCGGCAATCGTTATGAGCCCGACAACGACCATGCCAGACTGTTCGCCGCCGTTGCGGCGGTGGAAGGCATTCCCACCGAATATATCCTGGCCTGGCCAGGTTCCAGCGATCCGCTCAACCGCTCGGTAGTGACCTTCTGCTCGCCCGAGCGCGGGCTGGTGACAGCCAATCCGACCTATGAACAAACCTGGGGCACTTCGGCATGGCTGGGGTTGAAGCCGACGCGGGTGCCGCTGACCGCCGATTATCGCCATGACGTCAAAGCGATGGTCGCCGCCAATCCCAAGGCCGGCATGTACTATGTCTGCTCACCCAACAATCCCACCGGCACGCTGACGCCCATCGCCGATATCGAATGGCTGCTGGCGAACAAACCGGCCGACGCGATCTTGGTGGTGGACGAGGCCTATATCCACTTCTCCGGCGCCCCCAACGCGGCGAAGCTGGCCTGCTCCCGCAAAGACATGATCGTATTGCGCACCTTCTCCAAGCTGTTCGGCATGGCCGGCATGCGGCTGGGCCTGACCATCGCCCATCCGGACCTCTACAAGCGGATGATGCGCTACGACGGGCAGCAGGTGACCTATATGCTGCCGATGACGGCGGTCGCGTCCGGCACCGCCAGCCTGACCTTGGCGGACAAGATCGCGGCGCGCCGCGCCGAGATGATCGCGGTGCGCGAGGAAACCCTGGCGCATCTGAAAAGGCGCGGCCTGCCCTACATCCCCTCGAGGGCGAATATGTTCATGGTCGACTGGGGCGCGGGCAAGAGCCCCAAGGCGATGCAGGCGGCGTTCCTCGCCGAGGGCGTGCAGATCGGCCGGTCCTGGGATGCTTATCCGACGATGAGCCGGGTGACGGTGGGGTCGGCCGAGGACATGAAAACGTTCCGCGCGGCGCTCGACAAAATCCTTAAGGTCTGAGCCAGCGCGGCCGACAACGGTCGCGGCGGCGGAAATTGCAGGACCGTGATTCACCCCGGCCAGCTCGTGGCCGACGCTCGGGTCGGACGCGGGTGTTGGGCTTTGGCCGCTAGAACAGATCGCCTTGCGCCGCGCCTTTGCCGGTCGAGGATTTACGCACGGGTGTCCGTTTGACCGGCGCTTCGCCGTCGACCACCGCGCCGCGATCGCCGTCGCCGAACTCGAGCCGGACGACGTCGCCCGCATGAAGTTGGGCCGCTGACCGGACCAGGCCGCCGTCGGGTCCGTGCACGAAGGCGTAGCCGCGCTTCAACGGCCCTTTGGGATCGAAGGACTGCCTGAGCTTGTCCAGCGCCGTCAGGCCCTCAGCCGCCCGCGCCAGCCGCCGTTCGATCGCGGGCTTCATGCGGGTGAACAGGTCGGCGCCGCGCTCCGCCTTGGTCTGCATGGGCCGCTCCAGCAGGCCGGGTCCCAGCCGGGCGCCGATCCGCACCAGATCGCGTTCATGCGCCGATGCGTTCTTCTCCAGAGCCGCGTTCAACCGGCCGGCCGCCAGATCGAACCGCTGTTGCGCGACGGCCAGCAGGTCCGCCGGACGCGGTAGACCCCGCGAAGCGGCCGCGAGCTGGTTGCGGCGATCCTCGCGCAGGCGCTGCACCGAGCGGACCAGCCGGGCCTGGCGGTCGGCGACCACCGCCTTCAGCTCCGCCAGCACCGGGGTGGCGATCTCGGCCGCGGCGGTGGGCGTCGGCGCGCGCCGGTCGGAGACGAAGTCGATCAATGTGGTGTCGGTCTCGTGACCCACGGCAGAGATCAGCGGGATGTCGCTGGCGGCCGCGGCCCGCGCCAAGGCCTCGTCGTTGAAGGCCCAGAGGTCTTCCACCGATCCGCCGCCACGGGCGACGATCAGCACGTCGGGTCGGGCGATGGGGCCGCCCGGAGTGATCGCGTTGAAGCCAGCGATGGCGGCGCGAACCTGGGCCGACGCGGCGTCGCCCTGCACCACCACCGGCCAGACCAGCACATGGCAGGGCCAGCGGTCGGCGATACGGTGCAGGATATCGCGGATGACAGCGCCGGTGGGGCTGGTGATGACGCCGATCACGGCGGGGCTCGGCGGCAGCGGGCGTTTGCGCGCGGCGTCGAATAGGCCCTCGGCGGCCAGTCTGGCTTTGAGCCGCTCCAGCTGGGCCAACAAAGCGCCGACGCCGGCAGGCTCCATCGAGTCGATGACGATCTGGTATTTGGACGAGGCCGGATAGGTGGTGATCCGCCCGGTGACGATCACCTCCAGCCCCTGTTCAGGCTGGCAAGCAAGCCCGCGCACCTGACCCTTCCAGACCACGCCGTCGATGGCCGCCTTGTCGTCCTTGATGGTCAGGTAGCAGTGGCCAGACGCGTGGCGGGTGACCTTGGACAGCTCCCCGCGCAGACGCACATGGCCGTAGGCGTCCTCCAGCGTGCGCTTGAGCGCGAACGCCAGTTCGGACACCGAATAGGCGGCGGCGTTGCTGGTCTCGGCGGCGGGTGAGTCGACATCGGTCACGGGGGCACCCTAGCCGACGCATCCGGCAATGGGCAGACCGTTGATCCGCGAGGCGCCCGCGCCCGTAAACCATGCCATGCGCACATCATTGATCGCCCTCGCCATTCCCGCCGCTCTCGCCTCCGGACCCGCTTTCGCCGCGGACACGCCGGCGACGGGCACATGGACCGTGCACGGAAAGGTCAGCGCCTTTCAGTTCAACCTGAGTTGCCGTTTCGAGCAGAAGGGCGAGGCCGTCGGCGGGATCTGCTACGACGCGGGCACGAACAAGCCACATACGCTGACTCAGGGCGCCATCTCTGGCGACCACATCAGCTGGACCTATCAATCCAGCTATCTGCTCAAGACATTTGACGCCGCCTATTCAGGAACGTTGGCGGGCGGATCAATCAAGGGCGACATCACCGTGCCAGGATACCAGGGACAGTTTACGGCCGAAAGACAACCTTAAGTTACGTCAAGGCAACGCCTACCCAATCTAGGTAACTTAACGCTGAATTCACACCCGTTTGCTAGCTCATCCCCATGGGGCGCCTAGCATTCCTTCTATCGATCATCATCGGCGCCGGCTTGGCCGCGAGCAACGCGACGCCCGCTGATCTGGTGGTGCAGGTAAAAACCACCGCGGGCGCACCGGTGGAAGATGCGGTGGTCACCGTCTATCCGGCGAGTGGCGGCGAGGCCGGGCCAATCCACTTCGATTGGCCCATGAAGATGGCGCAGCAGAACATCAGTTTCCATCCGTTCGTGCTGATCGTCCCGGTCGGCGCGTCAGTATCGTTTCCCAATCTCGATAACGTGCGCCACCACGTCTATTCTTTCTCGCCCACCCACCAGTTTGAACTGAAGCTCTACGGTCACGACGAGACCCGCTCGGTCAAGTTCGACAAGGCCGGCGCCGTGGCCCTGGGCTGCAATATTCACGACAAGATGGCCGCCTTCATCAAGGTGGTCGACACACCCTACGCGGCCAAGACGGACGCGAGCGGCAACCTTGTGATCCACGGTCTGCCGCCCGGCCCGGCCACGCTGCATCTGTGGCGCCCCTATATGAAGGCGCCCAACAACGAGATCACCAAGACCATCGCCGCGCCAACCGCTGGCCAGGTTTCCGAATCCTTCGCTGTCGAGGTGCATCCTCCGGCGATGACGCACAGCATGTACTGATGTTCCGGTTTCGCCGGCTTCGCACCAAGCTGACAGTGCTCTACGCGAGCCTGTTCGGCAGTGTGCTGCTGGTGATGGCCGGCGTGGTCTATTCCGCCATCGCGAGCAATGTCGAGCATGTGGTCCGGGGCGAGCTGGCTGCCAGCGGCACTGTGTTCGACCGAATCTGGGCGCTGCGCACGATGCAGCTGGAAAACGGCGCCAGCCTTCTGTCCCACGACTTCGGCTTCCGCGGCGCCATCGCCACCCATGACGCCGCGACCATCCAGTCGGCGCTCGACAATCTGAAGGTCCGGCTTGGCGCCGACACCGCCTTTCTGATCGGCGTGGATGGGACGGTCACCGCCGCGGGCGATCCTGGGCCGGTCAAACGCCTGTCGCCGGCCACGATGGCGAGCCTGCAGGCCGACGACGCGACCTCCGGCGTCATGATGATGGACGGCGCGCCCTATCAGGCGGTCACCGTGCCGGTGCTGGCGCCCATGCCCATGGGCTGGGTGGTGTTCGCTGGCAAGCTGGATCGCACCCAGATGAAATCGTTGGAGCGGCTGTCGGCGATCCCGCTCGACGCCTCGATCGTCTATCGTGGCGGCCAGGATGGCTGGCGGGATGCGGCGGCGGCGACCACCCGCGACAATGCCCGGCTGAGCGCCTTTGTGGACGCCGCCCTGAAGCTTGCGGCGCCCGGGCCGATGCCGCTGGACGAACGCGCCGGCCGCGGCCTGGGCCTGGCCAAGCCACTGCAATCCCTTGACCAGAATGCGCCCGCGGTGCTGCTGCTGCGATATCCTCTCGCCCGGGCGATGGCGCCCTATCAGGTGATGCTGGGCGCCATGCTGATCATCAGCTTTGGCGGCATCGCCCTTTTAGTCTTCGGCAGCTGGGCCCTGGCGCGGGACGTCACACGGCCCCTGTCGGCCCTCGAGGACGCCGCGCGGCGTCTGCAGGCGGGCGAGGACGTCTCCGTAGGCGTCGATACCGACGACGAGATCGCCCGCCTGGCGGACCGCTTCAACGACATGGCCGCCGAGATTCAAGCCCGCGAGCAGAAGATCACCCATCTGGCGCTGCACGACGCCGACACCGACCTACCCAATCGCCAGTCGCTCGAGCGCGAGATCGCCGCCCTGAACCGCCACGCCGGCGAGGAACACACCTTCGTCGCCGCGCTCGGGGTCGACCGGTTCAGCCATGTGCGCGGCGCCATCGGCCACGCCCTGTTCGCCACCTTGATGCGCGAGCTTGGAGAGCGGGTGCGCCAATCCGAGCCTGACATGCGCGTTGCCCGGTTGACCTCCGCGACCCTGGCGGTCGCCTTCCGCGCGATCGACACGAGCAGGGCCCTGGCCACGGCCGAGGCCCTCGCCAAGAGGCTGGAAGCGCCACTGCGGCTGGGTGAAAACACCGTCGATGTCAGTTTGACGGTTGGACTCTCCGATTGCACCGAGGCCACCGCCGGCGTCGCTTCGGCCGCTGACCGGGCGACCATCGCCGTCGATCAGGCCCGCGAGGCGCGGCGGCGCAGCACAGTGTTCGACCCCATCCTCTACGGCGATCCGGCCGCCAATCTGTCGCTGATGAGCGAGATGCGCAGCTCGATCGAGCACGGCCACATGCTGCTGCACCATCAGCCCAAGTTCGACCTGCGCCGGCGCGCCATCGTCGGCGCCGAGGCGCTGGTGCGCTGGACCCACCCGACGCGGGGTTTCCTCGTCCCGGACCTGTTTATCGGCATGGCCGAGGAGACCGGCCACATCCGCGCCCTGACCGAATGGGTGCTCACCCAGGCCATCACGGACCAGCGCGCCATGGCGGCCGTCGGCAAGACGCTGGCGGTCTCGGTGAACATCTCCGGGCGCCTGCTGAGCGACCGCGAATTCGCCGAGGTCGCCCTGGCCCTGATCGAAGGCGCGGATGGCGAGATCTGTTTCGAGATCACCGAGACCGCCGTGATCGAGAATCCCGAGCTCGCGCTGGCGATCATCGACCGGTTCGCCCGCGCCGGCGTCAAGGTTTCCATTGACGACTACGGCACCGGCCTGTCGTCCCTGGCTTATCTGAAACAGATCAAGGCCAACGAGCTGAAGATCGACAAGTCCTTCGTCATGGCGTTGAACGATAGCCAGCGAGACGCGCTGCTGGTGCGCTCCACCATCGATCTGGCCCACAGCCTCGGCCTGCAGGTCACCGCCGAGGGCGTTGAGACCGAAACCTCGCTGGCCCTGCTGTCGGGCATGGGATGCGACCTCGCGCAGGGCTACCTGATCGCCAAGCCCATGCCCATCGGCCAGTTCCTTGGCTTTCTGGACAACGAAAGCCCGGTGGCGAAGGTCGTCGGCTGAACGGCGGAAGCCAGGTCGCTTGACCTGAAGCCGCGCGGGCTTCAAAGCCGCGCGCATGAACATTCTGCTTGTCGGCGCCGGCGGACGCGAACACGCCCTGGCCTGGAAGATCGCCCAATCGCCCCTGCTGACGCGCCTGGTGTGCGCGCCGGGCAATCCCGGCATGGCCAAGCTGGCGGAAACGCGCCCGGTCGGTGCGACCGACGTCGACGGCCTGGTCGCGCTGGCGCAGGAAATCAACGCGGACCTGGTGGTGATCGGTCCGGAAAGCGCGGTCGAGGTCGGCCTGGCCGACACCTTGGAAAAGCTGGGCATCCCCTGTTTCGGCCCCAGCGCCGCCGCCGGTCAGCTGGAGACGTCAAAGGCCTTCACCAAGGCCTTCTGCGACCGGCACGGCCTGCCCACGGCGGCCTATGGCGTGTTCGAGGCGCCGGCGCCGGCCAAGGCCTTCCTGGACCGATTCACCGCCCCCTATGTGATCAAGGCCGACGGCCTAGCCGCCGGCAAAGGCGTCACCATTGCGCAAAATTGCGCCGAAGCCGAAGCGGCCATCGACGACATGCTGGGCGGCGGCTTTGGCGCGGCCGGCGCGCGAGTGGTGATCGAGGAGTTTCTGGAAGGCGAGATCGCCTCGCTGTTCGCCCTCTGCGACGGCGCGAATAGCCTGATCTTCGGCGGCGCCCAGGATCACAAGCGCGCCTTCGACAACGATGTCGGACCCAATACGGGCGGCATGGGAACCTATGCGCCGGCTCCGGTCCTGACCGAGGCGGTGATCGAGGCCGCCAGAACGCGGCTGATCGAACCGGCCTTCGCCGGAATCGCCTCCGAGGGATCGCCGTATCGCGGGGTGATCTTCTGCGAGATGATGGTCACCAAGGACGGCCCCAAGCTGGTGGAGTTCAACGTCCGCTTCGGCGATCCGGAATGCCAGGTGCTGATGCTGCGCCTGGACAGCGACCTCGTCCCCTACCTGCTGGCCTGCGCCCAGGGGCGGCTGGCCGCGCTTGGGCCGCCGGCCTGGCGCGACGAGGCGGCGATCTGCGTGGTGCTGGCCACCAGGGGCTATCCCGGCAAGGCGACCGAGGCCGGTTCGGTGATCAAGGGCGCCGAAGAGGATTTTGGTGATCAGGTCGTGATCTTTCACGCGGGCGTCAGTCGGAACGACGATGGCGCCCTGGTCGCGGGGTCAGGTCGCGCACTGAATGTCTGCGCGCGCGCCGCTTCGCTCGAACAGGCGCGTGACCTGGCCTATGCCGCGGTCGACGAGATCGATTGGCCCGGCGGCTTCCATCGCACCGACATCGGCTGGCGAGCGCTGGGCCGCTAACCGCCTTTGCAAGGCCGCATACCACTCGCTAGAGTGGGTTCAAACGATCGTAAGAGGGAACGTCATGGCCGAGGAAGCCACCGAACAGGCGCGCGAAGCGCTGAACTCCGGCACCAAGCCGGTGGCCGAGAGCCATAAGTTTGAAGAAGCTCGGCTCGACGCCTGGATGAAGCAGAATGTCGAGGGCTATCAGGGCCCGCTGGAAGTGCGCCAGTTCAAGGGCGGCCAGTCGAACCCGACCTATCAGCTGATCACGCCGTCCAAGAAATACGTCATGCGCCGCAAGCCGCCAGGCAAGCTGCTGCCGTCGGCGCACGCGGTGGACCGCGAATATCGGGTGATCAGCGCCCTCTACCCCACCGGCTTTCCCGCGCCGCGCACCTATGGCCTGTGCACCGACGACACCGTCATCGGCACCATCTTCTACGTCATGGACATGGTCGAAGGGCGGATCCTGTGGGACCAATCCCTGCCCGGCTATGAGCCCGCCGAGCGCCGGGCCATCCACATGGCCTCGGTCAAGACCTTGGCCGACCTGCACAACACCGACTACAAGGCCATCGGCCTGGAGGACTTCGGCCGCGCCGGCAACTATATGGCCCGCCAGATCGACCGCTGGACCAAGCAGTACAAGGCCTCCGAAACCCAGCACCTGGACACCATCGAACGGCTGATCGAATGGCTGCCCAAGACCTGCCCCGAAGACGACCAGCATTCCATCGTCCACGCCGACTATCGGCTCGACAACATGGTCATCCACCCCACCGAGGCGCGCGTGATCGCGGTGCTGGACTGGGAGCTGTCGACCATCGGCAATCCGCTGGCGGACTTCTCCAACCTGCTGATGCAGTGGGTGAACGGGGCGATTTCCAACATTCCGGACTATGAGAAGACCGGCATCCCGAGCCTGGAAGACGTGGTCGCCGAATACTGCCGGCTCACCGGCCGCGACGGCCTGCCGGACCTGAACTGGTACTTCTCCTACAACATCTTCCGCCTGGCCGGGATCTGCCAAGGCATCGTCGGCCGCGCCCGCGACGGCACGGCCAACAGCCCGCAAGCGGCGGCGATGGAAGCGCGCGTCCCGCTGCTGGGCGAGGCGGCATGGAAGTTCGCGGTAAAGGCGGGGGCAGAGTAAAGCCTTCATCATTTATTGGGGAGGATGGGGTCCCTCCTTCCCCGACAAGCGGGGAAGGTTAGACAGCTCCATCCAGCAGCCGATCCAATGCCGCTTCATCCTCGAACCTTGCTCGCACAGGCCAGGCGGCGATCTTGGTCCGCCAGGCGGGCGGCAGTTTCACCCAGTCTTTTTCGGTGGTGACCAGGCCGGCGCCCAGCTTGCGGGCGCGGGCCGCCAGGGCGCGCAGGTCGTCCTCGGACAGAGTCGCGTGGTCGGCCAAGGGTGCGAAGTCCACCAGGTCACAGCCGGCGGCTTCCAGCGAGCGCTCAACCTTCCAGGGTTTGCCAACGCCAGCGAAGCCGACCTGAGGCCCGGACGGCGGCGGCGCGGCGGCCTCGAGGCGGGCGACCAGCACGGGCTTGTCGCCGAACAGGGCGAGCAGCTCCGGATCGGGCTCCGCGAGATCGGACGGCATCAGCACCACCACCGCGTCGGCCCGGGCGAGGCCGGCGGCGAGCGGCTCGCGCATGGGGCCGAGCGGAAACACCGAGCCGTCGCCAAACGGCCATTCGTCGTCCCGCGTCTCGCCATCGACCACGATCAGCGACAGCGCTTTTTTCAGCGATGGGTTCTGGAATCCGTCGTCCATGACCACGACCTGGGCGCCAGCCTCGGCGGCGGCCTCGGCGCCCGCGGGTCGGTCCCGCGAGATCCACATCGGATAGTCCCGCGCCAGCATCAGGGGCTCATCACCGACATCGGCGGCGGTATGCAGGTCCGGGTTGACGCGCACCGGTCCCTTCAGCCGGCCGCCGTGCCCACGCGACAGGCCGTGGGCGGCGAGGCCGCGCGCGGTCAGCCGAGCCAAAAGCTCGCGCACGATCGGCGTCTTGCCGGCCCCGCCCATGGTGACATTGCCGACGCAGATCACCGGAACATCCGGGTCCGCTGGCTGCGCGCGGGCGATCCGGCGGGCGGTCGTCGCGGCCCAGATCCAGGCGATGGGCGCGGCGATGGCGCGCGTGGCCATCAGCCGGCGGGGCGCGCGGGAGTACCACCATCGCGGCGTGGCGAGCTTCATGGCACGAGCCTAAGCACCTGGCCCGCCACCGCGCGAGCCGCTTCGTCCCGGCCGGCGACATAGTCGCGGGCTCGGTCGGCCATGGCGGCGAGGGTTTCGGGCGCGTCCAGCGCCTGGCGCAGGCTGGCGTCCAGGACGGCCGCATCCGCCGTCATCAGCACAGCCCCCGCCGCTTCCAACTCCCGATAGACCGTGGCCCAGTTCTCCACGTGATGACCGGACACCACCGGCGCGCACAAGCGCGCCGGCTCGAGGGGATTGTGGCCGCCCACGCCCTCGATGAAGCTCCCGCCCATCACCGCCAGCCGCGCCAGCCGGAACCAGAGGCCGAGTTGGCCAAGGGCGTCGGCGACGAACACCTCACCATCGAGGGCCGAGCCCGTGCTTTGCAGCCCAGCGGCTAGCCCCTCGATCCGGGCGACGTCAGCGATAGCGGGGCCGCGTTCGGGGTGACGCGGCACGATGACCAGCAGGGGGCGGTCGACACGTTCGACGACCAGCGATCGCCAGCGCGCCAGGATCAGCGCCTCTTCCCCCGGATGAGTGCTTGCGGCGAGGATCATCGGACGATCGCCGAGATCGCTCTTGCGCGCCGCCAGCTGCTCGATCTCCACCGGCAAAGGAGCCGCGCCGAATTTGAGGTCGGCGACGCCTTGCACCACGCCGCGCAGGTCCGCGATCCGTTCCGCCGCGCGGCCGTCCTGGGCCAGGATCAGGTCGAAGCCGCCCAGGAGCCGGCGCGCGGCGCGCGGCGCCCGGCGCCAGCCCTTGAAGCTCGCTTCCGACAGCTTGGCGGACAACAAGGCCAGACGCACGCCACGCTCCCGCGCCGCCAGCAACAGGTTCGGCCAAAGCTCGCTCTCGACGAAGACGCCGAGACTGGGCCGCCAGTGATCGAGGAACCTCGCCGTCGCCAATGGGCCGTCGATCGGCAGGTACTGATGGATCGCGCCCGCGGGCAGGCGCTCGGCCATCAGGGCGGCGGACGTGCGCGTGCCTGAGGTGACCAGGATGGTGATGTCAGGCCGCGCCGCCGCCAGGGCCTCGACCAGGGCCATCAGCGACAGGGTCTCGCCGACACTGGCGCCATGCAGCCAGACCAGAACGCCGTCGGGCCGAAGGATTCCGGCCACGCCCAGCCGTTCGCCCAGTCGTGCTGGGTCTTCCTTGCCTCGCGCAAGCCGGCGCCGCAGCAACGCCGGCGCGAAAGGCTCGACCAGGCGGGTCGCCAGGCCGTAGAGCGCCAGGGACAGCGGCAAGGATTGGGGTCTGCTCAATCCCCCGTTCCAGCGAGGATGGCTTCGGCTCGTTCCTGGGCGGCGGTCAGGCGGTTCTGCCAGTCCAGCCGCAGCGCCTCGATGGTCGCCGCATCCGCTTCGCGCGGCGCATAGCCAGCCTCGGCGAACACCGCGCGGCCGCGCCCGAACGGCAGCGGCAGCCTGCCCTTGTCCCAGCTTTTCAGGGTGATGCCCGACGTGGTCGCAAGGCCGAACATGAAGACCGGCGCGCCGCTCATACGCGCCATGGTCACCACCCCGTCCTGCATCACCTGATTGGGTCCGCGCGGCCCGTCCGGGGTGATGATCATGCAGCCGCCCTCTTCCAGGAAGCTGAGGGCCTGCCTCAGAGCGTTGGCGCCGCCCTTACCCTTGACCTTACCCTTGGCGCCGGCCGAGCCACGGATGGCGGGCACCCCCATCATATCCACCGCCTTGGCGATGAAGTCGCCGTCGCGGGACAGGGAGATGAATACTCGCCGGGGCTTGCTTCCCAGCACCGGGCGACAGGCCATCGCGAGGGCGATCCGGCCATGCCAGAAGCAGCCGATCACCCCATTCGGCGAGGTCAGCGCCGCATCCACCGCGGCGGTGTTCACATAGCGCCAGCGGGTCGTGGCCTGCACGAACTCGAGATAGCCGGCCAGAAGGATGGCCAGGGCGCCTTGGACGAAAGCGGCTCGGAAAAGAGGCTTCACGCGGCCGGCTCCGAAGCGGGCTCAAGGTCCTGGGCCTGGGCGAGGCGGGCATAGAGGCCCCGCGCGCGCATCAGCTCGGCATGGGAGCCGGCCTCCACAACCTGGCCCTTGTCGATCACATAGATGCGGTCGGCGTTTTTCACGGTCGATAGCCGGTGGGCGATCACCACGGTGGCGCGGCCCTCCATCAGGTGTTCGAGCGCGGCCTGCACCTGGGCCTCGCTCTCGGTGTCGAGGGCGCTGGTGGCTTCGTCGAGCAACAGGATCGGCGCATTCTTCAGGAAGGCGCGGGCGATGGCGATGCGCTGCCGCTGGCCGCCGGACAGCCGCGCACCGGCCTCGCCGACCTGGGTGTCATAGCCATTGGGCAGGGAGAGGATGAAGTCGTGCG